>ERZ808278.631-NODE-631-length-20970-cov-4.432226_pt1 | contig 20970 bp, 20 predicted proteins | sample MGYA00521239_ERZ808278 | MGnify/ENA primary metagenome ERZ808278 (study PRJEB31516, sample SAMN03275600) | gut metagenome | biome: mammalia-associated habitat; material: feces | host: Papio cynocephalus | place: Kenya | collected 2012-07-17 ... | reverse complement strand
ATGCCGGAGTTGTGAATGAGTTCATTCACATACCCCAACATTTATTATAGAGCCAAATTCTATTTTGAAATCATTCTATAATATGTTACAATAGATGTGTTGGAAATATGAATTAAAAGGAGAACGCATATGGAAGAAATTATAAAGCTGAAACCCGTATTTAAAGAAATGATATGGGGTGGAAATAAACTGCGCACAGATTTTCACTACGATATTCCTAGTGAACATACAGGAGAGTGCTGGGCTATCAGTGCGCATCAGAATGGAGACTGCCAGGTTGATGGTGGAAAATATGACGGTAAGAAACTAAGCTGGCTTTGGGAGAACGAACGTCAATTGTTTGGTAATGTAGAGGGTGACCGTTTTCCCTTATTAGTAAAAATTATTGATGCAAAAGAGGACTTAAGTATTCAGGTGCATCCAGATGATAGATATGCGAAAGAGCATGAAAATGGTTCCTTTGGAAAAACGGAATGCTGGTACATACTGGATTGTGATGAGGATGCAACGATTATTGTAGGACACAATGCAAAGGATAAGGATCAACTTAAACAAATGATAGAGGAAAAGAACTGGAAGAGTCTAATAAAGGAACGACCAATACGTAAAGGTGATTTTTTTCAGATAACACCAGGTACCGTACATGCAATTAAGAAAGGTACTGTTATTTTGGAGACCCAACAAAATAGTGATATTACATACCGTCTTTATGACTATGACAGACTGCAGAATGGAAAGCCTAGGCAGTTACATCTTAGTCAAAGCATTGATGTAATTCAATGTCCGTATACGGAAACTACGGAAAAAAGAATTACAAAAAAGATGGAGCATGGAAGTCTGGAGCAGCTTGTGAGCTGTAAGTTTTACACAGTAGACAGACTTTGTATTAAAGGTTGTAACAGCCTTACACAGATATATCCGTTTGAAATCCTAAGTGTTGTAGAGGGAGAAGGCACACTTAATGGTTCAAAAATAAAAAAAGGTGATCATTTCATTTTGCCTACTGGTTTTGGAAGATATACCATTGACGGTGATATGGAGATTATTCTTTCGTATATTGAAAAGTAACAATTGGTGAAAGGAAATAAATATGAACAGTTTATTTAGTTTGGACAACCCGGTAATGAGATTTTTGACAAAGTTATTTGATGTAATGTTTCTAAGTATTCTATGGTTTGTATTTTCGATTCCTATTATTACAATAGGTGCTTCTACTACAGCAATGTACTATGCAACAGTGAAGGTAATTCGAAGAGACAGAGGGTACATTTTTAAAGAATTTTTAAAAAGTTTTAAGCTTAACTTCCTTCAGGCAACCCTATCATGGATTATCATTGTTGCTGGCGCCTTGTTATTTTTCTTTAATGTAAAATTCGCTTTAACACTACAGGGCAAAGCAGGTACATTATTGACTGTTGTTTATGGCTTTATGGGAATTTTGGTTTTAGGATGCGGCATGTATATTTTCCCAGTATTATCAAGATTTACTATGAAATTTAGCCAACTAATAAAGACAAGTGTATTTTTGTTTTTTAAATACATTCCTCGGAGTGTATTGATGGCTGTTATCGTATTTGCAGCAGTAGCTTTAATGTATATATCCCAATTAGCAGTTTTCTTTCTTCCAGTTGGTGCAACGCTGTTATTTTCACTTATTATGGAACCAACATTAAAAATATATACGCCACATGCGGAAGGTGAAGAAGAAAAGAAAGATGAGTGGTATTTAGAATAATTGATTATCAGGGGGTTAATGATGAATGACATTTTGTATAATTTAATGAATTGGGAACGTATAGAGAGTATTGTATATTCAGATAATTGTGAACCAGGGAAAGTACTAGGGGCACATTTGACAGGTAAAGGTATCTTAATACAGGCTTTTTTCCCAGATGCAACAGAAGTTTGCGTTGTTTATGGCAAGGAAAACAAAGTACAAAAGATGGAAATAGCGGATGAAGCAGGCTTTTTTGCTGCGCTAATAAAAGGAAAGCGCATACCAGAGTATCATTATACCGTAGAGTATGAATCTGGTGATAAAGTAACAGTTTTCGATCCGTATTCATTTGAACCTACCATATCAGAGCAGGACTTATTATTATTTGATAAAGGAATTCATTATACGATTTATGAAAAGCTAGGGGCGCACGAGATAGAATTAAATGGTGTAAAAGGGGTAAGTTTCGCTGTTTGGGCGCCGAATGCTGTTCGAGTTAGTGTAGTGGGTGACTTTAATTTTTGGGATGGAAGACGTAACCCAATGAACCGACTTGGAGATTTTGGAGTTCATCAGCTATTTATACCAGGGGTAAAAGCAGGCGATATATACAAGTATGAGATAAAGCTGAAAGGTGATTTAACCATGTTAAAAGCCGATCCGTATGGATTTGGCATGGAAGTAAGACCGAATACTGCCAGTGTTGTTCGTAATATTGAACGTTATAAGTGGCAGGACAGGAAATGGATGAGCGAACGAACTGATTGTAAAGGGAAACCTATGAATATTTACGAAGTTCATTTAGGATCGTTCCGTAAACCAGCAGTAATTGATAAGCCAGAAGAATCTGTCAATCAAGAAGGGGCAAACAAAGAGTTTTATAATTACCGAGAACTTGCAGATATGCTCATTCCTTATGTAAAGGAAATGAACTATACCCATGTTGAATTAATGCCTATTATGGAACACCCACTAGATGCTTCCTGGGGGTATCAGGTTACGGGATATTACGCACCGACTAGTCGATATGGAACGCCAGATGACTTTATGTATTTTATGGATCAGATGCATCTGAATGGAATCGGAGTGATTCTAGATTGGGTACCAGCACATTTTCCAAGGGATGCTTTTGGACTGGCTAATTTTGATGGAACCTGTTTGTATGAACATCTCGACCCAAGAAAAGGTGCGCACCCGCATTGGGGAACCTTGATTTATAACTATAGCAGACCGCAAGTATCGAACTTTCTAATTGCCAATGCACTATTCTGGATAGAGAAATATCACTTAGATGGAATCCGTATGGATGCAGTGGCATCTATGCTGTACTTGGACTATGGGAAAAATTACGGTGAGTGGATTCCAAATGAATATGGTGGCAATGAAAATTTAGAAGCAGTTGAGTTTTTAAAACATTTGAACAGCATATTGAAAAAACGAAATCCTACGGCATTTGTTGCTGCAGAGGAATCTACTGCATGGCCGTTAGTAACGGGAAATGTTGAAAATAACGGATTAGGGTTTGACTATAAATGGAACATGGGATGGATGAATGATTTTCTGGATTACATGAGAACTGACCCATTATTCCGTAAAGGAAAGCATGGAGAATTACTATTTAGTATGATTTACGCATACAGTGAAAAATTTATTTTAGTATTTTCCCATGATGAAGTTGTTCATGGAAAGGGCTCTATGATACAGAAAATGCCTGGTAATTATCAGGAAAAATTCGGTAATCTACGAGTGGCTTATGGTTTTATGATGATGCACCCAGGTAAAAAACTTTTATTCATGGGACAAGAGTTTGCCCAGTTCGCAGAATGGGATGAAAAGAAAGAATTAGACTGGAATCTGGTGGAAGAGTATGAGGTACATAGAAAAATGCAATTCTATGTAAAGGCACTAAATCGATTTTATCTTGACTACAAGGCCTTTTATGAATTAGACTATGATGCAGACGGATTTGAGTGGATTAGCTGCTTAGATGCAGATCACAGTGTAGTTGCCTTTGTTCGTAAAACTGAACGGGAAGAAGATACGATGCTGCTAGTATTTAACTTTACACCGGTTGCTTACGATGAGTTCCAGTTAGGTGTTCCTTTTAAGGGAAAATATAAAGAAGTATTTAATAGTGACAAGGAAGAGTTCGGTGGCCAAGGCTATGTAAATCCAAGATTAAAACAATCAAAGCCTGTAGCACATGATGGATTAGAAGAGTCTATTAAGATTAAACTTCCACCGTTAGGATTTGCTGCATTTACTTGTAAAAAAGTTTCGGAAGACACGCAGATGAAAACGGTAAGTGCGAAAAAAAGCGAGAATGTTAAGAAGGAAACTGAAAAAAAGACAAGAGCCAAAAAGACAAGAGCTGTGAAGAAAATAAAAGCCATAAAAGATCCAAAAGATAAGAAATAAGTTGTATTACTAGAAAGGACAGGATAGTAGAATGAATGTAACCCATATGGGATTATTTCTTACACAGAATATTGGAGACAAGTTAGGCGATATTGAGCTGCCAACAAAGATACCAACCAATGAAAAAGAAGTGAAGCAGAGTTTTGAACTTCTGGATACCCTCGGAAAGAGATTGTTAGATGGAGTCATCAATCTAGGTAAAACCTTGTTGATTGCGTTTCTTATTTACTTCATTGGTAAGAAGCTGATTCAGTGGATACTTAAGCTAACCAAGAAGTTTATGCAAAAAACAAATATGGATGAGGGAGTATCCAAGTTCATAGTTTCGCTGTTACGAGCTATCTTATATGGAATATTATTTATCTGTGTAATCGGAAAACTGGGAATTCCGACAAGCTCATTCATTGCTTTGATTGGTTCCGCAGGTGTAACGATAGGTCTTGCGTTACAAGGAAGTCTTTCTAACTTCGCAGGTGGAATACTGATTCTTTTATTGAAGCCATTTCGCGTAGGTGATTATATTATTGTCAACGGATTAGAAGGAAATGTAGTAGGAATTGATATTTTTTATACAAAGCTTTTAACAGGTGATAATCGTTTTGTAGTAATTCCGAACGGAACATTGTCCAATAGTGATTTAATCAATGTAACCAATGAACCAGTAAGAAGACTTGATTTATTAATCGATGTGGATTATTCATCTAACATAAAACAAGTGAAGGAAGTGCTTAACCGTATTGCACTTAACAGTGAGTATGTCATTCAGGAGGAATACCAGACGGATGTGTTTGTCAACAGTTTTGAAGCAAGTTCCATCCAGATGGGATATCGTGTCTGGGTAAAGACAGAAGATTATTTTAAGGCAAAATGGGCGTTGCTGGAAGAGATAAAAGAGACCTTTGATAAAGAAAATATTTCGATACCATTTAACCAGCTTGATGTTAAGCTTGTGAAGTAGTTTTGAAAAAAATGAAAGAATTTTAAAAAAGCCCTTTATTTTTTGAAAGAAACGTGTTATCTTATTAACAACGAAATGTTAATTCGTTTTAGAGCAAAGGTGTTCTCAATACTTGAGGACACCTTTTTCATTAACTAGGAAAGTTCTCTGCGAGTCCTTCCCTAGTTAATAAAAAAGTGCCCTAAAAAACAGGGCACAGGATGCACACGAGCGGGTAAGGAAGTTAGTCGCTAAAAGACAGCGACACCCGCTCGGCGCGGCAAAGTGTGAGTTCCTTTTAGAAAACTTAAGGCGCGAGGGTGTGAGAAACTCACACTTTGTTCGTATAGTAGGCAGATGTATGAGTATCTAACTACAACCCTACTGTACATATAAGGGGACGGACTTGGACCCTATTTACATATGTAGGATACCATGTCGTTCTATAATCATACAAACAGCATAGATTATCATATGGAAGGATGGATATGTATTATGGAAAAGAATGTAATTGAACAAGTATTCGCAGTAGACGTTTTCAACGATGCTGTAATGAAAGAAAGATTACCAAAACCAGTATACGCTAAATTGAAAAAGACCATTGAAAATGATGAAGATTTGGACTTAGACATCGCTGGCGCAGTTGCACATGCTATGAAAGAATGGGCACTTGAAAGAGGAGCAACTCATTATACACACTGGTTTCAGCCAATGACAGGTATTACTGCTGAAAAACACGATTCCTTTATTTCACCTACACATGATGGCGGTATCATGATGGAGTTCTCTGGAAAAGAGTTAGTGAAAGGTGAACCAGATGCATCTTCATTCCCATCAGGCGGTATTCGTGCTACATTTGAAGCAAGAGGATATACAGCATGGGATTGTACATCACCAGCTTTCTTAAAAGAAGATGCAGCAGGCGTTACATTATGTATCCCAACAGCGTTTTGTGCTTATACTGGTGAAGCACTTGATAAGAAAACTCCATTGCTTCGTTCTATGGAAGCTATTTCAGATCAGGCTGTTCGTATTCTTAAATTATTCGGACATGACGATGTGAAAAGTGTATCCTGTTCTGTAGGTCCAGAGCAAGAATATTTCCTAGTTGATAGAGATAAATATTTACAAAGAGAAGATTTAATCTTTACAGGTCGTACCTTATTTGGTGCTATGCCTCCAAAAGGTCAGGAGTTAGAAGATCACTATTTTGGCACATTGAAAGAAAGAATTGCAGCTTTTATGAAAGAGTTAAACATAGAGTTGTGGAAACTTGGTATTTTATCTAAGACACAGCATAATGAAGTTGCACCAGCACAGCACGAAATGGCGCCAATTTATTCTACAGCCAATATTGCAACCGATCATAACCAGTTAGTAATGGAAGTGATGAAAAAAGTTGCAAAACGTCATAACTTAGAATGCTTATTACATGAAAAACCTTTTGCAGGTGTCAATGGTTCTGGTAAACATGACAACTGGTCATTGGTTACAGACACTGGCAAGAACTTATTAGACCCAGGAAAAACACCTCATGAGAATGTACAATTCTTATTATTCTTATCTGCAGTGATTAAAGCAGTTGACGAACATGCTGGATTACTAAGGCTATCTGCTTCTAACCCTGGAAATGACCATAGATTGGGAGCACATGAGGCACCTCCAGCAATTATCTCTATGTTTTTAGGAGAACAGTTAGAAGATGTTGTATCACAGTTAATTGAAACAGGTGAAGCTACTTCTAGTAAGCAAGGTGGTAAATTAAATACTGGTGTTCATACATTACCTGAACTTAAGAAAGATGCGACAGATAGAAACCGTACATCACCATTTGCTTTCACTGGTAATAAGTTTGAGTTCCGTTCGGTTGGTTCTTCTATGTCAATTGCAGGTGCAAATACAGTTCTGAATACGATTGTTGCAGATGTTCTAGAAGAAATGGCAGATGTGTTAGAGCAAGCAGATGATTTTGATAGTGCTGTTCATGATTTGATTAAGAAAACATTATCGGAACATCAAAGAGTTATTTTCAATGGCAACGGTTATGCTGATGCTTGGATTGAGGAGGCAGCAAGAAGGGGGCTTCCAAATCATAAGACAATGGTGGATGCAATTCCAGAATTAGTAACGGAAAAAACAATTAATCTGTTCGAGAAGCATCATGTATTATCAAGATGTGAATTAGAGTCCCGTGCAGAAATTCATTATGAAGCTTATTCAAAAGCAATTAATATTGAAGCAAAAACTATGATTGAGATGGCTGGAAAGAAATATATTCCATCTGTTATCAAATATGTTACAGGTCTGGCAGAATCTATTAACAGTGTAAAATCTGCTTGCCCAGCAGCTGATTGCAGTGTGCAGACAGAATTATTGACAAAATGCTCTGCCTTATTAGCAGATGCACAGAAGGCATTAACACATTTAGAGGCTGTTACAAAAGAAGCCAGTGAAAAAGCAGAAGGTGCAGAACAGGCAAATTACTTTAAAGATTGTGTAGTAGTTGCAATGAGTGAGTTAAGAGCACCAATCGATGCATTAGAGATGATTGTGGATAAATCTTATTGGCCAGTGCCATGTTATGGTGATTTGTTATTTGAAGTTTAATAGCAAGGTATCTTAAAAGACAGGATACATACTTAGAATTTAGATATAATATCGTAAAAGACCCGGTTTGTTTCGTTTCACCGAAGCAGGCTGGGTTTTTTGTGTTCTAAAGTTATAATAATTTTTAATTTTGTTAATGGTGAGTCAGTTGAAAAACTTCTACATATAGTAAAGTAGAATTAACTTGTAGTATTTCGCAGAATATGCTAGAATATTGTCGTCGAATAGAGAATGCAGAGTAGGAATGGATGCGTTAAGTGTCGTGTGAACAGGGAGTTGTCACGCGAACGAAAAGAGTTTCTTGCGATATCCAATCCGCATCCCGCTGCTACGTGATAGAGGTCTGCCTCCTAGTTGTAGTAGTTTTACTCGACAGACTAGGTATAAGAAAGGAGGTATGACTGATGACGTATCGAATGAATGTGAGAACCGTTACCTTGCTTAGCGTTTTGATTGCAATGCAAATTGTACTATCCCGTTTCCTATCCATTCATACATGGAATACAAAGATCGGATTTAGTTTTGTTCCAGTTGTAGTAGCAGCTATGTTATTTGGAGCTTTGGAAGCAGGTGTTGTAGCAGCATTTGGAGATATCATTGGTGCCATGATGTTTCCAGTGGGAGCGTATTTCCCTGGATTTACTCTTACTGCTTTTTTTCATGGTATCGTTTATGCAATGCTATTAAAAAAGAAAGCATCAACAGGCAGAATTATTCTAGCAGTGCTCATTGTACAGATTGCAGGCAGTTTGTTCTTGAATACGTATTGGATTTCCGTACTATATGGAAGCCCTTATTGGCCTTTATTCTTTACAAGAATTTATCAGACTTTTGTCATGTCATTTGTGCAGATAGCTGTAATTCTAGTATTGAATCATAATGTGATTCCAAGACTCAAAAATGTAATATAGAGAAATATAGAGTTGCCCTGTGAAAGCCATAGCTCACAGGGCTTCGTTTATAAAATGTACAATTGTTTTCATTGCAAAATACAAATTTTCGTAATAAAATCTACATAGAGACTACGAAGGAGGTTTAGAATGTGCCAATTCATAATTGAAAACAAGGGATTGCAGACATTTCTTGTGTACCTGTTAGAAAATGAGGAGGAAGTCGATCAGGCATGCTATGATATCGTTCATGACAAGCAGATTCCAGGACTTTTGCCTACATTTATTTCCACAAAAGAGAATAAGCGGTGCTTGAAATTTAATATTTCATCAAGAACCAGTTTAAATCATTTCTTTGATGGACCGGTTAGAAAGAAAGACTTTTTGCAGGTGTTTTCAAGTATAGCAGAGAATCTGAAACGCTGCGAAGAATACACATTAGACCCAAACAATATTCTTCTTGATAGCTCTTACATATATGTGAATAAAGTAACGAGGGAGGCGGATCTTCTCTATTGCCCAGTAATTTGGAAGAATAGTAGCGAAGACATAAAGAATCGTTTGAAAAGTGTAATATTAAAGCTTGATTATGCTTCTAGTGACAATGCATTACATGTGTCAAAAATTGTAAAATATCTAGAGCAAGAAAGCTCATTTTCATTTAAGGGCTTAAAAAGTTTATTGGAAGAGTTAAAAGCGGAACAAGTTCAAGAGCTTAGTAAACTGTTTCAAGCAGGAAAGATTAAGATGCCTACGATGAACCTGACACAAACAAAGCAGCCTGAACCAGCGCAGGAGAACTGGGTTGGCCCTGGACAGAAGAAGATTGGAAGCGAGGAAAACAATCCAAGACAGACGGAAGAATTATCAAGCAATAATATTTCAAAAGAGGATACATCGAAGAAATTAATAAAAGCTGTTTTGAAACGTGTAAAAACCGGCGAGCAGATCTTGATTAGCAAGCAGGTGTTTAAGATAGGAACAGAAAAGAATTTTGTAGATTATTGTGTTAAGGATAATCCAGCAATCAGCCGTAGTCATGCCAATATAGTCATAGAAAACGAAGAGTATTACATCATGGACATGAATTCAAAAAACCACACATTCGTTAATGGACGGTTGTTAAGGGATGCAAAGAAGGTGAAATTAATTCACGGCAGCAGAATACTGCTTGCAGATGAGGAGTTTGAATTCCGTCTCGAATTATAACAGCTGGAGGTGTTTAGGAACTATTTAGCAGTTACAAAAACTGATGTTGTAGTGCCACCTGATTTTTACATGGGAGAAATAAAGAAAAATGCAGTCTATATGTTCTGTTCCGATGGCTTTCGCCATGAAATTACACCAGAGGAGATACAGGACTGTTTTTCCGATTAAAGATTATAAAAGTAATTGGTGATTTGACAGGACGTAATGCCAGACAAGGTGCGAAAAGAAGCAGAGCAGATGTGAAAAAGAGAAAAGAGCAGGAATTAGAATTTGCCAAGAGACGTAATCGCTCGTTCCAATGAGGCTAAGGTAAGTGGAAAACTTGCTAGGACGGAAAATATTATGGATGAGACTATGGTGCTTGGCAGTCAGGATACGGTTGTATTAATGGTGATGGAGGAAAGACTACAATTGTTGGTGCAAGCGTTATGAAGGAAAAATCAAGAATGTTTCAAGATAAGTTACGTAAGGGTGACGAGCCTTTAATATTACCAATTATAGCTTATTACGGAACTGGAAGATTATGGGATAACCATAGAGCAAAAAGAGAAAATTTAAATGATAATAATATAAAAAGTGCAAAAAATACAAGAAAAAATGGATACATTGATTGTATAGATGGAACTGCCAATCTAAAACTAATGAACGAATGGTTTCGAAATCAAACAATTCTAAAATATCAGTATCAAGAATTGGGTAAAGGAAAGGTATATGTACTAGAAGCAGTCTATAGTGCGATGGGACGATACTTTTCTGAAGTTACAGGATATACAGATGTAAAGATACAATATAGCATGCCTGATTTGGAGTTATTTGTGAATTATACAAATGAAAATAAAGTAACTAGATTGCCACTTAGACTTTTAAGTGCTGGATACAAAGGAACACTTAGTTTGATTGCAGATATAGCTTATAGAATGGCAATGTTAAATCCGTATTTAAAAGAAAATGTATTAACTAAGACAACGGGAATTATATTTATCGATAAGATTGACGAACTAAGAGAAACAAGTGATAAGGAAGTTTCAGGATGTAGGGTGAAATTAAAGCTGGAACGAATCCGTAAAGGGGTGAATGAATGATACCTATCAAAAAGGGAGTTGCACCTTCAGGACTTATTGCTTTAAAGAAAAAGGCTGATGCTAAGCATTTATCTCCCGAAAAAGCATATAAAAAACTTAAAAATTCGCTAAAGAAAAAAGTTATTACACAGCTAGTAGAAGAACAGGGTCACTTATGTGCTTATTGTATGTGTTCAATTCCACGTGGAGATGTTTCTAAATGAAACTGATAAGAAGACGGCATATGTTGGAATTATCATATGGTATCTAAAATCAATGATACAAGCGTTGGAGTCTGCATAATTAAAGGAAAATAAAAATGTTGATGCAATTTTTACATAGTAGTCTGTAAGTTAATTCTTATAGGCTATTTTTGACTTACAAATTTATTTTCTTTTACAACAAAAAAAAATTCTAAACGAAAATGTCAAATTCCCCTCAAAAATAAAATAAAATATATCAGAATGACATGGTTTCATATCGTATATGACAAAATAGCCATCGAAAATGCAAAAATACACGACCCATTACACCACGTACCTTCATTTTCTTCTACTTGACGAAGAAAGAAATACATGATAAACAAATAAGAAGAGCAACATTTTTTGTGAAAATTCTTTATGAAAATGGGAGAGGATATCATGAATTCCATAGTGGAAATACTTTTGACTGGTTTAATCGATCCATTAATATGGATAAAATCCATGTCAACGTTAGGAGTAAAAAGAAGTAGAATACAGTATGTTGTTGCCTTTGTTATATGCTATATACTGGTTATAGGAAAAGCATTTACAGCAACATACAGAAGCATGGGAGCAATAAGTACCTTGTTAACTGTTATATTGGCTGTGTATTTGTTCGCTGCTACTATTTTTTTGTTTGAAGGAAAATTCAGAGAAAAAGTACTATATGTTTGTATGCTTTGCAGTATTACATTAGCAACCGAGTTAATCGTAATGGGAAGTTTCCTGTTTTTTAAGCCTGATGCATTGGAAGTAATCATGCAAGATGGTTTGATGAATCTGATTAGTACCCTGATTGCTAAACTATTACTGATCATAAGCTGTTATTGGTTATTTAATAGAAAGAATTTAAAACTTTTCTATGAAAATGAAGAAATAGCTTCTTTATTACTGGTTAGTCTTGCTTTAGTAGTGGATGTTATGTTTAAGTACATGAGTAATAAATATACTACAAATGCGATGTTACTCTTTGCAATCATAGAAATTTTGTTCTTGTGGTATATTTTAAGCACATTGCTGGCGCTGAAGAAGAAAGATGATAAAATATATAAACTGAATCAGGAAGCCTGTAGTAATTTGGACAGGAGAGAAATGGTAAAGGATATAGACCATTTTAAACATGAATTTTCTACCTATGCATTTATGATGAAAAATTTATGGCACTGCAAGGAGTATGAGAAGTTAGAAGAGTACATGGACAATGTGTTTAAGGATGTACCCAAAGTAGAATTGATTTATGAACATCCCAATTTTGCTGTAAAAATTTTAATTAGTTTTTTGATGCAAATGGCAAAAAAGGCTGGAATCATGCTCCATATTCAAATAGAAATAGACGAATTTGGAATGCAGGACAAGGATATCTGTGCTATTTTTTATAGTCTCGTGTTGGAGGGATTACAAGAAGCAGTTAAAATTTCTTATCATGAACCAAGTGTGTCTTTAAAAGTTATGAGTTCAAATGCAGGTTATGTGATTCAATGTAATAGTGATTGTATCAGTGAAACCAATAAGAAAGATAATGAATTGGATGAGGTTATAAATGGAATTGTAGAAACACATAATGGTAAAGTTACAAGAGATTACATAAAAGGAAAGAAAGATAGGAACTGTCTTGCAAAAGTTTCTGTATTTATTCCGCTAGAATTGTAAAAGTAATGAATGTTGTCTCGAAAAATGAATAATGATATAATAGTACATACGATACGAGTCAACATGTAGAGAAATACGAAATCATGGAGAGGATGTCATGGAGTCCCTAATAGGAATATTTTTGACTGGTTTAATCGATCCGCTAATATGGATGAGATCCATGTCAATATTAAGTTATCGAAGAAGCAGAAAACAGTGTATAGGTGCTTTCTTTATCTGCTACATATTAGTTGTGGGAAAGGGATATACAGCGGCATATGAGGGCATGGAAACGATAAGTATGCTTTTTACAATAGCTTTGGCAGGATATCTTTTTGGAGCCACTATTTTTTTATTCGGAGGAAATGTGAAAGAGAAAGTACTGTACTCCATTATTTTCTTTTGTATTCTATTTGCTATAGAATTAATTGTAGTTGGATTCTGCTTGACAATACATATTGGTACCTTGGATGAAATAATCAATAATGGTATGATAAATTTAATTTGTAGCAGTGTAACGAAGGTGTTACAGGCAGTCATTTGTTATTGGGTATTTAATAAGAAAAAGCGGGGGAAATTTTTTGAAGAAAACAGAGAAGTAATAGCACTAATGGTTGTAACTTGTATTCTTGTAGTATATCTAATATTGGGAAAAGGACAAAGCCAGGAAAATAGAAATGTTGTTTTATTATTAGGAATCAGTATAATTCTTTCTCAGTGGTATATAATGAACTCCTCATTTTCATTCAAAAAGAAAGATAAGAGCATTATAGAATTAAATGAGGAAATAAGTTATACGAAGAAGCAAAAAGATTTATTAGCAGAAATAGAGCATTTTAAGCACAACTTTTCTTTCAATGTTATTATGATGAAAAATTTATTTTTTTATCAGGAATATGAGAGGTTTGGTAAATATATGGATGAAGCTTTTATTACTGTAGAGAAGGCATCATTATTATATAATCATTCCAATAGTGCTGTAAGGATTTTAATAAGTGGATTAATTAAAACAGCGAAACAGATGAAGATTCCTTTTACTGTTCGGAATCTAGTAAAAGAATTTGGCATGGATGATGGAGAGATTTGTTCTATTTTAAAAAATCTTGTAATGAATGGTTTAGAGGCAGCAGCTAAAGTTCCGTATGGCGAAGGACATGTATCTTTACAGATGCTTCTTACAGAATTTGGTTATGAAATTAGATGTATCAATGATTGTGTTGGAAGTGTTGATTTTAAAAAGACAACAAAGCAAGATAAGAAAAATCATGGATATGGTGTGGTGATTGTGGATAAAATCGTAGAAAGAAATCGTGGAAGTATCGAGAGAACATATACGAAGAAAGAACAAAAAGATGCAGGGTATGTTACAGTATCAATAAAGATTCGATTAAAGGAAAATAGATAAATGTATGTATTGGGAGTACATTGGTTAATCTTTGATTAACATAGAAGACAAAAGATAAAGCAGAGGAGGTAGAAGTTTGAAAAGGCTAGAACAGGTAGCAGTAAAAGTGGCTAGAAAGATTACAGAACAAAATGTAGATCAATCAGTCTGTTTCTTTTTTTTCTACCAGCCGAAAATAAACCAGAACTTAAAGAAGAGACTAAGAGAAACAAGGTGAAAGGCTTAAGCAGGAAAGGGAGTGTTTTTACTCCCTTTTCCAAACAGCTATAATATATGACAAGGAGAGAACATCGTGAGACCATTAAGAGTTTTTGTATGTGAAGATGATGAGGTTAGTTTAGCAATAAATCGCGTGATTTTAGAAGATTATCTGAAAAAAAATCAAATAAAAGCCAAGATTTCATATTGTTATAATTATAAGGAACAGGACGAAGAATTTTTAAAGGACATAGAGTTAGCAATTTTGGATATTGACTTAGAGAGAAGTATAGTAAATGGAATAGAATTAGCTAAGAAAATACTGAAACTGAATCCAGGCGCGGTATTTATTTTTATTACTGGTCATGAAGAATTTGCATTGGAGGCAGCGCAGATTCATTTAAGTGGTTTTCTAGCTAAGCCAGTAAATCAGTATGATTTTCAAGATGCATTAAAAAGATCAATTAAACAGGTGAATGGGCATCGTCTTACGAATAGGAATCATAATATTGCAAAATTTAATAATGGGAAAATTGTACTGCAGGAGAGAAGCATTATTAGCATCGAAAAACTGGCAAATACCCACGAAGTTGAAATTGTTACAACAGAAAAAAAGATTCAGACATATGACAGTATACGAGATATAGAAAAACGTCTATCGAGTAATTTGGTTAAATTAAACCGTTCCGTAATTGTGAATTTGTCTTACATATTTAATATAGAAAGTAATGCAGTTAATATGCGAGGCGGTATTACTTATGAAATATCTGCCCGTAATCAAAAAAGAGTGAAGAAAATATATGAAGAATATATAGAAAAAAATTAGTTTAAAAAACGAAAATGAAAAATAAGCGCATGTAAATGCAAAATATATCGAATTGTAAGGAAGTCATCAAACATAAAAATGCATTCTATGACACACTTGATCTAGCATTATCTATTTTAGTAGGGGATTTACAGCTAAAAGAAGTAAAATGTTTGCAGGAAAAAAAGTGGTTAGAGTCTAAAGCAATTGAGTAACTATAAGAATACCAGTAGCACCATTCTTAAGGGGCAGGTGCACTGACAAAAATCAGTTAATGCAACTGCCCAATTTTAATGTGCAGGAAAGTTCTGTGTGAGTCCTTTCCTATTAATTTAATCATTTAAATACGCTTCACATTCCTTAAGCACTAAAGCCATCGCAACCGTACCAGGAGCCCCAATGGTATTACGTTTCTCCACACAGTTTTTCATGCTAATCGCTTCATAGATATCTTCTTCAAATACAGGGCTGATTGCCTTGAATTCATCTAAAGTCATATCATCTAAAGATATATTTTTCTCAATACAGAATAATACTAACTGTCCAACAATACCGTGAGCATCACGGAATGGAATGCCGTGGTTTACAAGATAGTCAGCAGCATCCGTTGCATTGGTAAAGCCGTTCTTAGCACTGGCTTCCATGACATCTTTGTTAAATTTCATAGATGCTAACATTCCTGTAAATAGAACGATGCAGCCTTTTACTGTGTCAATTGCATCAAATGTTAATTCTTTATCTTCCTGCATATCTTTGTTATAAGCAAGTGGCAGTCCTTTCATCGTTGTTAAGATAGAAACTAAAGCCCCATAAACACGGCCAGTCTTACCACGAATTAACTCTGCAATATCTGGATTTTTCTTCTGAGGCATAATGCTAGAACCTGTGCTATAAGAATCATCAATATCAACAAACTGATATTCATTGGAGTTCCAGATACAGATTTCTTCACAAAAACGGCTTAAATGCATCATAATCGTAGAACATGCACTTAAAAGTTCAATGATATAATCACGGTCAGATACAGAATCCATACTGTTTAATGTAGGACCAGCAAACTCAAGTAAAGAAGCAGTCAGATTACGATCTAAAGGATATGTAGTACCAGCTAAAGCACCAGAACCAAGAGGACAGTAATTCATACGGTCATAAATGTCATGCATACGGGAACGGTCACGCTTAAACATTTCAAAATAAGCTCCCATGTGATGTGCGAGAGTAATTGGCTGTGCCTTTTGCAAATGCGTAAAACCAGGCATGAAAGTTTCTACGTTCTCTTTCATAATCGTATAAAGTTCTTTTAATAAATCCTTTAATAAAGCATCAATTTCTTTTACTTCATCTCGAGTGTAAAGTTTCATATCAAGAGCCACTTGGTCATTACGGCTTCTCCCAGTATGTAATTTCTTGCCGACGTCTCCGATTCGTTCAATCAGATGTGCTTCCACAAAACTGTGAATATCTTCGTGTTCACTGTCCAATACAAGAGAGCCATTGTCAATATCGGCTGAAATGCCTTGCAGACCTTTTATAATACTGTCTCTTTCCTCGGTATTTATAATTCCTTGCGCCGCAAGCATAGTTACATGTGCAATGCTGCCTTCGATATCTTGCTTATAAAATTTCTGATCAAAACTGATGGATGCATTAAAATTATGTACGAGCTGATTTGTTTCCTTTGTAAAACGTCCGCCCCAAAGTTTCATACTGTGTACCTCTTTTCGTAGTTTATTTTATTTGTATTCTACAATATCTTAACCGTTTTTTATAAGGATTGCAATAATATGTTGTAGAAAGAATAGGAATGGACGTATAATGAAATCCTAATGACAAACTATTAAGGAATGGGGATTGAAAATGAACAAATATTTTGAACGATTAAGGCCTTTTATGGAAAAGGCAATGGCGCTTCAGACAGCACTTACTTTATTTGAATGGGATAATGAGACCGGAGCACCGAAAGAAGCAGGAGAGTACACTTCTAAGGTGATTGGAACCTTATCCGATGAATATTACAAAACATATATTAATGATGATGTAAAATCTCTGTTAGACAAGCTTACAAGTAAACGTGAACAAGAAACCCTGTCAGATACAGAAAAAGCAATTGTCAATGAAATTGTGAAGATAGATAAACAGCTTAGACCAGTTCCACAGGAAGAGTACAAGGAGTTTTCTACCCTTACAGCAAAATCTACAGCCGTATGGGCCAAGGCAAAAGCGGATAACGATTATAAAAAGTTTTCTCCTGTGCTTGAAGAAATCGTGGAGTATCAGAAGAAATTCACTAGATACAGAAAGCATGGAAGACAAAAACTTTATGATATTCTGCTTAATGATTATGAACCGGGATTTAATATGGAAATGCTAGACATTTTCTTTGAGAAGATTAAGAAAGAGTTAGTTCCGTTTATTAAAGAAGTGGAAAAGAAAATGGATCAGGTAGAGAAGTCCTATGAGTATAGTATTTATCCAGTAGAAAAGCAGAAAGAATTCTGTAGCTGGATATCTTCTTACATGGGATTTAACTTTAACCGTGGCATTATTTCCGAAAGTGCCCATCCATTTACCACCAATCTTCACAATCATGATGTGCGATATACCAATCATTATGAAGAAAAGGGAATAGAAGACTCCATATTTTCAGCAATCCACGAGACGGGACATGCGTTATATGAACTTGGTGTAAAAGATGAGTTTACCTTAACGCCAGTCGGAACTGGAACTTCCATGGGAATGCATGAGAGCCAGTCTCGTTTCTGGGAAAATGTAATCGGTAAATCCGAAGAATTCTGGACCCCTATTTATGGCCGATTAGTAGATCTGTTCCCGGAACAGCTTAAAAATACAAAACTAAAAGATTTTGTGAAGGGCATTAACAAATCAAAACCAAGTCTTATCCGTACCCAGTCCGATGAGCTGACATATCCGCTTCATATTCTAGTTCGTTATGAAGTGGAAAAAGCAATAATTGAAAAAGGTGTAGACGTAAAATCGCTTCCTAAGCTTTGGAATGAGAAATATAAAGAGTATTTAGGTGTAGAGCCTGAGAATGATGGAGAAGGCATTTTACAGGATATTCACTGGGCAACAGGTGAGTTTGGATATTTCCCTTCTTATGCATTGGGAAGTGCAGTAGCAGCTCAAATTTACTATTATATGAAGAGTGTTATGCCTTTAGAAGATTATCTAAAAGAAGGCAATCTGCTTCCAATACGTGAATTCTTAAAAGAGAAGGTCCATCAGTACGGTAAATCTAAGACAACCAATGAAATTTTGAAGGAAATGACAGGCGAAGAGTTTAATGCGGATTATTATATCAAATATCTAAAAGAAAAGTACCAGAAGATTTACAACCTTTAGAATAATTTATTTTGTATCGTCTCATATTATAACTGTAAGTTTTATAACTGAAAGTTTATCGATAAGAAAAGAGGATACAAAATGAACGAGAAATTACGTATTACAGCGGTACACGCTAGAGAAATTCTAGATTCTAGAGGAAATCCAACAGTCGAAGCAGAAGTCGTATTAGAAGATGGAAGCACAGGAATTGCAGCAGTTCCTTCTGGAGCATCTACAGGAGCCTTCGAAGCGGTAGAACTTCGTGATGGCGACAAACAAAGATATCTTGGGACAGGCGTAACAAAGGCAGTACACAATGTAAATACAGCGATTGCAGATACTGTAATTGGCATGAATGCTTTTAATCAGGCTGAAATTGACAAGGCTATGATAGAAGCGGATGGAACAGAAAACAAAGGTAAATTCGGTGCCAATGCTATCTTAGGTGTATCCTTAGCAGTAGCAAAAGCAGCTGCCAATGCTGTTTACTTACCACTGTATCAATATGTAGGTGGATGTAATGCAACTGTACTTCCAGTGCCTATGATGAATATTATCAATGGTGGAAAGCATGCGGATTCCAGTTTGAATATTCAGGAATTTATGATTATGCCAGTAGGAGCGTGCTGCTTCCGTGAATGCTTAGAACAAAGTGCTACCGTATTCCATACACTGAAAAAGCTTTTGAAAGCGGATGGTTATGTAACGGCTGTTGGTGATGAAGGTGGTTTTGCACCAAAATTCAGTAGTGACGAGCAGGCACTGGAATATATCGTAAAGGCAATTGATGCAGCAGGATATCGCCCAGGTGAAGATTTTTTAATTGCCATGGATGCAGCAGCAACAGAAATGTATGAAGAAGCAGCGAAAACAGGACGTAAAGGAGAGTATCTCTTCTGGAAATCAGGAGAATACAAATCAGTCGACGGCATGATTGATTATTGGGAAGATTTGTGCTCCAAATATCCAATTATTTCTCTTGAAGATGGTCTTGCAGAAGAAGACTGGGATGGCTGGGCTAAGTTAACCAATCGTCTTGGAGATAAGATTCAGCTCGTTGGAGACGACTTATTTGTAACCAATACAAAGAGAATTGAAAAAGGAATGAAACAGGATGTTTCTAACTCAGTTCTTATTAAAGTAAACCAGATAGGTACATTAACCGAAACATTAGAAGCCATAGAAATGGCAAAAAATAATAAATGGACAGCTATTGTTTCCCATCGTTCTGGTGAAACGGAAGATGTCACTATCGCTGATATTGCAGTAGCAATGAATGCTGGTCAGATTAAAACAGGTGCACCTTCGCGAAGCGACCGTGTTGCAAAATACAATCAATTACTTCGAATTGAAGAAGAACTGGGAAGTACAGCACGTTATCTTGGAAGAAATGCATTTAAAGTGAAATCAATGAAATAGTAAAAAGGGGCTGTCGCGCTAAAAATGATATGCCCTTTGTCAAGTAGACAGGATAAATATCTAAAACAATTTATTGACTACCGCTTAAATTGATGCGGTAGTTTTTCTATGCTATCCATTTTGACTTATTTTTTCAATACGTTTATTTTTAGGTATCGGATACTGAATTGGTGTATCGGTTTCAAGTGCTTCAGTCCGTACTTCTGACGGTGTTTTGCATCCGGATCTTTCTTGAGGACGTTCGCTATTATAAAACTTTATGTAAGATTCTATCGCTGTTCTAAGCGATTTTTCATATGTAATTTTATACATGCAGTATATTTAGAAATATCATACTTACTAGCAAGTACACGAACAGGGGCAACACCATCTAAGTACTGTTGTGTAGCCATTGCTCTAAATTCAGGTGTATGCAATTGATTTGACATAAAAATACCTCCTAAGTAGATTTTGATTATTTGCCATATCTACTTTGGAGGTATTATATCAAAAGGTAGAAATACCCAAAGAAATAAAAGGCGAGTTCAGAAAGATAGAAGTTCATACAGTTGTCGACAGAGCTGTCCAACAGGCAATCGTACAGGAACTCACACTAATCTACGAGGAGCAATTCTCAGATAAAAGTTTTGGCTTTCGCCCAAATCGAGGAGCACATAATGCCCTTAGGCAATGCCAAAAGAATGTAAATGACGGCTATGTATATGTAGTGGATATGTCTATACATTGAGAGATGGCTAAAAACTCCGTTTGTATTGAGAAATGGTGAAGAGATAGAACGAAATGCGGGAACACCACAAGCACCATTTGAAAAATATGCAGATGATGGGGTGTACGTTGCAAGACGAAAGAAGAAGCACTTTTTATAATTTCATTGCCTCGGTCAGCAAAACGTTGGCCAAGGCATTCAGGGATAGAATTAAATCGCTAGAAATACACAAGAAAACTGGGTGTAAAATCGATTTGATTTGGAGATAGTTTTCAGTGAGTTAAGCATTTTTGAACTGCAAGTTAAATATTATAAAAAGAATTTACAATTTATAGTGAATTGTAAAGTGAAATTCCATACCCACAACAAATTATAAGGTAGT
>ERZ808278.630-NODE-630-length-20997-cov-30.828192_pt1 | contig 20997 bp, 15 predicted proteins | sample MGYA00521239_ERZ808278 | MGnify/ENA primary metagenome ERZ808278 (study PRJEB31516, sample SAMN03275600) | gut metagenome | biome: mammalia-associated habitat; material: feces | host: Papio cynocephalus | place: Kenya | collected 2012-07-17 ... | reverse complement strand
ATTCCGTTCATTCCGTCCTTGAAACTCTTCACACCTTTGCCCAATCCTTTCATCAACTCTGGGATTTTCTTGCCTCCGAAGAGGAGCAGAATAACGAGGGCGATGAGTAATATTTCTTGTGTTCCTAACATATTCTTATATTGTTAAATGTTAAGTGTTAAATGTTATGTCGAGGCATATGCCCCTTTATTTTTTGATTAAATACTTGATGAATAGGTAGCCACCAAAGATTTGTAACAGAATGCCGGGCAATCCTAGGCGGATATCTTGTATGGCTGTCGTGATGCTACCTGTGTAAGCCCATTCGGCAAGAGAACCGAAGAGCTGATAGAAGGCTACGACTCCAGCGATGGCGAGGAGACTAACCTTGCCTGCTCGTTTGGCGATGAAACCTGCGCCGAGTGCCAACAATACGCTCTTGGTGAGGATGGCTGGCAAGGCGGCTGCCATCGGCATGCCGAAAAGCAGGTGGTTGACGATAGGGGAGGCGATGGCTGTGAGCAACCCCACTCTCCAACCATACTTGAAAGCTCCTATCAAGGTGAAGAAGTAGATAGGGAGCCAAATCATACCACCCTGTGGGATGGTATGGAAAAGCTGGGGCAATGCCACGTTGCCTATCACGAAGGCTACAGCCAAGAGATAGGTCTTGGTCTCGTTGTAGCCGTATTGATATAATCTTACGGATGATTCTGTCATAATCTTCTTTTTCTTTTTAAAACGATTTCTCTTTTATTTTATTGCTTTCAATTCTGTAAGCTTCGCCTTGATTTTCTCCAAGCATTCCGCAGGAGTGGCAGCCTCCTTGCAAGCCCATTCCATCGGGCACCAACCCGTCTGGGTGCGATTGATGATGTATTCCACCTTATTATCATAAGTTACATCTATCTCTTTTGCAGCCGATGCAAAGAGTTGCAGGGCTGGCTCGCTGATGGTATCGGCATGGATAGCCTTGATGCCGCCCAATATCATGAGGGCAGCGGCAGCCTTGCCCACCACCTTGTCGGCAAGCATCGCTCCTTTGAGCATATCGGGAGAGGTGTTGAGCAATCGTATCAAATCGCTGATGCCACGACCGTCAAAGCTGAAAATCTCATCGCTTGCGGTCTTCACAACGAGCGAATGCCCCTTCTCTCCTTCGTGCAGTATTTTCTTGATCTCTTCCATATTCCTATATGCAAAAAACTCCTAACTTCTAACTCCTAACTAAATCATAGTTTGTCGCTATTCAACTTCAGTTCTTCCACGAACATGTCAATCTTTTCCAACTCATCTGGAATCTTTATTTGTTGAGGACAGTGAGGAATGCAAGCCCCACACTTTACACAATGGTTAGCTTGTCGGAGTTTCGGCACGCTTCGGTCATAACCGATGAGGAAGGCACGACGGGCTCGACGATAATCTGGGTCTTGCTCACCCTTGTTTGGCATGTTGCTTTCCTTGATGCACTTGTTGTAGTGCGAGAAGATGGCAGGGATGTTCAGACCGTATGGACAAGGCATACAGTAGTTGCACTCATTGCAGGGGATAGTGTTGAGATTGTAGATGTCCTTGGCTATCTCCATGAGGAAGGCATTCTCCTCCTTGCTGATAGGCTTCAGTGGAGAGTAAGTACAGAGATTCTCCTTCAGGTTCTCCATATAACTCATGCCGCTCAATACGCAGAGTACGTCATCTGGGGTTCCGGCGAAACGGAAAGCCCAACTTGCCACGCTCTTCTCTGGCTCACGGGTCTTCATCTTCGCTATGATGGCATCTGGCACATTCGCCAAGCGACCACCCAACAATGGTTCCATGATGATGGCTGGGATGCCTCGTTTCTTCAATTCATTATAGAGATAGACGGCATCGGTGTTTGCCTCATTGATTTCGTTGGCATAATTCCAGTCGAGATAGTTTAGTTCTATCTGAACGAAATCCCAGTGATATTTCCCCTCGTCGTGCCATTTCAGGGCAAGGTCGAAGACTTTTACATCACCGTGATAAGAGAATCCGAGGTTGCGGATGCGTCCTTTCTTCTTTTGTTCTACAAGCCAGTCGAGAATGCCGTTGTCGATGTATCTACCATAGAAATCTTTCATACCATCATTGCCTGTGCCGATGGCATGGAGCAGGAGATAATCCACATAGTCGGTTTGCAGATACTTCAAGGAGTTCTCAAACATCTCCTTTGAGGCTGCGGTGGTCCAAGTGGCAGGGTCGAAGTTGGAGAGTTTGGTGGCTACGTAATACTCCGAACGCTTGTGGCGATGGAGGGCGATGCCAGTGGCTTGCTCCGACTTGCCTTGGCAATAGGCAGGAGAGGTGTCGAAATAGTTGACGCCATGCTCCAAGGCATAGTCTATCTGCTTGTTGATCATCTCTTGGTCGAGTTCGGCATCTGGGTTCTCACGACCTGTACCGCCACCCTTTACCGGGAGGCGCATCATGCCGTAGCCCAAGATGCTGACCTTATCTTTTGTGTTGGGGTTGATGCGATACGTCATCTTGCCCACAGGAGGTTCCTGATAGTTGCCTTCCGCCTTCAACTCGCTGTTCTTGCTCTTGCAGGCAGAGAGGAGGGCGGAGCTGGCTACAGCTCCAGCACCTAAGACTTTCAAAAAGTCTCGTCTATTTAGTTCTTTTCCCATATTATACTTATTTGTTTCTTGAAAAAGATTCTTAAATATACTTATGTACTTCGTGCCCCTCCACGTGGATGGCACTGAATGGTTTCGCAGGACAGAGGTTCTCGCACGCTCCGCATCCGATGCAACGGCTCAGGTTGACGGCAGGGAACTTTGGAGAAGTCTCGTCGTTCGGGTCTGTCGGAATCATCATGATGGCTCCCGATGGACAGTGACGGGCACAGTTGCCACATTCCACCCCATCGGTGAAGACGATGCAATTCTTCTTAGACCACACCGCATGACCAATCTGTATGCTCGACTTGTCTTCCTTCTTGATAGGTTTGATGGCACCGGCAGGACACACCTCGCTGCATCGGTGGCACTCTGGTCGGCAATAGCCTCGCTCGTACGACATCGTTGGCTGCATCAAATGCATCAGGTCGGTGCTAGGACGAAGCACGTCGTTAGGACACTGCGATACACAGAGTTGGCAAGCCGTGCAATGTTGTGCCATGTTCTGGGCTGACAGTGAACCTGGAGGTGTGATGGGCGTATGACGCTTGAAAGGTTCCTTCTGGGTGACAGCGGCAAGACCGCCATCCACCTTCTTCTTCTCCTGAGCCAATGCGGCAGTTGTTGTAGCCAATGCGGTTGCAAGTAAAAAAGAGCGGCGGCTTGTATCGGGTGTTTGGGAGAAATTGGAAGTAGCATTGCTATCGAATTCTTCACTCTTCACTCTTCGTTCTTCACTTAAACCGTGTCCATAACTCAACGCCCCCTTATGGCAGTTGTCTAGACAATCTCCACAGACTACGCATCTCGAATAATCTATCTTGTGATTCTTGAAGTCGATGCAAGAAGCCTTGCAGCCCTTGGCACAGAGGCCGCAACCGATGCACTTGTCCTCGTCGATGCGTATCTTGAACCAAGAGAAACGAGCGAAGAGACTCAGTATCGTGCCCACAGGACAAATGGTGTTGCAATAAGTGCGACCATTTCGCCAAGCCAAGACCATTAATATAATAAAGGTGGAAAGGGCAATGAGGAAGGTGGGCAGACTCCTAATCCATACCTCTCGGCTATAGAAAGCATAGTTGTCCATGCGCTCGGCGGCAAAAGCCAAGGCGTTGTTGCCCCACAAATAGAGAGGTTGGAAGAGATTCTGTGCGATGCGACCATAACTGCTGTAAGGAGCCAACAAGGCGGCAAGTGAGCCTACACCAGCCACCAACGCTACGATGAAAACCACGAGTACGCCATATCTCAGCCAACTCTTGGCTGGCGAGTACGAAAAGCGACGGCGTTTGCGTTTCTTGTTTCGCAGTCCGCTGAACCATGAGACACCATCCTGCATCACGCCCAGCGGACAGATGATGGAGCAGTAGATGCGCCCTAGTAGTAGGGTGACGGCGATCCAAGCGATGACCACTACGACATGGAGTGCCAATACGGCTGGCAAGAACTGGATGAAAGCCATCCAAGAGAGCCAATCATGCAACGTCCCCGTAAAGTCGAGGAACAGCAACGTAATCAACCCAAAGAAAACGATTGCTAATGTTGTTCTTATCTTTCTTAGCATAATCCTTGATAAACTTATTCTAATTTCTTGATAAAACTATTCAGATAGTTCTGATTCACTTCTGTTTTTGTATGCAGTAATCTACTGCCCTATTCGGTTGCAAAATTAAGACTTTTTCTTGGAATAAGCATTATACATACTACTGAAAATATCATAAAAAATGCAGAACTGTAGCTTTAAGGTACAAGAATCTTGCGTTTTTCTACCTAGGTTGCAAAAGTTTTCGTACTTTTGTGGCATGAAAGAGACCATCATCTTACAGAATGCAGTTATCGGCTATCACTCCAAGAAAAAAAACAGGGTGGTAGCCCAAGGGCTCAATGCCTCATTGCTAAGTGGCGAACTCACCTGTCTCATTGGGGCAAATGGTACTGGTAAATCGACTTTGCTCCGTACCTTATCGGGTTTCCAGTCGCCTTTGTCAGGCAAGGTTCTTTTGGCAATGCCTTCCGAACAAGGCAACTTGAAGTCCGTGTCACAGCTTTCTCAAAAACAATTGGCATTGGCTCTCAGTGTGGTGCTGACATCATCTTCCGACAGTGTAAACCTAACGGTAGGTGAGACGGTGGGTATGGGGCGTTCGCCCTACACCAATTTCTGGGGGCAACTTTCCTCAGAGGATGAGCGTATCGTAGTGGATGCTCTCCAAGATGTCGGTATTTTGCATCTGAAAGGAAGAAAACTCTGTACGCTCAGTGACGGTGAACGTCAAAAAGTTATGATAGCCAAAGCCTTGGCGCAACAAACGCCTATCATCTTCTTGGATGAGCCGACAGCCTTTCTCGACTATCCCAGCAAGGTGGATGTCTTGCTCATGCTAAAACGTTTGGCTCATCAGCACCGAAAAGCCATATTGGTATCTACCCACGATGTAGAGATGGTCTTGCAGTTGGCAGATAGAATATGGCTCATGGAAAAGTTCACGTCGCAAGACCCGTTGAACCGAAAGGAAGAGCGTTGTACACAACTAAGCATCGGCACTCCCAGGGAATTGGCGGCGAATGGTGCGATATCCCGATTCTTGGATGGTAAGGGACTCGCTTTCGACAAGGAGTCCCTCAAGATTACAATTTCTGGTCAAGTGTAGTTCATCCTGCCTTATGCGTATCATCGGCATACATTTAGGGATATGCCAAATCTCTTCTTGAAATATTGCCCATTTTTTTATCTCCAACCTTCCAAATATCGTGAAGACTATGCCTAAAATCGTTCAATAGGGTAAGATTTCACGATAAATAGCCCTTTTTTACCGATTTATGGACGTATCAATCGGTATTCTATTTGTAAATTTGCACTCGTCAAACGGCAGGGATGCCGTCGAAGACCCATAACGAGATTACTAACTTAATAAAAATAACACAACTGATGAATAAATTACTGACATTGTTGTTGATGGCCAACCTGGCATGGATGCCTGCTGCCAAGGCACAAGCTCCGATGGACGGAGGCGTGTGGAAGGACAACACCGGCAAGCATATCAATGCGCATGGTGGAAACATCTTCAACTACAAAGGCACTTACTATTGGTATGGTGAGAGCCGCTCGGAGGATGGCAAGCCTTATAGTTCGCTCGGTGTGAGCTGTTTTACTTCCAAAGACCTCAAAAACTGGACCAACCATGGCTTGGTGCTCCCTGTTTCCACCGAGCCAGGAAGCGACATTGAGGGCGGTTGCATCATCGAGCGTCCTAAGGTACTTTATAATGCAAAGACCAAAAAGTTCGTGATGTGGATGCACTTGGAGTTGAAAGGCAAGGGATATGCTGCCGCAAGATATGCCTTGGCTACAAGCGACACACCTTTCGGACCCTTCAAGTTCGTTCGCTCGGGCAGAGTGAATCCAGGTGTTTATCCTATCGGCTTCGCCAAGCCTGACACCACCGACCTCAAGCACCAGCTTCTCTTCCCTGAGATGAAGAAGTGGTGGACCCCTGAATGGAGATCGCAGATAGAACGAGGTATGTTCTGGATGCGTGACTTCAAGGGAGGTCAGATGGCACGAGACATGACTATATTTATTGATGATGATGGTAAGGCATACCACATCTATTCTTCAGAGGATAACTTAACGCTCCAAATCGCACAATTGACGGATGACTACATGCAGCACAATGGCTGCTATGTGAGAGTGGCTGCCGGCGGGCAGAACGAAGCTCCAACTATCTTCAAGCAGGATGGCACCTATTGGATGATTACCAGTGGATGTACAGGATGGGCACCAAATGCTGCCCGTATGTTCAGGGCGAAGAACATCTTCGGTCCTTGGGAACAACTCCCTAACCCTTGCCGAGGCGAGGGGGCTAACAAGACTTTCGGTGCACAGGGTACCTATATATATAAGGTGGAGACCGCAGCACAGAAGAAGATGTTCCATGGCGCCGATTATGTGTTCATGGCGGATATGTGGAATCCAAAGCATTTGAGCGATAGCCGTCACCTCTGGGTGCCTATTTCATGGGAAAATGGTATGCCAATACTGAAAAAACAATAAAAATACCGGTCGCTCTGCTTGTTTCTAGCTAAAATTTCATATATTTGCAGTGGCATAACGCTAAGTGTAATACTGCAATAAAACGTAATAACATCAAACAATACAAACTTACAAATTACAACTATCTATGAATTATATATATAAGAATATCGTGATGACCATCCTCTTGGCTCTCGTTCCTTTCATCGGAGCTGGTGCTGCCAAGAAGAAAGTACAACAGCAGAGCGACCGTGCTTATTGGTGCTCCTTGGCTTACAAAATGTCCCAACCTGTGTTGGAGAATATGGCGAAGGGAGAGTTGCAGAAGAATATGCAGACTGAGTTCAGCCCGAGCTTCGACAACCGCAACAAGAAGGTGCTCTATATGGAGTGCTTCGGTCGCTTGATGGCAGGTATCGCCCCTTGGCTTACCCTTCCTGACGATGAGACTGCCGAGGGAAAGCAGCGCAAGCAGCTGCGTGAGTGGGCTTTGGCTTCTTACAAGAATGCCGTTGACCCTCAGAACCCTGACTACCTCTGCTGGGGTATCGGTGGACAGAACTTGGTAGATGCCGCTTACATTGCCGAGAGCTTCCTCCGTGCTTACGATACCCTTTGGATGCCTTTGGATGACGTGACCAAGCAACGCTACCTGAAGGAGTTCGCCAAGCTCCGTCACATCGACCCTCCTTATACCAACTGGTTGCTTTTCTCTTCTACCATCGAGAGTTTCATGGCGAAGGCGGGTGGCGACTACGACCAGTATCGTGTCAACTCGGCTTGCCGCAAGATGGAGGAGTGGTACGTAGGGGATGGCTGGTATTCCGATGGCCCGGTATTCGCATTCGATTACTACAGCAGTTATGTCTTCCATCCGATGTACTTGGAGACTCTCCAGGCGATGATTGATGCCAAGGCCAATACTCGTCTCGACTATCAGAAGTACTATGACAGAGAGTTGAAACGTTGCCAGAAGTATAGTCTTGTCTTGGAAAGATTCATCTCTCCAGAGGGAACGTTCCCTGTCTTCGGAAGAAGCATCCCTTACCGCATGGCTACCATGCAACCACTTGCCCTCATGGCTTGGTATCAGAAGTTGCCTAGCGACTTATCCAACGGACAGGTACGTGCAGCCCTCACCAAGGTGCTCCATCGTATGTTCGACCAGGAGAACAACTTCAATGAGAAAGGATACTTGAGTATAGGTTTCTGTGGTACATCACAGAAAAATGTTGCCGACTGGTACACCAATAATGGTTCACTCTATATGACGACCCTCGCCTTCATGCCTCTTGGCTTGCCTGCCAACCATCCTTTCTGGACAGACGCAGCACAGCCTTGGACTCAGGTAAAGGCGTGGAACAACCAACAGTTCCCGAAGGATCACCAATGGAAGGATGAGATTACAACCAAGGATAAGTGGTAATATTTCATACTACTAGCAGGATGATGCCAATCTTATAGATATATAATCCTCAAGACTAGGAAGACAACCGTTCGTCTCCCTAGGGATAAAGCTCATATATTAGGCTGCCTACTATAAAATCTAACTTAGATTTCTATAAATACAAGTTAGATTTAATGAAATATAAGTTGGATTCCATCAAATATAAGTTGGATTTTATGCTATACAGCCTGATGAGTCGGGTTATGCTATCGTATGATGCTAGTTACGCAACCGTATGATTAAAGTTTTATAACCCTATCACATCAAAAAGGTACTAATAACGATAAGAATGATGAAAAAGATAATGATGTCGCTGCTCGCAGCAGCCTTGGCTTTGCCAATGATGGCAGCACAGCCAAACAATAAAGCCGCTAAGAAAAAGGTGGCTAAGAAGGAAGTGAAGGCTTCCAAGAAGTGGAACCACGAGCAAGTGGTGGAATTGATAACCAAGGTGAACAACTATTGGCAAGCCAACAACAAGCCTGAGGTTCGTGCCTTCTGGGATAATGCCGCTTACCATACCGGCAATATGGAGGTGTATAAGATGCTCAAGGATCAAAAGATGCTCGACTACACCATCCGTTGGGCTGAGCACAACGACTGGACAGGTGCTACCGAGGCTAACCCTGCCAAGTGGAAGTACAAGCCATACGGAGAGGGCAAAGACCATGTGCTCTTCGGCGATTGGCAGATTTGTTTCCAAACCTACATTGACCTCTATAACATTGAGGCTGCCAAGGGAAATGCCGCTGCATCCGAATACATGGTGAAGCGTGCCAAGGAGGTGATGCACTATGAGGCTTACTCCGAACCAACCGACTATTGGTGGTGGAGCGATGCGCTCTACATGGTGATGCCGGTGATGACCAAGATGTATAAGCTCACAGGTGACGTGAAGTATCTCGACAAACTTTACGCCAACCTTCTCACCACTGATGAGATTATGCTCGACAAGGAGACCAATCTCTATTTCCGTGATGGCAAATACGTGTATCCTAAGCATAAGAGTGCCAACGGCAAGAAGGATTTCTGGGCTCGTGGCGACGGATGGGTGCTCGCAGGCTTGGCAAAGGTGCTCCAGGATATGCCTAAGGACTATGCACACTATCAGTTCTTCGTGGATAAGTTCCAGAAGTTGGCAAAAGCCGTGGCAGAGATTCAGCAGCCAGAGGGTTACTGGACTCGTTCGATGATGGATCCTGACCATGCGCCTGGACCAGAGACCAGCGGTACAGCTTTCTTCACATACGGTATGCTTTGGGGCGTGAACAATGGTTTCTTGCCAAAGAAGGAATACAAGAAGACTATCGACCGTGCTTGGACTTACCTCACGGAGACTGCCGTTCAGGAAGATGGCAAGGTAGGTTATGTACAACCTATCGGTGAGCGTGCTATCCCAGGCCAAACGGTAGATGCCAACTCCCAGGCTAACTTCGGCGTAGGTGCCGTACTCCTCGCTGCTTGCGAGTACGATAAGTATCTTGAGACTAAGTAATATCCATATAATAAATAAGGTATATACATCTCATATAATAATAACAACTGACAAAAATGAAACAAAGACTGTTCCTTACATTAAGTATGGCAGGTCTGGCAATGGCAACCTTCGGAGTACAGAAACCGAAGGCTGCCATTAAGTCGTCTAAATCGACGACTATCCAGCAGCCTACCTACACCGAGTGGCATGACCTCCAGGTGAATGCCATCAATCGTTTTCCTTTGCATACCCATTTCTTTAGCTATCCAGTGGAAGATTGGGTTTATGAGACCAAAGAAGGCCTGCACAGCCGAGACATCTTGCACATGGACAAAACCCTGAGCAAGTCTTATCTCTCGCTCGATGGTACCTGGAAGTTCAATTGGGTGGAGAATGCTGACCAGCGTCCTACTGATTTCTTCAAGACTGACCTCGATGATTCCCAATGGAAGAATATACAGGTGCCAGGCAACTGGGAAATGTTGGGTTATGGCCAACCTGAATATGTCAATTCTGGTTTTGCATGGCGTGGGCATTTTGACCAACAACCACCTGCAGTTCCTACCAAGGATAACCACGTGGGCTCTTATCGTCGTATTATTGATATTCCTGCCAATTGGGATGGCAAGCAAGTGATAGCTCACTTCGGAAGTGTCACTTCCAATATCTATCTCTACGTGAACGGCAAGTTCGTGGGATATGCCGAGGATAGCAAGATTGCAGCCGAGTTTGACATTACACCTTATCTGAAGAAGGGCAAGAATCTCATCGCCTTCCAAACGTTCCGTTGGTGTGATGGCTCTTGGGACGAGGACCAGGACTTCTGGCGTTTGAGCGGTCCTGTTCGTGAGAACTACCTCTATGCTCGTGATGCCAAGTTGCACTTGGAGGATATTCGTGTGACTCCTGACTTGGTGAATGACTACAAGGATGGCGTGCTCAACGTATCTGCCAAGGTGAAGGGCAACGGAAAGGTCAATCTCATCTTGTTTGACAAGGACAGAAAGCAGGTGGCTACCGTCAACAATGTCTTGGTGAAGAACGGTATCGTGAATGCTACCTTGAAGTTGGATAACCCTCATAAGTGGTCGGCTGAGACACCTTATTTATATACCTTGCAAGTTTCTTTGATGGGTGCTCAGAAGAAGACCGAGATGGTGGCGGCTACCGCTACTCCTATCAAGGTAGGTTTCCGCAAGGTGGAAATCAAGAACAAGCAGTTCTTGGTCAATGGTCAGCCTGTGCTCATCAAGGGTGCAGACCGTCATGAGATGGATCCTGATGCGGGTTACAATGTCAGTGTGGAGCGCATGATACAGGATATCAAGATTATGAAACGCTTGAACATCAATGCTGTTCGTACCTGTCACTATCCTGACGACCCTCGTTGGTATGACCTTTGCGATGAGTATGGTCTCTATGTAGTGGCTGAGGCCAACCAAGAGAGCCATGGCTTTGGTTACGGAAACGATGCGGCAGCCAAGAAGCCGATGTTCGCCAAGCAGATATTGGAGCGCAATCAGCATAATGTATCCAACTTCTACAACCATCCTTCCATCGTGACTTGGAGCTTGGGTAACGAGACCGTGATGGGTGACAACTTCCTCAATGCTTACAAGTGGATCAAGAGCCAGGATACGAGCCGCCCTGTACAGTATGAGCAGGCTCACCAAGGTGAGGGTACGGATATTTTCTGTCCGATGTACTACACGGTAGATGCTTGTGAGAAATATTCCAAGAATCCTAACAGCAAGATGCCACTTATCCAGTGTGAGTACAATCACACCATGGGTAACTCGGGTGGTAACTTGAAGGATTATTGGGACTTGGTACGCAAGTACCCTATCTTCCAAGGTGGTTTCGACTGGGACTTCGTTGACCAAGGTTTGCATCGCCATATCGTGAAGCCAATGAGCGTCAATCCTGAGAAGATGAGCAATGAGCAGCTTCGCAAGATAGAATATACATATGGTGGCGACTATAACAGCTATGACCCAAGCGACAACAACTTCAACTGCAATGGTATCATCGGTCCAGACCGACAACTCAATCCTCATGCTTACGAGGTGGCTTATCAGTACCAGAACATCTGGGCGAGCTGGGATAACGTGGAGAAGAGAACCATCAAGATTTACAACGAGAACTTCTTCCGCGACTTGAGCAACTATGATTTGGAGTGGAGCTTGATAGAGAATGGCAAGAAGACACAGCATGGAACTTTGGTCAACCTGAACGTCGCTCCTCAGAAGACGATGGTATGGGCGGTGCCTTACGACCCTGCTCAAATCAAAGGCAAGGAAGTATTCCTCAACATCGACTTCCGTCTAAAGAAGGCTGAGCCTTTGATGGAGGCTGGTCAGGTAGTAGCTTACAACCAACTCGTCGTAAAGGAAAAGCAATGTTGCGGTCATTGCACCGACAAGATGGCGCAGACCAAGGATGGCAAGAATGTCAAGACTAAGTTTATCGACAAGAAGGGCGAGCAAGACATCACCGTTTCTACATCTGATTTGATATTCAAGGTAAATCGCAATACAGGTCTTATCTCTGAATACAACTTCCAAGGCAAGTCACTCCTCGGCGAGGGTGGTACCTTGAAGCCAAACTTCTGGCGTGCTCCTACCGACAACGATATGGGTGCCCAGTTGCAAAAGAAGTTCAAGGTATGGAAGAATCCTCAGATGAACATCAAGGGTGTGGCTGTAGAGAAAGACAAGAAGGCGAACACCTATAATATATGTGCTACATACGATATGCCAGAGGTAAAGGGCGAGTTGGAAATTCATTATCTCGTGATGGCAAACTCTGGTGTTGTCAAGGTGACAGAGAACTTACACGCAGCAGAAGGTGAGAAAGTAAGCGACCTCTTCCGTTTTGGTATGTTGATGCAGTTGCCATACGATATGGACAAGAGTCAGTACTATGGTCGTGGTCCTATAGAGAACTACTCGGATCGTGAGGATTGCATGCGCATCGGCATCTACCAGGATGATGCAGATAATCAATATTTCCCATACATCCGTCCTCAGGAAAGTGGTACGAAGGGTGACATCCGTTGGTGGAAACAGACCGATGCCTCAGGTTTCGGATTCCTGGTGAAGGACTGCAAGCCATTCTATGCAAGTGCCATCCACTTCGATACAGAGACATTGGATGATGGCGACAACAAGGAACAGCGTCATAGCTTTGACTTGAAGAAGTCTAAATATACCAATCTCTTCCTCGATGGCGAGCACATGGGTGTAGGTGGCGAGAACTCTTGGGGCGCATGGCCTTTGGAGAAATATCGCATCCACTATGGCGACAAGAGCTTCAGCTTTGCGATTGTCCCATTGAAGAAGTAAAGTTATATCTGTTCTTGATATTCAGAGTTCTTCGTCATAAAAATAATGAGAAACGATAGAGAATGAAGAAATCAAGAGGATTTATAGACAAAATCAAATGGATTATGTTGATAATCCAATATATTTGAACGAAAAGTCCACCCCTATGTGGGTGGATTTTTCGTATCTTTGCACCGAATAGTAATAAACCTAAAAAAGCATATAACGTAAACATGAGAAAAACGAACATCTTTGCTGCCCTTTTGATGGCAGCCATGACTTCGCTCAGTGCTTCGGCACAGCATCAGTTTGCTGTACAGGCAAACAAACCTGGTGTGGAAATCCAGCCTACCATGTATGGTATCTTCTTCGAGGATATCAACTTTGGTGCAGATGGTGGCCTCTATGCCGAGATGGTGGAGAATCGCTCCTTTGAGTTTCCACAGAGATTGATGGGATGGAATACTTTCGGCAATGTGACCGTCGGTGATGTAAAGCCTGCCTTCGATCGCAATCCTCATTATGTGACATTGGAGTCTGCAGGTGCCAAGGAGAAGCAAACGGGCCTGGAGAACCGTGGTTTCTTCGGCATGGGCTTGAAGAAAGACATGAAGTATGACTTCACCGTATATGCTCGCCTTCATCTTGTGGATGGTAAGCAGACCAAGATTCGTGTCGAACTTGTCAACTCCAACAACAATGTCATCGCCAAGCAGAGTATTACCATCACCAATAACAAGTGGCAGAAATATACAGCTACGCTGACTTCCCCACAGACTGATGCCAAGGGCTTGATGAGAGTCTATCTGGAGAAAGGTGCCGAGAGCGTTGACCTCGATCACATCTCTCTCTTCCCAGAAGATAACTGGAAGGGGCTTCGTGCCGACCTTGTACAGGATTTGGCAGACTTGCATCCAGGCGTGTTCCGCTTCCCTGGTGGATGTATCGTAGAGGGTACCGACTTGGATACTCGTTATGAGTGGAAGAATACGGTGGGAGCACCAGAGAATCGTCCTTTGAATGAGAATCGCTGGAACTATACCTTCCCTCACCGTCTCTATCCTAATTATTATCAGACATACGGCTTGGGATTCTATGAGTACTTCCTCCTTTCCGAAAAGATAGGAGCAGACCCATTACCTATCCTCTCTGTCGGTTTGGCTTGCCAATACCAGAACAGCGATAATGACAAGAATGCCCATGTGGCAGTGGATGACTTGCAGAGCTATATCGACGATGCGCTCGACTTGATAGAGTTCGCCAATGGCCCTGTTACCTCCAAGTGGGGCAAGGTGCGTGCAGACATGGGGCATCCAGCTCCATTCAACTTGAAGCAAATCGGTATCGGAAACGAGCAGTGGGGACCTCTTTATCCTGAGCGTTTGAAGAAGTTTGTCGAGCAGATTCGTGCCAAGTATCCTAAGATTAAGATATGTGGTTCTTCTGGTCCATCAGCCGATGGCAAGGACTTTGATTATGGTTGGCAGGAAATGCGCAAGCTGGGTGTTGACTTGGTGGATGAGCATTACTATAAGAGCCCAGAGTGGTTCCGCTCTAATGCAAATCGTTATGATAAATACGACCGCAAGGGTCCTAAGGTTTTCGCCGGTGAATATGCCGCTCATGCCAAGCACGACCCTAACTCATGGGAGGCAGCTCTCTCGGAGGCAGCTTTCATGACAGGCTTGGAGCGCAATGCCGATGTGGTTTATCAGGCTACCTATGCTCCTCTCTTCGCTCATGTAGAGGGATGGCAATGGCGTCCGGACCTCATCTGGTTCGATAATTTGACTTCTGTTCGCTCTGCCAACTACTATGTGCAGCAGCTCTATGGCTTGAACAAGGGTACAAACGTGCTCTCGCTCACAGAGAATGGCAAGGCCGTGGAGGGCGAGAATGGTCTTTATGCGACCGCTTGCTACGACAAGAACACCAAGAGCTATATCGTCAAGATAGCCAATACCTCTAATGAGGAGAAGGAAATCAACGTTACCTTCAATGGCTTGAAGAAGTTGAATGCAGGTAAGGTGACTGTTCTCCATGCTGATGATATTCAGGCAGAGAACAAGATAGACAAGAAAAACGCCGTTGTACCTGTTACATCAGATGTACAGGCTAACGGCAATGTGTTGAGTGTTAAGATGAAGGCAAACAGTTTCGCTGTTTACCGATTCTAAATAGTTTTCTGTTAAGGTTAGAAAGTTTTCTGTTAAGGTTAGAAAGTTTTCTATTTAAGGTTAGAAAGAATGTTTCGTGCCCTGCTGGTTGTGACAACTGGCAGGGCTTTTGCTATGGTATAAGTTTTGGCAGGTGCTGTATGTTTCTTCTATTGTAGAAAAAGATATTTATAATACCAAAATCGTGCTTATGTGGTCGCTATTATGGATTATGTTGCGATTATCTGTCCTAAATAGCTAGGGCAACTGTCGGAAAAGCGTACACTATTTTGCCAAAAAAGTTGGTTAAATCAATAATTATGAGTATTTTTGCATCATGAGAGAACGACTGTCTTACCAATATAGCTGTTTGTAGTGCCTATGATAGTAAAGCAAATGATAGGAATCTTTTGTGTCGCCTTGCTGTTCGTTGCTTGTCACCATACAGTGCAAGAACGACAGAAATGCGATTCAGACAATTTGGTTTCCATAGAGGATTCTATGGAGCTCAACCCTTCGTATGCCCGAAAATTACTTGATGTCGGCATGAAGAACGCAAAGGATAGTCTTACTTATTATGAGTATATGTCACGGTTGGGAAAGTTCTATTGCTTGTCTGCAACTCCCGATTCTATGAGCCTGTATATCAATCGTGTCATTGGTTTCGCCTCTCGTCAGCCTCGAACTCCTCGCCGCAACAGCTTGTTGGCTTATGCCTACAATTGTCAGGCCGTCAACTCTCATCTCTTCCATAAGAAACCAGATGATGTGGTAAAGCTCTATCAGAAAGCTTACGACTTGTTGCGCGAGAGCGACACCCCAGAGCTGATGCCTGATATCAGTGCCAACTTAGGCGATGCTTATGTCTTTGAAAATGACTTGCCAAAAGCTGCGTCATGCTATCGCAAGGCTTTGTTCTTGGTTGATTCCCTTCAACTGCCCAAGGAGCGCAATGCTTCGCTGTACATGGGCTTGGGAAGAATCTATTTGCTATTGGATGACTTTGACGCTTCGCTGAAGTGTTATCGCAACACAGAACCATACTTCAAAGGGATGTCGCTCAATTTGAAGGCTTATTTCTTGACCAATTATGGCAATTATTACTATTATAGCAAGGACTATGCTACATCCTTGAAGAAATTTCTGCAGTTGAAGTCATTATTGGAAAAGTATGACAAGGGAGAAACCTATAGCATGTACCTCTGCAAGCTCAATCTGGCTGATCTTTATCTGAATCTCGGCGAGATAGACTTGGCTGAGAAATATCTGGATATGGTGGAGCCTTATATGCAGAAGAACAAAGATGTGGTTGCCTTGTATTATTGCAATACCATTCGCATCGGCATCTCTGTCAAGAGGGGAAATCTCGCCCATGTGGAAACATTGCTTGCAAAGGAAGGCCCTCATGACGACATGGACTTCTCGCTTCGTAAGATACGCAATCGCTATCTTCGGGAATATGACGAGAGAAAAGGTGACTATCGGAAGGCTTACCTCAACTTGGTGGAAGACAATCGGATGAACGACTCGCTGGAACACAACCGTGCCAATATGCGATCGACCGACGTGATGCAACGATTTGCGCAAGATACGCTTTTGCTCCATCATCAGATTGCCATCGAACATAAAAACGCCGAAATTCAGGAGTCTCGTGCTGTAATCCTGTCTGTCGTCGGTCTGTTGGTTATCCTTTCTTTGGTGATAGCTTTGTTGATTATCATTGCCAGGAAAAAGGTGGAAAAAGACAAACTCAGCATCATGCAGTTGAAACTTGATGGCGTGAGAAACCGCATATCTCCCCATTTTGTCTTCAATGTGCTCAACAACAAGATTGTCAATTCCGATAAGAAAGAAGCTTCAGAGTTGTTGGGTCTCTCCAAACTGATTCGAGCTAATTTGGATATGTCTTGCAAAATGGCGGTTTCGCTCAAGGAGGAACTTGATTTCGTAAGACAGTATGTGGCGGTGGAATCTCAGCTGATGGACGATGAACTGAAGTTTGAGGTGAATATAGCAGAGGGCATAGACGAAGAATGTGTGAAGTTGCCGTCCATGTTGGTTCAGATTCTCACGGAGAACGCCTTGGTACATGGACTTCGTGGGTGGGAAGGTACTAAGTGCTTGACCATTGATGTAGAACGAATGGAAAAAGACGTGGTTCGCATCAGTGTGTTGGATAATGGACCAGGTTTTGATGCAAGGACCATGATGACCAAGCGGCGCATCGGATTGAACATCATTGGACAGACGATGTCTGTTATCAATGAGCGCAACAAATGCAAGATGAGTTTTCAGATGCATAATCGTACAAATTCCGACGGAACGATTTCTGGATGTGAGTCGGTACTGGTGATACCGCAGAAGGTGCAATATCTATCATAATAAGCAATGTCTGACATAACAATCTGTTGTAGTAAAGAGATTTATCGGAATAAAATAAGAGGAATATGGTAACGATAATAGTAGATGATAGCAAGGCGGCTGCGCAAGACTTGGCAAACCGCCTGGAGGCTTTCGAGGATATCGAGGTCGGGGGTATCGCTTATAATGGCTTGGATGGCTTGACGATGGTTAGCCAGGTACATCCTGACGTGATATTCCTGGATGTTCAATTGCCAGACCTCTCTGGCTTAGAGTTCCTCGACCAATTGGCCAACCTCACCCATGATGCGACACGTGTCGTGATGTTTACGGCTTATGACGAGTATATTCTTCCTGCCTTTCGCAAGAAGGCGTTTGATGTATTGCTCAAACCTATAGATGACAAGGATTTGGACTCTATCATCCAAAGACTGTTGCATGAGGATATCCTGGTGCTACGCACAGATGATGGCTCCTGCAAAAAACAAGCCTCCAAGTTCCTCTTCTATACGAACACCCTTGACTTCAAGTTGGTGGATAAGCGCGACATCGGTTTGTTCAAATATGACCACATACAACGTTGCTGGGAACTCGTGGTGGCTGGTTGCAAGCAGAACGTTCGTTTGAAACGCAATCTGAAAAGTGAGGCTCTGATGAATCTCTGCGACCAATTCGTGCAAGTCAACCAACGGTATATCATCAATATGGATTACTTGATAGAGGTGGTGGACAACGTGTGTCACTTCTATCCGCCTTTCGACTCGATAGATTATGTGAAGGTGAGCCGTGTCTATCGCCGAAAGCTTGTAGAAAGGTTCCATAGCTTGTAGGTAATATGAATAGTACGAATTCTATTCCTGATTCACAAAAGCAATGGTTTGTGTTGAGGGCTACGTATAGTAGGCAGAAAAAAGCATACGACTATATTGTCAATGATGGAAAACAGGCTGATGTTGAGGCATATCTACCGACACATCATGTGTTGAAAATAATTAATGGCAAAAGGAAAAGAGTCTTGGTGCCATATCTTCCTCAACTATTATTTGTCTATGCCACGGCAGAGCAAGTGAAGCATTGGGTGGAGGATACGCCAGACTTGTCTTTCCTTACCTATTATTATAATCATTTCAAGAAAGATGAGCAAGGCAAGAATCCCCCTCTTGTTGTGTCGGATTTAGCGATGCGGAACTTCATCCGCTTGACCAGCGTTGACAATGAACATGTCAAACTTGTCCATCCCGACCAATGCCACTACAAAAGTGGCGATGTCGTGCGAATTACAGATGGTGAGTTTGTTGGGGTGGAAGGAAAGGTGGCAAGAGTTTCTGGACAGCAAAGAGTGGTGGTGGAAGTAGAAGGCATCTGCTTGATAGCGACGGCATATATCCCGACAGCTTTTTTGGAGAGAATATAAAATCAAAATATGATATAAGAACAATTACCCTTTATGATTTACTAATAAATTTTATGTCCCGACTAATCCGTGATGGACGAGTCGGGATTTTTGCTTTTTAGCTTTCAGCCCAATTTATGACACACCCTCTAAAGTCGTCAGTAGGTAAAGTGTAGTGAGGAAAGAAAAATAAACAGATAGACATGATTTTATGCCTGATAAGCATGTTTAGCGACCTCTTATGCCAAATTGGTAAAAAAGCTATTTGTGAGTTTTAGCTTTTTTTGTTAAATTTGTTGTCTGAAAGTAAATGATATTCGAGCAATATCATAATGATGAGTAATCAAGGTGGAAGCTTCAAAGATGTCGTTTCGCTCTCCGACCAAAAGGCGAGCAAGCAAGCCTTTCTTGATTTAACCGACAAGAAGTTGAATATCCTTCACATTGCGACCTCGTGGCTCTTTCGGCTTGTGAGACTGGTCTCGGAAAATTAAGTTCGGATGGTGTGTTCGGCCTTCAACGTGGATTCAAAAATGCTGGTGTGCATACGCTACTGATGAGTTTGAAGAATGTCTATGATGTTTCGACGGCAGAGCTGATGATAGCTTTCTATAAAAATTTGATGCTTGGGATGAGCAAGCGTGAGGCTTTGGTGAAGGCACAGCAGGCGGTTAGGCAAAAGGGATATAAGGATGCCAAGTACTGGGCAACGTTTATTCTTTTGGATGCCATTTGAAAAAAGTGAAGCCACATAAACTATATTTTCGACCGCATAAATCTATTTATTCCCTTTTATGACCAAATTGCCAAAAACATGATTTTGAGCGTATCATATTTTTTACTATTTTTGTCGGAAGTAAATGAGTCCTAAGACTGAGTACTAGACTAATCATTTAAAAGTAAAGATATGAAAAAAGTATTGTTTGTAGCCCTATTGGCAAGTATCGCTATTTCTTCTTCTGCCAAGAAGAAATTAGCCATCACGATGACAGGTGAGAATCTCGCTACGTTAACCCAAGTGACTGATAACCAGGAACCATGCCTTGATCCTTTTGGTGGAGACAATGGAGGTCCATTGTATTTTTCTGTAAGAGAGAACAAAAGGTACTATAATATTTACAAGAAGGAAAATCCGTTTTCTGCTGCTATGTCTCAGAAGACAAGTGGCAAGAACAATAACAGACAGCCTAATTTCAATCCTGTAACAGGCAAGATTGCTTTCAGTTGTCAGCAGGATGGTGCTGGAACTTCAGACATCTACACCATGTTTGACAGCAAAGGAAAAGCCTTGTCGCAAATCACGGAGAGTAGCGATGCATACGAAGAGTATCCAAGTTTCAGCAAGGATGGAACCCTCTTGGTATATGCCAGGACTCAACTTAGCTATTTCCGCAAAGCGAATTGGGCAACATTCTTCTTTGGTTTCGGTGGTACGACTGTTGTCGTTGAGAACAGTGAAATTTGGATGAAGAATCTCAAGACGGGTGAGACTACCTTGCTGGGCAATGGTTATCAGCCATGTTTCTCGCCAGACGGAAAGAAGATTGCATACGTGAAGTATTCAAGTGATGCCAAGAGTACCAGTATTTGGGTGATGAACGTTGACGGAAGTGACCAAGTTCAGGTTACCGATGCCAAGAAAGGTTATGCGCTCACACCACGTTGGAGTCCTGATGGCAAACGCCTCATTTTCCAGGCATCCAAGAAGGACAAAAAGGACGCAGACCTTTACGTGATTGATGTAGATGGCAACAACCTGATACAGTTGACTATCAACAAGTCATACGATGGACAGCCATATTGGACGACGGATGGCTACATTTACTTCGTTTCCGACCGAGGTAATGATGCGGGCAACTATCAGATTTGGAGATTTAAGTATGAATAAATGATAGATATGGATTCTTTCCTTTTCATTTGAGGAAAGAATCCATTTTTAGATTAATAGCGTATGAGAAAAATCATATTTATATTATTGGCACTGGTTTGCTGGAACGTAGCCAATGCTCAACTCTTGGAACAAAAAGGAGTGGCTTATCGCTATAATGGCAAGAATCCACGAATACCTTTTGGGGGTGTGTATGTCAAAACAGTGACATCGCCAAATGGAGTTGTAAGTGACAATGCAAGTGGTGCTTTTACTTTGAAGCTGAAAGGCATCAAGCTGGGTGACCGATTGGGAA
>ERZ808278.629-NODE-629-length-21024-cov-3.694597_pt1 | contig 21024 bp, 10 predicted proteins | sample MGYA00521239_ERZ808278 | MGnify/ENA primary metagenome ERZ808278 (study PRJEB31516, sample SAMN03275600) | gut metagenome | biome: mammalia-associated habitat; material: feces | host: Papio cynocephalus | place: Kenya | collected 2012-07-17 ... | reverse complement strand
AAGCGGACGGAACTCCGCCCACGAAGTTTCAACGGGGAAATACACCGCCGCGTCGGGGGCGTATTCTCCGATTCTGCCGATATAACTGAGCCTTTTGGCGTAATCGGCGTAACTCTTAAAATATTTCCAGTAGCCGTTCTGGATGAAAAGCGACGGCGGACTTTCGGTTTTTCTTATACCGTCCGTCGAATAGAAAAACGCGTGCGGCACGAGCATATTTATGCCCTGAACGTACTGCAAATCGGTTTTTCTCTTCATTTCCTCGGGCGTAAGCGACCAGCCGAACCCGCCGAACGTCTCGCTGAAGCATATTTCTTTGCCGTAAATATGCGCGGCGGAAGAACCGAGCCTTTCGGTGATCCTCTTCGGATTTTTATCGATACAGTCTATTCCCGAAGCGTCGAGCGCGCTCATTGCCGTGAAGAAATCGCTTTCCGTCTGCACGAGCGACTCTAAAAAGTCCTCTCTGTGCAGGTGTCCGATATGAACAAGCCCGTCCTTTTTCAAAAACGCCGAAATGACATCGAAGTAGCTTTCTTTATAAAATTCCGCAACAGCTCTATAATAATCGCATCTTGTTTTTACGGATAACGCGCCCATATTCTGCCACAAACAGCAAAGGTGCGGGCGGATATCGTAACCGATTTTTTCGATAAATCTTTGGGCGAAATCGTTCGTCCAGATAACCGTGTTGAGGTTTTTGCACTGCTCGAAATAGTTCTGATAGAACCCCGGTTCGTCGGTGAAAAATCCTCTTATAACCCCTCCCCACTTATCGGGGAATCTCTTTTTATACTCCTTGTGAGTACATTTAACGAACGCTTTCGTGGCGTTCGGGTTAAGCAAATCCACGTAAGGATAAGGCGAATACGCAGGGCGATGTCCGCATTTTTCCTTTCTGAAAACGTAAACCTCCCAAAGAAGGGTCTCCGATTTCCAGGGCTTGCATTTTTTGTTTTCATAGTCTGTGATGTCGAGGAAATAATCGTCGCTGTGCACGGCGACAACGCACTCGATTTCGGTATTCGGCACGTCCTTTACCGTTATGTACTGCCCGATAACGGGATAAATTTTCTCAACGGAAAGGCATAACGCCGCGAAAGATTCGTTTGCTTCGACGATTTTTCCGCCCGCGTAGCCGCTGGGCCAATTGTCCTCGTCGTAAATAAGCGCGGTGAGCCCGAGCTTTTCGCACTCGTCTAAAATAACCCCTATTTTTTCAAACCACTCGTCCGAAAGGTACTCCACTTCGCAGCCCTTTCTGGAATGAAGAATAACCTCGTCTACGCCCTTTTGCTTCATTTCAAAAAGCTGGCGTTTGAGTTCGTTTTCCTCTAAATCCCCGTTTAAAAACCAGAACGGAGCGACGGAATATTCCAGAGAAGGGTTTTTAAATTGTTTTTTGTCGAAAATTTTCATTGTCTCTCCCCTTTTAGCCTTTAACGCCGTCGGACGAAGAAAGTCCGTTCTGAAGCGGCTTCTGGAATATCGCGTACACGATCAGAATCGGCAGCATCGCTATCATAAGCGCGGCGAATTTAAGCGTGTAACCCGCTTTACTGTCGTTCATAAGCCCGTTTATACCTGCCGAAAGCGTGTATTTAGTCTCATGCTCTATGAACGTAATGCTCATTATGTATTCGTTCCAGATACCTACGAAGCTCAAAAGCCCTACCATGAATATCGCGGGAACGACCATAGGAAGAATAAGCCTTGCAAACGCCTGGAACTGGTTTGCGCCGTCGATTTCCGCAGCTTCAAGAATGGAATTATTGATACTGCGCATAAACGGCGTTAAAAGGAATACGTAAAACGGTACGCCCTGAAGCGCGTTGGTTATCATAAGCGTGAAAAGAACTACGTTATCCTTGGTTAAGCTCATCCTCTTGCACATCTGGTAAAGAGGAATCAACAAAAGCACCTGCGGGACCATCATGAATATCGAATAGAAAATCTCGATCGATTTCACGACGGGATGAACGAATTTACCCACAACGTAAGCGGACGTCGTCGTCATAATTATCGATAAAACGACCGTGCCTACGCTTAAAATCAAGCTGTTTAAGAAATATTTTGAGAAATTCGCGCCTTCCCACGCGTTTTTATAGTTTACCCATTGCAGCGTTTCGGGGAGCTTCCAGGCGTTCAGCCCGAACTCCTGATTGGTTTTAAGCGAGCTGAGCACCGTCCATAAAATGGGCAGAATGATGAGAATCGACCATATTATAAGGAAAATTCTCACAACGTTTCTCGTTATCGTGAGCGATTTTTCCTCTACGCGATTTTTGCGGTTTTTAACTTTGAGCTCTTTCATAACGAATCACCGACCTTGTTCATTGCAAATTTGACCGAGAGGGAAATAACGCAGGTTATAACGAGCATAACGAGCGCGGCGGCATAAGAATAGCCTATTTCAAGCTTCTGGCTGGCATATCCGTAAAGGTATACGTAAAGTCCCATAACCATAGCGTTGTTATCGAGTCCGCCGTTAGGCGCGAAAACGTTTACAAGCCCGAAGTTGCCGCCGAGCGACTGATACAAAATGGAAACAACCATAAACGTTACCTGAAGCCATACGGCTGGCATCGTTATGTACTGAAGCTGTTTCATTTCGCCCGCGCCGTCGATTCTCGCGGCTTCGTAAAGCTCGGCGGGGATCTGATGAATGGAAGCGATCATAGTGAGCATAAAAAGCCCCACGCCGCACCAGCTCGCGACAAAGCCTATAACGCCGAGCGGATATTTTGTTATCCAGTCCACGTTCACCCCGCCGCTTTTGAAAATCGACAGCACCGCGTTCATAAGTCCCATTTCGGAAGGCATAAACACGAAGCTCCAGAGCGAACCGATGATTATCGTCGAAATTATATTCGGAATATAGAAAACGAATTTATAGAATACCACTTCGGGCGTTTTCATACGGAATCTCGTAAGAGTGACCGCAAAAAGCACCGTTAAGGAGCATATCAGGATTTCTTTTATAAGCGTTATGATAAGGTCGTTTTTAAGCGCCTTCCAGAAAACGGGATCCCCAAAGACTTCGGTGTAATTCTTCCACCCTAAATAAATCAATTTTTTATAACTGCCGTCCTTATTGTAGAATCCGCCCCAGCTGTAAAAGCTCATTTTGACGGATTGCAAAATGGGAACAACGCAAAACATTATATAAAGTGCAAGAACTACGCCGCACGTCACGGCGAAAAATATCCATTTGGATAACGTCATATTGCTGTTTATCTTAAATCTACGTCTTTTCGTCATCCTTTGTCGCTCCTTGTCGGAAAGTTTTTTTCGGTTAAATAGTTTTTTCGTTTATTTCCGCGCGCAAGGAACCCTCACGCGCGGAAAATATTCGTTACAGATTATTTAGCAAGCTGCTTTTTAGCCTGCGCCGCAAGTTCGCTGCATACCTGATCTACCGTTTTCGTTCCCGAAACGATAGAGTTTACGCCCTGGTTGAATACGGAGTCTACGCCGCCCCAGCTTCCTACGTGAAGAACATGCTTATAAGCGGGGTTGTTCATTATCGCCTGAGCGTATTTCAGAACTTCGGAAACCTTGGATTCGTCAAGCTCGACGTTAGTTGCCGAAGGAGACTCGGAATATTCCGCAAATTTCTGAGCAACGTCGGTACGATACAAATATCTTACGAATTCCAGAGCCGCTTCCTTGTTTTCCGCATCCTCTGCGATAGCGCATGCCTGAGAGGAAGCGATGATTACCTGCTGACTTACGTTAAGCGCGGAAGGAGCGTATTTCATATCAAATCCACTCGGAATAGCGTCAAGATCCGCCATTTCCTTTCTGAGCCAGAGACCGTTGGGAATGAACGCCGCTTTATGGTTAAGCCACTGCTGCTGAGATTGAATATGGTCGAGAGACTGGCAGCTTGCAACCGCATTGGTCTTTTTAACGATATTCGCAAAACGATTCATAACCGCTTTAAACTCTGCGGAAGTGTAAACCTCGGCGTCGAGAGCGTTCTCAACTCTGTCAAAGAACTCGTCGCCGACCTCTGCAAGCGCGGGAAGGATCATACCCTGAACGAGATAACCCGAATACTGACCGGGATAAATAAGCGCAGCCGTACCTGCGGTAGCGTTGGAATCTACCCATGTAGAAAGCTCGTTGTAGTTAGTGGGAATCGTCCAATTTTTCTCGGTGAACAATGCGTTATCGTACCACATACCGTAAGAGCCGAGAACAAGGGGCATACCGTAAGTAATCGTGGTTCCTTCGGAATTTTTGTACTTATGCGCGTAATCCATCATCGCTCTGTCAGTGATCTTTACGTCCTCTTCGCCCGCAACGGTAGCCGTTTTGAGCCAGTCGCTGAAATCGTAAAGCATATCGTTTTCGAGCCACATTTCTTTTTCCAAAGTACCGTCAAGATAAACGAAATCCGGGGGCGTACCGTCTCTCCAGTCGTTTTTCATCGAGTCGTTGATAGTGTTGCCGTACATGGGAATAACGTTGTATTCGGGATGATCTTTTTCAAACATCTCAACAACGTTTTTCCAAATTTCCGCACCGTAACCGCCGGTGTAAATCTGAAGAGTGAAATCCTTCTTTTCTCCGTTATATGTGCTGTCTTTCGATTCGGCAGGCGTAGAAGTGCTCGGTTTGGTGCTGCCACCGGGGTTTTTAGAGTCGCCGTCGTCGCTTCCGCCGCCGCAGGCAGCCATAGAAACCGTCATGCAAAGCGCGAGCGCGCCTACGAGTAATTTTTTGAGTTTTGACATTTTTCTGCTCCTTATTTTTTTATTTTTTCTTTTAAGAGTTGTTCTTTTCCCCGAATCCATTCGGGGAAAAAGGGGTGCACCCCTTTTTTATTTCTTATGCGAAGCCGAAAAAACGCTCTATTGCCTTTTCGGCTTCGCAAAAAGCCTTGAATTTTTTTACCGCGTTTTAACCGCGTTTTCTTCTGAAAATCGCTACAGCCGCGGCGGATATAACGAGAAGTCCGATAATTGCGGAGGCGTTGCCGATAGCCGAGTTACACGCACCCTTGTGCGGACCGCTGCCGCTGTTTCCGTTGCCGCTATCATCCGTATCCGAAGAAGAATCGTCGGGCGTGGGCTTAGGATCGTTTACGTGCTTTTCGGCTCTCAACAAAAGCGTTGTTCCCGCTTCCATTTCGACCTCTACCTTAGATACGTTTTTAGCGATATATTCGCCTTTGAAAACGTCGTAAACGTCAACTTTATAATCGAACTCTATCGTCTTTTTGCCGCCGTAAGGCGAAGCCACGGAAACGTAATCGCTGTTTCTGAACACGACGTCGTTTTCGCTTTCGACGAGCTTGACTCCGCAGATTCTTAAAATATTTCTGAGAAGTTCTTCGGGGATATTGCCTACCGCCGAATAAATCGACATATAGTAGCCTCCGTCCTCTGTCTGAACTGCTTTTGCGGCGAGGCCCGTAAGATTACTGTTGTAAATCTTGCCGAGCGTTTCGGCGGATTTATCGGTTACGTAAAGCATCGGATCGACCTTGGTCGAATTGATTCTGCCGTAAAGCTTTCCGTCAAGCCCTTTCGTGTAGGTGTCGTTTCCGATAATTTTTATGCCGTAATATGCCGACGGAGCCTTTGCAAGCGTTATATCGGTAAGAGCCGAAACGTAATCTACGCTCATAGAGCCGTCCGCGCCGTAAATGCCGGGAACGCCTACCCAGATTATCGTTTTACCGTCCTTTTTGAGATACTTGTTAATCGCCGCTTTCTGTTTTTCGGTAACGTTTGTCGCAAGGATAAGATATACGTCGTATTCTCTCACGAATCCGTCCTCGACATCCGAAAGGTAAAGCATATCGTAAGAAGTTCCGATATGACCGAGACTTTCTTTCTGCTCGTACAAAGCTTCGTAAAGGAAATGATAAGTTCCGTCGAAGGAGTAAGCAAGGGTCGTCGCGATATCGTCCCCGATAATGTAAGCGATCTTCGAGTTGCTCTTAACAGGCTGATTTACAGCTCTGTCCCATTCCGCCTTCGCGGCTTTTATCATCGAATAGATTTCGGGATCGTCGAACCAGCCGCCGTACATATCGTACCACCAGAGACCCGCGCCTTTGATCATCATATTCGCGAAATCTCTCTTCAAAGCCTCCACAGAGTCTTTAAGCGTGTACGTTTTACCCCATTCGCCCAAAAGCGCGGGATTAGTCGTTTTACTGTCGAAATAAACGGTACGGCTGTCGCACTCGATTATCGGAAGCTTGCCCGCCGTGATAAGCGTGTCTACCATCATCATGTAGGACGCGCTCATACCGATAAGTCTTTCGTCGTAGCAGATAGGCGAGCAAAGGAAATCGATATAAGGCGAAGCGATGATTCTCGAAATCGAAGCGTTCGCAAGCCCGTTCGCTTCATAGGTAAGACCGTGCGTAAGATATCCCGTGTAAGTTCCCACGATCCACTTGTTGTCGATTGCTTCTTTAACGACTTTAGCCAAATAAAGCACGCTGTCGGTCGTCATATCGCTCATAAACGTGTGGAAATCGATAACGTTTCTCTGCGCCTTTCCGTCGAGAAGAGTCTCATAGGTCAAAGCCTTTCTCTCATCGTAGGTAGGAACGGTTGCCGTGTCGCAAGTGATACCCTTTCTGCCCCAAGCCTCAGCCAAAGCTTCGTCGGTTACGTATTTTTCTTTGAGCCATTTGCGGAATGCGTTAAGCGCGTCAACGCCGAAATCGGCGCACTCGGAAAGCGAAACTCCGTAATACTGCCATTCGAACGTTGCGCCCGCCGCGATTTTAACGGCGAACATATGCCCCGCATAGGGCTGAGCGAGCACGTGCTCGATAAGCGCCTGATAGAACACGCCTACGTCTTCTCTCCATTTTTCGGAAGCGTAGCTTATTCCCAATCTTTCGCCCTTGCTGTTCACGGCGTAAGCGTTGGGGTTTTTTCTGAACCACCAGGAAGGCGGATCGGCGTCGAGCATAAGCATAAGTTTAGCGGACGGCGCGCCCTGAAGAGTTTCATAAACAACTTCGTCAAGTTTCGAGAAATCGTATTCCCCGTAGCCCGTCCACATAGAACCCGAACTGTTCATATTGTAGTTACGGCAGTTGGGAAGGCACATAAGGTCTACGTCCGCACCGTACATTCCGCTTGCGTATTCCGTTTTGAAAACGGTTTTCTGTTCGCGGAGATACATCATCGGAGCGACTTTTTCGCCGTTTACGATAAGCTGAACTCTGCCGTTCTCTTTTTCGAGATGGCTTTCGGTCAGGGTAACTTCGCTCGTCGTTATAGCGACGTATCTGCCCCTTATGATGTTGTTTGCGTATCTGCTGTTCGTGATGACAAATTCTTCCGTATCGAATTGAAGCTGATAACTGTCCGAATCGAGATAATCGGGAACTTCTACCCTGTAGGTTACGATATTGTCCTCGCCGATAACCCATTCGGAAGATTTTTTTCCTGAAATAAGCGTCGGAATAAGCCACGTTTCCATAACTTCGTCTTCATCGGCAACGTATTTGCTTCTGAAGTTCACCTTAAAGGAGATATCTCCCGTGACCTCTTCGCTGATATGCGCGTTGAACGTAAACTCGACAGTTTCGCCCGCGTTTGCGGCTTCGGTGACTTTCGCGCTCTTTATCGTAACGTTCGGCAACGATTCCGCGCTCTTTTTATAAACGATTTCGCCCCACGGCATGCACGGCGGCGCGCCGATGACGAAGCAGGTTTTCCAGCCCGTATCGTCGAAACCGGTTTTCGTCCAATCTTTTGTCGGCAGTTTACTTTCTCCGCCGTTATACGAAAGAAGATTTCCGTCCGAGAAAATACGCATCTTCTTGCCGCTCTCTAAGGTTAATTCGACGTCGAAGAGAACGCCGCCGTAATAAGACTGGTTGTAAACTTCGAACGCGAGCGTGTTTTCGCCTACGACGAGATAATCTTTGATATACGCCATAAGCACGCTTGCCCAGGCGTTTTTACCGGGATCTTCAAGCTCCGTTCCGTTTACGTAAGTCGTTATAACGTCGTCGCCCGTGACCTGGATCTGAGCTTGAGCTACAGGCTCGGTGAGCGTGAACGTCTTGCGGTAATAAGCGTACATATACGCTCCGCCGTAAGCCACGTCCGCATACGGGAAGCAAACCCATTTGGCTTCCCAGCCGCTGCCCGCCGTTTTCGGGTCGTAAGTTTTATCGATTCTGATATTGTCGAAGGAAACGGTGCCGCTGCCTTCGTTTTTGTAAATTATTTCCGCGTAAGTTCCCTGCGGCTCTACAAATTCCGCCAAAAACTCGTTATTAGTCGTTTTAAGCTCGAATTTCTTGCTTTCGAGAAGTTTTCTGTTATAGTCGAACCAGTTAAGTTCGATAACGGGTTTGGCTCCGCCTTCCACAGCGCATTCGCCCGTAATGGAATAACCGTTGCCGTAAAGAAGAGCTATCGTCTCCGTTTTTGCCTGTTTTCCGCCGCCGAGGACAAGTTTTCCGTCCTTGAACGATTCGGGCTCGGCTTCGTAATTATCGGGGATACCTTCGTTTGAAATGCTTTCAAAGTCCTCGATATAAGCTACGTTGCCCGATTCTCTGCAGAACACGCCGTCGATATAACAATCGGTTTTACCTTTGGAAATCGTTATCGTAATTCCTACGGCAACCGAGCCCTGCGGCGCGATATATCTTATCCACACGTCCGTCCAGTCGGAAAGTCCTTCGCCGTTTTTAAGGTAAACGTAAGGGCTGACTTGCGTTCCGATCGCGTTTCCCGCGCTGCCGTAATAGGTAACGGTTATCGTGGCTTTGGAGCCCTTGGAATTTTGTGAACGCATACGGAATCCGATATCGTAAGAGCCTGCAGAACGAACTTCGGTTTTAGCAAGCGAAGTCATCGTGAACGCCGAAGCGTAATCTTCTCTGACGATATGCGCGGAAGTAGCTCCGTCGTAATAAATCTCGTCGCTGAACGAGAAATCCGTTCCGTTGGACATAACCCAACCGAGCGGAGTCGTCATATTGCCCTTTCTTTCGAATCCGCCGTTAAACGTTATTTCGCCAAGCTGTTCGATAGAAAAATCGTCGTAATAAACGCCGTTTTCGCCCGTCGGCGCAATATCGAGCTGAAGCATTGCCTTAGCCGCGTTAGCGTCCGTCGTGAAAGCTGCGGAAACGAGTCTGTAACCGTCCGTAGCCCCCGCGACCGTTGCGGAATCGACCCAAAGATAGGTATTCGCCGTTCCGTCGCCGTTCTTTTTAAACTGTCTTATGCACAAAGAGCTGTTTGCCGTATCGGAATCGGAACGATACCAGAAGGAAAGAAGATAAGTTTTTCCACCCTCTACATCGAATTGCGAACTGTTCACAACGCCTTTTATCATACTGTCGCCCGAAAGGTTGACGATTTTCATCGAAACTCCGTCGTGCGCGGCATCCCCTCTGACGATAGAATAGCGTACATCAATAAGCGATTCGTCTTTCCCGTTTGGCGCATTCCACATCGACCAGCCCGACGGCATATTTGCCGTAAGCTCCTCGAACCCGGGGTTTGTGATTTCGGTGACCGTTTCGGCGTTCGCGCCGTAAATCCCGCTTACGCCAAAGAAAAGCGAAGCCGCCGCGAGAAGCGAGCAAAGAAGAATCGCTAAGGTTTTTATCCTTTTAAATCTGAACTTCATTTACAGGTTTTTCTCCTTTTTTGCCTTTTTGATTTTACTTTTAATTCTACAACGGGGTTGTTTTTCGCAACAACCCCGTCGAAAATCTTTATTTTAGTTCTTAGTCCTTTTTGCGTTTGATCATTACGAATGCCGCTATAGCCAAAGCTCCGAGAGCCGCAACTCCGCCGTAAACGTTAGATCCGCAGCCTTTCTTTCCGCTGCCGCTCGAATCTTTTTCGGATTCGCTCGCGCTCGGCTTGTCGTCCGAAGCGTCGGCGGAAGTGTTGTCGGAAGTCTTGTCGGATTCGTCGGGCTCGGAAGTCTTATCGGATTCTTCGGGAATCGGCTCATAATCGGGATCCTCTGCGCCGCAAACGGTACATTTACCTTTCTCGTAGTTGTGCGCCGCCTTAGGAATAACGCTTACGTTTCCTTCGCTTCCGCAAATCTTGCAGACGTCGTGCTTCATTCCCGAAGCCGTGCAGGTTGCTTCCTTGATGACTTTGGTTTCGTAATCATGTTCGCCCGTTGCGGGGATAACGGTTACGTTGAATTCCTGATTGCACATCTTGCAGACGTCTTTATCAACGCCGTCACGGCAGCTTGCGTCCTCGTGAACGTGCTCGAGATCGTGATCAAGCATCGGGGTCTTTTCGATATAAACGTTCTTCTCGCAGTCCGCGCAGTAATAGAACGTTCCGCCGATCTTCGTGCAGGTAGCTTCTTCGGTAGTCGTCGCGCCGTCCTCGGGGGTAGCGTGCGTATGCGTTCCGAGGTTTATCTTTTTAAGCGCAACGTATTCGGTAGCCGTAAATTTAAGTTTTATCGAAGTCGTTCCTTCGGGAAGTTCTATAAATCCGTTTTCGTCGGTTGCGATTTCGGTTTCGCCTACGATAGCGGAAACCTTAACGTTGCCCGTGTATGTTTTGTATCCTACGAAAAGCGTGCGTTTCGCAACGGTAATTTCTTTGCTTATCGCGCTTGCGGGAGCTTCTTCCGTTCCGAAGAGGCAAATCTTCCAGTCTGGGTTAGGATCTTTTTCCCATCTGTCGTCGAAAACAAGACCGTAAATATTGCCTTCGCCATCGAACGTCCAATCCTCGGCAACGTAATCTGCGTTACCGTCGAACGTTCCGTACGGGAACTCATTTTCGCCTAAAACAACTTCGGGTGCAACAAGAGTTTTGTTTGTAATAACGTCGTTGCCTTCCGCGTCTTTAATCGAGAAGTTTCTGAAGTAAGACGGCCAACCTGCGTCTGCGTCGCCGTAAAATTCAATAGCTGTAGCATTACGAACCGTCTCGTTGTCGCCTCTGTCGGTAACCTCAACGCCCGCAACAAATTCAAACGACTGCGAAGTCCAGCCCGCTATAGTGGACTGTCCGCAAGAGCCTAACGTTATCTGATCGTTCCAGTAAGTTCCGTACAACGCAACTGCCGCTCCGCCGCCGCCCGAACGATAGTCGAAGCTTAAAGTATAAGTTTCACCCTGTTTAAGGCTTGTGGTGTCGAACTTAAGATATCCTCTTTGTCCCGAGCAATTGTCCTTCGTTACGGAAGAAGAAACAAAAACGTATGTTCCGTCCTCCTGCTTTGCAACGTTAAAGTTGTTGTTTAAATTATATCCTTCAAGATATGCGCCCGAGAACGAACCGTTAGAAATATACTGCATTGTGCTTCCGTCCTCGTCCGTACCCGTTATTTTGAGTTCGTCGATAAGATATCCGCCGTATGCGGTAATTCCCATCCAGCAGACCTCAGCAACACCCGCAGTCGTTGTAAACTCATACTCGTAAGACTGCCATTCGGTATCGGCAACGCCCGCCGTGCTGTTTACAGGATCAGCATACCAGTCTCTTGTTCCGTTCATTCTGATATTATCGAGACGAATGCTAAGTCTGTCCGCAGTTCCTGCGCCGATATTCTTATATTTGAAAGAAAGTTTATAGTTTCTGCCGAACGGGAGTATTCCGAAAACGGTTTTATAAACGTCGTGATCGCCAAGTCTTAAAGACTTTCCGTCTCCGTCCGAACTGTCGGTAGAAATATTAGCACCGCTTAAGTTAGGCATATCGGCAGGATCTTCGCCCGTACCGTCGTTACCTAAACCGATAATCTTATACGTATCGGAATTTACGCCCGCGTTGGAGGATTTAACAGTGATATCGTCAATATAGAAATCGCCTACGCCTTCCGCGCGTACTTTAAGAATAAGCGTTTCAGCAGAAGCCGAAGTTTTATAAGAGAATGTCGTTTCAGTCCAGTCCTCTCTGCTTCCGTCTACGGAATGAAGAATAGCATTTTCATCACCCACAACCGTTCCGTTAGCGTTCTGCTCCTTGATCTGGAAGTAAACCTTGTTTGAAGCAGACTGCGCGCAAAGGCTCTTTACGTACGCGCCGATAACGTAGTTCTGGTCGGGAGTAACGTCGAACGCGAAGGAATACATAACGAGCTCGCCGTCCGCTTTTTCTCTTCTCATCAAAAGAGCGTTGCCCGTTCTGCCCTCGGTCGTTGCGAGAACGTGAAGATTTTCGGACTCATATGTCCAACCGCGCTCTTTGCCGTCTGCGTCTCTGTCATTAAAGAAATAATACTGCCAGCCTAAAAGGGCTTCGTTTCCGCCCTTGACCTCTACGGCTTCCGACTCGAAGCCCTTAGGAACAACGACGGTGTTTTCCTTTGCGCTGACGGCGGGAGCCGCCACCGATACCGATAATGCCGCAATAAGCGAAGCCGCCGCCGCAACAATACCCAATTTGCCAAACTTTTTCATTGATTCTCCTCCTTATGGATTTTTTAAGTCAGGAATTAGTTCTTCAGCCAATCAAATGCAAGAATTATATAATGAATAGAAAAGGCGATCAACAAACCTGCATTCTGCTTTTTGATTTAATCGCATTACAGCAAATTTATCTTTCTGCTTTATATTCTTATTATATAAAATTACATTTTGAAGTCGTCTGCCGAACGATTTCCGTGACCCGCCGCCGCACATATTACGGTAGCTTTCTATCATAAGCATACATATTTTACACCACAAATACCCGTTTGTCTTGTCTTATTATAAACAAAAAGTGCTCTTTTATATAATTTTTTGGGTTTGCGGGTCGTTTTCGCGAAATTTTTTTGCGGTTTTGTTTATAAAACGCTTGAAATTCTTTTATGAAAAATGTATAATTTTTTTAAAGAAATTGTCGCGGGAGAAAAAAATGAGCAAGCTCGAAAGAATGGTCTTAAACAAAAACCTTCTGTGCAGAAAATATACCACGCCCAACCGCCCGCATTCGCACAATATCTGGGAACTCGTTTTGTTTGAAAAGGGCGAGACCTCGAACGTCGTGAACGGCAAGGAATATATCACAAAACCGGGCGACGTTTTTCTGCTCGGTCCGCCGCACACTCACGCCATAACATTCCGTTCCACGCCGCACCTGCACAGGGATTTGTATTACACGGACGAGGAAGTAAGGACGATTTGCTCGATGTTTTCCGATAATTTATACGAAAAACTGTGCTCGGACGAGGTGCTTAACTTCCATATGTCGGGAAATTCCTTTCAGACGGTGATCCGCCAGACGGAAAAGCTCGATTCCCTGTCCGTGATAGCGAGCAAAGACGGCGGAATAAATATCGGCGAACTCAAAAAAATCAGCGTTTCCGTCCTGCATTTCGTCGTCGGGCTTTACGAGACCAAGCTTATAACGAACACGCCCGCATACCCGAAATGGCTGCTCGATATTCTTCAGGTTTTAAGCTCGCCCGAAAGCTTCACAAGGTCGGTAAACGATATAATTTCGGACACGTACTACTCCCACGCGACGGTTTCCAACGCTTTTCGCCGTTATCTCGGCGTAACGCTTTCCGATTACCTCATAAATTTAAGGCTGGACTACGCCGCCGAGCTTTTAACGAACACGTCTATGACGACGCTGGAAATATGCTCCGCCGTAGGCTACGATTCCTTGTCTTATTTCATAAAGCAATTCCGAAAGAAATTCGGCACGACACCCCACAAATACCGTTCCGACTCCAAAAAACAATAAAAATCCTTAAGCATAAAAATCAGGGGCTCCCGCAGGTTTAAATCAAACCTGCGGGAGCCCCGTTTTACACTTGAATTTATTGCCATTCAAACCCGTTTTTGCCGTTTAATCGACTTATACGGGCACTTTTGTGATTTTCAAAGCGAAATTACCATTTCGCTTATCTTACCACTTTTCTTTGGTCTCTACCTGCTTTTTGCAAAGCTCAACGAAGTCGTCGAGTTTCATTTTGCCTATGTCGCCCGAACCTCTCTTTCTGATAGCGACCTCGCCGTTCGCGGCTTCCTGCTCGCCCACGACGAGCATATAAGGAACCTTTTCAAGCTCCGCGTCTCTGATCTTCTTGCCGATTTTCTCGGGGCGGAGATCGTTTTCGGGACGGAGACCCGCGTCGAACAACTTCTTGTAAACCTCTTTGCAGTAAGCTTCGCTCTTTTCGGAAACGTCCATAATTTTAACCTGAACGGGAGCGAGCCAGAGCGGGAATTTACCCTCGAAATGCTCGATCAAAATACCTATAAATCTTTCGATAGAACCGAACACAACCCTGTGGATCATTATCGGGCGGTGCTTCTCGCCGTCCTCGCCGACGTATTCGGCGTTGAATCTCTGCGGAAGCTGGAAGTCGAGCTGAATGGTGCCGCACTGCCAGGTTCTGCCGATGGAATCGGTAAGGTGGAAGTCGATCTTCGGACCGTAGAACGCGCCGTCGCCTTCGTTGACGACGTAAGGAAGTTTAAGCTCGTCCAAAGCCTCTCTCAAAGCGTCGGTTGCGTGTTCCCAATCTTCGTCCGAACCGATACTGTTGTCGGGACGGGTGGAAAGTTCCACGTGGTACTTGAATCCGAAAAGGCTGTAAACCTCGTCGATAAGCCTTACGACGCCTTTGATTTCGGGCGTTATCTGCTCGGGCGTCATATAAATGTGCGCGTCGTCCTGAGTGAAGCAACGAACTCTCATAAGTCCGTGAAGCTGCCCCGATCTCTCGTGACGATGAACGAGACCGAGTTCGCCTATTCTCATAGGAAGATCCTTGTAACTTCTCGGCTCGAGCTTGTAAATAAGCATTCCGCCCGGACAGTTCATCGGCTTGATCGCGTAATCTTCCTCGTCCACCTTGGTGGTGTACATATTTTCTTTATAGTGATCCCAGTGACCCGAAGTCTCCCAGAGCGATCTGGAAAGCATAATGGGCGTGGAAACCTCAACGTAACCTTCTCTGCGATGGATCTGTCTCCAGTAATCGATAAGCGCGTTTTTAACGACCATACCGTTGGGAAGGAAGAACGGGAAGCCTTTGCCTTCGTTCAAAAGCGCGAAAAGTTTAAGCTCTTTGCCGAGTTTTACGTGGTCGCGCTTCTTTGCCTCTTCGAGCATAGTGAAATATGCTTCCATATCCGCCTTTTTGAAGAACGCCGTGCCGTAAATTCTCGTGAGCATCTTGTTCTTTTCGTTACCTCTCCAGTAAGCTCCCGCAATCGACGTAAGCTTGAAGGCTTTGATAAGCCCGGTAGAGGGAAGGTGCGGACCTCTGCAAAGATCGGTGAAATCGCCTTGCTTATAGAAGGAAATAACGCTGTCCTCGGGCAGATCTTTGATAAGCTGAACCTTATAGGGTTCCTTGTATTTTTTCATCAAAGCGATAGCGTCCTCTCTCGGAAGCTCGAATCTTTCGATCGCAAGGTCGGCTTTGATGATTTTCTTCATTTCTTCCTCGATTTTGGGAAGATCGTCGATGGTTATCGGCGTTTTGAAATCTATATCGTAATAAAATCCCGTATCGATGGTAGGTCCTATCGCGAGCGAGCAGGTGGGATATATCGACTTGACAGCCTGAGCGAGAACGTGCGCGCAGGTGTGACGATAAATATTAAGCGCTTCGGGGTCTTTAGCCGTTACGATAACGACTTCCGCGTCCTCTTTGAGCGCGTGCGAAAGGTCAACGAGCTGTCCGTTCACCTTTCCCGCGATAGCGTTTCTTCTGAGCCCCTCGCTGATTGCGGAAGCAACGCCCGCAACCGTAGTCCCCTCGGGAAGTTCGAGAATTTTTCCGTCTGTAAGAGTAATTTTCATATTCGGTCTCCTTTTGTTTTCGGCTTAAATACTTCGGCGGCGCAGGCGAAACTTAAATTCGTCGTAAAAAAAACGCCCTTAAACAAGCAACCCGAGGTTACTTATTAAGGACGAAAATTTCTTTCCGCGGTTCCACCTTATTTGCCCGAATTCGATTCAAGCCTCTTTTCGCCGACTTCAGGGCTCGGCTCGCCCCGCCCACGAAAAGCGGTTTCGTTTACGTTTTATCCTGCGCGGCTCTCAGCTCCCCGCGCTCTCTGTACGGCTTATACGGACTACTTGTCTTTCCGTTACGGACATTCGTTTTATACATACATTATATCCTCCCCCGAAAATTTGTCAACCGTTTTGAACGATTTTTTTATTTTTTTAGCCGTTAGCCTGCCGAGGGCGGATTGGCGAATCCGCCTTTACCCATCAACTTCCGACTTGAACGAAATTCTTCCGCCGTAAAAATCCCTTAAATAACGCCTGTCGGCTTCGGGAATTTCCGAGCCGACCTCCACCCTTCCGCTTGCGGATAAAATTACTTCCCGAAGTATTTTCCCTTCGTTTTTGCAAGGAAGCGCGGGGAGCAGCCGCGACCTTTCGAGAAGATTGTAATTTCCGTCGTACACAAGTCCGTTTCTGACTATCGCCTTTTTCCCGCGTTTTTCGCCGACGAGGAATCTCACGAACTCCTTGAGCTGCCCGCTCGTGAAGGCGGACGGAATATATCCTATAACCTCTTCCCACTTGCGCTTTAACGGCGCGAGCCTGAAATTGAAAATTCCGTCCACGGCGTAGTCTTTTAAAGTCCTTATTCTTCTTATAACGTATCTCTTGTCGTCGTCGATATCGGCGGCGATAAGCGCGCTGTATAAAATCTCCCTTTCAAATGGTTTGAGCCCCGCGGCGGGAATCCCCTTTTTGAAGTAATCGTATTTGTATCCGACGGTTATAACGTCGGCGATTTTATCTTCCGTTTCGCTTCTCAAATAATCTTCGTATTTATCGGCAACGGAAATTATAAGCGTTTGCCGCCCTCCGCCGCCGAAAATCTCGAAGCTCCCGCCCGCGTCCTTGATCACCTCCGCGAGCGTAGCCGCAACGTATTTTACCCCCGAAAGCTTAGTATCCTCGTCAGAAATTTTTATAAGTCTCATGCTATTAGTCTATGCTAAAAACCGCGTTTAATTTAACAAAACTTCTTTCTCGGAGAATTTTTTTTCATGAGCCTGTAAAACAGCTTGTAAACCTCGGAGAACAAAACGCACGTCGAGCACACCCCGATTATCTTCAGCCAGAGCGCGGGCGGGAGCGGCTCGGTTTTGAAAAATCCACCCAGAACCTGCACGATCAGTATCTGAAAGGCAAAAGTAACCGCAAAAACGACAACCATAAGCTTATTATTTCCTATCGACTCGAAAACACTCTCGCCCGAAAGCTTGCGGCAATTGAAGGCGTTGAAGAGCTGGAATATCACGAACATACAGAAAAGCGTTGTCGGAACGAGGTTTATTCCCGCGCCTAAAAAGTCGAAAAGATACTGCAAAACGATGAGCGTTGCCATATACGCGCCCTGCGCGACTATCCTTAAAAGCATTTTCGGCGTTACTATTCCGTCCGTGCGCTTCACGGGTTTTCGGCTCAGAACGTCCTTTCCACCCCTTTCGAGACCGAGCGTGAGTGCCGGCGGTCCGTCCATAATTATATCTATCCACAGAAGCTGCACGGCGTTGAACGGGCTAACGAGCCCGAACGAAAGGCTTATTATGACGACGAGCATCGCCGTCACGTTCACCGTAAGCTGAAAGGTGATGAACCTCTGGAAATTTCTGTAAATGTTTCTGCCGAACGAAACGGCTTTGACTATCGTCGAAAACGAATCGTCTAAAAGCACGATATCGCTCGCTTCTTTGGTTATTTCCGAGCCCGAGCCCATCGCGATTCCGATATCGGCGTGTTTTATCGCGGGGGCGTCGTTCACTCCGTCGCCCGTCACGGCGACGACCGCGCCCGACATTTTGAGAGCTTCAACGACTTTCAGTTTGACCGACGGCGTGCTTCTCGCGATAACGCCTATCCCGCCGATTTTCTCTTTTAATTTTTCAAGCGGCATAGCCTCGATCTCGTCCGCCATAACGACCTGATCGACGGAGGTTATTATCCCCGCTTCCATTGCTATCGCGGCGGCTGTGGAGGCGTTGTCGCCCGTCATCATTTTCACTTCGATGCCCGCGTTTTTACACTGTTCCACGGAACGCGCCACGTCCTTTCTCAAAGGATCGGAAATGACGACGTAACCGTCGAAAACAAACCCGCCTTGCTTTATCGTTTCCGAAATTCCGCACGTTGGGTTTTCCCTGCGGGCGAACGCTATGACCCTTTTGCCCTTTTTCTGAAAAACGCTTATCTCGGACAGAATGGTTCCCGCCTCGCTTTTCTTATCTGAAATCGGCAGAATTTTTTCGGGCGCGCCCTTTACGTAAACAACGCTTTTCCCGCCCGAAAAATACTCCGTAGCCATATATTTATTATCCGAATTAAACGGCAAAACCCCGCCTATAAGTCGTTTATCGCGCACTTTTTCGTAATTGACCCCATGAAGAAGCGCGCACTTTAAAAGCGCGCCTTCGGTTGCCGAGCCGTACGCTTTGAGGTTAGATTTCTCGGTTTTCAGTATAGCCGAGGAATTGATTGCGGAATTAAAAAATATGTTCTGTTCCGAAGTTTTGCCCCTCTCGCCGAAAACCCTTTCCACCTTCATATCGTTCTCGGTCAGCGTGCCCGTTTTATCCGAGCAGATAACGCTGACGCACCCGACCGTTTCCGCGGCGACAAGTTTTCTTATGAGCGCGTTGGATTTGGCGAGCTTTAAAACGTTTAACGAAAGCGAAATCGCGGCGGTCGTGGGAAGCCCTTCGGGCACGGCGGCGACGATGAGGACGATAGCCTCTATGAACGCGTCCTGAACGGACAAAAAGCTTAAGGAATCGGTCACGGAAAGACGAAGAATGGAAAGAATAAACGCTATTCCCGCCGAAATCGCGCCGATGACCGTTATTTTTTTGCCGAGTTTGCCAAGTTTTTCGTTGAGCGGTGCGCTCCCCGCGATGTCCGTTTTGAGCTCGCCCGCGATTTTGCCGAGTTCGGCGTTATCTCCGACGGCTGTTACGAGCATTTTGCCCGTGCCCTGGCTTGCGAACGTGCCCGAATAAACGCAGTTTTTCCTTTCCGCAAGCGGAGTTTTGTCGCTGAGTTCTACAAGGCGTTTTGTCGAACGCTCGCTTTCGCCCGTAAGCGTGGATTCGTCGGTTTTTAAGCCGTTACACTCGGTAAGCCTGCCGTCGGCAACGATTTTATCGCCCGTTTCAACGATTAGAATATCCCCCGCGACTACTTCCTCTTTCGGAATAAGCGTAAGTTTGCCGTCGCGGACGACCTTCACGCTCACGCGGTCGTAAACGGTACCGAGAAGCTCGAACGCCCTTTCCGAACGCCCTTCCATAAAGACGGTAAGACATGCCGAAATTAAAATGGCGATTAAAATTCCTATACACTCGTAAACGTCGCACGAGCCGTTTTTGATAAATTTCCCGACGTTCACGCCCAAGGTTATCACCCAGGCAAATTCGAGAATTATCAATGTCGGCTCGGACAAAGCCTCGAAAAACCGCCTTACGACCGACTTTTTCTTTTTCGGAGTGATTTTATTCGCGCCGAATTTCCGCCTGTTTTTCTCAACCTGAGCGCGGGTAAGCCCAACAGTTTCGCTCGTTTCAAAATAGTTTTCCAAGTCCTTTATTTTTGCGGAATGCGCGTTCATTATGACCTCTTTTTCGTTTTTATTCCTTTAATATATATTGAATTTTGCCGCCCTTTATGCTTTTAACGGCATAAAGGGCGGCGGAAAAATAAGTATAATAAAATTTTGTCTCCGATTTTTGTCTTAGAACGGTTGAAAAAAAGTAATAAAAGTGATATTATATAGTTTGTCAGTAAATTACGAGGTGACAAAATGAATGATTTTCTTACGATAGATATACAGGGCTTTAAAGCCGACCTTCCTATCCTCCCCCTTCCGAGCGGAATAAACATAGCGTTTTTCAATCTGCACGGCGCGGTTAAAATGACCGAGCATTGCGGCAAAAAACTCGCCGAACATTTAAAAGACTGCGACGTTCTGATTACCGCCGAATCCAAGGGCTTACAGCTCTGCCACATCTGCGCGAGAGAACTCGGACACGATTTTTACGCCGTCGCGAGAAAATCCCGCAAGCTTTATATGCAGGACGGAATCGGCGTTGAATACGGCTCGTCCATAACGACGGGCACGCCGCAGAAATTGTTCCTTTCCAAGCACGATATAGAACTTTTAAAAGGTAAAAAGGTGGGAATCGTGGACGACGTTGTTTCCACGGGCGAAAGTCTTTTAGGTCTTGAAAAACTGGTAACGGAAGCGGGCGGAATCGTATATAAAAAAGCGTTCGTTTTAGCCGAAGGCAAAGCCGCCGACAGAGCCGACATAATATACCTGGCAAAAATTCCGCTTTTATAAGCAAAACAATAATTTAAAGATAAAAACAGGCTGCAAGCACCGAAACGCTCGCAGCCTTTTTAATATTTTATTCTTTTTCAACTCTAAAAATAAACGACAAAAACCCGTCTATAAGTCGATTATCCGCCATTTTTACTTTATCCCTTATTCTTGCCCTCTCCAAGAGAAGGCAAGCATTGTTTGCGGCAAAAATGTAGGGGCGATCAGCGATCGCCCGCTGTAAAAAGTGCTTGAAATTTCTCTGGAGGAACCCCCTCATCAGTCGCTGCGCGCCGGCTTCCCCCGAAATCGACTTTTCAGCCTTGAAATTTCTCCTTCTGTTTGGGGAAGCCTTTCTATTTATTTGTCCAAACTCTACTCTTGCCTTCCCCGAGCGGGGACGGCAAGATTTTTTATTTTGATTTTGTATTATATAAAAAGCGGGCGATCAATTGAAAAGCCCCTACAAATTTTATATGATTAAAAACTTAAAATCAATGATAATCGACTTATAGGCTGACTTTTGCCTGTTTTTATTTCTCTGTGGTTGTCCTCTTCCACCGCAAGCGGTCCCCCTTCTCCAAGAGGAGAAGGCTTTCTGTTGTCGACCGCTTTTTGTAATAAATTTTTACATCCATATTCTTGCCTTCCCCTGTCGGGGAAATCGAGCGATTTTCGCGACGATTTGACGGAAGAGGACAGGAAGCCCTCTCCTTATGGATGGAGCCGACGAAAGAGAATAAAAAGAAAGCCTTCTCCCTTTGGAGG
>ERZ808278.628-NODE-628-length-21075-cov-10.476927_pt1 | contig 21075 bp, 18 predicted proteins | sample MGYA00521239_ERZ808278 | MGnify/ENA primary metagenome ERZ808278 (study PRJEB31516, sample SAMN03275600) | gut metagenome | biome: mammalia-associated habitat; material: feces | host: Papio cynocephalus | place: Kenya | collected 2012-07-17 ... | reverse complement strand
AGTGACATGTTGCAGATCCCGTAGATCCCGTACCTGAACTTGATGATCCAGTAGATCCCGTACCTGAACTTGATGATCCAGTAGAACTACTACCAGAACTACTTGAACCACCCCATGCATGACAGTGACATGTTGCAGATCCCGTAGATCCCGTACCTGAACTTGATGATCCAGTAGAACTACTACCAGAACTTGTCATATCATTTACACCGATATCTTTCCATACATCAACATATGGTAATCTATCAATATCTGGTTTCAAAGAGCTATTATTATTTTTGCGATATATATTAATAACATTACTCATATAAACTTCAACATCATCCGTTGATGTAGGATTTCTAACAATAGAAATTTTAGTATATATTATATCACCAGTTTTAACTTCAACAGTGATATTTTTATATTCTTTTTTAGAGTCATCATAAGAACTATAATTAGATTTAGAATCATAAATAGTTTCGAGTAATTTATTTGTTATTGTACCATCATTTGATTGATAATAAACACCAACTTTTAATGAACCACCATCATGAGTATATCTTTTTTGCTGATTGAATACATAAAGAGAAGTTTCATCTCTGATAAAATATGTTCCATCCATTGGAACGATATGATAACTTTGTGTAGGCAAATCAGTAGTAGGGTTAAATTGACCATTCTTAGCTGCATTACTTACCCAAGCTATTACACCCACTAATAACCAAGACTGACTATTGAAATTTACTTGAGGGAATTCAACATCAGTTACTGAACCACCATACCATGCAGCTCTTGTTCTTTCCCATTTATATACATTATCATCATTTTTAGATTCATATATTTTAAATACTTTTTCAATAGTATCAAACCAAATTTCTCTATCTTTCTCTGGATTTATTGGTCCCTTAGTAGCAATAGTTATTCTACATTGAACTATCTTATTTTGGAGATTATTCATTTTATCATTGATCAAATCATCCATAGAGATAAATTTAGCTTGTAGAGATGGAGCAATTTCATCCCAAGTAATATTATGCTCTAAATCATATATTTCTGGTGTTTCTGGAATTAAATTTATAACTGGTATACTTGAAGCCATTAAACATAACCTCCTTTACCATCTAGCACAATGGCAATTATGATGACAAGCTAATCCTGGATCAAAATTACCTAATAATGTAATAGAGAACACCTTTACATATTCATTAGCACTAGAAACATTTTGTAAATATAAATGAATAGTAATTGGACCACTGGAATTATTTTTAAGAGTACCAAAAATATTTCCAATCTCACCAACTTTTACATCTGGATTTAATTTTAAGAATACTTTATAATATTTACCAGATGGTATTGTAATAGAAGTAGATGCATTGTCATCAAATAAGTTACTAGGATCTAAATTATCCTTATCAGTATTAGTATAAGAAATAGGAGTATATAATTTACTATTTCTATTAAATGAAGGATCTGTAGAACCTTTAATAGCTCCCTGTGGAAATTGAGCACTAGTAAAATTCAATGAAGACATTTCTACTGTTTTTCCAGATGGAACTGCTGTTGTATCAAAAGCAAAATAACCACCAGTTTTAAATTCTCTATAATTATTATCTTGGAATCCATAGTGATTTTGAAATCCTGTATTTGTTGTTTTATTAGTTTCAGTTGATACATAACCTTGAGTTTTACAATGACAATATTGTGAAGCATCCCAATTGATAGTATAACAATGACAACGAGTAACAGGATTATGACTCTTAGGAGAATCAACTGTATCATTAACTCCAGTGTTTTGACCTTGATACCAAGCTCCTCTTGTTAATATCCAACCCTCATCTGTCAAAACACGAGCAACTTGATATCTAGTATCCCACCATACATCGGCATATTTAACACAGTTTTGTGGTGCAGTAGGCCCTATAGAAATTCTAGTAGCTCCTGCATAATTTACAGCCCATGCATATCCAGCTTGCCATTTATTTAATAAAGCTTTTAATTTATCTTGTAAAGATGGAGCCCATTCTTCCCAGCGAACTTTATCTTCAAGATTAAATGATAATGCCACGATAATTCCTCCTTTAAAAATTATATTATTGTGATGTAATCCAGAGCTATATTATATGAGTTATTTAAAAATACGTGTATTGTCACATATTAGTAAGCTATAAGAAAGGATGAAGATATAATGGATCTTATTATAAATCCTACTAACAAATGTAATTTTTCGTGTGATTTTTGCTCGGCTAGGAATCTACCAAATAGAACTTTAACTAGTGAAGAGACAATTACTTTTTTAAAGAAGTATGGTCATAATATTGGAATGGTTATTATTAATGGAGGAGATCCATTAATGATGCATCCACAATACTATTATGATATATTAGATTATTTAAAATCTAATATAGATCATAAGGTTTATTTATCTCTTACTACCAATCTATATGATTGGAAATTAAATCCAGAGAAATGGGATAAATTATTTAAAGATCCATATGTAGGCATTATGACTTCTTTTCAATATGGATCTAAACGAAAACTATATAATGGCGAAGTATTTTCTGAATCTATGTTTATAGATATTATTAAGAAATTTAATGAAAGATATCAATACAAACCAAATTTTATTAGTGTTATTGATTCTGAAAATGAAGGAGAAATATTAAAGACTTTAATGCTTTCTCAGAAACTTGGGATTAAATGTAAAATAAACAAAGTATTACATTTAGGTGCTGCTAAAGAGAATTGTGAGTATTATCCATTATATAAATTATTTGAAAAATATATTGAGATAATTGATAATAGATTAGATGAGTATTGTTTGAATATTGAGAATCTTAAAAATCTATTTAGAGGAAATAATACTTATTGTCCATATAAAAGAGATTGCTATTATTCAATTCGTTGTTTAAATAGTAATCAAAAAGTTTATTCTTGTGGTAATCTAGCAACAGAAGAACAATTTGAAAAGTATAATCTAAATAATAAAGGAAGTAAACCAGAAGATTTTGCTAAGAAGAATGAAGCGATATATTTCAATTGTTTATGTTGTGATAACTTCAAAATATGTAATGGTTGTCATATGATGATTCATGAAGTGAAACAAAATAAAGATACTTCATATTGTAAAAAAATGAAAGAGGTTATTCCTAAGTTAAAAGAAAGATTATTATAATAAGGAGAAATTATGATTTATAGTGATAATGTTTTTAAAACATTTTATTTGTGTTTAACAAACAGATGTAATCTTAATTGTGAATATTGTTATATTCATAAAAAAGATAAAACTGATCAAAAAGATGTAATGGAATTAGGAGATATGATTTATGCTATCAAATCTTCTAATCCTCAATATGTTATTATTACTGGTGGAGAACCACTACTATATCCAAATCAAATTATTGCTCTTCAACGATCATTTAAAGTAAATGATAGCTGTCATTGGAGTACAACTCTTTGTTCTAATCTATATTATAAAGATTTGACTAAAGAACAATTAGAAGCAATTTCAATGGTAGATTCTTTACAGACTTCATATAGTATTGATAGAGAATTGATTGATGAAAATATTATTGATATAATTGGAAGAAATGTTAAAACTATTCGTGAGAATTGTAAAAACATTAAAAATATTTCTGTTATATGGACTATTACTCCAAATCAATTAAATCGATATTTTAAAGAAGAATGTGATAAACTATTATCTTTAGATATTAATGGTATTCAGGTAGAAGCTATATCATATACTAGTGATATGAATTTCAATTGGGATGCATATTATCAAGAATTTGATAAGTATGCTTTAAAATGTTGCAAATATATTCCAGAAGAAAGAAACGATTTATTTTGCCAATGGTCTTCAGCATTAAATAACCATCTAAATTCATTACATTGTAATATTTGTAATTTAGGTTGTGCAGTTACTTATGAGAATAATAAATTAATGAATAGATGTAATTGCATAATAGAAAAAGTAGAAAGAAAAGAAAAGTTTAGAGATTATTGTTTAGACTGCGATCTATATAAGTATTGCAAAATGGACTGTGAAAGATTTGGAAATTATTGTGGATTTCCAAAGAAAACTTTTAAATATTATATGGAAAAGATAAGAAAGGAAGATATTAAACCATGACAGCTAAACCAACTGAAGGCAATATAATTACCGTACAAGATTTAATTGATATGATGGTGTATTATCTTATGCCAATAGAACCAAAATATTTAACCAAGATAACAGTAATTTGTTATTCTGGTTTTAGAATGAATATTGAGAAAGATGCTAAAATAGGAAATTATTATTTTGAGCAAAGAAGATATTATAAATATATTAACTATGGTGGTCAGAATTTATGGGGTGTAGAAAAAGCTTCAAATCTTAGAGCAAACAGTTCTAATTCTCTAAATCTAGGAGACTTTGTTCATTATATTCCTGGCCTATATACTGGTTCTCCAGCCAAATTTGGTAATTCTGTAATTTCTAAAATATTAGATCCTGCTGATAATAGTGTTTTTGAAGGTGTTGATAAACACGTTATCGTTGGAACAATGCCAACCCCAGGAGATCTCATTTCTGTTACTGAAATTAATACTTTATTAAATGCCAATGGTCAAAAAATGTATAATTGGACTCATGTATTTGTATATGAATGGTCTTGTTATACTTATGAAAATATGGATAGAACGCCACCATGGTCTATTAATGGAGCACATGGTTGGAAGATTATAGGAAGTTGGCAATATACTAGATTAGATAATGCGTCTACAACTAATATGATTAATCCAGTACCATCTAATTTACAATTAAAAGAAGATGATTTGATTACATATACTCAATTCCAGAATCTGATGAGTAATATATATCAAGTTGTAGCTAGACATGATAACGAATCTGTCCATGCTTTATCATGTCATGATAATTGTCATCACAGTTGTCATTGTCGTCGTTGGTAATTTAAATGGTTTGGAGGATTATAAAATGGACAAAGAAAAAGAAAATATTGGAGAATCAAAGAATGTTGATGATATTTTTAGATTGATTAGTTTACCTCTCTCAAAAGAAGAACTTTCTGAATATTTTGGAAAATTTGACCAATTTCAGTTTATAATTGATTATAATAATTCATTTGATAATTTACAGTCTAATGAAAAGATTCTAAATTATTTGGCAAATTGTGGTATTGTTGGAGCATATCTGAATAATTTTAAATTAGATGAAAATTTAGAAGATTTATTATTAGAATATGTAAAATTTGATCAGGAAGTTGTAATGCCAGCATTGTCTGAAATCTGGATAAGTATTGTTGATTTACATCCTGGAGATAATCAATTCTTTGATAATAATTTAAAAGAATTTATTGATAAGTTTAGAGTAGATCATAAAGATTATGTTGATGAAATTAATACATTCTTCTTTAGTCTTAGTCAAGCTTTAAATAATATTATAGTTCCAACAGATTTGGAACTAGAAAAAAAGATTGATAATGCTCCAAAGAATAAGCTTAAGTTATGTAATATTAATGTAGTATCTTTAGTAGTAGCAACTACTTTCTATCCGTATATTACTAAAATAAAAGATTGCAAGTTATATATGTATGAAGAATTTGTAACCAATGTATTGAACGGAATGTCAATAACTAGAGCTTTCTTAACTAGAGATACTCCATATCGTATGATGTATCTTTACAATCAATTTTGTTTAAAGCCAGAAGAAACTAAGGAAAAGATGCAAACAATGTTAGATAAGTTTAACAAAGAAAGAGAGAAGGATCAATAATGTTTTTTCATATCTTTAGAAATACTTTTATAACTAATTCTCATATACCTGGAGAAATAGAAATAAATTATAAAATTTCTAAAGATCTAATTGAAGAAAATGATCTGGATAAAATATTTACTTATTTGATTGATAATCATGATGAAAAGAATATAATATTTTATGAATTGAATGATAGGATACTAAATCCTATCATTCAAAAATTTTGTCTTCATTTAGGTCTTGAATATGAATCATACGAAATAATGATTCAACATTTTGAATTTTATAAAAATGCTGTTATAAAAGTATACGAACCAGATTATAAAGATGATTTCAAGCCAATTTCAAAAAGAATGTGGAGTATTTCTTATCAAAATATACCTTGGAATCTTGGATTAATACCAATGGAATATTGGATTAATCATGTATTTTATGATAAGTATGCTACATATGTTTATAATAAATTTTTAGATAATTATATCAAAGAAGAGAAATTAGTATCAGAATTATCTCAAAGAGAATTTGATTATAATAAATTAAATTTACCTTTGAAAGTGTTTATTGATAATCCTTATAATAATCTTAATTTTAATGATGAATTTATTATTCTTTATTTTAATAAAAGATTAATGAATCATTTAAGAAATTTTAAATTCCATCTAGGACCTGTAGAAACTGGAATAGATAAAGAGTTATTAATTGAATATAATATAGAGTTAGAGAAGGTGACTCCAAATTATGATAATGAATCTGTTTACAAAGTCCTTTTTAATTGATATTCAGGATATACAATCTATAAAAAATTTAGAGTTATATACTTTTAATGAAACAATTTTGATTTCAGGTCAAGATTATCATCCTTTAGATAAAGTAATTGATTTTTTAAAAGTAATTAAAGAAAAGAGAATTGGATCTTTCTTTTATATACCAGCAGATATAGATGATATATTTATAAAAGTTGTTCCTTTATACCTCTTTTCATTAAATTTAAAACCAACTAAAGAATATTTTGAATCAATTTTAGATCATTATGATTTATTTAAAGATATTCTTCATAAATGTTATGGAATTACAAATACTAATGAAGATAAAGTTAAAAATGAATTGATTGTTAAATCAATAGAAGAATATGAAGAAATAAATAAACATTATGAATATAGAAATATAGATAACGAAGAGTTATTAAATGAAATACCAGCAGAATATTTTATTAATATGATTGGTAAAAATAAAATTGCTGATAAGAAATTTAATAATTTTAGAGTATTTGATATAATAGAAGCATTATTGAAAGTACGATTATATTTATTTAATACTGGAAGAGATAAAGAAAAGAAAGCTAGAGAAACTTTTGATATTTTTGATAATAATGATAAATATCGATATGATGATTTATTATATAAATACCCAGAAATTGAAGATAATATAAAAGATTTATTTGAATATTATGAATTCAATGAATATCTCCCATTACTAAATAGGGATTTGAATGAGTACATTAAACTCAATACTAAAATGGGATATTCCGCAATGGGATTATTTAAATATAATAAATTTTTAGCTAGTTATATTCAGAGTATTAATTATAAAATACCAACTACAATAGGAGAGTATTAATATGCATAGTTTATATTTAATTATGACAGAATCATGTCAGATGAATTGCCCTTTCTGTTATACCAAATTCTGTACTGGTTTTGAAAATGATGATTCTGTATTAGATCCAGATTTAGCAGTTGAGGTTATTAAAAAGGGATTTACTAGAGATAATAAGACTTTTGAACCATTCAATCATATTATCTTCCATGGTGGAGAACCTTTATTATATCCTGACAATATTTCTTATATTATAGATAAGGTAGTTCAATTTGATCCAAAGATATCATTCGGAATTCAAACTAATCTGGCATATAAAGAATTGTCTAAAAAACAAATTCAATTACTTATGAGAATAGGAGGTTATGGAACTTCTTATTCTTATGATAGATTTGCTGGTCAAGAAAATATTGAGAGAATGGTAATAGATAATATTAAATATTTAGCTACTCTTGGTATTTACGGAACATTATTAATTACAATTACTGAAGATCATATTAATAATCAAAGTCCACAACATTTAGCTCAATATATCAAAGAAAGATATAATGATATTAAATATATCAAATTAGAAAGAGCTATATATCCTATAAATGATATATTAAAAGATCCAGCTAAATATACTAGAATTTATGAGCGTACTGATGAATATCTTAAACAATGTTTATTTGAATTCCCAAGAGAATTATCTGATTTATATGATAACATTTTATATTCAATTAGAAATAATACTAAATGGTATCCAACTAAATGCAGTATGCATACTGCTAGTTTATATAAAGATCATGTTAAATATGGTTGCCCATCTAGAGAAATAGATGATAACTATAAAGATATTGACAAATTACAATCTTTGTGTTTAAACTGTAATTATTTCAAATGGTGTGGTGGTGATTGTGAATGTATGAATGGTGTTTGTACTTTCCCTAAGAAATCATTTGATATGGTATACACAATAGAAGAATTAGAAAAGAGGAATAAAGAAATTGCTAAAAGACAAGATATTCCGAGAATCAATTCCATATAATAATAAAACCCTATATGTTTCTGTAACAAATAAATGCCAATTACATTGCCCATTTTGTTTTAATAAATTTGTAGAAGGATTTCAAAATGATAAAGAAGAATTAACTCCTAGAAAAGTTATAGAATTGATTAAAGAAAATGGATATGAAACTATAGACTTTTTAGGAGGAGAACCTTTATTAAACCCTCAATTTATAATAGATATTGTAAAATATTTTAAAAATTCTAATAAATCTTTTTGTATTAGTTCTAATTTAGCATTCAAATCTTTATCTACTTTACAATTAGAAGCATTATGGAGAATCCAAAAATACTCCAAATCTAAAATATCAGTAGGAACTTCTTATAATGTTGATAGATTTGAATCAACAAATTATTTAAATCTTTGGAAAAAGAATATGTTATTTCTAGATGAATGTGGAATTAATGTTGGTGTAACTGTTACATTAACAGAAAAACAATGCGAACAATCTGTTGATGATTTAAAATCATTATTAGAATCTGTTAAATATAAAAGTGTTAATATAGAGCGTTGTAATTATTCTAAACCACAAGATGAAGTAGAATTGGAACATATTAAACAGATTAGTCATAAAATAGATTTATATCTTAAAGAATGTTTTAAGAAGTTTCCTTTAGATAAGAACTATCAATTCGGTAGATATTATGAATCTGCCTATAATAGAGTTCCTTTGATGGACCCACATTGTAGTTATCATACAGATATTGTATTTCCTGATGGTAATTTAAAACATGGATGTTGTAGTAATGGAGTACAAGAAGACGATCGTGAATTACTTAAGAAAAAACTATTTGAGAATAATTGTTTAGTATGTGAATTTTATGATTTCTGTAAAGGAGATTGTGAATGTAATCGTTGGACTTGTGTATTTCCAAAAGAAACTTTACAATATATTAGAGAACTAATTTGGAGGGAATATAAATGATTTCTTGTTTTGATATACAGGTTGGAACCTCTTGTAATCTAAATTGTAAACATTGTCTAATGGTTAATAATCTAGACAATTCTTCGGTTGATTATGATAAGATTAATCAAACCTTATCTAATTATCCTAAGATCGAGGAAATTCATTTATCTGGAGGAGAACCATTATTAGGAGATTTAGATAAATTAGAAGAATTTATCAATAAATATCCTAAGACACAATTTTCTATGACTACTAATTTGGTATATAAATTAACAAAGCAAAGACTTAGAATTATTAAAAGAATGGATAGAGTTAGTACTTCATTTGATTCTGGAATAAGATTTAATAATTTTAAAGAATTAAATTTATGGTATCATAATTTGAAGAAGATTAAGTATTTTCATCATATTTCAGTTTTTGTTTGTTTAACCAATTATTTAGTTTCTAATATTGAACCATATAGATTAATAAATCTTTTTGATAATGTTTTAAAAACAAGTTTTGTTACCATACCTCTAATGAGGTATGGTAATATTAAAAACAATTTAGATTTAATTCCAGATAGAAATAAAACAATAGAATGGATTCAAAAATTATTGTTATTTAATAATCAATATGATTTAACTCAAAACCTTATAAAAAATAAAAACTTTGCTAATTGCCAATATGGAGATTCTATGATTTGTATTAACCATAATGGTGATATAGTTAATTGCATTACAAATCCAGATTGTAAAAACAAATTAGATATAAAATGTGTAAAGTGTAGTTATTTTAGCAATTGTGGTGGATCTTGTCCATATATTGATTGCTATTATATGAAGAACAAGCTATAAGGAGCTATAATGATGTTTACGAAGAGACAGCCAAATAATCAATATACAAAGTCTACTGAATGGAGTAGAGCAAACGAACCAATTTGGAATAAAGAAATAGAAGATAAGTATATTCATTATCCAAATATGTACGAACTCTATCAAACATTTTCTAAAATCTTTAATGTACCAATAGATAATTTTATATTAACTTCAGGATGTGAAGAATCTTTAAAAATTTCTTTACAAGTCTTAAAAGATTTTATAAAAATAAGAGAAAGTGGTAATCTTGATTATAAGACTGAATTAGTATGCGAAAGCCCAACTTGGGGTTTAGCAGAATTAATAATGAATCAATATGCTGATAGAAGGCATATCTTTAAGAAAAGAAAGATCGTTGATTATCTTAGTCGGATTAATGAACAAAATGATCTTATCAAACAAGATGTTGATTATAATATATCATATACCACTTCTGTTTTTAATGGTTTATTTTTTCATGAAGGAAATATAGTATTAGATAATAAACTAGAAACATATCAAGATAATAAGATAATTGACTGTGGTCTATCTAATATCAAGTATCAATCATTTAATATTATAGATGAAGTATATCATTTATCTTCTTTAAGAAATAGATCAGATCCTTGGATGAATCATGGTTCTTATTGCGATATTGGTAAAAGACCAAAAGATCCAATAGTTAATGAAAATTATAATTATATATTTATTGGATCTTTTTCAAAGATTTTTGGTGCTGGATTTAGATTAGGATATATTTACTATAACAAAAGATTTGATAATTTAATGAAATATTATAGATCACAATATATATCCAGATCTGCTGTATACCTAATCAATATTCTATATGATAAACATAAGAAGAATAAAAATATATTTTATGATTTTGATGAAAGTATGAGTAAATGTATTCATAAATCAATAGATTTTAGAAAAAGATTTAAAGATAGACCGATATATTACTCAGAACATCCTAATTTTATATCTCTTGATGAACATTCTTTACATAATTATTCTTCTTTATTAGGATTAGATAAATATCAAATAGATAAGAGTTTTAAACTAAATAATATAGATATGGTTAGATTATGTAGACCATTAGATTTTACACTAAAAGATATTTAAACAAAAATATGGGATAGGAGGAAATCCTCCTATCCCGATTATATTGACTTTTAACTAAACTTAATTTCCTCATAATTTCCAGGACCAACAAACCAAAATAATCTTTTGGTTGTTTTATTATATAATAATGATCTTGGAGGAATTGTATTTGATACTTTTCCTTCTTTTACCCATACACCATCTACATATCTCCAAACTGTATCATCTTCTAATGAGATAATTTCATCTTCAAAAATAAATTTTTGACTCTTTATCATATATCCAGCAGAATTAGATAGTGTGCCAAATCCTAATTGACATTCTTTAGTCATACAATAATTTAATGTTGTCCATTGAGAATCAGTTAAATTTGATGGTTTTGAACTTGGTAAAGTATATGAAATATGATAATTTGGATTTATATCAGTTACAGAAGTATCTATATCAGAAGTCCAAGCTTCTAAAGTTGAATTACTTTTTTTAATTTTTAAAAAGCAATTATTAGTCGACCATCTTCTTTTTGGAACTGTTAATTTTGTTAAAACACCATTATTTCTATTTATATGGTTACATCCATTGATATCATTCATACAATCTAACATAATAAGGAATTGATAATCATCCCATTGACCGTCAATTCCACCTGTTCTAACAACAGACAAGTCTCTATATAATCCAGAACTATCTTTAAAAATTCCACAAATCATAAATAAAGCATCATCATCATTTTGATCTTGTCCTTGAAACATAGATGAATTTTGTGTTGTTTGAATTTTAATTTCCCAATTATTTGGATAATTATCTAATGAAATAAATGCAGATGCTGGATCAGAATTGTATTTGTTATAAATCATATTATATGTTTTATTATATCCATACCCATTTCTAATAGCTGCGTGATCAGGAGAATCAGTTCCAGCAACAGTTCCGTCACTGCTTATTCTTTTCCATTTGTTAAATACATCAGATAAATCAATTCCCATATCTTTTTCTATAGTAGTATCACTAGAAGAAGAAGTTATTCTTTTAATAAAGAAATAATCTTCCCAGTATGCTGTATTATTTACAGTATCTGCTCTATAAACCATTCCATTTTTTAATGCTTTACCAAAGTTATATTCTTCTGGAAGATTATTAGAAGCAGTAATATTAGATAATGAAGGCTGAGTATCTAATGGTATTATTCTTCCTTTATAATAATAATAATATAATTTTTGAGTTCTTTCATTATATATAAAAGTTCTGTCAGAAAACTTTTCTGATGGTTTTGTAAAATTAGAATCAGAACTAGTTCTTTTAATCCATTTATTATTAAAGAAATCATAATGATATATAACATCATTTTCAAAATCATATATATCTTGATCTGATACTATACCATCTTGCTCTTCTATTCTAAACCATCCAGTAGTTGATCTAGCTCCAAATCCAATTCTATTTGGATTTTTCATCATAACACCAATATTATCATACATTGCTTGAGTCCAATTAGATGGTTTTGTATCTGGATATTTAAACTGAAAAGTTAATGCTTTAATATCAGTTTTAGCATTACCATTAGGATCCCAATCTGTAGTTCTAAATTCCATTAAGGTATTAGATCTTATTGCTGTCATGTAACATATATTATGTGAACCACCATTTGCTGATCTTGGGGTTGTTTTTGAAGATAAATCAGTAATAAAATATTGAGTTGGATTATTAACATCATAAATTAAACCCCATAAGAATTTAGTATCTAATGTCGTAGCACCATTTGCTAAACCAGAACCTCTAGCTAAAGTAAGAGTGTGTTCTACTCCAGATGAATCTCGCATATATCCAACTATAATATTTATATGGTCATCATCCCAACCAGTATCTGCTCTAACCTTTAAATAGAAAGAAGAATACTTATCTTCTGGATTTATAAATCCAGCATTTACATTATAATCATAATTGTTATGTATAGTATCAGTAACTTGATCAAAAGTCCAACCTCCTTTTGTTGGATCTGTATATGCTGTAAATTGAACATTGTCGGTTCTATTTTGTCCATCAGGAATACCAGTATTATTTGAATTATCTAGTTGCTTTGCAGCAGCAGAACAAAAATGAGCATACCTATACCATGTATTAAATATCTCTTCCATAGAAACAGGTTTTTTGGTCATTGCCTTTTGCAGTTCTAATTGATTAGTAACACAATCAACAAATATAATTTCATCATGTGCATACATCTTTTTTGTTTCACTATTTACTTTTAATACCTGACCATTTAATCCTTCTACTGCTTCTTCTTGAACTTTCTGTATATTTGTAACTGTATTATTAATATTTTGATAGTTTTTATTTATAGTACTTACAGTATTACTCATATTATTAACTGTATTATTAATATTTTGATAATTCTGATTGATATTATTTATATTATTTTGTATATTTTTTATATCCTGTAATGTATTATTAGTTATATTTGTTAGATCATTAATTTTATTTTCATTATTAATAATCTTAGTTTCTATTGTATTGATATTATTTTGAATATTTTGAATATTTTTATTTAAAGTATCAATAGAACTATTGATATTTATAATTTCATTTTCAATATCTTTAAATTTCGATTGGAGATAAGGAGATAAATCTTCCCAGTCTACTTTAAATCTACAATTACAATTATATGCAGTACTCATTTAAAATTTCACTTCCTTAAAAATAAATAGTATGAAGGATATTATATCCTTCATACTACTATATTCTGAGTTATTCTTTATCAGTAGATTTATTATCTAAATCTTTATCAGGTACATATCTTGGGCATTTTGGATTAGAACAAGTTTTATCTTCTCTAAGAATCTTCATACATCTTACACATCTTTTATTTATTTTTAAAGTTATATTTTTCATTGTTTATTATCTCCTTCTTCATTAATAATACTTAGTCTAGTTTCATCATACTCTGAAACAAGATTGTTTAATTCTTCTTTAATAGAATTCATTCCATCTTCATCTCCAGCAATCATGAATTGAATATAATAATTAGATAATGTTTTCTTATTGAATTCATATTCAGAATCTAATAAATTTAATTTATCTTCTAAACTAGAAATATATTCAGAAATTTTAGGTTCTTCTTCTTCTTTTTCTGGTTGTTTCTTATATTTCCAATTATTATTTAAAAATACAATATCAAAACCTTCCTTCGGTTCTAATTGCATTTCAACATCAGTACAATTTGCTGGTATAAGAAATACCTCTCGGCCAGCTTTTATAGAACCTAATGGGTCTAATTGTCTTTCTTGTTCTCCTTCATAGATAAAAGTTTCTGGATTATAACGGTATGCTTTCATAAGATATTCTCCTTTTTAATAAATCCAGTGAAATCAGATAATTCTACACTTTTAATATACCATTATTAATAGATAATAAATTTAATAGAAGAATCTATTAATCCAGGTATTATTAAAAGTCCAGGATTACCTAATATTACTGGAATAATATATACTGGTGGTGAAGTTTATTAAGAAGGTAAAGATGGATTAGGAATAGATACTTATAAAACTTCAGCATTATATCGAGAATCAGATAATCTCGAATTTCATGGATCAAATATAACTGGTGATGGAAGTGGTAATATTGGTTTTAATACTTCTCGATCAAATTTTATATATGGCAATTCAACAACAGTACAACCTAAAAGTATATCTTTACTTCCATTAATTAAATATATTTAATTAATGGTAAAAGAGTAATTGAATATGGTTGAACTGTAGAGCTATTTCCATATAAAGCTGAACATTTAGCACTATTAAATTTAAATCCACAAACCATATTATTATATAATGGATGATCAGATTCTGCAACTCCTACTTGGTTGCGATAGACCGCATCAAAAGCTCCAGTCAATTCAGTTAAATATGTTTCACCAAAAGCTTCTATATTTCGTGGATCACTATCAGTTTGATTAGCTTGTATATCAGAAACAAACGATCCAGTAATATTAGGTAATCCTGGACTTTTAATAATACCTGGATTAATAGATCCTTCTATAAATTTATTATCTATTAATAATGGTATATTAAAAGTGTCGTAGCCATTACCCGACCCATAAGTAGTTCCAATTGCCTCAAATAATTCTTGATAAGTATCTCTATTTAATTGAGAACCATCACATAGTAAAAAGTTCTCAGGAAGTGTCTTTCCAGCAAACCAAATTATTTGCCCTATTAATCTAGTTTGATCAATTCTTTTTACTTTAAATTTAGATGTACCATCAGTAATATAATCTCCAACATGTATTTGTGTACTCATAATTTATAATCAACTCCTACTAATTAGAGCAGGATAATGAATTATAAATTATCCTGCATAACAAATATAATATTTGACTGTCATTGAATTAGGCTGTACAGTATTGCTATTACCATAAATAGAATTAGATTTGGATGCATCAAGACGAATATTAGCTTCGCCAAACCAACTATGATAGGTATTCCAAAGCGAACCTCTTTCTAAGGTATCTGCATTGATACCTCTGTGGAATGTATCAATTGTTAATGATCCTTGTCCTTCATCTTTAAAAAATTCAAATGTAGGACATTGAACCACTGTACCAGTTATATTAGGTAATCCAGCACTTTTATATTGGCCCGATGAATTTGAACCTTCCAAGAATCTAGAGATTAAATTTGGTAAAGTATTGCTTCCTAAAACTGAAACTAATTCAGGATATAAACTACTACTTATTGTACTACCATCACATAGTAAGAGATAATCTTGCTCTTTTGGAGTACCCATTAAAGCTACTATTTCACCAGTTCTATATTTACATCTTATATCTCTTACAACAAACAATGCAGTCCCATCAGACAAAGAATCAGGAGGTAGAAGGCTGCTATTGCCCCCCCCCAATACACTTGGGTCGTCAGGTCCAGTAATTCCAGCTTGAACACATTCTAAATATGCATATGATGGTAATGAATCATGAAAGCATATATCACCTTTTGCATAAGATGTATTTCTTCTTAATGGAGGTCTTAATCTATGCCTTAAATCCATTTTTGTATAATAATTTTGCAAGAAATTTAAATTGAGATCGAATAATTCTTCTAGCTTTTTAAATCTTGCTTGAACGGAAGGGGCTAAATCTTCCCAGTCTACTTTAAATCTACAATTACAATTATATGCCGTGCTCACAAACAATACACCTCCAATTTGTTTTAATAATATTACTTTGATTTAAAATAGGTTCAAAGGTTAATTTTAATCTTGGTATGTAATCATAATAACTTAAGTATCTACAACCATCTAAATGAATCTGCTCTGCCCAACCATTAAAATGAGTTGCTTTAATATTATAATCATAAGATGGGTCATTTAAATTATTGTTAGTTAATGAAAATAATTCATCGATAAATAATCCTTCAGAAAATATGTATGATTGTTTAAAAATACTATGATTTTTAATAAATTTTAAATATTCTGAATATTCTGAGTCATCAAAAATATTTTTATTTTTATGATTTGGATATGAAAACATTACATGACATAAATCACTAATTTGATAATTTAATAAATCATAATATTTCCATCTAATTAACGGAATTCCATTATAGCCAGAAGTATCAAATAATTCATATAAATATCTATTTGGTAAATATGAAAAATTATGAGAATTTAAAAATTCAATTTTTCCTTTTTTTGGATCATTTATTGGGATAAAATACAATGTATCACAAATAGGTTTATTTGGATATACAGAACAGTATTGAGATAAAGAAATCTCCTCAGAACTAATATTTTGAAGAAATGTTATAAAACTTATATTATCATTTGGATAATCAAAAAAATTAATATTATTCTTTTGATTTGGAGTAATTCCAATTGCACAACCTATTTGTGATATACCATCAAAAAATGATTTATATTCTTTCGATGAAATATTTGAAACTGGTGATCCATATGGATCACCAAATTGAATAATACCTCTTTCATTAATTTGATCTAGTGGACAAACCTCCCAAATTCTTTTTTGAGTATTAAAAGTATACCATATGATATTATCTTTACTATATAATATACGAATTATATATTTAAGATTATACTCTGATGATCCCCACCAATAACATAATCCAGAAAAATAACCTTGATTTTTCAAATCAATTAAAAATTTAGTTTTTAAAATAGCATTATATAAAATTACTTCAGCCTCTCCTTTTCCTATTTTTTTATCTTCAACTTTATTTTGAAATTTATAAAAATTATGATCCCAATCAATATTTTCTGTTAATAAATATTCGAATCTATTTTTAATCATAATAGAATCATAAGAAATTTTGATTAGTCTTTTTACAATATTATTAGAATCATTATAAATTTCAAATATATCATCTAAATCATAAATTGTTCCATATATTGAAGTTCTAGGTGGATGAATTTTAGGAATTTTGTCAATTAATTCAAAATTAGAAAAATAATATCCAAATCTTTTTTTTGACCAATCAGATTTATCATACATTCCATCATATAAAATTTTACAACTAATATATTTGTTTGGAAAAGATTCTACTAATTCTTTATAATTTAAATTAATAAATTTAGAGATTTGATCTCTTGAATAATCTTCATTATATAATAAACATTCCATTTTGCCATTTTGATCAATATCAAAGTAATCTAAATCAAAATCTACTGCTGATATTTTTTGATCAGATCTATAATTATTTAACGTAAAAATAGAAATGTTTAATAAATGATCCCCATCTGGAATATCACATTTTTCAAATAGTAAAGTTAAAGTTTGACCATTTTTATTTTTATTTCCAAAATCAGTATAAATTCTCCCAGCAAATTCACAATCTATAAATACACTTCCAACCCAAGTTAATATTTCTTGTTCTTTTTCTTCTGATTGAATTAAAGAATTATTTTTAAATATAAATAAAGAAGAATTAAATGAATATTTTACAGTATTTAAAGTACTAATTATTCTTAATTTAGTTCCAGTAAATATACAACTAAATGTTTTTATTCCATTTCTTGTATCATTCATTGATAAAAATCCGACCTCACTCAATTTATTACTATCGGATTTTAGTATATCATTAATATGAATTCTTTTCCATCCTTTTTCTGGAGTTAATAATTGTTCGCCTAATTGAACCATTTAATCTCCTCCTTGTAATTTATCCATAGTAGAATTAGAATGTTGATAGAAATTACTTGCACCATTAACTCTTTTATGACCAGAGTAATAATATTTTCTTCTTATTTCCATAGGAGGATAAAGTTCCATCATTCTTCTATTTGGTTTAGGATTATTATCTTTTGTGAATACTGATGTACTACATAAAAACAAATCATCTAAATAGAAAGGAATTATTCCTGAGAATGTTTTTTGAGTCCATCCAAATGTTACATCTTTAAATGTACAAATATCACTTAAGAATTTTCTATCAGCAGTTATATCTCTTAATTGATGATATGGAATATAATTTCTCATATTTGTAGAATTGACTTTTATACCATCTAAAAATAAAGTCAGATTCTGATCAGTTTCAGTTAAAGAATCATATTGAGCAGTAACATGTAACCACTCATCTGGTCTCCATCCATAAGAATAGTTTACTATAGGTTTTGAGTTTAGATAAACAGCTGCACCATATTCATCTATATTATCATTTGTGGCATTTAATATTCTTAATTCCCAAGTATTATCTCCACCATCAGTCCAAGTAAATCCATTTATATAATTTACATCATTATTATTTTTATATGTTTCCAATCCTGATTGAGATATTCTAAAATAGCATCCTATAGACCATGAATCCCCAGCATAGAAATCTCTTTTATATTTACAATAATTACCAGCATAAGGAAAACAAATAGAACCATACTTAGGACCATAATAATCTTCATGAACAGATTGAAAATTAGTATCTATACCATCATTAGATAATATAGTCCATCTCCAATCATCCATTAGATAATCTTCTAAATTTATCATATAATCATTTATATTAAATGATAATGAATGATCAGTTACATCTGATTTATTCTTTAAATTATTATATTTTTTAAAAGTCAGATCGAATAAATATTTTCTGACTCTAATATCATATGCTACAGGCATTTATTCAATCCTCCTCCTGTTCTATTTCTTTTCTATTCATTGGTAATAGATTGATTCTCTTTCTATAATGAACAATACCATTGCCATTCTTTTCTGAACTTATAACTAAATCAAATACTCCAACATAATTATTTATCTCATAATTACTAGATATGAGCTCATAATAGATATATTGTCTTCTATCTTTCTGAGTTGGAAGTATTTCAAAATAGAATTTTAATCCATTAATATCTTTGTGTTTATCATTTCTATATGTATCATTTTCAATGATATTCTTAATTTGAATAGTAAATAAAGGAATATCTTCGGAAGTATTACTCATTACTTTTGGTAATACACCCATCAATATTCTAGTTGGAGATAATTCATATTCTTCTTCATATCCTTCAGTTCTATATCTTAATTCAGTAAGAACTTTAACTTCAGAATTATATTTAATATAATCATCTTGGAAGAATTTTAAAGTATATGAAATTGGATTATTGTTTTCAGAATATCCATGATGAACTAAAGTTAAATAATAATTTTGATGAGTTGTTAATAATGGATATTGAATAAAGATAGGATTACACAAATCCTCTATTCTATATCTATTTTTAGGACTATTATAATTATCTGATGGTACAAATATTTTGCATGGTATTTCAGTTATCCATTGTTGAATATTATAATCTAATATCTTAGGAACGTTTCTCTTATAAAAAGGAACTAATGAACTAATTCTAGGAGACATATTTCTCACATCTAAATTATATCTAGTTTTAATATCTTTAGATATCTTATAAATATTATTAGATTCATGAATAATATTACTTCTTGGAATTAATTTACCATTGATAAATACAGCCATAAGATTATTATTATAATTTCTATCAATTTCATTCTTTTTAAGATATATATATCCACTCATAGGAAGTTCTGGGATAGTTTTTGAAATCTCTGTACCACTATAGAAACATACAACATCAAGATCGTCTCCTTCACTAACTGTAATATGAGAATCTATATATAATTTACCAGTATAATTATCTATATTATATTGCTTAGCATCTCTATCTTGATTCATCTGAACTCTTCTAAAGAACACTCTATATCTTAAATTAAGATCTCTTACTTTATTAAATGGAGATTTTAATTGATATTCATGAACTCCTTCTTTACACTTAATATGATACTCGAATTTTTGAATATGATAATATTCTTGATTATGACAAAATGTGAATCTTATATCACTACCATTGACCAATCCTATTGGAGAACCAGCTTTAAATGTAACATATTTATCATTATCAGTTATATCATAATAAGCATCTGATATAAAATAACCAGTAGCATCAGTTAAGAAAAATTTAGTATCTGTAAATTGTTCATATGGATATGGTATCTTTACTCTAAGTCTTTGTATAGGATCATAAGGTTCTGAAACTATAAGATTGGCACTAAATTCTTTGTTTATATAATCAGGATTAGTAACTACCATTCTCATCCAGATATCTCTATTCATAGGTCTTCCGCTAGTAGAAGGAGTTATAAACCCAGATGAATTAGTACCAGAAGATCCCCATGCATGACAGTGACATGTTGCAGATCCCGTAGATCCCGTACCTGAACTTGATGATCCAGTAGAACTACTACCAGAACTACTTGAACCACCCCATGCATGACAGTGACATGTTGCAGATCCCGTAGATCCCGTACCTGAACTTGATGATCCAGTAGATCCCGTACCTGAACTTGATG
>ERZ808278.627-NODE-627-length-21076-cov-4.861805_pt1 | contig 21076 bp, 12 predicted proteins | sample MGYA00521239_ERZ808278 | MGnify/ENA primary metagenome ERZ808278 (study PRJEB31516, sample SAMN03275600) | gut metagenome | biome: mammalia-associated habitat; material: feces | host: Papio cynocephalus | place: Kenya | collected 2012-07-17 ... | reverse complement strand
ATTGCACCGACATTATCCTCTACATTGCCGAAAAGACAGGACGCCCCATCTACTTCTTTGGCGACACATCCTATATCCCCAAGCGCCTGCTCCCCAACCTCTACCGCGAGGGACTCCTCCTGCGTTACAGCCCAAAACGCTACGACAACACTGCCGCAACCAAGAACCTCATTGAGAACCGCTACCACCTTGAGTACCTCACCGAACCCGCATTCACTCCGCGCACATGGTGGAATGGCAGTTATGGCATACAATTGGCTTACGTGGTCATGCTCGCACCCATCGTCAAATCCTATATGGACGAAGGCAACAGACAGCGTGCACGATGGCTCGACAATATCCTCCGCCAATCGATATACAACACGCCCATGAGCGATGAGCAAAAAGCACGATACGCCAAACTGTTAGACAACGCCATGCAATGATGTTCAACCCGTTCCGACATAAGTACCGTCATCTCAGCGACGAGGCTCTGATGCCGCTCATTCTCCAAAGGGATGAGCGTGCATTCGATGAACTCTATTCGCGCTATGCCGCCACGGTGAATGGCTTTTTCTTCCGCCGGACAGGTGGCAACGAAACGCTGTCTGCCGACCTCACACAAGATGTCTTTCTCGCCGTTTGGGGCAAGACTTCCTACTACCAATCCGCACAGCATCTGCGCCCCTGGCTGTTCACTATCGCGTACAACCTGCTCCGCAACTGCTACAAACGCCTCGACCTTTGGCAGCAAATCCAAGACGACCTCGCGCAGAGTACCACAGAAGAGACCTTCGACAACACAGCCCTTCGGCTTGACAGGCAGACCTTTGCCGATGCCCTGCAACAGGTTGTCAGCCAATTGTCCGAAGCCGAACAACTGCTCTTCGACCTCCGCTTCACAGAGGAACTCTCAGTGCCCGACATAGCCGCCGTTGTCAATGTGCCGGAAGGCACAGTGAAATCCCGTCTCTATACATTAACCCGTAAATTACGACTTAAACTCCAACAATATGAACACCTTTGAGAACCAACTCGCCCAAGCCGCCCGACAGCACAAGCATATCGTCAGCGCACGTCTCCGTGTGCCTGCCAATCCGCGTCCCCGTCGTCTCTCCGCGGCATGGATTGCCTCACCCGTAGCGGCAGCCTTCGGACTGCTTATCGGACTTGGCATACAACTGCCGCGTTTCGATACGCCGCAAAACGCCTTGGCGCACGTGGACACCCTTGTCTGCCACGACACCGTTTATCAGACCCTCCGCGACACTATCCGTATCTATTCTCCACGCCACACTGACAGAAAGCACTATGCCCATGGCACCCAAGTGTCTGCAAACAGCACCCCTGCTCCTGCTGACAGCACAACAAAACCCGATGCACAGCCTCTCGGTCGCAATATCTTCGAGGACGGCGTGGATTACAGCATGCTCGTATCCTGTATCTACTGATGATAGATGCATCTCTGTGTATGGTGAAATTAGAGAACAAACTTGTATTGTCGGGATATTTTTTGTACTTTTGCGGCAGTAACAATGGATTATATACAACAAAAGCAAGTTTGTACCATGAACAGACATCCCCGTAAAAAAGCAATCTATATATACAGTTTCTTTGTTATATTGGTGGTATGTACAGGCGTTTTTCCTGCATCGTTGTATGGCAGCGAACACCATGTAGTGGACTCTTTGCTTCGGGTTATGGACGAGGAAGTGGATAATGCGCCCCGCTATCTGGCACAACGTACAGAGCAGATAGACGGTATGAAAGCGGCATTTTCCGCAACCCCTACAGCGGATATTGCTTTCAGCATAGCCGAACTTTACTCGCCTTACATCTGCGACTCGGCATTGCACTACTATGAGTTGGCGGAGCGTTTGTCGGCGGGTGATATGCCTCATTATATGGTTGTAGGCATGGACAACTGCCGCAAGCGTATGTACGGCGGGGAGTCCGTGTATGAGCGGTACTATGTGGACAGGGTGCCTCCATCGGACACGCACGAGTATGCCATTTATGCCTACGAACAATCGGAAGCGGCACGGGCAAAGGGACAGGACTTGCTGCGGGAGGAATGGCTGATACGTTCCGCCCTGGCGGATATACGAAGCGGCATCACGGACAATGCTTCCAGTTGGATGCTGGCAGAGATAGTGTTTGACAAAGGCAACGGAGACATAGAGCGTGCCTATCGGTATATGCAATACTCACTGGATAATGCTGCCATTTTCAATGCGCGCTTGCGGCTTATCCAGATAAACAATATGGCGCAGATTATCAGCCGTACCCACGAGCAACAGCAGCAACGGGCAGCACAACGGCTATACATATCCTTGGCGATATTGGTTGTGGTGCTGATATTTGTGGTTGTTTTGGCTGTTGTCGTGACACGGCAGAACAGACGACTGCACACGCTCAACCAACGTATGCAAACCGTTAACCGGTCGTTGCACGAAGCGAACAACATCAAAGAGCGATATATTTCCCTTTACTTAGCCGCTTATGGAGACAACCTTAGGCGTATGGCGAAGATGGCTCCCAAGGCTACAGGGCAGACATCGGCACAGTTTATGGAAGCGGAAATGCCTGCATTCTACCAGCAGTTCGATACTTCGTTCCTGTCCATTTATCCGGACTTCGTAGAGGAATTCAATGCCCTCCTTCGTCCGGAAGAACGTATTTATCCGGAGAAAGAGGGCTCATTGAACACCGAACTGCGCATTTTTGCGCTTATTCGCCTGGGTATATGCTCCAGTACCCGTATCGCAGAACTGCTGTGTTATAGTGCAAACACTATCTATAACTACCGTGCGCGCGTCAAGAACCATGCTCTTTCGGACCGCGAAGGGTTTGAAGACCGTGTCCGCAAGATAGGTACTTTCACCGAGTAGCCTTCAGAACGTAGGGCACAGAGGCATGGATGGCGGCACTGTTGGAGCCGATGAGGAGGTCGAAAGTGCCGGGTTCCGCTGTCCATTGATGCGCATCGGGGTCGAAGTAGGAGAGCATATCATCGGTGACGGTGAAGTGCACGGTCTTGGTTTCGCCGGGTAGGAGAGATATTTTCTCAAAGGCTTTCAGTTCTTTGACGGGGCGGACGAGCGACGACTTGCGGTCGGATACATAGAGTTGCACCACCTCTTTGCCCTCGCGCGAACCTGTATTGGTAACATCCACCGACACCGTGTTGCCCGACAATGCGGCATTGGAGTATGCGAAGGTGGTATAACTCAAGCCGTAGCCGAAGGGAAAGACGGGCTTATGCTTGGGGGCATTGATAGTGTATGCCACGCCCTGGCTTGTGTATTTGAGCGGGCGTTTGCGGCCATAGAGGTCGGCATAGCGGTAGCCGACAAAGATGTCGTCTTTGTACTCTACCTCGTCGTTGATACCCGGGTAGGCAGCCGCACCGTATTGGTGAGCGGGATAGTCGGTGAGCGCAGGCATGAACGTGAACGGCAGACGTCCCGACGGATTGACATCACCAAAGAGTACATCGGCGATAGCGTGCCCTGTCTCGGAGCCGCTGAACCATGCTTGCAACAAACCCTTTGTCTCGGGCAACCATGTGGTAGCATACGCATTACCTGAGAGAATCACTACTACAAGGTTTTTGTTGGCTTTAGCCAAGGCGGAGATTAGTTCGGGTTGCCCGTAAGGGAGGTCGTATTGCAGACGGTCGCAGCCCTCGGCATCCTGATGGTCGGCTTTGTTGAGTCCGCCGACAAAGATAACCACATCGGCCTCACGCGCAGCATTCACGGCTTCCTGAATGAGTTCGGTGGCAGGACGCAGGTCTGCCAGTTGCTGTCCTGTAGTGACACCATTGTACTCGCCGCCTGTATCGCCCACATAGCCACGCACATAACGCACATTGGCTTCACCCGCACGCTCACGGATACCTTGGAGGGGAGATATTTCATACTTGGCTTTAAGAGAGGAAGAACCACCACCTACGGTCATCTGCTTGATAGCGTTCTCACCCACAACAAGAATACGCTTGCCTTCCTGCAAGGGCAGGATATGGTCGTTTTTGAGGAGAACGATGCCCTCGTCTGCCACTGTACGACCGGCAGCGATATGCGCTTCCGAGCACATGCTACCAAAACTACGGTTGGGGTTCATGGATGTTTGGAAGATAAGGCGCAGCACGTGACGTACCTTAGTATCCAACTCGTCCGTACCCACTTCTCCGCTGCGTATCTTGCGAAGATAGGGGAGTGCCATGTAGTACATATCGTAGGCATTGGAAGAACCGTCGGTCAGTCCGTCCGTCCACGACCCGAACTCGAGGTCAAGTCCGTTGCGGATAGCCTCGTCCGTGGAGAGTGTACCTCCCCAATCGGAGATAACAGACCCCTCGAAATGCCACTCGTTGCGAAGAATATCAATCAGAAGGCGGTGGTTGTGGCAGGCGTATTGCCCTTGGTATTTGTTGTACGCCCCCATGATAGACCATGTGTTGCCCTGCTCAACCGCTGCACGGAAAGCAGGAAGGTAAATCTCATAGAGTGCGCGGTCGGACACCGTCACATTGACAGTATGGCGGTTGCACTCTTGATTGTTAAGGGCATAGTGCTTCACGCACGCCGCCACGCCGCAAGACTGCATACCTTGTATATACGGCACGACCATAGCGGACGAGAGATAAGGGTCTTCGCCCATGTACTCGAAGTTGCGTCCGTTGAGCGGGGTACGGTAGATATTCACACCCGGACCGAGTACTACATTCTTGCCACGGTAGAGAGCCTCCTCACCAAGGGAACGCCCATAGAGTTGCGCCAGCGAGGGGTTCCATGTAGCCGCAAGACAGGTGAGTGCGGGAAAAGCAAAGCAGGAGTCGTTGGTCCAGCCTGCTTGGTTCCATTCGTCCCATTTGACCTCGGCACGGATACCATGGGGACCATCGGTGCACCAGAGTCCGGGGATACCGAGACGCGCCACGCCGGGGGAAGAGAACTTGGACTGCGCATGGATAATGGCAATCTTCTCCTCTGTGGTCATACGCGAGAGAGCGTCCTCAATGCGGGCGTCCATAGGGGCGTTGGGGTCGAGATAGACTTGTGCTGACACGGACAAGGCGGCTGCCAGCAGACCGCAAACAGATATAAGAAACTTCTTCATAATATATTGTTTATTAGAGATGTAGAGCGGTAATCAGCCGCTCTACACTATTAGGGCTTGCGCCTTTGCCGGTTATTCAACAACTACCGTGCCAAGTGCATTGTAGCGGACACCGCCTTTGATGATAAAGAGTTGTCCGTTCTCAATCACTTTGGTAGCATAAGCCTTCTTGTCTGTTTCGATGTTCTCAACAGCAGCAGGAGTAGCATCAATCATGAGTTTTACACTAACAGCCTCGTAATCAACCACGATGGTGATGGTAGCGTCGGTGAATACTGCGTTGTTGTCCACAGCATTGACATTGCCGCCTTTCACTTGCAGGTTGTACTCTTTGTTTACTTCCCACTTGGTGCTGTCTGCGTCTTGACCAAACTCAACAGCCCAGTTGCCGTAAACCACTTTGAAATCACCGCCGAACTCGGCAGCCAACAACTCGTATGTGTTTTCTTTGCCCTCAACAGGAGTGAACTTGGTGTTGTCGTCGCAGTTCCAACCGAGTTTTGTGCCCGGCATATACCAGTCAGCCTGCGTTACATAGAAGTCACCAGCAACAAGAGTAAGCACTTTAGTCGCTGTATCAAGCGTTAATACTGCATTTTTGTAACCTGCAAAAGGATTTGAAAAACTCAGATTGTCACCGCCTAACTTCAGTTCATACGGTTTGTTGAGTTCCAGACCTGCGCCATTGGAAGCATATTCCGTACCCCATTTCTTGTCGTAAATTACCTTGAAAGTTCCATTTAAATCGGGTACATTAGCCGTAAACTTACCATCGCTTTCTATAAATTGGACGCCAGCAGACGGATCCCAATTCTGGAATGCACCTACGAGATAGTAGTAAACCGGTGTTGCGGAATTGTCAACATCCGTACCGGAAATCAATGTGATAACAGGAGCGTTTGTATTGGTAACATCCAGCGTAAGCACGGCATCTTTGTAGATGTGTTTGTCTGCCAAGTCTACAGCAATGTTAGCAGGTTCCTCTTTTTCACTTGCCTCTTTGGTGAGAGTATAAGGTTTGTTGAACTCCAATTTAGGAGTAGGAACTTCTTCTGTTCCTTTAACACCACCAAATTGCGGGTGCCAATCTTTGCCTTCGATGATTTTGAACTCTCCCGAGAACTCGGCGACTTCCAATGTTAGAACGCCTTCTTTCTCCACGAATTTGTACTTCTCGTTACCATTAGACCAGTTTTGACAACTGCCTACGAGATAATAATCTGCGGCATTGAGGCTGATGGCAGCCAGTAATGCCATTCCAAAAGAGAATAATTTTTTCATAACTCTTTGATTTAATAGGTTTGTAAATAAGTTAATCAGTTGTTATTGTATTCATTGTTTGTGCGTAGTTGGTGGTGTTGCCACCGAGGAGGGGACAATAGAGTTCGAGACTCGAACGCAGCATTTTGCCGCTGCGTACGGCGTCTATCTCACGCGGGGTCATGGCAGAGCGGTAGAACATCAGTTGGTGGATATTGTTGCCACGGATAGTGAATGTTGCAGGGGGTGTCTCGCCCTGGTGCTGTGCGCCCGCAAAGACCTCGTAACGGAACTCGCCATCGCTCTCATAGCAGAGCGTGTAACTCTCCAAGTTTGGTTCGGGTGTAAAAGAGACACATTGTACCCCGTTCTCGTCCCCATCTGTGCAAACCTTCTCGGGCAATGGTTTGCCCTTGTCGAGTGCCTGCCACATAGAGGGCGGGAAAGCCGACGCAAACGCCTGATGCCCGCGGTTGTCGGGGTGGTAGATGTCGGTACCGTTCCAGTATGCCCAATGCCCCTGTCCGTCGTCGATTGTGCCAAAGAGGTTGATAGTGGTTACGTTCCACTGCTGCACCTCGAGGTTCACTTCGCAGAGATCGTTGTAATCGACCGCATTGAAGTCGGCACGCGGGTAGTTGTTGGTCACGATGACGGTGCGTCCGTCGTGCTGAAGTTGCTCTATCAGGCGTGGCATGTTCTCGCGATAGGATAGCAAGGCGCGTGCGCCTTTCTCGTGCAAGCCCTCGTTGCCAAGGCTGAGACCAATGACGACATACTTGGCTTGCGCGGGCAAGAGGTCGCTGTTGTAGCGGGCGAGGAGGTCGTAGGTGTCGTTGCCACTGACAGATATATTCACAGACTGCCAGCCACGGGGCAGCCGCGCCGTTACCAAGTCGGCATAACCCTGTGCGGAGTCTGCGCCCACCCCTTTGCACACCGACGAGCCGAAGAAGCAGATGGTGTGGTCAGCCTTTGTGGTGCAGGAGGATACCAGCACCACAAGAGCGAACAGCAATGTATGTAGGTAATAGGTACGCATTGTCAATTATCTTGCCCAGACGCAGGAGGTGATGCTCTGTGCGGGGAGGGTGATGTTGAAATGGTGGTTGTTGTCGTCGATGATGAGACTGACACCCTGCTCATTTTCGTTGAACAGCACCAGACCATAGGTCCCGTCAGGGTTCTCGGAGGCTACTGCTGACACGTTAGTTGGCAAGTAACCCGATGTGCCGATGCGGGTGGAACCCGTGCGGAGGGCTTTGCTGAGGTGCCCGATGACATAGTAGTGGCTGCGCTTGGTGAGCGTGGTATAGTCGCGTGAGGATACGTCCACCGCGCCATAGCAGGTGGCACAGGCACCCGCACCTCCGTGAGGACCTCCGTTGTCATCAAGCATAAAGTTCCAGACAATCACCGCTTTGCACCAACGAGTGACGGTTGCCATACAGGTATTGCGCATCTCCTGCATAAGCGACTTATCGAAACTATGATAGTTCCACGTACCGATAGATGCCTCGGTGAAATAGAGGTTCTTCTCGGGGGCTTTCTTGTGGATATTCTCCAACTCGGAGGGGTCTCCACCATAGTTATGGTAAGCGGCACCGTCAATGTACTGCGAGGCATCGGCATCGGCGTATATCTTGAGCGGATACTGCTGCTGGTCGGTCTTGCCGTCGTAGTTGTAGTTGTGGTCGAAGCATATAATTTTGGTCTGCAAACCGGCAGCACGGAAAGCGGGTCCGAGGGCGGTCTTGACGAAATCACGCTCTTGCTGCCACGGCATATAGAGGGACATCGAGTTGCCCCAGTTGAGCGGCTCGTTCTCCACCGTCACGCTGGTGGTGCGGACGCCCTCTGCCTCAAAAGCCTGTATCCATTTAACGAAATAGGTGGCGTAGTCCTGATAGTAGTCGGGGTTGAGGTAACCGCCCACCCAACTTGTGTACGCACCTTTCTTGTTGATGTCGTCCACCTTCATCCAGCGCGGGCAACTCCACGGCGTACCCATCACTTTGAGGTCGGGATTGATAGCCAGTATCTCCTTGAGCACAGGGATGATGTAGTCTTTCTCGTCCGATTGGAGAGCAAAGTTCTCTATGCCCTTGGTGTCGCAACAAGTATAGTCGTAGTTGCTGCGGGCGTTGAAGTCGCTGCCTCCGATAGGTACGCGCACGTAACTGTAGCCCATACCGTCCTGCACACTGAATGTCTCGCGGAGCAGTTTGGTGCGGTTGGTTTGCGGCATCTGCATGAGGTTGTACGCTGCGGCTCCCGTGATGGCAGCCCCGAAGCCGTCGAAGTCCTGATAGCGCACGTTGGGATTGATGGTGAGCGTTATCTCGGGGGACATATTCATGCCCTCGGCAAAGTCTTTGCCGATAGCATCGAAGTGCATGGTGTTGTCGGCGGTGGTGATGTAGGTCATCACATCACGTTTGGTATTCTCGTTGCCACCGTTGTCACCGCCACCCGTGTCGGGTGGGGTGACGGTGGTATTGCATGCCGCGAGGAGGGCTGCGGCAAAAAGTATCAATGGTTTTAAGAGCATATATTTATTCATTTTTTTGTTCGTTGTGTATCACGCTGTATGTGCGATCCTATAGGGAAGGTCTCGGTATTCACCCGACATTCTCTCGGTATTCTCTCGGTATTCTCTCTGGAATCACCTATTAATCACCTATTAATCACCTATCAATCACCTATTGTTGTCAGCATCATCTAAGCACTTTGTTGCCTGCTTGGATAATGATACCATGGTAGTCGGTATTGACCGTGCGACCGAGGACATCGAAAGACTTGGCACGGAGATAGTCGTATTCCGTGTTTTCGAGAGCCGAGGGTGTGCCTTTGCGGGTAATCGTATTGGTGGATTGTGCCGCATTGGTCAGGTCGCCGTTGTTGAGCGGGCAGTATATCTCGAGCGAAGAGCGGAGCAGTTTGCCCGCCTCGATAGCCGCCACTTCGTCGGCATTGAGGGCAGAGCGGTAGAACATCAGGTCATTGACCTGCATATCGATACCGCCGAGTACCACCTCACCGAGAACAGACTTGTTCTCCTGTTTGTCCAACTGCTTGCCGTCGAGGTATGTATAGGTCTGCCCGGCAGCCTGATAGTGGGAGATGACCAACGTATGCCAGTTGCCATCGGTTGCAGCCGCGGGGAGAGCCACAGAGGTAGAAGTGCCGTTGAGACGCAGTTTGGCAAATGTACCAGCAGCGGACGTTTTCACACGCACCAGAAGGGTGTAGGAACCGACAGCCGCTTCGGGCGAGAAGCCCAAAGTCTCGGTAGCAGTGAGGTGCAAGCCTTCGCCATTCTGACGGACAGGCATCGGTTTGCCCGCTGCGAGCGCATCGAAGAGCGACGGCACGAAAGTATGCATCAACTCGGTATGACCGGTCTCGTTGGGGTGGTAGATGTCATCTCCGTTCTGATAACCGTCCGCCCATTGACCGTTACCATGGCAGTTGTCCAACGCACCGAGGAAATTGATGGTAGGGATGTCCCATTCGTGCATCTCGAGGTTCATCTTCTTCACATAGTCATAGTCGGTAGCGTTGTAGTCGCCGCGGGGATAGTTGTTGGTAGCGATGACATACTTGCCTTCCGCCTCAAAAAGGTCGATGAGGGTCTGCATATTGGTCTTCCACTGATTGTAAACCGCCTGCTTGTCAGCGGCTTCGTGCAATCCCTCGTTGCCGAGCCCGAGCCCGATGACCACATATCTGCCGCAGTCGGCAAGCAGGTGCCCCTTGTAGCGGGAGAGCAGGTTGGCCGTGTTGTTGCCGTTGATAGACGCATTGGAATACTCATAGCCGGTGAGCAGTTGCCCGAGTTGCCAAGCATAGCCGTGCTTGACATTGCCGACCTCGGATGCACCCTGACCGTTGCAGACCGACGAGCCGAAGAAAGTAATCTTGTTGTCGGTAATATCCACGCACTCCAATGAGTAGGTGAAATGCTGCATATCAAGAATAACGATTTTCTTGCCGTGGCGCATAGGAATGTCGCCGAGAGAAACAGAAGCCAGCGATTCATCGGGTTTGTAGCCGACAATGCCTTCGACGTTGTTGCGTGTTTTGACCGTTAAGTCCCACGACGAATTGAAGCAGAACTGCCCACGCTCGGCGTCACTACCCGTATAGGGTACAAGGTCGAGTGTATCGCGCCAAACACCATTGCCACGATAGGTCATCGCCACGCCCGCAGCATTCCAACCGGCGGTAGTAACGTTGCCCACCAAGCCGCAGCGATTGATTTTGACAAATTCGGGTTCGGCACTTTGGGTGTTGAAACGGACATTGTAGATACCCGTTTCTTGCGAAACAGTGCCGCTATAAAGAGTTTTGCCTTCGGCGGTCTCGAAAGCGACCGTGCCGCCATTGGTGAGCATACAGAAGGTCTCGAAGTTCTGACTTTCGGTCTCGCCGTCTTTGGCGATCCTATACATATTGATGCTATTGCCCTCCACGGCTGTGCCTTTGAGGATCAGACTCTCGTATTTCACTACCACAGGCGGTGTAACACCCGAGAACTCCTGCATACGCATACAGTTGATAGGCAGGTATTGTCCGCTTGTGCCTTTGGAAACGTAAATAGTTATTTTACCATCTTTATCAGGGAAAATCATTCCGCTCAGATAGACACTGCTATTGTTCCGGTTAACGCCCGTGCCACCGAGGTCTTTGCCTGCGGCTTGGAGTTGCCCCGTGGTGTTGGTCAAGCCCTCAATGTCGTATTTGGAGACACGTTTATCGGTTGCACTACGGCTGCCAAAGATTTTGAATTGGTATGCCTTGGTTTGATTCAACCCGCTGATTACGAAGCCGCAACGCTCCGAGTTGCTGGCAAAGAGATAGTCGCGGGTAGCATTTGCGACTGCCAAGTCGCCCAGTTTCTCGGCATCGGGGGTGGATAGTCCACCAGCCCCATTGCCAAGGAACAAGTCGCCGATGTAGGCAAGGTGCATAGCCGTGGTTTGATTGTCGGCGGTAATGAGCGAATAATCGGCATCTTTGCTTACCCGCCACGGACTTGCCGTAACCTCCGCACCGATGTTATTCCAATAATTACCATTGCCATCGGGATTGACTACAGCGGCAGCCTTTTCGCGCCCAGTTACACCAAAATCGAAATAGAAGGAACGTTGCAGTGTTTCAGCCGAAACACTCAAAAGGGTCAGTACAGCGAGTCCCGTAAGAAGAAATCTTTTCATATCTTTTTTTTATTGCCGTGCGGTATGCGAACCATACCGCACGGCAGGTTTGTTGATTAACGTATTTTCTCGTAGGTTGTGGTCTTTTGCTTGGTATCAAGTGTGATGCGATAGATGCCCTCAAAGGTTTCGTTGGTGGCAATCCAGTTGCCTTTCTCGTTGCCCTCGGACTTGTCGCCGGTCTCACCATCTTTGACAATACCTGTGGTGCTATCAATACCTTTGATATTCAGTCCGTTTTGGGTGTAGGTGCCGCCGTCTTCTTCGCCGCCCCAACCGTGCTGGTGGAAGAACTTGAAATTGAGCGTACCATAGTTGGCATAGTCGGTGCTCTGCTCGTTCTTCATATAGACGGTGAACCGGTAGACGCTGTTGCCCAACGGACGCGCCACAAAGTTCTGGTTCGGGCTGTCGAAGCCCCAACCCGAGGTGGCAGAAGGATTGGCAGAAGGCTGCCCCATACCCACACCGCAGAGGTACATCACATCGGGTGCGGTGAGTTCGTAGAGCGGTTCGACTACGAGGTAGTCGTTGGCGATGTCGTAGGAAACGTAGTATTGGTCTTTCTTGCCGAGGAACTTGATTTTGTTGCCGCCGAGGTATTCCATCCAATCGAGGTTGTATGCTTTCGCCAAGTCTGTGCAGCCGGTGATTTCCACTTCGCTGTTCTCGTCGAAGAAGATTTTAGCACCGCGGTAGAGTTTGGCAACGCTGCTCGAACTGATGTAGGTTGGTGCTTCTGCGAGGTCGGTTTGCACATCAAGGGTGGTAACAGGTTGTGCCACCTTGCCGCCGTAGGTCAGTTCGAAAGTAAGCGGGTTGAACGTGATGGTATCGATACCCTCTATAGCGTCATCGCTCAAGGTGATAGAGGTTGCTTCGCCTGCATTGAACTGCGCCTCGGTAATCATAGTCAGTTTGCCATTGAGCATGCCAAAGACAGGTTTCGACCAGTCCACACGCCCGAACTTGGTGCCGACGGTAGCGAGCAGGAACTCGATAGACTTAGGATACTTGAGGTCGTATGCGGTGAAAACGCCGTCCTCCAACGTCATCTGTTTGCCTTTGCCGAGCGGCTTGTAGTCGATAGTAGGCGGCATAACGTACATTGTCTCGATAGCAGGACGATGTCCGGTGCAGCCGGAGAGAATCATATCTTTGGTCGTTCCCTCCACATTGGTGGCTGTGAGGTAGACCTTGACCTGCTCGCCCTCGGGCATATTTGCGCCAAAAGGCACAGCGTACTTGTAGGTGCCCTCGAATGCATAGTCGGGTGTGCGCACTACCTCGTTGGCAAGCACGTTCATGCCCACGATGACTTTGATAGCGAGTGTAGAAAGCGGTGTTTGCGTCTCTGTGACTTTCACATTGAAAGCGATACTATCAGAGCCGAATTGCACATCGGTGGTCAATAGCGTTGCCTCTATTTGCGGGTCGCCCGCAGGATAGACCTTGCGGAATTCCTTTTGCTGGCAGCCGATAGCAAGTGCGGATACTGCCAACAATATCAATGATTTACATATATTTTTCATTGTCGTAATCCTTTCTGCGTTGTATAGGTTAGTAGCCGGGGTTCTGCCGGAGGTTGGAGTTCTTGTCCAGCGCGGTCTGCGGGATAGGCATCAAGCGGTGCGCCTCTACAAACGGACGTGCCTGCGGCAGACGTCCCTCGTCGCGGCTGTTGATGGTGTTCATCACGTCCAACAGTTTGCCGAAGCGGATGAGGTCGAAGAGACGCTGCCCCTCGAGTGCCAATTCCAGACGGCGTTCGTGCAGAATAGCATCCAACATAGCGTCCGTGCTTGCCGTGGCATCGGTCTTCACGTCGCCGAGTTTGGCACGGTGGCGAATGTTATTGACAAGGTCAGCCGCACCACTCAAGTCGCCTTTGTGCGCCAATGCCTCCGCTTTGAGCAGCATCAAGTCGGCACCACGCAATTTGATGACACTATTGTATGCTGAGCGGCACTTGTACATAAACGGATAGTGGTCAGCGGGATAGTAGTTGCTCCATGCGCAATCGTAATAGACGATGGTCTGGTTCATACGCACGGTGTCGCCCTCTGCCTCGAAAGCAGCGATGAGGTCACGGCTCGGAGTTATCCATTTTGCCCACGAGAACGACTCGTCCCAGTTCGACAGGTTGCGCCCGAACATCCACGTGCACCAGTTGCCGCTACCTGCCTGGTATTGCATTTCGAGGATAGTCTCGCGCGAGTTGCGCAGTTTGGCATCGCCCCCTGCACCGTTGTCGCCCGTGCCCGGGACATACGACCACAGGTCGGCGAAGTTGGGTTCCAAGGTGATGCCATCGGCAAATACAAGATCGCAGTACTTCACCACATTCTCCCAATCGCTTTTCTCGGCATAGAGTTTGGCAAGCAGCGCATAGGCAACAGTCTTGCTCAAGCGGGTCTTGTCCGCATTGTCAATAGCAGGGGCATACGGGATAGCCTCTGTGAGGTCGTTGATGACCTGTTGGTAAGCCGAGTCCTGTGTTACGGGCTTTGGGAAATAGATAGGATAGACCTCCTCGATGTTGTCCGCCGTGATGTCAGGGGCTTCGGTGAGGTTGAGCGGGACATTGCCGAACCAGTGTGCCAAGTCAAACAACATCATCCCTCGGAAAATCTTTGCCTCGGCTTTCCATTGGTTGCGCTCCTCCTGACTGAAAGCAGGGTCGGGCACCTTGTCGATATTTGTGATGACCACATTGGCCTGCGCAATGTCGTTGAGATAGCCGTCCCAGTCGCGGGCAATATCCGAGTTGGACGCATCAAGGGCGTTGGTCTCCACAGGCACCACCTCTGCACCTGTTGTGCCGGCATACGCATTATCCGTACGGGCTTCGCCGAAGAGCAGGTAATCCACATACCAATACTCCTGATTGTCTCTCATTCGAGTATAGAGAGTCTGATATACTGCTTGAATGGCCGCACGGTCTTTGAATTTGACACGTGTGGTGTCGGTGTTCGACGAACCGAGGTTCAACTCCGACTGGTCGGAGATGGGTTCGATATTGAGGTCGCACCCAGCCATAGTCAGCGATGCGAGGGCTACACCTATTATATATATGTACTTTTTCATATTGTTGGTCTCCTATTAGAATTCAATGTTAATACCGAGTACGAAACTGCGGGTCTGCGGATAGGTACCGTAGTCAAGCCCCTGCACCGTACCCGAGTTGCCGTTTTGGTTCACTTCGGGGTCCATACCGAGGTAACGGGTGAGTGTGAGCAGGTTCTGCGCCGAGAAATAGGGCTGCAGACGGCTCATACCAATCTTTTGCATCCATTTGCCCGAGAACTCGTAGCCGATTGTCAGGTCTTTGAGACGGATATACGAACCATCCTCCACAAAGTAGTCGCTCACCTTCATATCGAAGCCCGCCTTTGGGATAGAGGTCTCCATACCCGGACGACGCCAGCGGTCGAGTACGCGAACCGACTGGTTCTTGGCATCGTACATACCTTCTGTCTCAATACGGCTGGCATTGAAGATGTCGTTACCATACGAGCCTTGGAGCAGGAAACTGATGCTTACGCCATAGAAACGGAACGTGTTGGTCATACCAAACGTGAAGTCGGGGTTCGGGTCGCCGATGTAGGTACGGTCAGCAGCCGTTACCTCACCATCGCCGTTTACATCCAGATAGATGAGTTCGCCCGTCTCGGGGTCAACCCCACCTGTCTTGTAGCCATAGAAAGACCCGAGCGGCATACCGGGTGTGTTGCGCACGCAGTAGTCAGCCAGCACATCGGTCACCTTGGCATCATAATACACCTGACTGGTAGCCAGTTTGTCAAGGCGGTTCTTGTTATGCGAGATGTTGAATTGGGTATCCCATTGGAAGTTCTTGCGCACGAAGTTGTGCGAGGTAAAAGAGAACTCCACACCCGTGTTGGTCATCTCGCCTTCGTTGCGCTGTATCGATGATACGGCAGCCGAACCGGCAGGCAGAGTAACCCACATCAGCATATTGGTGGTTTTCTTGTAGTACCAATCGAAGTTGATAGTCAGACGGTTATGGAGCAGTGTCCAGTCCAAACCGACATTGGTCTGCGAGGTGGTCTCCCACGTGAGGTCGGTATTGCGGAGCGAAGCCTGGCTGTAGGTCGGTACGGCGTGTTCCTTACCCGTTTCCCACCAGTTCTGGCGGTTGATGTTGTAACGCTCAAGATATGCATAGTCGCCGATACCCGCCTGGTTACCGGTCTGTCCCCAGCCGCCGCGAATCTTCAGGTCGTCAATCCATGTAACGTCCTTCATAAACTCCTCGCCCGAGATACGCCATGCCGCACTTGCCGACGGGAAATAGCCCCAGCGGTGTCCTGGTGCAAGTTTCGACGAACCGTCCGCGCGGAAATTCACCGACAGCAGGTAACGCGAATCATAGTTGTAACTGACACGCGCAAAACCCGACATAATCGCCCACTCGCTGGCGGTAGTAGTGGTGGCACTCGGGTCAATCTTGTTGGCGGCATTCAGCGTCTCTATCGTACCATCGGCATAGTGGCTGCCCTGGATATTGGAGTAGGTGTACATCGAATGGGTGTAGGACGAGCCGAGCATCACATCCAGATTGTTCTTGCCGAGTTGGGTATTGTAACTCAGCACGTTATCCCATACCGTCACGAGGTCTGACGTGCGGCGGTCGGTGCCTTCGCCATACTGGTTGCGCCCCCACGAGGTCTTGTCGGGGTCGAGGAACGAGGTAAAATTCACCATCTTCAGGTCTTCCGTGAAGGTGGTTGTGAATTTCAGCGAATGAGTATAGTTGTCGGAACGATTGAACTTCTTGGTATCGTAGAGGGTGAAGATGCCCTTGCCGCTGGCTACCATACGGTGCTGCTTATCGTGCTGATTCTTATAGCGTTCGATATTCTCCAGCGGGTGCGTGATATTGCTCACGCCATAGAAATTGGTATAGTAATGGTTCGGGTTCTCGGGGTCGTAAATCGGCGCGTAGGTCGGCGTGTTGATAACCGACAACACCAGTCCGCCGCGGTTGGCACCCGTACCCGAGGAAATGGTGCCTTCGTTGTCGCTGTAGGCGTAGGCTACGTTTCCGCCCACGTTCAGCCATTTGGTGATTTCCGCATCAAGCGCAGTACGGAAGTTGTAACGTGCGAACTTGGTCGTTTGGATCACCCCCTCCTCATTCGCATATCCGCCCGACATATAGTAATTCATCTTGTCGGTGCTACCATTGACGGAGACTTGGTAGTTCTGTGTCGAACCGTTTTTGTAGGTCTCGTCAAACCAGTTTGTCTCGTCTTTCAAGCCGTCGGGCAGAACTACCGTCGAACCGAGGTCGGCGAGGTACTCCTTGTATTGCTCATAGTTCAGGCTCTCCATACGGTTGGTAACCTGCGTCCAACCGCCGTACATCGAGAATGACACATGCATCTTCTCTTTGCTTTGGCTGCCCGCCTTGGTGGTAATCATAATCACACCGTTTGCTGCACGCGAACCATAGATGGCTGCGGAAGAGGCGTCCTTGAGGATTTGCATGGACTCAATGTCATTCGGTGCCAGAAAATCGATATTGGTCATCGGCACCCCGTCCACCACATAGAGCGGGTCGTTGCTGGCGTTCATAGATGTGGTACCGCGCACGCGCACGACCATACCGGCACCCGGCTGACCGTTGGGCTTTACCACGGTCACACCCGCCGCCTTACCTTGCATCACCTGTGCGGCAGAGGTGATAGGCAGTTTCTCGATGTCATCGGTCGAAACCGACGAGATGGCAGTGGTTACATCGCGTTTCTTCTGCGTACCGTAACCGATAACCACCACCTCATCCAATGATTCGGTGTCGTCCGACATGGTGATGGCCACCGTCGTCTGCCCTTGCAGGGAGACTTCTAACGTCTTCATGCCCACATAACTGACCACGAGGGTTGCTTGGGCATCGGTTACGCTGAGGCTGAAAGCACCGTCGAAATCCGTGATGGTGCCATTGGTCGTACCTTTTTGCAGGATACTCGCACCAATGACAGGCTCATGTTGGCTGTCGCTCACTTTTCCTGTGATGGTCACTTGCGCAAGCATAGTACCGCAACACAAGAACAGCAAGACCATAGGAGTGAAAGATTCTGTTCATACTTTTCGCGTTTGAAATTAACATTTGCAAAGTTACACACAGAATCACTGTTTGTCAAGTGCCAAGTGGGCGTAAAGTGGTATGTTTTACAACATATTTGCTATAATTCAATAATTATCAGTGTGTTATAATTATGCCTGTGCGAAAAAAAGTGGACGTTGAGGACTCTGTTTTTTCTGTGATTTGCGCCCTGTTCTTATAAAACTATACCCAAAAGTACCTTCGCAGGGGGATAAAAAAAGTGGATTGTCATCCCGACAACCCAACCTTTTCTTAACCTTAAATCTAATACCATGAAAAACACGGTGCAAAAGTACTGCTTATTTTCGACATGACCAAACAAACGATAGAGAAAATGTATTTTGTAGTACATATTTCTGTATTTTGCAAAGTGAATGTGACAAAAATGCCCCGTTCAGGTCTTCATTTCCCCCTTTGCTGAACTATTTTGACTATTTTGTGCAAAAAAATCAAGAGCCCTATTGTATGTTTTCTCGAAAAGCAGTACTTTTGTAGTGAAAATCGTGTTAGTGGCGCGAGGTTCCTGCAATCTAAAACTTATTATTCACTTTGTTAGTTTTCAGGAACAGGCATTAGCAGATGTCCTTCATGCTGTGGGGAGGACCAAGGTCATTCTCGGTGGAGAGATGCTGTACATCGGCTATTTCGCATGGAGCCGGCAAGGCTATGGGATACATGTTGAACGATGTGCAGAGGTTGGGCGGACGTTAAGGTCTCAGATTAACTGTTCAGCCAACTTTTGAGAGAACCCTACACGAAGACAGGACATCTGCTACTGCCCGACATACAACGGCCATCACCTTTCGTTAGCCTTGTGGATACCTTGTGTTTGGTTACATGCTTTCTGCACCTGTTCTCGCTATACTGCCCATTTGCGCAATCCGAATAATTGTTGTAACTTTGCCACCGAATGTGTGTTACATTCCGACCGCCGGCACTTATGTGGGCGGTCCGTTCAAGCAATACTCTGAATATGAGAATACATTTCATAGCCATTGGCGGGGCTGCTATGCACAACTTGGCATTGGCGGTTGCGCAGAAAGGCGGATACATCGTCACGGGGTCCGACGATGAAATCTTTGATCCTGCCCTTTCCCGTTTGCGTGCTGCGGGTTTGTTGCCCGCTCGGATGGGGTGGCACCCCGAGAATATCACCCCTGACATTGACGCTATCATATTAGGTATGCACGCGCGCGAGGACAATCCCGAACTCTTGCGTGCACGCGAGTTGGGCATCCGCATATACTCCTTTCCCGAGTACCTTTACGAGCAGACCAAGGACAAGATTCGTATCGTTGTCGGTGGCAGCCATGGCAAAACCACAACCACGGCGATGATTCTCTATGCCTTACGCCGATTGGGCATCGAAGCCGACTATATGGTGGGCGCGCAGATAGAGGGCTTCGAGCGTATGGTGCGCCTGTCCGATACCGCCCGCTATGCCGTCTTTGAGGGCGACGAGTACCTGACCTCTCCGCTCGACTTGCGCTCCAAGTTCCTTTGGTACCACCCCTATGTGGCAATCCTCACGGGCATTGCGTGGGACCATATCAATGTCTTCCCCACTTTCCCGCAGTATGTGGATACCTTCCGTCGCTTTGTGGATACCATAGAGCCCGATGGCACATTCATCTACTATGCGGGTGACGACAACTTGCGTGCCATAGCCGCCCACGCACGTCCCGACATCACTGTGATGCCCTACGAGGCTTATGACGGCGATGTCCCCATGCAGGTTTTCGGACGGCACAATATGCAGAACCTGCAGGCTGCCGCGCTTGCGTGTCAGGCTATCGGTGTGAATACCAATGACTTCTACCACGCCTTGTCTTCTTTCACAGGAGCCAGCAACCGCCTTGAGAAAATTGCCGAGGTGGGCAACAGCGTCGCTTACAAGGACTTCGCCCACTCCCCCAGCAAACTGCGCGCCACCATCAACGCAGTACGCGAACACTACCCCGACAAGACCTTGGTGGCATGTATGGAGTTGCATACCTTCTCCAGCCTCATGGCGGATTTCCTCCCGCAATACCACGGCTGTATGCAGCAGGCGGATAAGGCATTCGTTTATTTCAATCCAAAAGTCATTGAGCATAAGCACCTTACGCCTATCACAGCCGATGAGGTTCGGCAGGCCTTTGCTTCTGATAATGTAGAGGTCTTCACCGACAGCGCAGCCCTGCAGCATAGGCTGCGGACTCTCCATTATGACAATACCGCCCTCCTTATGATGACCAGCGGCACCTTTGACGGCATCGATATTCCTGCTTTGGCACGGGAATTGCTTGCCGGTAGCAGTGAGCAAACCCAATAGCAGTCAATCTACAAATAGCATGGACAAACAAACCAAGCGGCTGTCCGATACGGATAGTCGCTTGGTTTTTTGCTGGTATCTATTCATTCCCATAGATTTACAAATTGAAATTTATTTGTGTATTTGCAAATAAATCCTTACTTTTGCAGCCGTGAAGTCCTCACGGACTTCATGGTATTACATAAAAGGCGTTTATTGCGCTTCGTTCTGACACATTGGAATCTCGCAAATTTCAGAAACAATCAGGGCTTAGCAACAGTAGATGTCCTCGGAATATAAGTGTATTCCGTCTCCTATAGGACGACGCGGCTCGCGTTGTCAGTGTGTGGTTATAGGGGGGGCTTGTTCTCTCTTGTGATTACATATTTTGGCAGTCATTTGTATGTCTGCATGTCTTTGACTGCCTTTATAGTGAGACGTTTGCTTATATCGGCGTGGGCTTCGTGTTGTCGGTTCTATTGTTTCGGGCAATGCGAGAGCCTCAATGTGTGGAACGGCAATAGTCGGACTCCACGCTTTTTTTGTATGCCTATTACTGATATACCACCCGCCCTACTCGGAGTCCACAGGGCAACAAAACATTTTATGCCTATGGAGTAGATTATTGCCCACAAACACCCCTAAGAGGTGCACAGATAGGGATATTATCGGTATCGCATATTCCTGTCCTTGTTATGTAACCAGCCAAGAAAGATACCAAATATATTGAATATCAAATAACAAAAAGAAATGGATACTACTAAATTGAAACAAGGTCGAGATTATTTTGCTACATTCTCACCTAATGAGCAACCATATAGTAAGTGGATACATCTTGTAGAAATAAAAGTACAAACAAGTGAACATACATACGCTACAATGTATATCTACATATTTGTACATTTGACAAAACCAGAGATACAAGAACTATGTTCATCCATCATAAGGCTTCACTTCCCTGATATAGATAGTTATGATACTAATGTCAATAATTTAATTGTATGAAAAAGAAATTTGGGACTAATAGACATTTCTTGTACCTGAAATAGGGGTAGTATGGTAGTAATAGAC
>ERZ808278.626-NODE-626-length-21079-cov-21.796328_pt1 | contig 21079 bp, 13 predicted proteins | sample MGYA00521239_ERZ808278 | MGnify/ENA primary metagenome ERZ808278 (study PRJEB31516, sample SAMN03275600) | gut metagenome | biome: mammalia-associated habitat; material: feces | host: Papio cynocephalus | place: Kenya | collected 2012-07-17 ... | reverse complement strand
ACGTCGTCAGCCTCGATGCCTGGGTAATAAATCAGGAATGGCACTGGCTCCTTGACGTGGGTGCGAATCTCTACAGGAGTAGGGTGGTCGGGGAGAACTGCGATGCAAACTGGCTCGTCCCACTTCGATACCTCGTCGTAGATAGGCTTGATGAGTCGGCTGTCAAGGTTCTCGATGGTCTTGAGCTTCAGCTCCAGGTCGCCATCATGACCAGCCTCGTCGCTTGCCTCCACGTGAACATATACGAAGTCGTCGCCGTCTTTCAAGGCTTGGATGGCGGCCTGTGCCTTACCCTCGTAGTTGGTGTTGGCAAGACCTGTGGCACCTTCCACGATGATGTTTCTCAACCCTGCGTAATGACCGATGCCACGAATCAAATCGACGGCAGAGATGACAGAGCCACGCTTGATTTGAGGATACATCTGCGAGAGGGTGAGCATGTGTGGTCGGTAACCACCGCCCCAAGGCCAGATGATGTTTGCCATGCGTTCGCCACGCTCCTTGCGAGCCACATTGAATGGATGGCTTTCCAATATCTCCTGACTCTTCAGAATCAACTCGTTCAAGAGGTCGGCTGTCTCCTGTGCGCTCATGCGATATTCGTCAGAGAGTGGGTCGATGGCATTGCCGTTTGCATCCTTGTCGTGGCCAGCGAGCAGAGCCGCATCCACATTCTCCATAGGTTTCACCAACAGAGGCTTCCACTCCTCGTTAGGATGATCGTGAGGTGGGGCGCAATCCACATACTTGTTTCCACCCTTGATAATCAGAAGATGGCGGTATTGGATGCCCGTGATAAACTTCACGATGCCAGGATACTGGCTGGCCAGTTTCTCGTTGAGGTACTTGATGAGCACGTCGGCATCCTCAGTCTCCAAGTTGCCACCATTGTGCGTGATGATGATGCCATCGTTCACATTGATGATGTTGCAACGGAGAGCGAAATCATTGGGTGACATCTCATAACCGATGCTCGCAGCCTCCAAAGGACCGCGACCCTCATATACCTCGTTCTGGTCGTAGCCCATGATAGAGCTGTTGGCGACCTCGGAGCCAGGGTGGAATCCGTCAGGAACAGTAACTAAGCGACCAGTCTTGCCGTTCTTGGCAAGCATGTCCATATAGGGTTTGTTGGCGTATTGCAGGAGGGTCTTGCCACCCAGTCTCTCCACTGGGTGGTCGGCCATGCCGTCGCCAAGTATAATGATGTGCTTCATAATTGTTATCCTTTTATTGGTTAGATGTTTGCGATACTCATGATGTTGGCGAAGACACCGGCAGCCGTCACGCTGGCACCGGCACCGTATCCTTGGATCATCATAGGATACTCCTTGTATCGCTCGGTAGTCAGCATCACGATGTTGTTGCTTCCCTCCAAGTTGTAGAATGGATGCTCAGGACCCACAGCCTTCAAGCCGATGCTGGTCTTGCCGCCGTCGAGTGTAGCCACGAAGCGCCAGCGCTTGTGCTCCAAGTCGAGTGTCTTGCGCTTTGCCTCGAAGTCTGCGTCCAATTCAGGAAGACGCTTCCAGAAGTCCTCCAAGCTTCCCTCGAAGAAATCGTCGGGAACGAAGAGATTCTTCTCCACATCTTCTTGCTCCACACGATAGCCAGCCTCACGAGAGAGGATGACGAGCTTGCGAAGTACATCCATGCCGCTCAGGTCGATGCGTGGGTCAGGCTCGCTGTAGCCCTTCTCCTTGGCAAGACGCACGGTCTCGGAGAATGGAACGACGCTGGAGATGGCATTGAAGATGAAGTTGAGCGTACCAGACAGAACAGCCTCAATCTTAAGGATTTTGTCACCAGAGTTGCGGAGGTCGTTGATGGTTCCGATGATAGGAAGACCCGCACCTACGTTGGTCTCGAAGCGGAACACCACGCCACGCTGGATGGCTGTCTTCTTCAAGCGCTCGTAGTTCTCGTATTCGCTGGAAGCCGCAATCTTGTTGGCTGCGATGATGCTCACGTTGTGCTCCAAGAGGCTCTGGTAGAGGGATGCCACTTCCTTGCTGGCGGTACAATCCACGAATACGCTGTTGAAGATGTTCATGCCGAGTATCTTCTCACGCAATGAGTCGTTGGTGCTTGGCTCGGATGCCTTCAACTGCTCGCGGTAGTTGTCGAGGTCGAGGCCGTCACGGTCGAAGATGGCATTGTGAGAAGAAGCGATGCCCACCACGTTGAGCTTGAGCTTGTTGCGCTCCTTCAGTTCCTCGTACTGGTTCTTGATTTGCTCGATGAGCTTGCCGCCTACGGTACCCACACCACAGATAAAGAGGTTGAGTACCTTGTATTCAGAGAGGAAGAAGCTATCGTGCAACACGTTGAGTGACTTTCTCAGGTAGTCGCTCTTCACGACGAAGGAGATGTTGGTTTCGGAAGCACCCTGTGCACAAGCAATCACGGAGATACCGCTACGGCCGAGCGTACCGAAGAGCTTACCAGCGATACCGGCTGCATGCTTCATGTTCTCACCCACGATGGCGATGGTGGCAAGACCACCCTCGGCGTGCATTGGGAACATCGCACCGTCTGCAATCTCGTTCTTGAACTCCTCGTTCAACACACGTACAGCCTCATCCACATCCTGTTCACGAACGCCGATGGAGGTGGAGTTCTCGGAAGAAGCCTGTGAAACCATGAACACAGAGATGCCCTCGTTGGCAAGGGCGGTGAAGATACGGCGGTTCACACCGATGACACCGACCATCGAAAGACCTGTAACTGTAATAAGTGCTGTTCCGTTGATAGAAGAGATACCCTTGATAGGTTTGGAGTCGCCATCAATCTTGTTCTTGATGATGGTGCCAGGGGCATCCGGGTTGAAGGTGTTCTTGACCTTGATAGGAATATTTTTGATACAAACTGGGTAGATGGTAGGAGGGTAGATGACCTTTGCGCCAAAGTTGCAAAGCTCCATCGCCTCGACATAGCTCAGTTCGTTGATAGTGTAAGCAGATTTGATGACACGAGGGTCGGCAGTCATGAAGCCATCCACATCGGTCCAGATTTCGAGCACTTCGGCATCGAGAGCAGCGGCGATGATGGCAGCGGTGTAGTCGCTACCGCCACGACCGAGGTTGGTAGTACGCTCAGTGTTCTTGTCGCGGCTGATAAAACCCGGAACGAGAGAGATGCGAGGCAGGTCAGCGAAGGTCTCTTTCACCAGTCGGTTGGTCAACTCGCTGTCGAGGGTATGCTTGCCCTTACCGTGCAGGCGTTCCGTCTTGATGAAGTCGCGGGAGTCAAACCACTTGGCGCCACGAATCAGTGTGGCAACGATCTTCGAGCTGAGCCTTTCGCCATAGCTCACGATGGCATCCTGTGTCTTCTCGCTTAAATCGTGGATGAGATACACACCGAAGTAGATGCTCTTCAACTGCTCGAAGAGTGCATCGACCGATTTGAACAAGTTTTCTCTGTCGGAGGTGTCGGTGATGATGGTATCAATCATCTTGTGGTGGCGATCAACCATGGCGTCGAATTCGACTCTCCACTGTTCATCACCCTTGAGGGCAAGCTGAGAGGTTTGCAAGAGTTTGTCGGTGATACCGCCAAGTGCGCTCACGACAACCACTACACTCTGTTTCTTGGCCTCATTTTCAACGATACGTTTTAAGCTGAGGATGCTTTTTACGGAACCAACAGATGTTCCGCCGAATTTTAATACTTTCATGTGTTATTGAATTTTTACGTTGGTAATGTAGTGCCACTCCCTAAACAACTGGGCTGAGGCAGAACTTGGTGGCAAAAATACAGCTTTTCTATCAAACTGCCAAGAGAAATGCGAAAAAAGTGTCTTTTTGTTGATAAATTTGTAGTGCCGGCAGAATATTTCTTGCATAAACTCGAGGTTTACATTAATATATGGGAAATCTGTAAGTCATTTACTTAGTCGAGTTATGTTGATAGGAACGCTCGGCAGATGAAGAACGTGAAGATGATGAAGAACGTGAACCCTATGGACAGGTTTCGCCATGCAAATTTTCATGGAGAAATATTTTGGAATATCAAGAATTTGTATTATCTTTGCAGCGATATTCGTTAGAAAAAGTGTGTGCTTTTTGGGGTTATTCGGTAAGATAAAATGTGTATAATGCTGGAATATTCGTCAGAAAAAGTGCGTGCTTTTATGAATTATTCATTAGAAAAAGTGTGGATTATGAGAAGATATATTTATCGACAACTCTTGGAATGGAAAGAAAAGCCTAATCGTAAGCCATTGATAATCAATGGTGCAAGACAGGTTGGAAAAACCTACATCTTGCAAGAGTTTGGAAAAAGAGAATATGAGAAGTTTGTTTTCTTTAGCTTAGATCGAGACTCAAAGGCAAGGGAGGTATTTGAAAAAGGTGGAACGACCTCCGATATTCTGATAGCATTGTCTGCCATCAGCGATGTGGATATCACGCCAAATGATACCCTGGTGGTGCTTGATGAGATTCAAGATTGTCCGAAAGCACTTGAGACCTTGAAGTACTTCTGTGAGGATGCACCTGGTATTCATGTCGTCGTGGCTGGTTCGCTGCTTGGTGTGTCTTTGCATCATGGAGTGTCCTATCCTGTGGGCAAGGTGGAGGAGTTGCGCCTTTATCCCATGACATTTTTGGAGTTCTTGGAGGCTATGGGCAAAGACAAGTTGGTGAACGTGCTGACCAACAGGAATTGGACCGTCATGGGTATGATGGAAACGGAACTGATAGGGTTGCTGCGACAATATTATTATGTGGGTGGAATGCCAGCTGCCGTTCTTGCTTATGTGGAACAGAAAGGGCTTCAAGAAGTTCGGAACGTTCAGCGTCAAATCATCCGAGATTATCGACGCGATTTCTCCAAGCATGCTCCAAGTCGGGAGGTGCCTCGCATCAATATGGTGTGGGATTGCATACCTGCCCAACTTGCAAAAGAAAACAAGAAGTTTATCTATGGTGCAGTAAGGAAAAGTGCCAGGGCTGCCGATTTCGAGCTTGCCATTCAATGGCTGATAGATGCAGGATTGGCTTGCAAGGTACCGAGGGTAAATAGCCCTAAGCTACCTTTGAAATTTTATGAAGACCAGAATGCTTTCAAACTTTTCATGCTCGATGTCGGATTGATGGGAGCCATGGCTGAAGTCTCGTCTGAGTCTATGCTTGTTGGTGACAGCATATTTTCCGAATATAAGGGGGCATTCACCGAATTGTATGTCTTCACCCAATTGTTGACCTTGGAGCTTCCATTGTATTATCATTCGGTAGATAATTCCACGATAGAGATAGATTTTCTCACCCAATGGCATGATAAGGTCGTTCCCATCGAGGTCAAGGCGGAAGTAAATGTGAAGGCAAAGTCACTGCGTACTTTCATAGATAATAATCCAGAATTGAAGGGTGTAAGATATTCCATGCTACCCTATAAGGATCAGGGTTGGATGGTGAATATTCCTCTTTATGCCTGCCTGGTATCGTTTAGCTAGGTAAGGGGAGAAGAATGGAAAGATAGTTTTGTATTTTAATAAAGATAGCTTTGTATTTTAATTAACGAAGAATATGGCAAGAGCAACAGGACCCATACATTATTTAGAGCATACCACTCCCATGAAAGGCGAGAGTGGCAAATACACCATTCATCCGATGTTCGTGAAGAACGACACCATTGACATGGAGGAGATGAAAGACATTCTGAAACGTCATAGCTTGATGAATCCCAATGTCTTCGAGCAGGCGATAGAGACGGCGGATGATGAAATCATTCGAGCCTTGCGAGAGGGCAATGAGGTCAGGTTGGGCGATATGTTTGTCGTTCGCCCGAAGCTCAGACTGCTTCGTCGCAAAGACGAGAACGGCAATGAGGTGAAGAAGGAATATCATGAGGGAGATTTGATTCCTGCCAACGAGGTGGAGGTATGTGGCATCGAAGTGCAACCTACCAAGGACTTTGTGAAGCGTTTCTTACAAGAGCGTCTGAAGTGCAGTCGCCAGTGGTGGGGTGTGAAGACGCAGCCGAAGGAGGCGGACAAGGAGTTTGCCGACATCGTAGCCATTTGCGAGGAGCAAGGATATGTCACGGTGAAAGATATGGTTCGTAGGTTTGGCGTGACTCGCTATCATGCCTGCAAGGTGCTTGATGGCATGTGCGAGGAACCAGATGCCAGGATGGTTTCTTCCAAGGAGGGACCTGTGAGATTATATCGCTTGCGTAAGAAGTAAATGGTTTCGAGAGTGTCAAGACATAGGATTGTGAGTTTGGGTAAGTAATATTTGAGGTACAAGAGCCTAAGACCGTAAGTGTGCTGACTAGGCTCAGCAGCTCTGTCGAGCCTAGTCAGCAAGTCTGCCGACTCTAGTCAGCAGAGCTGCTGAGCCTACTGGTCATACGCTGTTAGTCTGCAACATCAACCTCTATAGTTGCACGTCGTTATACTCTCATGTAGCGCAACTATGCACCCTATAGTTGCACGACTATACATATTATAGTTGTGCAACATGAAGATGTATAACCGTGGAACTTCAAGCATGATGCTGTACGACAATATTCAGAACGCAATCTTAGGAATATGAAAAGATTTGCTGAAGCATATCCGAATTTTCCAATTTGGCAAGTCCCACTTGCAAAATTAAAGGAACTGCCAATTTTGCAAGCGACACTTGCAGAATTAAAGAATGAAGGCAAGGAGTTTGTGCAAGTACCACTTGCACAAATATCTTGGTACCACCATATTTCACTGTTGTCTAAGGTAAAAGACGAAGCAGAACGTATCTAAAGAATAACTTTATTCAAGTTTCGCAAGTAACCAAATCGCCCTGAAAGGGCGCCCTTATCCCATCCAACTACCTAGGGCGTTGCCCTGGGCTTGGTGCTTTTGGACCTTCGGCCCGAATCCATAACTATTTGCGAAACTTCAGTAACTTTACTGAGGAAGAGCTAGTAGCTGATATAGTTATTTCCAAAATGGAAACAACTGTCAGGCGTAACGTATTGACTCTGATTTCGATAAATAGATACGTGGATTGCTTGATGAGGACTAAAGCGAAAAGCCAGTTTGAAAACAACCATTGAGTAATGGGATATGTTGCAGTGATAAGCATCGTATCCCATTTGTTTTCTTCATTTTATACAAATTTGAAGCCAAAATCGAAAATAATTCCATAGAAAAGCACGTAATTCAGAAAATATTATTATTTTTGCACTTGCATTCATCTTGCAGGAAGCCCGAAGGGCTGAGCGGGTGGGTGTGACTTTTATTAGAATGGAGCGTTTGCTTACGCTCATCTTTGACGAACTGTAAACTTCTCACAATTACACGTAATAGTCAAAAGATGTGGCAATGGGTGAATGCTCACGGTAGGTATATTGTATCCTGCTGCGAATTGTCGTACTCTTACTACGGCTGTGTGCTGTGGTTTGGAGTACTGGTATATCGTATCTGGAATAAATATATGCCACACGTGGGCTTTCTGCATTGTCCGTCTCGACTATTAGGGCAAGTGAGAAGGCCTCAGTTCGTGGGATGGGCAAGAAAGAATCCCACGTTTTCCGTTTTGTAGAGGTCAGGAAAGAAAACTAACAATAAATAAAATGATATTGGGGTTCTATCGCATTGAGAATGATAGATGTACAATAAATATACACTCTCTGGACATGAATCATTTCCTTGTAAAACCTTGTGGTTGACCAAGGGATATAACTATACGAAAAATGGAGGAAACTTCAATGTTTCTGATGCAGTAATTGCTTTGGGAGTAGGCAAGAATATGGTTTCTTCTATTCGCTATTGGCTGAAGGTGTTTGGCTTGTCAGAACAAGATAAACCTACAGAAATAGCTGATTATTTGTTTGATGAACAGAAGGGTGTAGATAAATACATCGAGAGTTTGGGAACATTATGGTTGCTTCATTACCTCTTGGTAAGTTCAAAAGAGGCAACATTATATAACATTACTTTTGTTCAGTTCCAAAAGGAACGCAAGGCTTTTGATAAGGAACAGTTGGTGAACTTTGTTAAAAGATTGATGATAGAGGATGGCAAGGGTAAAGTCTTCAATGTGAATACAACTAAGAAGGATGTAGGCGTGTTGTTGCAAAACTATGCCCAACCTTATAGGGCTAAGTCATTTGAGGATTATTCTTCTCTATTGATAGACTTGGATTTGATAAGAGTTGAGGATAATGGAAAATCGTTTGCTTTCAATCTGGAAGGTAAACGTGTTGTTCCTTTGGAAATATTCTTGTATGCTGTACTTCGGGAAAAAGGAGCGGACAAATCTGTATCATATGATACCTTGCAAGAGATCGGACTGATGTTCTGCATGACAGATGCCGAGGTCATCAATATGGCACAAGCTATCAGTCAAGCGTATTCTTCGTTTGTGCAGTATAGTGATAATGCAGGAATTCGTCAGTTGTTATTCAAGGAAGGTACTTCCTTAAACGAAATGGAAATCTTAGATAAATATTATAAGAATGCAACAGTTTAGCTTATCCGCAAATATAGAAGAGGGCTTCGCTAAGGAGACTCAATACATAGTTACCCCTAATGCCCGATTAGTGGCTGATGGTATCGTGAATGGATTCCAAACTGGTATTCATTCTTATACGATTATAGGTTCGTATGGAACAGGTAAGTCAAGCTTTCTCTTGGCTTTGGAAAGAGACTTGTTGGGTAGCAAGCAATACGAATTGCTCAATCCTACAGCTCTCTCGGCAAAGAAGAAGTTTGAGGTATTGAAAATTGTAGGTGATTATAAGGAATTGTCGGTTCTCTTAAGTCAAAAGTTGTCTGTAGAGGGAACTACAGATAGTGTATTGGATGAACTGAAAAACAAATACAATAAATTGAGAAACCAAGGAAAGTTCCTGGTTATCTTTATAGATGAGTTTGGCAAGGTCTTGGAACATGCTGCCAAGAATAATCCTGAGCGTGAACTTTATTTCATGCAGAAGTTGGCAGAGTTTGTAAATGTTCCTTCAAGGAACATCTTACTTTTGACTACCCTACATCAAAATTTCAATGCCTATTCACGTAAGCTGAATGAGGTGCAAAAGGAAGAGTGGACAAAGGTGAAGGGAAGATTCCAAGAGCTAGTCTTTGTGGAACCTATAGAGCAACTTTTGTATTTGGCTTCTACTCAGATAGAATCACAGAACAAAAGTGAAAAGAAAAGCACTTTGATAGAGGATTTGGCTTCTTTGGCTAAGAACACAGGCTTTGTCTCTAATCAGTTCTCTGAAGAAACGGCGAAAGCACTTGCGCCATTGGAACCATTTGCTGCATATGTCATCACCCAAGCTATTCAACGTTATGGTCAGAATGAGCGTTCTTTGTTTTCTTTTTTGAATGCAAGGGGAAGTAATTCTTTGTCTGAATATAAAGGTGAAGTCTATCAGCTGCAATGTTGTTACGACTATATATATTACAACTTCTACTCTTATTTGAAAGAGGCAAATGCAGACTCCATGCAATGGAGTTCTATGCAAGTTGCCATCGAAAGAGTGGAAGGGCAAATGTGGGATGATAAGAAAGACTTGGTGAATGCTATCAAGTTAGTGAAAGCTATAGGCTTGCTGAATCTCTTTGGGAATGCTGCCTTTAAGATGAATCGTGAGCAGATGGCATCTTATGCCAAGTTGGCTTTAGGGATAGAGGATGCAACTCATTTGTTGAATCAATTGGAGCAATACAAGATTATCCGATATGCCAACTATAAGTTTCGCTATATACTTTTTGATGGCACGGACATCAATATCGAGGACGAAATCCGTAAGGCTGGTTTGGTGGTAAGCCGACCTGTCAACTACGTGGATGACATCAGAAATTATTGTTTCAAGAAGGTTGCGCCTGCCAAGGCTTGCTATTTTCAGAAGGGCACGCCGAGATATTTCGAATATGAAGTACTTGGCGAAGGAATGGATAAAGTACCTGTGGGGGATACAGATGGATATATCCAGTTGATATTCTCTTCGGGTAAGAATCTCTTGGAAGAAACTTGTAGGTTGAGTGAAAAATGTGAGAATGCTATTATCTTCGTTTGTTTCAGAAATACAGAAGAGTTGGTGTCTCATCTCTATCAGATAGAAAAGTACAAGTACATATTGAGCAAAGTTCTTATAGACAAGTCGGACAAGGTTGCTATCAATGAGATTAACAATCTGATGGAATATGAGAAGGTCGTTCTCAATAAATCTATCAGTGAAAGCTTGTTTGCATATAATGGTGATGTTACTTGGATATTCAAGGGAGAGGAGAGACAAGTGTGCTCTTTGAGGGAGTTCAACCAACTCTTGTCTGTGGTTTGCGATGAGATTTATCCGCGAACTCCAGTGATGAATAATGAACTGTTCAACAAGCATAAGTTGAGTAGTTCTATTTCTAGTGCCAAGGGTAAATATTTGTCGGCATTAGTTAATCAAAGCAATGAGGTTGACTTTGGCTTCCCTGAGGACAAGTTCCCACCAGAGAAGACTATCTATTATTCTTTGTTGAAGAGTACAGGACTTCATGTGAATGGCGAGTTTATTGATGTACCGAGTAATGAGGGCATCATGCCTTTATGGAATGCTTGCGAGGACTTCTTGTCCTCAACCACCTTTAAGGCTCGAAAGATTTCAGAGTTGATTAAGAAGTTGTCAGCAAAACCATACAAACTCAAACAAGGTTTCATAGATTTCTGGGTACCCACCTATTTATATATAAGAAAACAAGACTACTCTTTGTATGGTGCCAATGGCGCATATATACCGAATATCAATATGGAGTTCTTCGAATTGCTACAGAAACATCCAGGAGAGTATTTGGTTAAGGCATTTGATGTGACAGGAGTCAAGGTGGAGATATTCAATCAGTATCGCAAGTTCTTAAATGTAGAGGCAATAGGAAGCATCAAAAGTGATGATTTCATAGAAACCATTAAGCCGTTCTTTTTCTTCTATAACAAGCGATTGAATGACTATGCTAAGCATACACGTAAGTTCAACCATGAGCAGACGGTACGATTTCGTGATACCTTGGCAAGAGCAAAAGATCCAGAGAAAACATTCTTTGAGGATTTGCCAGAAGCGTTGGGCTATGATAAGGAAGCTTTGCAGAATCCACAGAAAGTGCAAGAGTTCTGTTATGTCATCAATCGGGCTGTCAAGGAGCTTCGCTCTTGCTATTCGGATATGATAGATAGAATAGAGGCTCGCTTGCTTGAAACCTTAGGCATAGATGAGTACGAATATTCTGAGTATGTCGGTATCATAAGAAGTCGTTTGGCTCATGTAAAGGAATATCTACTGACAGACAGGTTGAAAGAGTTTTATCATCATGTGATGACAGAGTTTGATAATCGTACGGAATGGTATCAGTCTATCTGTTATACGGCGTTGGAACAGCCGTTGGAGCGTTTACGTGACGACCAAGAAGAAAAACTCATAGATAGTTTGACAACTCTCTTCCAAGAATGTGAGAAGTATTCTGACATATCGAAGGTGGCTGAGAGTGAGACAGATGAAATCTATTCCTTGGACTTAATATCAACGAAAGGCAAGAACGTGCATTCGCAGACATTCAGATTGCCTGAAAGTGAGAAAGAGAAGGCGCAAGCACTGGAATGTGACATCGACAAACTTTTGGAAGGTGTCGGAAATGACAATGTGTTGGTTTGTACCTTGTTGAAGATATTGAATAAGAAATTAGGAAAATGAAAGTAAGACATATTTTAGGAATATCTGGCGGAAAGGATAGTGCGGCACTCGCTATCTATCTCAAACAGAAATACCCAACCTTGAAGATTGAGTATTATAACTCAGATACTGGTTGTGAACTGGCTGAGACAGAACTATTAATAGATAGACTGAGCGCTTATCTTGGAAGTATCAAAAGACTTAGGGCTGCGGAAGATAGTCCTGAACCAACGCCTTTCGAGCATTTCTTGAAAGCGTGTGGAGGATTCTTGCCTTCGCCGCAGGCTCGATGGTGTACCAAGAAAATGAAATTGGATGAGTTTGAAAGATATGTCGGTGATGATTATGTCGTCTCTTATGTTGGCATTCGTGGTGACGAAGACCGTGATGGCTATGTGTCTTCCAAGCCAAACATTCAGTCTGTCTTTCCTTTCAGAAGAAATATTTGGAGCGTGGATGTCATCAACAAGTTCTTGCATAAGGAAAATCAAGAACAGATAATTGACATCTACGATAAGTTGTGTCCTGAAGGACTGATGAAAGAAGACTTAATGGATGTTCTTAAAAAGCCTATCACCAAGCAGTTCTATTATTCCAAGAAGCTGAACGCCTTGTTGGATATAGATGTTAAGATGTTTAATCACGCCGTCTTTGAGTTCTTGAAAACAACGGATTATCCTATAGGGCATTTGGATGCATTTCCTCTTATCGATAATGACGAAGTGCTGGTCAAGGATGACATCTTTCGTTTGTTGCGAGAGAGTGGAGTAGGAGTCCCTAAATATTACGAGGAGATTCCGTTCGAGGTAGATGGCAAGATTGGGACATATTGCCGAAGCCGAAGTGGTTGCTATTTTTGTTTCTTCCAACAGAAGATAGAGTGGATTTGGCTTTACGAGCAGCATCCTGATCTCTACAAGAAAGCTATGTCGTTTGAGAAAGATGGTTATACTTGGATTCAGAATGAGAGTTTGGCAGACTTGATAAAGCCTGAGCGCATTCGCCAAGTGAAACTGGATATTATTAAGCGTCAGGAAGCTAACAAGAGCAAGAACAAAGGCACGAGTCTCGCCGAGTTGTTTGGCGATGAGTATGTTTGTGCCAACTGTTTTATCTAATATCGGCAAAGTTAAGCAATATAGGAGGACAGCCTTATGTTGAAAGATGTAGAATGGGCAAAAGATGGAACTTATAGACCCAATGAAGAATTCTCACCAGAGAGGTTCTTTAATGATGGACTAAAGAACAGTTGTAACTTTGACTTACAACTGGGCTATTTTAGTTCTGCCACTATCAGTGTGTTGGCGGAAGGCTTTGCTACGTTTATAGCAAATGGTGGAGTGATGCGGTTGGCAATCAACCAGATTGTTTCGGAAGAAGATAAAAAAGCGATAACAAAAGGTATGATGGGGGAGGTCTTTGATTGCTTGGACTTATCCAATTTCAATGAACTTCGTAAGACTTTCGATGAGTATCAAGATCAGTTCTTTAGATGCTTGTCATATCTTATTGCCCAAAAACGAATAGAGCTACGTATTATCAAGCCAAAGGGAAAGAAAGGTATAGCCCATACAAAGTCTGGACAATTCCGAGACAATGATACGGTTACTTCTTTTACGGGTTCTGCCAACTTTACGATTAGTGGCTTATTTAACAACATCGAGGAAATCAAGATTGACAGAAGTGATTCTTTAGATGAGATGACACTGAATCGTATCAAAACTCAGCGAAAGAAGTTTGATGCTATCATGGAAGGGAAGAATACGGATATAGAATATCTGTCTCCAAAACAATTAGAGGCAGCTGTTTCTTCTTGCTACCATGATACGAGTATTGATGAACTGCTTGATGTTGAGGCTCAACTTGACAGAATCCGTATGCAGCGTAAGGCGGAAAGGGCAACTATGCACAAAAATGGTTTCAGTGAAGATATTCATATAAAAGAGGTGGAACCTCATTTTCCTTATCCCTCTGGTCCTCGTGAGTACCAGCAACAAGCCTTTGAAAATTGGAAGAACAATGGTCAAAAGGGATTGTTTGCCATGGCAACGGGGACTGGAAAAACGATTACTTCGCTGAATTGCTTGTTGGAGATATACAAGAGAAATGGATATTATAAAGCTATAATCCTTGTGCCAACAATAACACTCGTCAATCAGTGGGAACAAGAATGCTATAAGTTCAACTTCATGAATGTCATCAAGGTATATTCAAAGAACTCATTATGGAAAGAAGAGGTTGATGCTCTTCGCTTTAATGAAAAATATCGGTTGAAGAATGAACCTGAACGTTCTTATGTAATCATCTCAACTTATGCATCTTATGCTCGTGAAAAAGTGTTCAATGCCTTGAATGAATTCAATAAGAGACAGTTGTTATTTATCGCAGATGAATGTCATAATATGGCTTCGGGGAGTATGCTCAAACGTTTGTATTATATTCCCTATTTGCGTAGAATAGGACTTTCGGCAACACCAGAGCGTCAGTATGATGATAGTGGTAATGAACACTTGTGTAAGTTTTTTGGTGCGGAACTTCATTATACTTATGAATATAGTATGGAAGAAGCTATTAGAAAAGGGGTGCTTTGTAAATACTTGTATTATCCTCATGTCGTAAGCTTGACTTCAGAAGAAATGGAGGTATATGTAAAATTGTCTGAAAAGATAGCTAAGTATTTTAATTATAATACTTGCTCTTTTAATAAGATGGATGATACTTTGATGATGCTATTGCTTGCTCGAAAACGAATTGTCCATAAAGCTGTGAACAAGTTGGAGGTTTTTGAGAAAATCATCAAGAAACGGTACCAAGAGAAAGGCAATTTGAAGTATTCGCTTGTTTATGTTCCAGAAGGAATAGAGCCAAATTTTCTTGAAGAAGATGATGATTCTCTTTCACAAGATGATGACTCTGAGCATCTGATAGACTTATATACTAAATCGATATTACAGCTGGATGAAAGTATAACAGTTCGCAAGTTTGTATCGGGTCAAAAGGATAGGGAGACTATCTTGGAAGAGTTTGCTAGTGGTAGGCTTCAAGTTTTAACCTCTATGAAATGCTTGGATGAAGGTGTGGATGTTCCACGAAGTGAATTGGCTATATTCTGTTCAAGTACAGGAAATCCACGTCAGTTCATTCAACGCAGGGGACGTGTGTTGAGAATTCACCCTGACAAGAAAATAGCAGAATTACATGATTTGGTAGTTGTGCCTGAGGTGAATCCTAATAGTGGAAGTTACCGAATGGAACGTGCTCTCCTGAAGAATGAGCTAATACGTGTAAATAATTTTGCTCTGTTATCTGAGAATCCATCTTTCTCAGAGATAGAACTGAGAAATGTGATGGAACATTATGGTTTGAATCTTTATAATAATAATTATATACAATGACAAACAAAGAAAGAATGCTTCACATGGTTCTTGATGACACAAGGTTGCAAGAACTTTACGACTACGATAAGGATGAGTATGAGGATCTATATACGGCTTTGAACTCAAACAATATCGTGGTAGCATCTGTCGCTCGTATCATAAAAGACCTTGATGGTTCTACAGATGAGAGTGTTCAGAAAAAAGTTTATATGACAGTGTTTAACTATATAAATGAAAACTTACTCATATGATAATAAAAAAGATAGAAATAGATAATTTCCGAAGCTATTATAAATCTAATACGTTTGAACTTGTTAATGGATTAAATCTTATTATTGGTTCTAATGGTGATGGTAAGACTACGTTCTATGAAGCTTTGGAGTGGTTGTTCCGTACAGATGGAACAAGCAAAATGGATGCAAAGTTGATATCTAAGAAAAGATGTGAGGAACTTTTGGCAGATGAGTCTGATGATGTTCGTGTGTCCATGACGTATGAGCACAAGGGATGTATGAAGACTTTGGAGAAGAGTTTTCATTTTACAAAATCTTTTGATGGAGAAATTACGACTTCAATTTTCGATTTTGTATTGATAGAAGAGAATGGTGTTGAACGTATGGTGCGAAATGGCATTCGCTTTGATTATGATTTGCCATCAGAGATTCGCAAATATACAATGTTTAAGGGAGAAAGTGACCTTGATGTGTTCCAAAACTCAAATGCGTTAAAAATGCTTGTGGAGACATTTAGTGATGTCAAAGATTTCGAAGCATATTTCTCTTTTATGGAATTTGCTACGAAGAAGGCAGAGCAAGCTCGTGATAACGCCCAAAAGTCAGACCGTAAGAACAGTGAAAAGATAAGTCAGTTTAAGCGTACTATAGACAATGAAAAGGGTATGCTGGCTGATATTGAGAAAGAGATTGCTAACAAGGAGGATGAGGCTTCAAATTTTGAGGGCTTGTTGAAAAGTATAGAGCAAAGCAAGGAGGCTTCGAAACTACTTATTATGGTTAATCGCCGTATTGAAAATTTGTCAAAGAAGCGTGCTGAAGTTCAAGATTCTATCAAGGAAGATTATACGAAGAATTTGCTTGATGACATGTGGATATTGATGGGCTTTGGCGACATTGCTGAAGAGTATTCACAAAAAGTCAATGAGGTGGATATGAAACGCAGAAAACTTGAGCAAAATTATTTGCTTACAGCCGGTGCCGAAAAAGCTATCAAGAAAATGCAAACTGATTTTGTTCCACTTCCAGTTCATATTCCTGGTCAGAAGATAATGGAGGAAATGCTCAAGGAAGAAGTGTGCAAAATTTGTGGCCGTCCAGCCAAAATGCATAGTGATGCTTGGGAGTTTATGCGCAAGCGTTTGGAAGAGTACAAAAATTCTTTAAAAGTTGATGAGGATGAGGACATAGAACCATATTACAAAAATAGCTATGTCGTAGAATTGCAGAAAAGAGATACTACCCTCAATGATAATCTTGCAGAGATAACCAAACTCCGTCATAAAATACAAGATACCATATCTTCCAACAATCGTTTGCATGATGAGGTAAAGAAGATTGAGGCTAATTTGAATGTTGAAGTAGAACAAAAAAAACGTATTCTTGCTCAGACTGATGGTTTGTCTGAAGAACAGTTGTTGTCTCATTATGAGAACATCTCTAATTGGATGAATCAAAAGCTAAATGCGGAAAAACGAATAGAAACTTTAAAGGGTCAGCGTAGTAAGCATCGTCAGGCTCTTGATGATGCACAAGATGCATTGAGCAAATTGGCGGAAGGAACGTCTGCTGCTATATATGCAAAGACGGCTTCTATTATACGACAAATATCAGATGCATTTAAGTCTGCTAAAGAAACAAACAAGAAACGTCTTCTTCATTCTATTGAGGACGAGGCCAATGTATTCTTGGAGAGTTTGAATACCAATGACTTTAAGGGAATAATTCGTATATTGGAAAAAGCCAATGGGCAAGGCGAGGCTGTTCTTATGAATAGTGATAATACGAGAATTTTCAATCCTAATACGGCATTGCGTACCACATACTTGATGTCGGTATTGTTTGCAATAGGCAAGTTGGCAGCTCAAAGAAGTGAAACAGAATTTCCTTTGATTTTTGATGCACCAACATCTTCGTTTACGGATGCAAAAGAAACAGAGTTCTTTAATGTAATAAGTAATCTTGATAAGCAAGTGGTGATTGTAACCAAGAGTTTCTTAAAGGAAGGAATCAATGGGGATATTGTACTTGATCATAGTAAGGTAAACGAAGTGGCAGGTCGAGTGTTCCGTATTGAAAAAAAGAAGCCTTTTGATGATAAGGACTTGGCTACTATTCAAACTGTTATAACAAAAATTAAGTGATTATGGCTGAAGTGTTGGATAATATAGAGGAACTTGTCGGTAAGGACGAGAAACTGATAGAAATTTGGGGACGTAGAAATCCTAAGTTTGAGAAAAAATATGAAAAGAGTGTCATGAGAGTCCTCTCTGATTATGGTACTGGTGCATCAGAAAATACTGGTGCAAAGGGAAAAATATTGGGTTCTGGCTATGAGGTCTATATCATGGCGTTCTTCATAGGTCTATATTCGGGAAAGAAACTTCCGTTGTCGGATAATACTGATGAGTTAAAGGCTTTAGGACAACCTTTGCAATATTGGGGGAATCTTGACTCGAAGAAGAATCGCAAGGCTTACCCCGCGTTGCGTTCTTATATCTTCATCGCCCTTGTGGCTAAGACTGACATAGATTGGATAGCCTTGGATAAAGGCGATATAAAAGTAAATACGGTTGTTGCCCAGTTGATTAATACCATGGAAGAATATGCCAACTATGGTTTTTCAGTCATGGAAGATAAATTGAAAGAAGATAAAGGCTATTTCTTTTCACATCGTTCCTTTTTGGATATGTTCCTTCAACTTACGACCAAAAAGGATATTGAAAATCAAGACGAAGATAAGCCAGAAGCTTTGTAATGTTTTAAAATAGAAGTTTTATGGATTATGTAGAGGCTTTTGAAAATTTAAAGGCTAACGAAAAGTATGGTCGCAAGACACCGCATAAGGCAATCCTGTTGCTAACCATCATGGAAATGTATGAATCCAATATGATTTCCTCGAATGAAATTAGATACAATCAATTGTTGGAGGATACTTTCTTGAAGGTTTGGAATCGGACATTACCTAATAATGCGACATATTATGCAAGTGCGTTCCTCCCATTTTGGACAATGCAGAATGAGGGGTTCTGGCATCTTGTTCCTAAAAAAGGCAAGGAAGATGTCTTGTCTTTCTTGAGAGGAAATCAGATGCGACCATCTGAAAATAAGATAAAGGATTGTGTTGACTATGCGGAGCTTGATGAGGATTTGTATTTTCTAATGACTCTTCCTTCTGGTCGTTCTTCTTTGAAGCGAGTCTTATTGGAGAATAATTCAAATCTTTCTGATAAGGCCATTGACTGTTTGTCTGAAAGCCAGGATATTAGAGAAGATAAATCTTTAGCTGCTTTAGATGAATACAAAAAAATATTGAGTTCTGGAAAAACAGTTCCTGTTGTGTATAATAATGTAATGGTTGATGATGAAGCCCAAGCAAATTTTAATAAATTAGACGAGGATGTTCAAATTCAAATGAACATAGAGTATTATACATTTCTCAAAGAAAATAAATCAGAAAGAGAGATGTTTAGAGAACTGTGTCCTACAGTATTTGAGCTATATAATAAGGTCTCACTTCATCCTATTAAGTCTGAAGAATTGCCTCCTTCTTTAAGATTCATCTATGAGAATTTTTTGATGGACTTGAAAATCAATTTATTAGGAGTTAATGGAGGCTTTGATATAATTGATGAGATAGATCATGCTATCGCTCTGCTGAAAGATAATAAAAAACAAGTAGCAACAGTTTCAATAGAAATAGATGACGCATTGGCTGTAGAGAATCAAGAAGTAATAGAGGAAAAAACAACTTCTAATGTTTCTGATGATGTGTCGGACTTGGAGTCAAGACGTAAAGATTTGCCATGGACGGAAAATGAGGAGGAACTACTTTTGCTTTGCTTCGATCAAGGTAGGAATATCAAGGATATTTCAAGTTTGCTTGGCCGTCCCCAACAAACGATATTGTTACGATTGGCTAATTTAGGGAAAATAGAGTATGAACAGGAAGGTCCTATTTATTCATCTAATTCTAATGAAAATGGAGTAGAAGAAATACCTTTGTTGGATTATTATGTAGAAAACATGGAAAGACAATGTTTCATACTCAATAGGAATGGTGAGCGAGTTTATTCTACGGATGGCAAATTCAAAGTCTTTCATGGTAAGTTATACCGTTTTAATTATAAGGATGGTATATGCTTTACAGTGAAAGATATGCTGCGAACTGATGGAGTTTGGGACAAAGGTTCTAAGCAGATTGTGGCTTATTGTCAAACGGATTTGTTTCCATTGTTGGACAGAAGTCATTATCTAGACCAAATAGAAGATTTGAAGGAAGGGGCTTCTATGGAATTGAATAAAATACGAATTGATGGAAAATGGTATGACTTTGACGGTAATCTAATAGGCGTAGCAACAGAGCCTCTTCTAGATGTTGTGGCTGAAATGGATACGATAGGTGATAAGCAGAAAAATTCTTTTGTTCCTAAGGGTAAATTGGATACAATCTCCAACGTCTTGCATGACTCTTATGATTATCTTTGGTTAATGGCTATTGTGGACTTGTGGAATGTCAAAAGTCATTCAAGCACACTCTGTTTTGACGAATTGTCTTGCATGATGATTGCTGAAGCATGGGAGTTGCTGTATGAGTATCCTAATTTGAAAAAATCGAATGAGTCTTTGGCGGAATGTATAAGTTATTTAATAGATGAATCTAAGGAGAACTTGGACAAAGAATTACTATGGTCAACTCCTAAAGAAGTAATCTTTATGCAAATCAAGGATTATCCTATTGGTGGCATCTTTGAAGATGTTGTTGATGGATTAGTCGAAAATGCACCTCTGGATGTTCTTCGTATATGGATAGATGCTACAGATGAAAGAGATTTGGTATTGCACTCAGCCAACTTCGTAAATAAATGTTTATATTCCCTACATCTAAAGAAGTTTGATTCGTATATAGAAATAAATCCTGCATGGAGAAACTATTTGGGAAAAGAATATAAGGATGTTGTGAATTATATAAGAGACCATTATTTAGATTATTTGAAATCTTCATTTTAAAATTTATGTGCCTATGACTACAAAAGTAAAATTTATCTTGACCTATGTGGGTGGTATCATAACTGGTATCATCCTCGTGTTTGTTTTCTCTTTTGTCAAACAAAAGATAGGGAGCAATCACGTTGTTTGGTTTGAGAAACCTGGGCAGGAAATTCCTTCTAATGAGTTTAGAGTTATACAGGTAATGCGTGATGGAAGTGCCTTGGCTTTTAGTACGAGTTTGGGAAGTACTGGCGTTGTGGTTGCTTTCCCTGCAAGCGATGGGGAAGAGTATTACGATTCTCAAGAAATAGAGATTGAGGATGATGCTTGTGTAAGACAAGTGGGTACTTATCGTTATACAACCCGTGACGGTATCGAGAAAACGGTACCTATCGTAGAGATCTTTGATAAGTAACTGGTCATAATAAACTTCTCCCTATACGCTAAGATTCTTTAGAAGTGGCGTATAGGGAGATTTGTTAGTCAAACTATTGGGAACTTGCTTAAACTCTCAAAGAGTAATTTGCTTGATTTCCTCTTCGCTTATACCTGTGGCATCTGCTACTTGCTGGATTGTCATTCCCATTTTCAAGAGGTTCTTGGCGATGGAAAGGCTCTTTTGCTGCTCGCCTTTAGCGATTCCTTCTTCCATTCCTTCGGCTTTTCCTTTGGCAATCCCTTCTTCCATCCCTTCGGCTTTTCCTTCTTGGAAACTGTCGTGTTGCAGGGATTTCTCCACTCGCACACCATCCCAGAACTTGTCGTAGGCTCTGAGTTCTTCTTCCGTGAAACCACTAACCTTCAGTTCCTCCAATGCCTTGCTGATTTCTG
>ERZ808278.625-NODE-625-length-21091-cov-4.993773_pt1 | contig 21091 bp, 20 predicted proteins | sample MGYA00521239_ERZ808278 | MGnify/ENA primary metagenome ERZ808278 (study PRJEB31516, sample SAMN03275600) | gut metagenome | biome: mammalia-associated habitat; material: feces | host: Papio cynocephalus | place: Kenya | collected 2012-07-17 ... | reverse complement strand
GAGATTTGCTGTGACAAGAACTGTTTTATCGATTTTGACGGGTGCTGTGGCATTAGCCATTGCGGGCTGTGGCACGGGGATAGAGACTACCACTACGGTGACCGACAAGGATGTGAAGCGGGTGGAGGAGCATTATGCCTCTGCTTCTGTGCAGTCGTCGCTGACGGTGGCTGCCGACTCTGTGGCGGTGTGGAAGAAGGGTAAGCGGTTTTACGTGACGAACGACCGCATAAGCCTGGTGTTTGACCACTCCGACAAGTACTCGCCCGACCAGCTTCACCTGAAAGGGACGTATCTTTCGTATTTAGGCTATGAATCTGCCAATGCACTTGACAACAGGGCTGTGGTGACGCTTAAATTCTCCGACGGCGTGAATGAGCTGCGCTACGGCACGAACAAGGAACTGTCGGAACTGCCGTCGAGCTATCGAGTGCCGTTTCTTGTTGACGATGACATGGTGATGGGCGTGGCTCGCCAAATTGAGGGAAAAACGCTGTATATTCGCACGAGGCTATGGTACGACGTGCGCACACAGCAAATGATTGACCGCAGGCAGTACATTGCGGTGAGGGTTGACAGTGTGCTTCCTGGCGACGACGCACTGCCGCTGAAGGTGGTGTTTACCACGCTCGACACGCACGAACAGGCTATGCTTCGCATTTCCACAGGGAAGACGATGCAGGTGATGAATTTCGACGCAATGTTCTCGCTTAAAAATCCACGCAATGAATATCCCGACATTACGTCTGAAAACTGGGTTTTGATTACCAGAGGAAAGGTGGCAGAGGGCATGAATAAAGTGGAGTGCCGCCTGGCAAAGGGCGCGCCGAAGCAGATTGTGCGCACGCCGTCGCACGACGGGATGGGGGAGTACTGGTATTATGACGGCGGAGGATTTCTCCATTTTGAAGACGGCATATTAAAGCAGTTTAGATGATGGATTCAGAAACGCTTGAAATAGAATTCCTTGGCACAGGCACATCGACTGGTGTTCCGTCGATAGGCTGCCAGTGTGAAGTGTGCCGCTCGCATGATCCGAAGGACAACAGGCTGCGCACCTCCGCCATCGTGAGGTATAAAGGGGTGAGGATACTGATAGACTGTGGCCCTGATTTCCGTCAGCAAATACTGCGTGCGTCGTCGCTTGAGCTTGACGCGCTGCTCTTGACACATATCCACTACGATCATGTGGCAGGAATGGACGATTTGCGGGCTTACTGCATGACCGACGCTTTTCCTGTATATGCGCGACCCGAAGTGAACTGCCAGTTGCGCATCAGTATGCCGTATTGCTTTACCGACAAGCTATACCCGGGTGTGCCGCTACTTGATTTGATCGACATAGGGCCGCAACCGTTTATGGTGCGGGGCGTGAAGGTGACGCCTATTCCGGTGATGCACGGCAAGATGCTTATCAACGGCTATCGAATTGGCCCGCTTGCCTATATCACAGACTGCTCCTATATATCTCCTGAAGAAATAGAGAAACTGAAAGGAATACCGCTGCTTGTAATCAATGCGCTCCGTTATCAGCCCCACCATAGCCACATGACAGTGGCTGAGGCATTAGAGGTGGTGAGAAAAGTGGCTCCAGAGAGGGCTTACTTTATTCACATGAGCCACGGGATCGGGCTTCACGCCTGGGCCGAAGCACAGCTTCCGCCAAACACCCATTTTGCCTACGACACGCTTATCGTGCGCACGCATACCCGTGGCGCTCATGTGGATGCCTGCTCAAATGAGTGAATACAAATGAATACAAATGAATAAGAATGATAAAACAAGGTTTGCGTTAAAATCTTGTTTTTTATGCATAAAATGCCGTGTGAATGCACTATCTTTGTAAATTGAATAAAACGGATTTTTCTTGTGGAAGAAATTAGAAATATAGCTATTTTGGGTAGCACCGGTTCGATAGGACGGCAGACGCTCGATATCGTGAGCGAATATCCCGACCTGTTTCGGGCTTGGACTCTGGTGGCTAATAATAGTGCAGATTTGCTTATTGAGCAGGCGCTGAAATATCACCCCCATACGGTGGTGATTGCCAATGAGGCGCACTATCAAAAGGTGTGCGACGCACTGTCGCAAACAGGTATTGAGGTGCTCACCGGCGATACGGCTGTGGCTGAATGTGTAACAGCGCCAGAGATCGACACCGTGGTGACAGCCATGGTGGGCTACAGCGGTCTTGCCCCCACAATAAAAGCGATAGGGGCTGGCAAAAAAATAGCCTTGGCCAACAAAGAGACCCTCGTGGTGGCAGGCGACCTTATCACGCGCTTGCTGAAGTCGTCGGCTTCGGTGCTTTATCCTGTGGACTCAGAGCATGGTGCTTTCTATCAGTGCCTGGTGGGTGAGCGTCATCAAGACATCAACAAACTGATACTTACTGCGTCTGGCGGTCCTTTCCGTACATTCTCAAAGGAGAAGTTGGCAGATGTGACTGCTGCCGATGCTTTGAAGCACCCCAACTGGAGTATGGGAGCAAAAATCACCATCGATTCTGCTACGATGATGAACAAGGGCTTTGAGATGATAGAGGCCAAGTGGCTTTACGATGTGCCACAGCACGACATCGAAATCGTGGTGCATCCGCAGTCGATAGTGCATTCGATGGTGGAATTCAAGGATGGCTCCATTAAGGCGCAGTTGGGGCTGCCCGATATGCGCCTGCCTATCAGGTATGCATTAGGCTTGCCCGGACGATTGGCTTCATCGTGCAAGAAAATGACTGTGGACGACTATTGCAGCCTTACTTTTGAACGCCCGGATTTCGACAAGTTTCCATTGCTTCAAACCGCCTATGAGGCCGCCGACCGCGGTGGCAATGCCTCCTGTGTGATGAATGCCGCCAACGAAATAGCCGTGGCAGCCTTCCTGAAGAGTGAAATTAAATTTACTGACATCTATAAAATCATTGAGCGTACGCTCGCCTGGGCACCGTATGTGGGCACTCCGTCATACGACGACTATGTGAGTAGCAATGCCGAAGCGCGCGCCTATGCGTCATCATTAATCAAGTAAACGATAAGAAATGAGTACATTTTGGTTAAAAGCATTTGAATTAATACTTTCACTGAGCCTGCTTGTCTTTATCCATGAGCTTGGCCACTATATGTGGGCAAGAATATTTGGAGTGAAAGTAGAAAAATTCTACCTTTTTTTCAATCCATGGATCACGCTTTTTGCATGGTGCCCAAAGACAAAAATAATTAGCGTGCTGCGCACCAGTAAAGGTTCCGTGTATGAAACGAAACCGACGGAAGCTGAAGGCGAAACTTCGACAACGGAAGTAAAGGGCAACGAGAAAGCCACCTGGCGCGACACGGAATATGGCCTCGGCTGGCTTCCTTTGGGCGGCTATTGCGCTATTGCCGGTATGATTGACGAAACCCAGGGCGCAGAAAAACTTGCTGCGGAGCCACAGCCATGGGAATTTCGCACGCAGGCCACTTGGAAAAGGCTACTGATAATGATAGGTGGCGTGCTCAATAATTTTCTGCTCGCCATAGTCATTTATGCCGGTATGGTGTGGTACTGGGGCGAACAGTATTTGCCCTTCACGAGCGCAACAGAAGGCATCGCCTACAGCGATACAGCTCACAAGGTGGGTTTTCTCGACAATGATATTCCGCTTACAGCCGATGGCGAATCGGTGCGTTACTTCGATGCCGACCAGCTGAAAATAGCCATGGCCAAGGAGGTGAAGGTGCTTCGTGGCAAGGCCGACACTGTGAGTATTTCCATTCCTTCTAAATTTGTGCTGAAAGTGAACGATGACCTTGAAAAAGGCGAACCATTTATGATGTGCAATGTGCCCACAGTGGTGAAGACCACAATGCCAGGCACGGGCGCGGAGAAGGCCGGGCTACAAAGCGGCGACAAACTTGTGGCCGTGAACGGCGTGGCTACACCATCGTTCTCTAAATTTACAGAGCAGCTCAAGAGCAACAGCGGAAAGAAAGTGACATTGAAACTTGAGCGGGGCGGAAAGGCGATGACCGTCAATGCCGATGTAGACTCTGATGGAAAATTGGGCTTTGAGGCCATTGCTGATGTGTCGAAGCTGTTTAAAACCGAGCAGCACAGCTATTCACTGTTGCAGTCTATTCCACGCGGCATGGAAATGGGGTGCACACAGCTTGTGAGCTATGTGAAGGCTTTCAAGACCGTGTTTTCAAAAGAAGGAGCGAAAAACTTGGGCGGATTCGGTTCGATAGGCCATATTTTCCCCGAAACGTGGGACTGGTACAGTTTTTGGAGCATCACGGCGTTTTTGTCGGTGATTTTGGCCTTTATGAACATTCTGCCAATACCTGCGCTTGATGGCGGGCATGTGCTGTTTTTGCTTTTCGAAATGATAACCCGTCGAAAGCCAAGCGAGAAGTTTATGGAGTGGGCGCAAACAGCGGGCATGGTGTTCTTGATAGCCTTGCTGCTGTTTGCCAATGCAAATGATATTTACCGATTCTTTATCAAATAACAGATGGTTTATAAACGAGTGATATTAAAGCGGGGCAAAGAGGAGTCGCTCAAGCGGTTTCACCCTTGGGTGTTCTCTGGGGCAATTGCCCGTATGGACAATATAGAAGAAGGCGACCTTGTCACGGTGTATGACCACGAAGGAAATCTCATAGGCAATGGTCATTACCAGATAGGAAGCATTGCTGTGCGCATTCTCACATTCGATGACACGGAGATTGACTCCGCCTTTTTTGTGAAACGCCTCACTGAGGCCTACAAGGTGCGCGAGGCGTTGGGGCTGATGCGCCCCGACAACAATGCTTTTCGCCTGGTGCATGGCGAAGGAGATTTTCTGCCAGGGCTTGTGGTGGATGTGTATGGCTCCACAGCGGTGATGCAGGCGCATTCTCCTGGCATGCACTTCGCGCGTAATCTTATAGCCGATGCGCTAACGCGCTTGCCTGGTGGGCTGGTGAAAAATGTGTACTACAAGAGCGAAACCACCTTGCCATACAAGGCGCAGCTTGACCCACAAAACGAGTATATTGTCGGAGCGTATGACACAGATGAGGCGATGGAGAATGGATTGAAATTCCATGTGGACTGGCTACGAGGACAGAAAACGGGGTTCTTTGTGGATCAGAGAGAAAACCGGTCGCTTCTTGAGCATTATGCCAAAGGACGAAAGGTGCTGAACATGTTCTGCTACACGGGCGGCTTTTCGTTTTACGCTCTTCGGGGCGGCGCCGAGCTTGTTCACTCCGTGGATAGTTCAGCAAAGGCCATCTCACTGACAGATGCAAATGTGGAATTGAATTTTCCGGGCAGCGATAGGCACCAGTCGTTTGCCGTAGATGCTTTTAAGTATCTTGATGAAATGGGCAGCGACTACGACCTCATCGTGCTCGACCCCCCAGCCTTTGCAAAGCACAAGAGCGCCTTGCGCAACGCCCTAATTGGCTACCGCAAGCTCAATGCAAAGGCTTTTGAAAAAATTAAATCCGGAGGAATATTGTTCACGTTTTCATGTTCGCAGGCAGTGAACAAGGAGCAGTTTCGTCTGGCAGTGTTCAGTGCGGCTGCTATTTCCAAGCGAAAGGTGCGCATTTTGCACCAACTCACTCAACCCGCCGACCATCCTATCAACATTTACCATCCAGAGGGAGAATACTTGAAGGGACTGGTTTTATATGTAGAATAAATAATTAACCCAACACAGATTATGAAGAAAACCATTATCGCCGCTGCTTTGGCGGCACTGGCTTCAACAGCAACTATGGCACAAGGTAACAAATTCGACTACAATGTGGATCGATTTGCCGACATTCAGGTGCTTCGCTATCAGGTGCCTGGCTTTGAGAACCTTTCGTTGAAACAAAAGAAACTGGTTTATTATCTCACAGAGGCAGCCTTGCAGGGCCGTGACATTCTCACAGACCAGAACTGCAAGTATAACCTACAAGTGCGGCAAACTTTGGAGGCTATTTACACCAGCTTCAAGGGCAACAAAAATTCCGAAGAGTTTAAGGCTTTGGAAAAGTATCTGAAGCAAGTGTGGTTTGCCAATGGCATTCATCACCATTATTCTAAAGATAAGTTCACGCCAGAGTTTTCACAAATGTTCTTTAATGCCCAGGTCAGCGCTTTGCCAAAATCTAAACTGCCACTGGTAAAAGGGCAGACAAAGGCTTCGTTTATCAAAGTGATGGACAGGGTGATTTTCGACAAGACTTTCATGGCTAAAAGCGTGAACCTTGCCGCTGGTCAGGACCTGATTACCACCTCGGCTAACAATCTTTATGAGGGTGTGACTCAAAAAGAGGTGGAGGATTACTACAAGGCCATTAAAGACCCCAACGACAAGACCCCAATCTCCTACGGGCTGAATGCTAAAGTTGTGAAAGAAAATGGCAAAGTTGTGGAGAAAGTGTATAAGGTGGGCGGCCTTTACTCTGCCGCAATAGAGCGGATTGTGGCTAACCTGAAAGAGGCGATGAAATATGCGGAGAATGACGGGCAAAAGGCCTACATTCAGAAGTTGATAGACTTTTATGTGACAGGCTCATTGCGCACATTTGATGAGTACTCTATTCTTTGGGCGCAGGAGACGAAAAGTGATGTGGACTTTGTCAACGGCTTTATCGAAAATTACGGCGACCCATTGTCGATGACTGGCGCTTGGGAGGGGATGGTGAACTTCCGCAATCAAGAAGCGTCGCACCGCACATCACTCATCAGCGCCAATGCGCAGTATTTCGAGGACGCTTCGCCTATCGACGACCGCTTCAAGAAGAAGAATGTGAAGGGCGTGAGCGCTAAAGTGATTACTGCTGCCATCTTGGCGGGCGACAGCTATCCTTCCACTCCTATCGGCATCAATCTCCCCAACAGCAACTGGATTCGCTCGCAGTATGGCTCTAAATCGGTTACTATTGAAAATATCACCGACGCTTATGATGAAGTGGCAAACGGCACGGGGTTCAATGAGGAGTTCGCTTACAGCAATGTGGAGGTGGAATTGATGAAAAAATATTTGACACTCGCCGACAAACTCCACACCGACCTTCACGAATGCTTGGGCCATGCTTCCGGACAAATGCTTCCCGGTGTGGACGTGGGCCTACTTAAAAACTATCGTTCAACATTGGAAGAGGGCCGTGCCGATTTGTTCGCCTTATATCACATGGCCGACCCCAAACTGCTTGAGTTAGGCATTTTCAAGGAACCTGACACTTATAAAGCCGAATATTATAAGTATATTATGAATGGTTTGCTCACTCAGCTCACTCGCATAGAGCCAGGTAAGAATATTGAGGAGGCGCACATGCGTAACCGTAAGTTTGTGAGCGAATGGTGCTATCAGCATGGCAAGGCCGACAATGTGATTGAATATGTGAAACGCGACGGTAAGACTTATATTCGCATCAATGATTATGAAAAGCTCCATCAACTCTTTGGAAAACTCCTTGCAGAAGTGCAGCGCATTAAGAGTGAAGGCGACTTTGAGGCAGGTCGTGAGCTGGTGGAAACCTATGGAGTGAAGGTTGATCCTGAAATACATAAAGAGATACTTGAGCGTTATGCTAAATTAAATATCGCACCCTATAAGGGATTTGTGAATCCTCGTTACACATTGGTTAAAGACAAGAATGGTGACATCACAGATGTAAAAATCACTTACGGTGAAGGCTATGCACAGCAGATGCTTCGTTATAGCCGTGATTACTCACCGCTCACGAAATGACACAATTAGCCGTTGATTACATTTTGTAAGGGATAGAGTAGACTATCCATAGTGCGTATGGTAGATAGTGGCCGAGCTAAATACCGTTTGCATTTTAATTTACTTCACTCATTTTATAGTAGGGCTGGCTCCTTTTTAGGGGCTGGCCCTGACTTTTCTTCTGAATTCAGACTTTTCCCTTCAATTCTACATATGGGTATGCAAGCCTAATCGATTTTTTTTGAAAATAATGCTACAGAAATTTTTGCATTTCACATTTAATTGTTAATTTTGGGGTGTAATGTTAAAATTTTGGCGAAAAAACCGCTTTAAATGGAGAAATTCGCTTCTTTTAACGTTGCTTAAATAAGGGTTTGTTTAAATTCTTGTAGGATGAAAAAATCTACAATTTGGCTTCTGACGGTTGTGATGGCCGCAACGATTATGGGTCTTCTGTTTGTGCAAATCATGTATATGGAAGATATGGTGAGGATGCGCAATGAACAGTTTTCCGAAACAGTGAAAAGAAGCCTTTACGCAGTGTCTGACGCTTTGGAGCAAGATGAAACGCGCTACTATCTTGATCAGGATTTGAATGAGGCTGAACGATACCAGTTTGAGCTTGGTGACCGCTTGCCTTCTCAAATCACTGGGTCAGTGTCTTCCTCCAGCGATCTTGACAAGAAAACTTCAGCCAAGCCAGAGATTGGTGCTGGCAACTTTAAGCTGTCGGAACAGTATAAGCACCAGCAGGCTATCTTGAAAGGACAGTACCTTTATCAAAAGGGATTGCTTAACGAGGTGATTCTGTCAATCCTCAATCAGGCAAGTGACCGTCCTATTGCAGAGCGTGCCGACTCGGCAAGGGTGAATGCATACTTGAAGCGAGAACTCGAAAGTAACGGCCTTGAAGTGCCTTATGAGTTCGCTGTTGAAAGCCCGCAACAAGGGGTGGTGTATCATTCTGCCGGCTACGAACCGGGAGAGGAGTCGCAAAACGTGTTTTCGGCAGTGCTGTTTCCAAAGGATCCAGAGGCAAAGCGCAATGTACTGAAAGTGTTTTTCCCAACCCAGTCCGACTATATATATGCATCGATTAAGTTTATGATACCATCGTTTGTGTTCACCTTTATTCTGATGTTTATTTTCATCTACACAATTGTGGTGATTTTCCGTCAGAAGAAATTGAGTGAAATCAAAAACGACTTCATTAACAATATGACCCACGAGTTTAAGACTCCAATTTCCACCATTTCGTTAGCGGGTCAGATGCTCAATGACGAAACGGTGCTTAAAAGCCCAGCCATGCTGAAGCATGTGTCGCAGGTGATCACCGACGAAACAAAGCGGTTGCGCTTTCAAGTGGAAAAGGTGCTGCAAATGTCGCTGTTCGACCGGGGAACCGCCACAATCCGCTTGAAAGATACCGATGCTCATGCGATTATCGACAATGTGGTGAGCACCTACCGAATAAAGGCAGAGAAGTTTGGGGGGCATATTACAGCCGATTTCTCAGCGGAGGATTCAATAGTGAATGTGGATGAAATGCATTTCACCAATGTGATTTTCAACCTCCTTGACAATGCTATAAAATACAGGCGAGAGGACGTGGCCCCGGAATTGTCGATTTCAACACGCAACATCGGCGAGGATAAGCTTGAAATTCGCATCAGCGACAATGGCATAGGCATGAAAAAAGAGGACTTGAAGAAGATTTTCGAGAAGTTTTACCGTGTGCACACTGGTAACCGGCACGATGTGAAAGGCTTTGGGCTTGGCTTGGCTTATGTGAGCAAGATGATAGAGCTGTTTAAGGGCACTATTAAAGCCGAAAGCGAATTAAACAAAGGAACGACATTTATAATTACATTACCACTTTATAAATAAAGACGATTATGGAAGAAAAATTGAGAATTCTGCTTTGCGAAGACGATGAGAATCTTGGCATGCTCACAAGAGAATATTTGCAGGCAAAGGGCTACAATGTGGACTTGTATGCAGATGGAGAAAGTGGCTATAAGGCATTTTTGAAAGGCAAATACGACATTTGCGTGTTCGACATCATGATGCCAAAGAAAGATGGTTTTCAATTGGCTCAGGAGGTGCGCACTGTCAATAGCGAGGTGCCTATCATATTCCTCACAGCCAAGACACTGAAAGAGGATATTCTTGAAGGCTTCAAAATTGGTGCCGACGACTATATCACGAAACCTTTCAGCATGGAGGAGCTGGTGATGCGTATCGAGGCCATTTTGCGCCGTGTGAAAGGCAAGAAAGGCAAAGAAATCACAATGTATAAAATTGGCAAATTCACATTCGACACACAAAAGCAAGTGCTCATTGCAGATGACAAGCCAGAGAAGTTGACCACAAAGGAGAGCGAGCTGCTAAGCCTGCTTTGCGCGCATGTGAATGAGATTCTTGAGCGGAACTTTGCATTGAAGACCATCTGGATTGACGATAACTACTTCAACGCCCGCTCAATGGATGTGTACATTACAAAGTTGCGTAAGCATTTGAAAGATGATCCCTCCATTGAAATCATCAACATTCATGGTAAAGGCTATAAGCTGATAGCTCCAGAGGCAGAAGCAAAGTAAAGCGATTCGCAGTATAAAAGTCGTGACGTTCGTTCGGGAGGTCACGATTTTTTTATTATCTTTGCAGAGGATAGATTGTACCTTAGCATAAAGTTCAATCGAGTTTGACATTCTGCATTCGGTTTACATTATCATAACATTAGTATTATCTCTACATATATATGGCATATTAGCGTTGTTGCTATAATTTATAATTTGAGTGGAGAGGAAAATTTGCATTATGTGTTTGTTTTTATGAGTTATCTTTTTCACATATACCAATGGCTGATTGCGGCCCCCATTATTTTGGCTCTCACTATTGCGACAGCATTGTTTACAATAGTGGCAAGTTTGTTTAACAGGGCGTGGGCTGGATATTATTGCCCGATTTTCTGGTCGCGGTGCTTTTGCTGGCTTCTTTTCGTAAAGGTGAAGGTGGAAGGACGTGACAATATCGATAAGCACACATCTTACGTGTTTGTGGCTAACCACCAGGGAGCTTACGATATTTTCGCTCTTTCTGGCTATCTTGGCCATAACTTTTGCTGGATGATGCGTAGGGCTTTAGTCAACATCCCATTCGTGGGCATAGCATGCCAGATGTCGGGGCAAATACTTGTGGATTCACATAATGCCAAGGCTCTGAAAAAAACGATGTACGACGCAAAAAGGCGTTTGAACAAGGGCGTGTCGCTTTGTGTGTTCCCAGAGGGAAGACGTACCGACACGGGAAAAATGGGAAAGTTTAAAAAGGGTGCATTCAAACTTGCCGTGGATTTTAACTTGCCAGTGGTGCCAATAACTATCGATGGAAGCTATGATGTGATGCCTCGTTCCACCTTCAACATTCGCCCGGGATTGATTCGCATTGTGATTCATAAGCCAATTTTTCCGGCAGAAGATGGTCATGACATACGCATTCTTTCCAGTGAAAGTTTTGATGCTATTCATGCGTCACTTCCTGAAAAATACAGATGAGCGCAAACTTGTGGAATTTGTGGCAAGAAGGACGGTTAGATAGCGAGTCATGAGGCGTGTGATTGCTCAGAAATGTGCTTTTTGTGGCTAACAGAAAAAAGAGACGCAAAAAAAAATGAGCTTAACGCTTGCCGTTTCAAAAAAAAGTATTACCTTTGCAACGCAATTGAGAAATTGTCCTGTGGTGTAACGGTAGCACACCGGATTCTGGTTCCGTTTGTGAGGGTTCGAATCCTTCCAGGACAACAAAGTGAGAGTGGTCATCTCGCATGAGATAGTCACTCTTATTTTTTGAATATTAATTTAAACTTAATTTTTATTTTTTTATGGCAACTAAAATCAGATTACAACGCCACGGTCGTAAAAACTATGCGTTCTATCCAATTGTCGTAGCTGATAGCAGGGCACCACGAGATGGTAGATTTATTGAAAGGATTGGTTCTTATAACCCTAATACTAATCCTGCTACAATAAGTTTAAATTTCGAGAGAGCACTTTACTGGGTGAACTGCGGTGCTATACCTACCGACACTGTTCGTAACATTCTTTCCCGCGAAGGCGTTATGCTCATGAAGCATTTGCAAGGCGGTGTGAAGAAAGGCGCTTTTGACGAGGCTGAGGCTCAAAAACGTTTTGATGCATGGAAGGCTGATAAGACCGCAAAAATCGAAGCTTTGAAAGCCAATGTGGCTGACGTGAAGAGTGCAGACCAAAAGAAACGTCTTGAAGAAGAAGTTAAGAAGAATGAGGCAAAGGCTGAGGCTGTAGCTAAGAAGAAGGCTGAGATTGCTGCAGCTAAGGCTGCTGCAGAAGCAGAAGCCGCCGCCGCCGCTGCTGCAGAAGCAGCTCCTGAGGCTTCGGCAGAAGAGGCAGCTCCTGAGGCTCCAGCTGAAGCATAACATTTTATTTACTTCGGAAACCTCATAAAAGAGGCGCTGGACAAATTGCTGTCCAGCGCCTCTTTTGCGTATGGGCGGGGCATAGATTATTCCTGACGGATGCAATTATGTGACAAATTGGTCATTGCTTTGCGTCACATTGCAGGTGCAAATTGATATTATTTCTGCTTTTTTCGATTGAAATGTCGTTTTTTTTGAGTAATTTTATGTTTGAATTATAAATCGTTTAGATAATGACACGCAAAACTATACCGTACATTCTTGGATGCATCGTTTCACTTGTAATGATTGTGGGATGCGGTAAGGGCGAAGGTTCCACATCTGGAAAAGATTCTACCACATTCAACGCCCAAAAAGAAGCCGACACCTCTTCATTCCGCCGTGCAAATGGTGAAGTGTGTAAAGTGAGTGTGAAGACGGATATATCAATTCCAAACACTTATAAAGGCAAGACGATTGACAAGAAGTTTGAGAAACTTTTTGCTTCCTCTGCTCTGGAAGGCGGTGATTCACTTGATTTAGAGTCGGCAATCAAGCAACTTGTAGCAAGCCGCTTGGCAGAGAATGTGTCGGACTGTGGTAGTGAAAATGAGGAGGACGATGCTTTGCCTACTTCGAATATAGAGATAGATGTGAGGGTGTATCCTGTTTATAACCATAGAGGCTTACTCTCGATGTGCTTTGAGGAGACGGTGAAAAAAGATGCCGTGGCATCGGTCGTTCATAGCTATTATAATTATGATATGGATAAGTGTGCCTTGGTGGATATGAATGAGTTTGTGGACGGGGCTGCAGGCGATTTGTCGCAGCTTCTGCAAAAGAAGCTAATGGAACAAAACAAAGTGGAGACGCCTGAAGACCTTAACAGCATTGGATATTTCGATATCTACAACTTGTCGGCCACATCTAATTTTTATTTCACCAACGAAGGCATCGTGTGGAGCTATAAGCCACAAGAGCTCACGGTGGATGCCAACGTGGAGCCTACTATCTTGGTGCCATATTCTGATTTAGCACCATTCGTGAAGGAAAACTCTGTCATTAACATTCTCTTGTGATATTTTTTTGATGAAGGCGATTTTAAAATATTTTCCGGAATTAACAGAAAGGCAGCAATGGCAGTTTTGTCAACTGGAAGAACTATATCCAGAGTGGAACAGCAAGATTAATGTAATATCTCGCAAAGATATTGATAATCTGGAAGTAAATCACTTGCTTCATTCTTTGGGAATTGTGAAGTTCGTTCAGTTTCAACCTAAAACAAAAATTCTTGACCTTGGCACTGGTGGCGGATTTCCGGGAATCCCTCTTGCCGTGTTTTATCCTGAATCGCATTTTCATCTTGTGGACAGGATCGGTAAGAAGCTCAAGGTGGCTCAAGATGTGGCCGAGAAGGCAGAACTGAAGAATGTCACCTTCCAGCACGGCGATGTGAAAGAGGTGAAGGGAAAATTCGATTTTGTTGTCAGTAGGGCTGTGATGGATATGGGGGATATTGTGCCGCTGGTTCGCCGATTGATTTCGCCAGACCATTTTAATGCTGTGCCTAATGGCTTGATTTGTCTTAAGGGCGGTGATTTGAGTAATGAAATCAGAAAATTTAAAGATGCTGTTCTGGTAGATGAACTGAAAAGCTACTTTACAGAACCTTATTTTGAAACCAAAAAAGTGGTGTACTTGCCACTGTGATAATTTGTGATGTGATGAAAACCGCAGTAGTTACAACCCGATTGTTTGGCGAAAACATTTACCTCGTGTGGGATGAGAAATCGCTCGACGCTGCTGTCATCGATCCTGGAATGATGGATGCAAGTGAGCGCGGGCAAGTGGTGGACTTGGTGAAGAGAGAGCGGTTGAATGTTAGGTATGTGCTTCTCACTCATTTGCATGTGGACCATTGTTGCTCAGCTCGATGGACTGCCGACAAATTTGGCGCGAAAGTATTAGGCTCGGCAAAGGATAAACTGCTTGCGGAAAACTTGATGGGTCAGGCAGAAATGTTTCATTTGAAAATTACCCCACAGCCTCTTGCCATTGATACAGCGCTTATGCAAGGCGATGAATTGAACGTTGGCGAAATTTTGATTCGTGTGCTTGCGACGCCTGGCCATACCGAAGGTGGACTTACTTACTATATGCCAAAGAGTGGAGTGGCATTTGTGGGTGATACCATTTTCCAAGGGAGCGTGGGACGAACTGATTTGCCTGGTGGAAACCACACAGAATTGATCATCAGCATCAAGGAAAAGCTATTCACTTTACCGGCTGACACAATTTTGGCTCCTGGACATGGCCCCACCACCACCGTGGGAGCAGAACAACACTACAATCCTTATGTGTAGTGATTGTTGTCCGTGTGCGGATAAAGAAATTACGGTCCTTTTAGCGTTTGCTCTCCAGTGGTAAGTGATAGAAAGGTGACTCGCCTATTTTGGCTCGTTAAACTCTTCTAAGATGCTTGTAATAATTGTACGCGTTTTTGAGGTAGCGCTTTGTAGGTCGCTCAATAGGCGCGCCTTGAGCTGCGGCGTTTTCACCACCTTGTTCATCATGATGAGGTTGAGCAGTAGTCTCAGCCGGGTATAATTGGCAAATGGACTTTCCGTATGGAAAAGCTCGTCGGCAATTTCTGAAGCAAAAGGAAGTTTCCGAAGCAGGCGGTGGCAAAGGATATCGGCAATCTCCTCACACTCTACATCGCCAGCCCAGCGCAATGCTGTGGTTTTGTCCATGTCGGCGACAGGGTAGAGCATTGGCGCTATCATACGGCATTCGCGGTGTTTGCTATCGGCCCAAAGAGCCTCGGCTAAATGCTTGTCGGGAGAAATAGTTCTGGCTATTGTAGCCACATCTGTCATTTGGCACCCCATAATCAAGTGGTGTGGGTCACCATTTTTACGCAGCGTGTCGGCCACAATGCCATTTCGGTAAGCAAAGAATTGCTTTCGTATATATCTGATAATATCTTCGTTACTATTCATTTATTATGTTGGTTTAACTGTTCGGTGATAGTGAGTGCGTCATCGTCATTTTTCAGGCGATCAATGTACTGCATAAAATAGAAGTCCACCACATCCTGTGCCTTGTATCTCTTCATGGCCAAATAGCGCATTTGCAGGTCGGGATAGCGTGCCAAGAGCGAAGTCAGCACTTTATAGTTGAGCTCCACTAACTGCCTGTCGATGAAGTCGAGAATGAAGAATGACGATTGACAGTCGTAAGTAAATATCGTTTCCACTTTTTTGTTGGGCATCAATCGCATATAGTATTCTGATGGATAGCCGTTCCAAAACTTTACAAAGGCGATTTTTTCAGTAAAGTAGAGCGGTATGTAGTTTAAAAACCATTCGCGCTTATTGTTGAACACTTTGTTAATGTAGTTGGTGTTAGCGAGCCAAAGGGTGTCGCCAATGTTGGCGGCAATGGCTTGATTGTCCACAACGAGCTGTGATTCCGCGTCGGAGGTGAAAACCTCGGTTTCGAGTTCGTTGTTGTAGTAAACGATTGGACCAGAGTATGCAGCGGCTGGGTCGTTGGCCATAATCGATTTCCAGTTGCTGTAAATATAGACTGTGTCGTAGGCGGTGGTGTCTGCCCGAGCCTCGTCAGCTGCTTGTGCATAGCTCCGTAATCCTAAAAAAGTCAATAATATGTAAAACAATACAGCTCTCATATTTTTGCACATAAAATTTTGTAGTACAAAGATAGTAAGAATTTGTGAGAATAGCGCGTATGCATTTACACTCGGCAGTGCCTTGTAATGACGTATGCTTTAAGATGTGGATGAAATGTTGTGTATGCCGACAAATTTTGCTAATTTTGAAGGAAGATATTATCATCGTTTTTATGAAAAAGTATGTGTTGCTTTTCTTTTGTGTCTATTCGTTGGCATCGTGTGACGACGACAGGCAGACGGACCGCCTGATAAAAGTTCCGCCAGCATTGATAGGCAAGGCGATAGGTGACGGCTATTCCCGCGACTCACTTCACTATTACTATCATGCCGACACTATGGACGTGGCTCAATCATCCACATTTAAGGTGCTTGGAGGAGTTTATGCGAAAGATGGTTATTCGGCTTACTATAAGGGAAAAGAGGTGCAGGGAGCCCAAGGTTTTTCTTTCCGGTGGGTGGCTGGTGACACTGCAGAAGATGCGACCGACGTTTATGTGGAAGGACAGCAACAACCGTTTAAATCAGAAAAAAAATGACAGATTTCCACACTTTGCTGCTAAATAGACGCAGCATACGTAAGTATCAAGATAAAGAGCTTTCTGCTGATGATGTGAAACTGATTTTAGAGGCAGGCTTGTTGGCTCCAACGTCAAAGAATCTGCGCTCGTGGTCGTTCACGGTGGTAGAAGGGGATGAGGCATTGTCGCGTCTATCGCAGTGCAAGCCACAGTTTGCAACGCCCATTTCACGATGCAAGTTGGCTGTGGTGGTGAGTGCTGACGCATCAGTGAGTGATGCGTGGGTGGAAGATGCGTCGATAGCCGCCACCTATATTCAGCTTCAAGCCGAAGCGTTGGGCTTGGGTAGTTGCTGGATTCAGGTGCGAAACCGCATGTGCGACGATGAATGCACGGCGAGTGAAATGGTGAAGCAGATGTTTGGCATGGACGATGAGCAACAGGTGCTGTGTGTGATTTCGATAGGCTATAAAGATGAGATGAGGAAGCCTGCCGATTCCGACAAACTCTGCTGGGAAAAAGTTCATATTGGTTCATGGAAGTGAATTGTCAATGAAATCTTTTAAGATATTATGAGTTCCATTAATTTCGACCTGAAAAAAATCAAGGGAATTGCTTTCGATGTGGATGGAGTGCTGTCACCTTCCACTATACCACTCTCACCAGAAGGCGAACCGTTGCGTATGGTGAGCATTAAAGACGGTTACGCATTGCAGTTGGCGGTTAAAAAAGGGCTGAAGATTGCCATTATCACAGGCGGCAACACAAAGGCCGTGGACGTGCGATTCCGGGGGTTAGGCATTGAGGACGTGTTTCTTGGCACCTCTGTGAAGCTGCCCATTCTTAAGCAGTGGATGGAGAATAACGGACTGAAGGCTGATGAAGTGGCGTTTGTTGGCGATGATATCCCCGACATTCATTCGATGATGCATGTGGGGCTTGCGGTGGCTCCTTCCGACGCTTCCGATGAAGTGAAGCAGGTGGCATCGTATATTTCTCCCAAAATGGGCGGATATGGCGTGGCACGTGAGCTTATAGAGCAGGTGATGAAAGCTAAAGGACTATGGATGGCTGACCAGCATGCTTTCGGCTGGTAGGAAAAGAAAAAGACAATGCTTGAAAATTTAGCGAAATACAATATAATTCTTGCAAGTGGATCGCCAAGAAGAAAAGAACTGCTGAGGGGGATTGGCTTGAATTTCCGCGTTGAGCTAATTAAGGATATAGAGGAAAGCTATCCCAGCTACTTGCCGGTAGAGGAGATACCTGTGTATTTGTCGAAACTGAAGGCTCACGCTTATCATGCGAATGCCAACGATTTGATTATCACTGCTGATACTGTGGTGATATTAGATGGGAAAGTAATCGGAAAGCCTGCTGATGCGTCGGAGGCAAGGCTTATGCTTTCGGCCCTTTCATGGAAAGTGCACAAAGTTGTCACTGGTGTGACAATTTCCACAGTGGATCGCAAGGTGTCGTTTAGCTGCGCTTCTGAGGTGGAATTCGCGCCACTGACAGATGAAGAAATCGACTATTACATCACGCATTACCATCCTTTTGACAAGGCTGGCTCCTATGGCATTCAGGAATGGATCGGCTATGTGGGCATAAAGGGTATTCATGGGAGTTTTTACAATGTGATGGGGCTTCCCGTCCAGCGCCTGTATGCAGTGCTGAAAACTTTCTAGTCAAGTTCCACATAGGCACAATACTGGGTGTCACTGAAAATGGGCGACAGGTAAATGCGGTTTTCTGACGGCTTCGCGAAGCCGCATTTGCTGTATTCGATTTTGAATTTTCCAGTAGCACCTTTTGGCATGACATTTTCTCCTACCATGCAGGTTACAAGCCCCATCGTGGCCCTGAGGTTCACTTCTACGCAGGGGTCGAGTAGCGTTTCGCCGTCATTGTCGTATAAAAGCATATCCACGCCTATATAGCCTTCGTAGTGCTTTGCGTAGATGTGGCCAATGGCTTGCGTTATTACTGGTATCACCTGATGAAAGTGTGGGTAGGCGGCAGTGATTTTTGCGTAGAGTGCCTCAATGCTTGCCACGACGCCACTACTGTATTGGCTGTGGCTATCGCTTTCAAAAACGGAATAGCCAATTAGTTTGGCAAATCCGTCAGAGCATTCATACTCAAGGGCGAAGTCTAAAGTGCGCTTTAGTCCTATTTCGCACATTACAGAACCTTGGCGCTTAATAGCGCCCCGGCACCACCGTTCAAACTCTGCGGAAGCAGGGTCGACGGCGTGATATATCCCTTTGCCACTTCCCGACCAAGGCATTTTTATGTAACTGCCAGGATGGGTAATGGCGAAATGGCTCACTTCGTCGAAGTTGTTCACTTCAGAAGGGGTGGGGGGTAGGTGAAGTGCTGTGTGTGCTTGAAAGTATTGGAATATGGCGATGGAATTGCGTCGGTGTGCCAGGTTTCTTATTTTGCGGGTTTGTGCTTCGGATGGAAGATTGTCGGGCTTTACCCCCATGTTGATGAGCCGCTGCCTCAGGGTGGCACTCCAACCCCAAGGGTGAAACTCTGCGTCATGAATTTTAGGGAGGTCTTCGGGTGTGATGCCTTTGATGCCGAGTTGGAATTTTGTGCTATAAGTCTCTATCCATTGACGTGTACGATCATCGTTCACCAGCACCATAGACCCTTTTGGGGCATACCACATGGGAAGTGTGCATAAGTCGGCTTGCATTTTTTGTGCAAATCTTGGCGCAGTGTAGTACCCGACGGCATGTGCGAGGGCAAGGTCGTTGTCGGGATTAAAAAGATAAATTCTCTGGGTCATAACAGTGCAAAGTTACTCAACTTTTTTAATAATATAATTGCCCCGCAAATTGTGAAATATGAATTTTATTCACTATCTTTGCAAAAAATATTCAAGCGTATATTATGAAAGCAACTTTATATAAAGAAGAGCTGCAGCAATGCGAGCCAATTGATGAAAAGAAGTTGGCAATTGCAGACAGCAAGCCCGCCAAGGTGGATGCTCCGCGCCAAAGCTATTATATTGTGGACTATAAAACACTGGTTAAGCCCACTATTATTGCCGCATTGATTTTTGTGGTGTTTATAGTGACGCTGTTTGTGTTTTAAAAGGCTTGCATCCTTTTATTTTTGCATTGGATTTGATTTTTTTCTTTTAATCCTTTGGCGGTTTCAAAAATAATATCTACCTTTGCATCGCATTTGAGAAAAGCAGTATAGTTGATCTCAAAAAAATATTGGCTCCTTAGCTCAACTGAATAGAGCATCTGACTACGGATCAGAAGGTTATAGGTTTGAATCCTATAGGAGTCACTACTTTTTGAAGTGTGATAGCTTCACTATTTTATTAAATTTGGCTCCTTAGCTCAACTGAATAGAGCATCTGACTACGGATCAGAAGGTTATAGGTTTGAATCCTATAGGAGTCACTCTAAAAGGAATCGTGAGATTCCTTTTTTTCTTTCAATATGCCTTCTCTTTTGGTCTTGTATATGCTAACCGATCGTGGCAGAAGTTCATGAAGGCGGAGTATCGTGTGCCAGCAGAAGGGGCGGAACCGCTCACCGCGCAGGAGAAAGCTATCCGTGACGAGGTGGTGAAACTCGTGAAAGGTAGTGGCATCGAAGTGGTGACCGACAGCCAAGAGGCACAGGAAGTTATAGATGGTGCGAACGGAGGAACGAGACTTCAAGCGATAGTTCCGGCTTTGGGCAAGGCTGCACGCACCATCAAAAACTGGCTGGCAAACGGCACGAGGGGCAAGTCGTTCACAATAGAGTTACCAGAAGCCACACAGCGAATGATACGAAAGGTGATGGGGCGCGACTTCGACAGCCACAATATCACGGCAAATGGAATTGTCCACGCTCTAAAGAACCATGGGGAATATGGAGAGAAAACAAACGCAAAGAGTATTCCTTTAAGGGAATCGGATATGGAACTGGCTCCATACATAATGACGGCTCCCGACTATGTGAGCAAGGGAAGCACTGATGCCTTAGGACGGACATCCATACGTTTCTACAAAATTTTGAGCAACGGGCATGTCGTTGTTGTCGAGAAGGAATATAAAAACAGCCCAGATGATATGGAGACCATTACCATGTGGGCTGAAATGTCGGACAGGGCTACCAATGCTCGGCAGAACTCCGCCCCTGATACACACGTCCAAAACGCTATCCCTGACATTGACGTGGCAAAGATACGAAAAGATGCCGAAACTGCAATAAAGAAAGACCAGAATCTGCGCGAGCACCGCGTTTACCATGGAAGCGGAAACGACTTTGACCATTTCGACCATGGTCACATGGGTGAGGGCGAGGGCGCGCAAGCCTATGGCTGGGGAACGTATGTGACCGAGGTCGAAGGCATCGGCAGAGCGTATGCGAAACAAACTGCGCGTTTCCAAGGGCTGAAAGATACGGAAAGCGTGAAGGAACGGCTGATGGAGAAGGCACATTCCGTAAACTATGATTTAAGCCGTGAGGCTGCTGACTACATTGTGGACAGGGCGGAGAGGTTGATAATCAGTGGCGCAGAAGAATATGGGGACATAACCCCAGAGGAATTGCTAAACTTTGTTATTTATGACGCAGAGGGACGTGAGAACGAGTTGCTCTTGGACGCATTAAGGCTAGTCAAGCCAGAAGACCTTAATTTTGGGACACGCAATCTTTACACTGTTGAAATTCCAGAGGACACAGGTAGCAATTATCTGGACTGGGACGCACCTGTGGAGGAAAGTGTAAAAG
>ERZ808278.624-NODE-624-length-21130-cov-3.204128_pt1 | contig 21130 bp, 37 predicted proteins | sample MGYA00521239_ERZ808278 | MGnify/ENA primary metagenome ERZ808278 (study PRJEB31516, sample SAMN03275600) | gut metagenome | biome: mammalia-associated habitat; material: feces | host: Papio cynocephalus | place: Kenya | collected 2012-07-17 ... | reverse complement strand
CCTGGAGCCAATATATGAATTGGATGAGAATAATGAACTGAAATATACAGGTCGTAAAGCCAATAACGATAATGAGCTAGATAAAAGATGCTGGAGGTGTGTTCATCATTTTGGAAATGATTTTAATCCAGATTGCTTATTAAGAACGAAAATGGATAATCTTCCAGAAAATATTCATAGTCGTTGCTCTTCAGTTGCAAACTGTGACGGAGAAGATGTTGTTGAACCGTTTTGTATTATTCATTCAATGGATGAAATGTTTAATTATATTGAAAAAGCACAGTGTATGTTCGTGGATCTAGACAGTTATGAAGATTATTTTGGAATGAAAAGAAAGTTGGATGAAGAAGATGAATATGCAGAAACGGTACGTGAGTATTATGAACATGGCGGTAAGTTTAAAGGTATTCCAGATAAATATCCTGTAGTAATTTTCTTCGATTTAGCTATGAGCGGAATTGATATTTATGATCACTGGGGACTGGAATGGATTTATATTGGAAATGAGGTGTGAAATATGCTTTTACTTTTTATAAGGATTTTAGGGTTAATTTTGGCAATTATGGATGCAGTGGATAATTATAAGGCTAAAAATAAATCAGCTGTTTTTGGTTGGGTTTGCGCAAGTTTACTATGGGCAAATTTGATACTTTATTCATTTATATAAAAGAAACATTTTATGGGAGAAAATTGGAATGAAAATAGAAGAGCATTATAGAGCACAATACATAAAAACAGCAACATTTTCTGGACAATTATATGTCTTGAATGACAAAAACATTATATTGAATTCCATTAGTATATTAGAGTATAAAAAAGATTATGGTGCAATAAAAGAAATTTTAGATTTTAAAATGCAAAGAATATCTAAAAACCAATATCAGATTTATATTCCAGGTTATATTTCTGCAGATAATAATTTTTTTATTAAATACGAAGTGATAAGAGATGCTAAGAAAATAACTTTAAATAAAAATGAGTGCTTAGATATAACTAAAAAAGAAGATGGAAGCACAGAAATAATTTTTCAAGAGAATAAAGGTGAATAAATTATAATATGAAGAAAAGAATTATCACAGTAATAGCAACTTATGATTTAGAAGACGAAGAATTAATAGGTGTAGAATTAACGCCTACCGAGGAAGTAGAAGGAATAACAAAAAAACATATGGAAGATTATTTTTGTTGGGACGAAGGTTTTGAAAAATTAGAAGTTACTTGCGAAGATATAGAGGTGTAAATTATGAAAGCTTATGAATGGGAACAAGGTGTAAAACGTAATGAAGAATTTCTGGACACGCTGGACTTAAAGAAGTATATAGAGAAATCAATTTATGTGGATAGAATTATTGAAGCAATAGAAGAAGATTATGAGGATTCGGATATTCTACCAGAGGATTTCGGTGGCTGTATATTTTGTGATATGGATCGGTATGAAGTTGCTAAGTATTTAGCTGCCAGATATGGAAAGACTTTTCGTGAAGAAGAAACTATAAGATATGTACTTTATTGAGGTAAGTAATTATGTGTGAATTAGGAAGAATAGGTAGATTTGAAGGGATTCCAATTTACATTGGAGAACCAACTTATTTTAAAGATGAAAATGAAATGAAAAGATATAAAAGGTTGTTTGACAGGGATGGAATAAAAGGAACATATGGGTTAGATGAACGTGGTTATAATGTTCGGATTACTTTCATTCCGGAAAATTTATACATTTAGAATATTGCTTTTATTGTGGTCAGAAATTGAAATGGGTGATAACAAATGGATGAATTAAAAACAGGAGATTTAATTTATTGTGTAATCGTATACGAACACGATGCAGAATATGAAGATTTTTATTATTTGTGCTCTGAAGGCGATTATATTTTGGCAGTGCCGCGTTATTTTATACATAACAGTTTTGGAAGCCAAGTAACACAGATGTATTCAGAATGCGAAAGATATAAAACTGCTCATCTATGTACATTCAAAAAAGATATGGTTTTTACTGATGAAGAAGATGCTGAATTAAAATGCAGAGAAATTGAGAAGAAATTGTAAGATAAGATTAATTGATGCAGACAAACTTAAAAAAAATAATTCATAGCACATATTCTGATAACCTGGAGATCATTAATAAAATTAATGAACAGCCGACTGTCTATGATTTGGGCAAGGTTATAGAACGGTTGGAAGAGTATTTTTTCGAGAAGTATTGCATAGAAGGCAATACAAAAATTGAAGAAATTGTGAAAGGCGATGGATGGTTGAGAAATCATGACAACGAGATTATTAATAAATTTACAGAACGAATCAAGGAAGAACTTGAAGATAATGCTATATACAACATGAATGCAATAAATACAATAGTGTGGCAGTTGAAAGAAGAGGTGACGGAATGAGCAAATGGTTTGTAAGCGTCGGTATAAACTGTACCCTTTGTCAAGGACATTTTGAATTAGTGTAGTGCCTATTTTTTAGACACCTACACTAAGGTGTTATCCCCGATTTTGGACATTCCATCGTTGGTTTATCCAAAGAAGTGGACACATGATATTTGCAGTGCCCACGGAAATGGACATATCAGTTGGTGTGATATTCTTTTTGGGTTTATTTTTTAGAATCTATATCAACTGCCGCTTTGCCGAGTTCTTTCGGAGTCTTCCGGATGGTTGGCGGGGCAGGAGCATTCGGGATATCCAGAGGATACTCCCCCGTAGTAACAAATTTGTAGAATTCATTAGGCGACAGTTTGGCAAGATGCCACTGATACCGCCGATTGTTGTAATAATCGATATAGTCATCAATGATGGCCTGAACATCAGTAAACGCAGTACATTCGGCAAGTTTCGGTTTGATATGGTCTTTCATGTGGCCGAAGAAACTTTCCTGTGGGGCATTGTCCCAGCAGTTGCCCCTGCGTGACATGGACTGGCGGAGCTTTTTATCATACAGGATGTTGATAAATTTGTGGCTGGTATAATGGCAGCCCTGATCCGAATGGATGATGGTTTCCGCCTGAAGGGACACTCCGTGATCCTCCACCAGTTTGTTGATGGTTTCCAGAACGAAATCCACTTCCAGTGATGGACTGAGCACATACGACAGTATCTGCTTGGTAAAGGCATCCAGGACAGTAGATAAATAAGCAAAGGTGCCATTGTACGGCAGATAAGTGATGTCTGTCAGCAGGACGATCCGTGGACCATATGTTTCGAATTCCCGCTGAAGCAGGTTGTCTGCAACATTGCTTGTCTTAAGGGCTTTGGCCATCCGCCTGTAAGGATTCGGTCCCCTGAAGGGGCAGGACAGATTAAACTTGTCCATCAGACGCCGGATCTTCTTGAGATTCATGATCACGGGCTGCTCCATGTGGAGAAGAGCCATATAGATGCCTTTTGCACCTTTGGAATAGCCGTGCATTTTGTAGGCAGCAAGTATCAGCTCAAAATCATCCCGGTCCTGCTGTTCCCTGCGTTCTCTTGACGGAGCAGCCTTGAGCCAGGAATAGTAACCGCTTCGTGAAACGCCAGCCATTTCACAGAGTGTCTTAACAGACATGGTGTTATGGCTTTGCTGCATGGTGTTGTAGATTATTTCAAAAATACAGGAAGAATCGTTCATGAGCAGTGCACCTACTTCCCTGTAGTTCTGATCGAGGAAATTTTTTTTAGAAATTCCATTTCCTGTTTCAGGTAATCTACTTCATGCCGGAGCTGCCGGATTTCGTCAGCCTCAGAGACCGGGGCGTCAGTATCAGAGGGAACCGAATGGGCTGCTGAGGTACCCCGTGGACCATATCCCTCGTGGAATTCTCTGTACTTCTGATATTCTGTACGGATATGCTGGGAAATGCTCCATATGCGGCGTTCGCCAATGATGCTGATGTCAAAACCGTGATCTTCAAGGATTTTTCTAGGTGATTCACCGGCTTTATAGGCGGTCATGAAAATCTCCTTGAATTCCTTGGTGAGAGTGATCCTTGTTTCAGTAACGCTGTAGATGTAAGGGTTTTGACGAAGTAACTGTTGTTGTTCCTCTGTGAATAATTTTCTGCTCATGAAAATCCTCCGTTTCTGTGATTAGAATATCACATTTGAGAGGCGGTGTCCAAGAAATGGGATTCACTAAGGAACGTTGTTTGAAAACAGGGGCATGGTTAGTGAGTGTGTCTGAGAACCAGGTACTACACTAATTCATGTGTCCACTGTTATGGGTACATTATAGTATGAGCTTGTCTATTGATTATGATGATATTATAGCTGAAACAAAAGAAGAAGCCAATGAAATAGCAAAAAGTAAAGCGTTAGAAGATATTGATTGTAACAATTGTGATATCAGCAATCCGATTGTGTATTGCTGTTTTGAGGAGGACAATGAATGAGCAAATCAGTATTAGTGATGGATACGCCGGAAAAAGGTTGTATTTCCTGCCTGATCGGGAGGAATGATAGCAATTGTAGAATAACCCGTATATATTGTCCATTTGCAGGAGAAACGGCATTTGACGAAGACGCAGAAACAATTCCTGACTGGTGTCCACTGAGATTATTTCCAAAGAAAAAAAGAATCGATGGATATTGGAGAGGCGAACATGGATATGGTTGGATTCAAGGCTGGAACGCTTGTATTGATGAGATTACAGGAGGTGGAGTAGATGGAGAGATTAACACTTGAAGAAGCTATTAAATATTTAAAAGAGGTAGTCCGGAAGAACAAAAAAAACAATGAAAAGAATACAATTATTATTCCAAACAGTTTCATAAGCAGTGATGATTGTGCTGAAAAATACGGACAGGTTGCAGAATGGCTGGAAGAACTGAAAACATATAAAACGTTAGAAGAACAGGGATTGCTGGTGAGATTGCCGGTGCCAATAGGAACTAAAGTTTATTTGATTGCATTTATAATTATGATAATTGTAAGGCTACTCAAAGGTGGAAATGTGAAGAAGATATTCAGTGTGAATATGAAAGAAAATCATATTATATAAAAGAAATTGAGTTTACCCTGATTATGAAGGACTCTATAGGCAAAAGCGTATTCTTCTCACGCGAGGAAGCTGAGAAGAAGTTGGAGGAGACGAAGAAAAATGAAAAATAGAGAAAAGTATGCAGAAGAGATTAGAAACTATAATGGAGATGATTTTTGTAAAGATTTTATAAAACCTATTATTTTAAAAAAAAATTGCTGTAATGGTGTACGTTGCCCTTATTGCAAAATATTACAAACATTATGGCTTGACGAAGAATATAAAGAGCCAGAAGTTGATTGGTCTAAAGTGCCGGTTGATACACTGATTAGAGTAAAAGAAAATGAAATTGATGAATGGGTATTACGTTACTTTGCAAAATATAGAGATGGAAGAATATATGCTTGGGACTATGGTTGTACAAGTAAGACTACAGATTGTGTAGCAATATGGAGATATGCAGAAATTGTAAATGAGGAGCAATAACATAAATTATAGGAGGAAACAGAATGAAAATGATTGCGGGACTTTTTCTGCTTTTTACATTCATAGTTTTAAGAGTATTAATTCTTGATGGTGAAACAAGTATCAAAGAATTTATAAAAATTTTAATATTTTCTGAAATCCTTTTTGGATTATTTATTTTTGGATTTTATTTTATTGGAAGCTATTTATTATAGACATTACAAAATAAACTTTTTATTTGGAGATAAATTATGAGTACAAATCTAATTGTTAAAGAAAGAGGCGCTGGAAAGACTACACAGTTACTTTATACAAGTGAGACCACACAGTATCCAATTCTTACACAGACAAAATATGCTGCTGATAGCTTATTAAAAATGGCGGCTGAGATAGGATTAAGTATTCCAACGCCAATAACTATAACGGATATGCGTAGAAGAGGACAAAAAATGCCTGAGAATATTATTATAGATGAAGGATATAATCTGATCGGAGAGGCATTGGATTATTATCTTGGCACACATGTTGTTGCAGTAACTTTTACGGACAAGCTTAAAGAAAAATATGGTGAGAAATGATTATTGCAGCGGCGATAAAATTTTATATTGAGAAAACTGACCAGGAAGTTATTTTATGTGGATTGAGACATGACTCAGTATTCAAACAATTGAAAGCACTTGGATTTGAACCGAAAAAAGGTTATAAGGAATTAGAACAAGGTTTTCTGACATCTGATGGCAAATTTTTAAATAGAGAACAGGCGTACTATCATGCTTTGGGTTGTAAACAGATAAAATCTGATGATGAACCGGCGTGGCTGTTTTCGGAGATGTTATGGTAAAATTTAGTTTTTACGGAGGAAGTATGTGCAAAAAATATTCGCAAGAATGGTATAAGAAAGAATTTGATATAGACTTAGACACTGAAGATAAAATGAAAGAAAAGATTTATAGAATAATGGAAGAAAAGAATCTATCTCTTAAACAAGCAGTCTATTATTATATATTTGAATTCAGAGATTATATGTTTGACAAAATACTTTTGAAGGGAATAACTTGTAATTATGAAACAAAAGATTGATTTTATCCTAAAAGAAGATTTACATTTTGGTGAACGATATATATTCCGTTTTTATCCCAGACAATCATCTGCTTATGTTGATAAAGATGATAACTCTGTAATATTAGGGGATTATTATTATTCTATAATTTATCAGTATATAGATGATGAAAAGCATAGCTGGGAATCTGATGTAAAATTTTGCAGTGAATGTGATGAAGATTCAATTATCTGTAACGTTGGCAATGCTTGTATTAATATTGCAAATGGTAATTACGAAGAAGAATATATTGATTGTTTAGGAAATAAAAAAACAAGAAATCTATTTAATTATGAATTTCATTCATTTGGAGAATGTACGACTTGGACTATTCAAAAAATAGATGATATGGGAAAAACTTATTATGGATTCTTACTTTGGAGATACGATAATGTAGGTTACAGATTTACATTAGAAAATCAGATGAAAGATTTTGGACAATATTTAATTTATTGTCATGAATATATGAAGGATCATGTAAGGGCTGTCAAATAGAAATTTTACGGAGAAAGTTAAATGGTTTCAATAAAAGTACATATACCTAAAAGTGCAAAAGATACGCCCTGCTGGGTTTTTATTGATGGCAAATATGATTTGGCATATTTGACAGAAGATGAAAAATATTTTGTTTCAATAGATTATAAGAGGGTATATTCGTTAGAAGTAGTGTCTGGATGGAGTATACCGTCTCCATAAGATAAAGATCTGTTTCCAGATGAAAATCTAATTTGAATTATTTTTTCTTACAGCTACAATTCTGTAGTTGATTTTCCAAAATAAACAAAAACTGAATAAGGAAGATACTAATGGATAGAGCAGAAAGGCGCAAAGAAACTTTTCGAGTAATTGAGAGCAGAAAAAAGAAGATTAAGTCATGGCATGGCTTTGATGTTGATGATGAAGAAACTAATTGTCGCCCTGGCGATTTGAAAAACAACAATAAGATGAACGCATATGCTTGTAGAACAGGAATACCTGAAGAAAAAACTAATTGGAAGAAGCGGCACTCAAGATATCGAGCAAAACAGGGCGGATATGGTGAAGCAATGTGTTGGAGTAAACATGATGCAGCACAATTAGAAGATATGGATATACAAGAGGAGGAGTGGGAAAATGAATAATAAAAGTAGTAGCTCAAGTGGCATGGGAATTTTAGGAGTATTACAGGTTGTATTTCTGGTGCTTAAACTTACCGGACTGATCACATGGTCTTGGCCGATTGTACTGATTCCGCTATGGATTAGTTTAGGAACTATTGTAATTTTTTTACTTGTAGTAATTGTCGTGGCGCTAGGCCATTATAAATGGAAGAAATAAAAGTTTGGTTTTATGAGCAGCAATGCTTTTAAAATATAAGGAGGAAATATGTTCAAAATGAGGACTGTCGTGATGACCAGCCCTCGAAAGGAGGAAACACATGTCCAAAATAGACGGTGTTATTTTGGGATGTTGATATTGATATCTTTAGACATCATTCTTGCCAACGCTTTGGTCTGTTCATCAGAAAAGTTTGATTTGGTTGTTTTATGAACTAAATAACACTTTCCGATTACAGAAGAAATATGACAAATAGCGTAAATGATAGCAGAACCAAATACGCTAGTTAGAAATATCTCAACCATAATAACACGTTTATTCCTTTCATGTTTTTCCAAACGCACTTCTAGTGCTTCCACAGGCTCTACACCAGGATATAGTGACGTGCAACGCTCCTGGTGTGGTAGCTAGGAACCACTAATATCTTAAACGATACTGTAACACTTTTTATAAGTGTTTGCAATATAAAAGAGGACTGAAATCTATAAAGAAGACAGTCCTCAAAGAAGAACAAAAAGTTCATGGCTACATATGTAGTCAATGAACAAAAGCTGAATTAGTTAAGCAACTGCAATCTAAAGGCAGGATAGCTATTTCTTACGATAGCTTTTATCCTTGTATAACATACGAGTAATATAATTTACTTTTTCATCTGAAAGTTCAGAGTGTTTGCAAACCATATGTATTGCATAAAATTTTATCGTATGAGACAAAATTAAATACAATCCGTATGTACCAAGGCCTGAGAAAACAAATGTTAAAACTTCTAACATTTCTCTACCTCCTTTATTTTGTTGTTGGCTTTTCTAATTCTGCTCAACCATCATATTACGGTGGTTGATAGCTTTAACTGTAGCATAGAAACATATATTTTTCAAGGAGAATATGAACATATGACGAAAGCAGAATTAATTTTCTATGAAATGACTGACAGAGAAATTTTCAGTCGAGCAAAAACAATTTATGAGAAGTTAGGAATGAATGAAAAAGGGCTTCTTTCAGTTATGCGTCCTACTATGGGGGCTGTAACAATTATTGCTGTTGATTTAAGCAATAAGATCAGAGATACAGTGAGTCTTCCATATGATGACTTTCTTGCAGACGATTATATTGAAAGAGCAAAAATTATCAAGAAAGAAACAGACGAAAAAAGAGAAGAACAGGTTAAGGAGCAGAAAGAACAGAAGCTCAGTAATTCATATGTAGATAAATTTAATAAAGAGATCCAGGATTCAGACAATGATTTTGAGAAGGACTGTATTAAAGAAATTATCAGACTTGTAAAGCTGCTTCCGGATAAATCTGCTAAAAAAATCATTAAAAAATATTTTGAATAGGAATGATGAAATGACTATCGAAGAGATTAAGAAAAAAGTAGCAGGACCAGAATATGATTTTCTAAGAACAAATGAGCACCTTGGAGATAATATTATTTTATTAGGACTGGGAGGAAGCTATAGTTATGGACTGGAAAATCCGGATTCTGATGTTGACATCCGCGGAATTGCTTTAAATTCAAAAGAGGAAGTATTACTTGGACAGGATTTTGATAATGTACGAAACAATGTACTTGATGTTGAAATTAAATCATTGAAAAAGTATGTATATCTTTTAACTAAAGCTGATCCTGGTACATGCGAGCTTCTTGGTCTTAGAAATGAACATTATTTGCATATGTCTAATATTGGGAAAGAGTTATATGAAAATAGACATTTATTTATGTCTCAGTTGTGTATACATACGTTTACACAGTATTCACGTTCTCAAATTAGAAAAATGCAAAATAAATCGGCTAATGCTTCTGGTCAAGAACAAAAAGAAAAACATATTTTGCAAAGTATTGAGGCTGTAAATCAATGGGAAAAAGAAAAATACGCACCATATGATGATAATAATATCAAATTATATATTGATAATTCGCTAAGACCAGAAATGGATAAAGAAATCTATATGGATATAGATATTAAACATTATCCATTAAGAGATTGGTGTAATATCTGGAACCAGATGAAGACAGTGTGCAGTAGTTATGATAAAAACAATAAACGTAATAATTATGCTGTAACTCATGGGAAAATTTCTAAGCATATGAGTCATCTTTTAAGAGTTTATGACATGGGAATTGAGTTATTAACCACAGGAGAATATTGCACATATAGAGAAGATAAGACAGAAAGAGAAGAACTACTTGCTGTTAAGCGTGGTGATTTCACTGACGGAATTACTATTAAAAAGGAATTTTATGACCTTTTGGACCAGAGAGAAGAAAAACTTCAAGAAGCAATAAAACAGACAAGGCTTCCTGAAAAGCCAGATTATAAGAAAATCAATGAATTTGTTATGTCTGTAAATGAACGAGTTGTGAAAGGAGAAACCTAATTGTACGGATTAAAAAGTAGTGAAGTAGAAAAACAGAGAGAGAAGTATGGTAGTAACAAGCTACCTGAAAAAAAGCTAAAAACAGGATTTCAGTTCTTTATGGAAACATTTGAAGATAGACTAAATCAGATTCTTTTAGCAATGATGATTGTATTTACAATTTTGGCAGTATTTGGACAAGGATCATATTCAGAGCCAATTGGAGTAGCAGTTGTTCTTCTGGCAATCGCATTTATTGGAATGAATACTGGGTTAAAGAGCCAGAGAAGTACAAAAGAGTTAAAGGATAAAACATCAGTTCATTATTGTAATGTAGTGCGAGATGGGAAAATTGAGCATATTAATACAAATGATTTGGTTGTTGGCGATTTAGTTATCGTTCAATCAGGAGAAGCTATCCATGCGGACGGTTATTTAGTCGAAGGAAATGTAAAAGTTGACAACTCTGTATTGAACGGAGAGTCAGAGCCTTGTAAAAAAACAGCATGGGATAAAGAAGATTCCCCTATCGTATTTGGCGGTCAGAGAAAGGCTGATTCAAATGATTATACAAATTCCTACACATTATTTTCTGGGACAACAGTAGTAGATGGCGAAGGAAAAATGATTGTAACTAATGTAGGTGTTGATACGGTAAACGGTCAGACAATTTCGACTATTGATGAAATCGAAGAAACAAAGACTTCTCTTGAAATTCAGTTAGAGGATCTCGCAGGGCAGATCAGTAAGTTCGGATACATCGGAGCTTCAATCATTGTTGTAGCATTGATTGTTACGAATATCATTCGGTACGGTGGTATTGCTGAATACTTCGGAATGGGTTGGATTGGTATTCTGAAGAATATTCTTACTATCGCAGTAACAGCACTTACTATTATTGTTGCAGCAGTACCGGAAGGTCTGCCACTTATTATCAATCTTATCACAGCGCAGAATGCGAAGATTATGATTAAGCACAATGTCCTGGCAAAACATACGAATAAGATTCCGGAAGCTGGAAATATTCAGTTACTTTGCACTGACAAAACAGGAACGCTTACAGTTGGAAAACTTGTGCCAGTAGAGAATGTAATGGGTGATGGAAATCCAGTGTCTGGCGGTAGTGCAGTCGATAATCTGTTTAAATTGAATGTAGCGTTGAACAGCAGTGCGATGTATGACGAAAACAATGATATTGTGGGCGGAAATGCTACAGAAAGAGCATTACTCACACTGGTTAATAGGAAAACATATAATGCAATTACCGAAAATACAAATGTAACAAATAGAAAAAGTTTTAATAGCGCAAATAAATTTAGTGCAGTTGAGACGGTAGGTAGTGAAAAGATTACTACATATTACAAAGGTGCACCAGAAAAATTGATTGATGCAGCAGTTTCTTATGTGACAACAGAAGGAATTCAGCCAATTGACAAAGATAAACTGAAAATGATTGTAAAATCATTCACAGTTAAAGCAATGAGAGTAATTGCTACTGGATACAGTAATTCTAAACTTCCAGAAGAAGGATTCCCAGATGATTTAATTATTACTTCATTGGTTGCAATTCGTGATGATGTCCGTCCAGAAGTTCCAGAAGCCGTAGCTAAAATGCATGAAGCTGGCGTTCAGGTAATGATGGTAACTGGAGATGTTATTGATACAGCAAAAGCTATTGCAAAAGACGCTGGTTTGATCACAAGTAAATCTGATATTGCTATGTCAGCTATTGATTTTGATACACTATCGGATGAAGAAGCAAAAGCAAAACTGCCATATATTAAGGTTATCGCAAGAGCCACACCAAATACGAAGCTGCGAATTGTGCGACTGGCACAGGAGCTTGGACTTTGTGTTGGGATGACCGGAGATGGGACGAATGATAGTCCTGCACTGAAAGCCGCAGATGTTGGATTCTCAATGGGATCTGGAACTGATGTGTGTAAAGAAGCTGGCGATATTATTATCACAGATGACAACTTCGTGTCTATCACGGATGCGGTTCTTCTTGGAAGGACATTTATGCACAACGTTATGAAATTCTTAAAATTCCAGTTACCTATCAATGTAGGTCTGGTAATTCTCAGTATTTTATATCCGATCATTATGGCAGTAGAAGCAGTCGCAGCGGTACAGATTCTTGTAATCAATATCGTTATGGACTCTCTTAATTCTCTTTCATTTGGTGGTGAACCGGCGAAAGATGAATACATGAAAGAAAAGCCTATCCCAAAAGGATCAAAACTTCTTTCAAAAGAAACTATTGGTCAGATTGCAGTATCAGTTTTAGTGTTTGTTGCAATTTTCGGAATTACTTTACTTCCACCAGTGCAGAAAATTTTTGGTAATAATGAAGCTGTTTATGCAACAGTTAGATTTGCGTTACTCATTATGATGGCGACATTCAATGGATTCAATATCAGAACAGACGGATTTAATCTGTTTAAAGGTATCGGTAAAAATAAACTCTTTGTTGAAATTGCAGCGGCGATTTTTGCTTTAACATTTATTCTTGCACAGTTCGGTGGAGATATTATGGGATGTACAGCAATGACACCTACACAATGGGGTGTAACAATCGGTTTGGCATTCTTAATTATTCCGATTGATCTGTTAAGAAAAGTAGTTATAAAAATTAAAAGAAAGTAGAAGTGATATATATAGATAAAGAGTATAAAACTGTTGAAAATATAGCACTCATTTGTTATTCAATTGGATTAGTACTTACTTGTGCAACAAAATTTATACCATTTATATTCTTGACATTATTAACGTATCCTATATCACTAAAAATATTAAGAAAATAAAGGAGAAAAACTATGGGACTTTTTGGAAAACTTTTCGGAAAAAAAGATGATGTAGATGAGGTAGAAGTTGAAACTGTTACTAAATCCACAAGTGAAACTGAGACACCAGCCACTTTTACAATTGATATGTCTAAGGAACATTTAAACAATGTCCTAATTAATATGTCCAAGGACAGCAAAATTGATATGACCAAGCATGTTGCGAGAGTCGCACTTGCTATGGACTATTCAGGAAGTATGGACTGGCTTTTTGATAATGGCTCTGTACAGAAAACTGTATCAAGACTTCTGCCAATCGCTCTTAGATTTGATGATAATGGTGAGCTTGAGAGTTGGTTGTTCTCAAATGGATGTAAGCGCTTAAAAGCTGTCACAGAAAACAATTATTCAAATTATGTGAAAAAGGTTATGCAGAAATCTGGTATGTATATGGGTGGAACTGAGTATGCACCTGTATTGGATGAAATCGTTACATATTATAAGGATGTTGAACCGAGTGAAGTTCCTGCCTTTGTAATCTTTATCACAGATGGTGATAATAGCGACCACGTAGCAACAGATCGGATTGTCCGTGAGCTTTCTAAGTACAATATTTTCGTACAGTTCATTGGAATTGGTGATGATAATTTCAGTTATCTTAAGAAACTTGATGGCTTAGATGGAAGAGACGCAGATAACACAGGATTCACTTCCGTTGAAGATATGGACAAGATGACAGATGAGCAGCTTTATACAGAGATTCTTCGTCAGTACAAAGACTGGCTGAATAATAAATAATTTAGAAGAGGAGAATAGAACTATGGCAGTTATTAACATGAGTAAAAATCAAAAGATCAGCATGGTAAAAGAGGATGGGTCTGCAGTAAAGAATTTCTTTATTGGTGTTAACTGGGATCAGAATAGATATGCTGGAGAAGCAGATATTGATTTTGATATCAATGGTTTTCTAACTAATCAGGACCGTAAAGTTGTATATCCAGGAGACTTAGTTAATTACAATACATATGGCGATGGAAGTAAATATCCGTGGGTTGAGTATTCTGGAGACAATAAAACTGGAGATGATACACAGGGAATTACATTTAATGGTAAACATTATGATGAATATTTCATTGTTCATGCAGATACATTCCCAAAGGACAAAACAGATTTTACAGTTTGCTTAACTATTTTCAGAGCTGTACAGAGACTGCAGAACTTCGGAATGGTTTCTAATGCAACTATGATGATTTGTGACTATGATAATCCGAATGGAGATAAATATGAGTATGACCTTTCTGAAAACGAGAATTTTGAGAAATTAAATGCAGTTGAAATGGGAAGACTATATCGTTATGGCGATGGATTCAAATTCCAGGCACTTGGATCTGGCTATGTAGGTGGAATGACAGAACTATTTAAAAACTTTGGACTTGATATTGATGAGGGTAGAGACTAATGAGATTAGAAATTGTAGCTGCAATCGTAATTATGTTTTTAATTGGAATTATCGCGTTTGCAAAAACAAAAACAGGTAAAAGATTAAGACTTAGAGCTTCTGGAACAGCTGCTGAGGCAATTACAAAAGATGCTTCAACGCCAGAAGGAGCAAAAGCTTATTATAATGTAGCTATTGAGAAAAAAGAAGATGATCTGGCTCAGGCAAACACTATTTATTCTCAGATGCTTGGGAAGATTTCCAATTATGAAGATCAGCTTCGTGGTTATAAAAAAGACCTCATGAAAGCTGAGATCAATGTGAATTCTTGCGTAGAGAAGAATGATGATGAAGGTGCAAAAGTTTATCTTAAAGAGCAACAGGACTTAGAAGAAAAGGTTGCAATCATTAAAGATGCTCTTACGGGGTTAAAAGAAAATGCAAAACTTCAGGAAGAGACCGTAAAAGGTATTCAGACACAGCTTGCTGACCTCAAAATAGAAAAGGATAATGCTATTCTAACTCTTGAAACTGCGCAAGTAACTAAATCTTTACAGGTAACACCAGGCGTGTCATCTGCCGAAGAAGACAAAATGCTTGAAAAGGTACGTGACGGTATCAAGAAACAGAAAGAAGCGGCTGACGGTACAAAAGTTGCTTATGAAAATTCTGCAGCCGTACAGAAACAGCGTCTTGATCAGAAGATAAAAGATGAAGAGATTGAGAAGAAATTAGCAGAATTAAAATCTAAGAGGAAATAAATTAAATGGTCGTGCAGTGGCAGAATGGAATGCGTAATTATGCGAGGTTCGATTCCTCGTCTGCACATTAATTCTTAAAGAAAGGAGACGAAAAATGATAGAAGGTATAACATTACCAGAAGCCGTAGAATCTATTTTTTATGTGCTTAATAAAAAAGGTTATGAAGCCTATCTAGTTGGTGGAGCGGTGCGTGATTCAATAATCGAATTACCTGTACATGACTGGGATATCTGCACAAATGCCTTGCCGGAAGATGTATGTAATTTGTTCCGAAGTAAAGGATTTCGTGTAGTTGAGACCGGCATAAAACATGGTACTGTTACCGTCATGGTAGATTATCGCGGATATGAGATTACAACTTATAGAACTGATGGAAAATATACTGATGGTCGCCATCCAGATTCTGTAGAGTTTGTTGGTAATATTCATGATGATTTGGCTAGACGTGATTTTACTATGAATGCAATTGCATATAACCATGAAGACGGATTTATAGACCCATTTGGTGGTATTGAAGATATTAAAAATAAACTGATTTGTTGTGTTGGTACACCAGTAGACAGATTTACAGAAGATCCATTGCGTATCATGAGAACAGTGCGATTTGCAGCACAGTTAGGATTTCGCATTGAAACTTATACTGGAATCGGAATGATTAAAGTTAATGATGGCTTGGCAAAGATTTCTGCAGAACGAATTCAATCAGAGCTGTGTAAGATTATTGTTTCACATCATCCAGAGTATATTCTTGATTACTATATGGATATATCACCGGCATTACCTGAATTAAAAAGTATGTTAGGATGCTCTCAAAATAATATGTACCATATTTATGATGTATGGAATCATACCAGGTATGCTTTAACTGCATGTAGAATTCACGACTTAGAAACCAGGCTTGCAATTTTGCTTCATGATATTGGTAAACCAGAAGCAAAAACCACAGATAGAGGTATAGATCACTTTTATGGACATGCTGTAAAGAGTGTAGAAATTGCCGACAATATTTTGCGAAGACTCAAATTTTCTAATGAGATTAGAGAATCTGTCGTTAAATTGGTTGCCAATCACGATATGACTATTATAGCAAAGCCGAACAAGATTAAAAAGTATTTAAATAAAATGGGTGAAGCACAATTTAGGAGATTACTGGATTTACGATTTTGTGATATTATGGCGCACAATCCTTATTATGCAAAAGATCGTTTATGGGAAACTTTCAAAGCAGAAGAAATTTTGAACGAAGTTCTGGAAGAAGCGAAGTGTTTTTCTATAAAAGATCTGGCGATAAACGGGAAGGATATTATGGAGCTTGGTGTTAAAGAAGGTCCAGAAGTTGGTAAATGGCTCCAGTATGCGTTAGAAGAAGTTATTAATGATCGTTTGGAAAATGAGAAAGAAGACATCCTAATGGACATTGATGCAAAATTGTATGCAGAAAGTGGAGAGGATAAAGAGTGAGATACTATATAGCAGATAATCATTTCTTTCACAATCGAATGAATATTGCTATGGATAAACGTGGCTTTGAATCGCTTGAGGATATGCACGATTATATGATCAAACAATGGAATTCTGTAGTGAGAAGAAATGACGAGATTGTAATCCTAGGTGATTTTTCACTTGGCAAAGGCGAACAAACTAACGGAATACTTCGGCAGCTAAATGGGAAGAAGTTCTTAGTGGCAGGTGGTCATGACAAGTTCCTGAAAGACAGAACTTTTGATACATCATTGTTCGAGTGGATTAAGCCGTATGCAGAAATGAATGACGATGGAAGAAAAGTAGTTCTTTGTCATTATCCGATATTCTGTTATAATGGTCAGTTTCGTATTGACGAAGACGGTAATCCTAAGACCTGGATGCTACATGGACATACTCATCTAACGGAAGATCAGGAATTAGTGGAACAGTTCAAAGATATAACGAGAAGTACATTACGTAAATCAAAATATGATGATGAACCAAACCCAATTCCAGTTCAGATGATTGATTGCTTCTGTATGTTATCTGACTACAAACCACTTACCTTGGATTTATGGATTGAAATTGAACAAAGTGGAAAAATTAAAGAATTAATTGATAAGAAATGGTATTACAGTGACGAAAGATAAAAAATTTTTGATTACTGTTCTAACTGTTATAAAACGATTATTTTATGGAGGAAAAATCATGACAAAAAAGAATGCATGGAACAAAGTTTACGAGGAAACAGAGAAGATTTACAAGGTTAAAGGTGAAGACGGAAAATGGGGCAAGGTTACTGAAACAGTATCTATACTTGCAAAACCTGGAATGAAGCCAAGTAAAAAAGAGATTGAATTTGGCAAGTCTGTCAGAAAAATGAAGACTGATAAACCAAAAGTATTTACTGGTGACTGGACGAAATAAGAGGGACTAATATGATTTCATTTTATATTTTGATCATTATTGCAGCTATTTTATTATGGATTCTACTTGCAAATCTTGACGCTTTTAAATTCATCGGATGGATTTCATCTCATTTAGGTAAAGGTGTTAAGAATGCAATGGAAGATAAAGAAAATGAAGAGGAGAAAAAAGATGAGTAAAAGTAAAATTGGTGGAGTTATTGCTGGAGTAGTTATTGTTGGAGGCTTGGCACTTGTAGCTACAAACACTGTAAAAATTAAACCTGGATACGTCGGAATTGTATACAATGTAAGCAATGGAGTCAATGGAGATACATTAGGTAAAGGATGGCATATTAAAAAACCGACTGAAAAAGTTACGCAGTATTCAATTTCTCTTGAACAGTCCTATCTTACTGCCGATGATAAAGGTGATTCAGGTAAAGATGAAAGTTTTAGCATTCCAACGTCTGATGGAAAGTCTATTAATGTAGATGTAGAATTCTCGTATCGCTTTGATGAAAGCCGTATTACAGATACATTTGAAATGTTCAAAGGTAAAGATGGCGATACAATCAAAGACACATTTATCAAGCCTAAGATTATTGCTTGGTCTCAGGAAGTTTCTGCAAAATATCCTGTAACAGATGTATTTGGTGATAAGCGCCAAGAGCTTAACCAGGCACTTGATGATTACCTTAAAGCAAAATTTGATAAATATGGGATTATCATTGATACCGTAAACTTCACAAGAATCGAGACCGATGAAGAAACAACAGCTGCTATTCAGAAGAAAGTAACAGCGCAGCAGGATCAGGAACTTGCAACAATCGAAGCAAAGACTGCAAAAATCAATGCTGAGAAAGAGAAAGAAGTAGCTCTTATCACTGCAGAGCAGAATAAGGAAACAGCACAGATTAATGCTGAACAGGCAAAGATTAAAGCAGAAGGACAGGCTGAAGCTACTAAGATTGCTGCAGAAGCTGAGGCAGAAGCCAACAAAAAAATTGCAGAGAGCTTAACTCCAGAACTTATTGAAAAGATTAAGATGGAACGTTGGAATGGTGAACTTCCAAAAGTCAATGGATCTACAGGAACAATTATTGATATGACAGATGATACCGGCGAAGCAACAGTAGAAGCAGAAAAATAATTACATATATCTGGGCTGCCTTAATTGGTAGACCAGAGAAATGAGGAAAGTATGATTCTTATCAAAGGGTTTTTGATGCTAATTTTATGTGTAGTATTTCCAATCAGCTTATTTATATGGCTATTGGCTATGATTTGGATGCTCACGCCATTTGCTCCATTAAAGTGGTTATGTCATAATTTCTTTGAATGGCACAAACCAAATGGAATGTATCATCATTATCCAGAAGGTGTACATAATAAATGTAAAATTTGCGGATGTGATATTGTATCTGATGGAGCTGGCGGATGGAGACAAGTATTAATTTCGGAGGGACAAAATGAGCAAGAAAAAGGATTATGAGACATTGTATGCAGTAAGAGATAAAAAGACAAAGAAGATTGCTAGAGGCACTAAATGCAAAGGTGGTTCCTTTTATAAACAGAAAAATATGTGTCAGCAACGATGTGATAATATGAATAAGGCTTATAGGTCATTCGAAAATGATATTGAAAAATTACAAGGCATTGAATATGAAGTAGGTGAATATGCCGTTGTTGATATAGAAAAATACAGAGAGTTAATTGGTGATCAGCCATGATTTACATATTTTATTATATGAGTAGATTGTGAGGATTTGGCAATGGGATATTGGGATAGAAAAAACGAGTTAAAGAAAAAGGCGAATGCTCACACTAAAAAAATGGAAGAGCTATATAGTGAAGAAATTACTGAATGTGTGAATGATACCAGGATTTATGACCAAGGGTTTCATTGCAAAAAGAAAAATACTGACGAATCAAAATATGTATCGAAAATAGCTGTAGAAGATATGGATAGTGTACAGGCATTATTTTCATATGTGTCTGGTAAAATAGCAGTACTGAATTTTGCAAGTTATAAGAATCCTGGTGGGAAATTTCTTGAAGGGTCATCCGCTCAAGAAGAGTCACTTTGTCACAGTTCCTTCTTATATAATGTGTTATCTGAATTTGATAAAGACTATTATGAGTTCAACAGACTTTCAAAAAATTTCGCATTGTATACAGATCGTGCACTTTATAGTCCGGATGTGCTATTTATCAGAGATAATAAAGAAGTATATGCAGATGTACTAACATGCGCAGCTCCAAATAAGATTGCTGCACAAAAATATTGTGGTAAATCCAATTATGATTGTAATTCTACAATGGCAGATCGTATCCATTTTGTGCTTGATATCGCAAAAGAGGAAGGGGTCCAAACACTAATATTAGGTGCCTTTGGGTGTGGCGTTTTTGGCAACGATCCTGAATTTGTTGCAAATACTTTCAAGAAAGAATTAGAAGAGTATTATGCCGATACTTTTAAGAATATCATATTCGCAATTCCTGGCGGTACGAATTATATGTCGTTCAAGAGAGTGTTTGGAAAATAAAAATTGAGGTAAATATATGGAATATATAAAACCAATCTATACCAAAACATTATTTTACAGTTTTAGAGATACAATTGGAATGACCAAAGAAATTGGTGTAAAAAAAGCTGTACAGTTAAATCTAAATAATATTGTTTTTGATAAATGTGAAAAAATAATATTAAATAAAATTGATAAACTACAAGAAAAAATATGCGTTGGATTTTGTGCGGTTAATTGTGAAGAAATTAATAATTTTTGTTATTATCTTGAACGTCTTGACCAAGATTTATATGAAAAATATGTGTGCGAATATAAAACGACTAATTATTATAGTATAAATGGGGAATTACATAAATACCTTCCTGAAAATAGAAGATTTAGATTTATTTGCAAGGATGGAACAATAGTTGTCTATATAAAAAATGCTGGTATTTTTTTTGATACGGCAAGTTCTAGGATTTTCTTTTATGGAAAACATAGAGAAAAACATGCAGAATTTTTTAAAAGATTCATGGAAAAATATAGAAGCAAATTTATAGATACATATAATGTTAGCGTATCTGATAAAAATGAATTTGATACTGAAGAGGATTCAATTGATGGTGTTGATGAGTCTGCAATTATTTTTCCAGAAAAACAAGATATATTCAATTATATTAACGCCTGGATTGATTCTGAGTTTTATTTTGCAGAGCGTGGAATAAATCATAAAATCGGAATTTTATTATATGGAGACCCTGGTACCGGCAAGACCACCTTTGCTAAGGTGTTAGCCACTAAATACGACTTAGATCTAGTCAAATTGAATTTGTCTGATTTATCGAAGTTAATTACAAAAAGTGAATTTTGGGATCAGATTGAGCATTCTATAGTAGTGTTAGAAGACATTGACTGTCTTGTAAGCAAGCGTGATGAGCGTGTTGCCACTGCAGACAGAGAAAATTTTCAGGCATTATTACAGTTACTTGATGGTCTTAATAGTTGCAAGAAAACAATATTTTTAGCAACAACAAATTATATTGATCGGTTAGATCCTGCACTTATTAGG
>ERZ808278.623-NODE-623-length-21130-cov-4.823345_pt1 | contig 21130 bp, 16 predicted proteins | sample MGYA00521239_ERZ808278 | MGnify/ENA primary metagenome ERZ808278 (study PRJEB31516, sample SAMN03275600) | gut metagenome | biome: mammalia-associated habitat; material: feces | host: Papio cynocephalus | place: Kenya | collected 2012-07-17 ... | reverse complement strand
GCCGGTGATGCTCATAACGAACTTACGGCCAATAGATGAATCTTTTAACCACATAGATTTTAGTTGATTTATTTGTATTTGTTTATTTGTTAGTTCTCAACGCCTAATCCCCCACACGCCCCATCCATGCCCATCCGCAGCCCCATCCGCCACAATACCTCACACCACATAGCAGCCCTCTTTACGAGAAGACTCACAACAACCCCACAATCACCGCGCAAAGGTACAAAAAATATATGAGTGTGGCAAATTTCCATGAAAATCATCCGAAAAACATACCTAAAAGTAGTGAACGAGAAATTATCTGGGGAGAGTTGCAGGTGTTGCGAAATTGTTGTAACTTTGCAAATTGTTTAGGAGATGACCTCGGCAAGGTCTCGGCATCCTCTCGGCAAGGTCTCGGTAAATGAGTAACCAAGAATGGCAAGTGCAGGATGGGGATCGTGAGAACTTACGAAATATGAACTATAAATGAAGATTGATTAGAAAATGATATGATTACATTTGTCATTGCACTCATCGCCTTAGTAGTGGGCTTCTTGCTCTACGGCACGTTGGTGGAGCGCATTTTCGGTATTGATACGCAGGCGAAGACACCCGCACTCACCAAGACGGACGGCGTGGACTTCGTTCCTATGAAGCCTTGGCGTATCTTCCTGGTTCAGTTTCTCAATATCGCAGGATTGGGACCTATCTTCGGTGCCATTATGGGTATCTTCTATGGTCCTGCGGCGTTCCTGTGGATAGTGTTCGGCACTATCTTCGCAGGCGGTGTGCATGACTACCTGAGCGGAATGATGTCCGTGCGCAAAGGCGGTGCATCGCTGCCAGATATTATCGGAAGCGAATTGGGGAAAGGTGTGAAGATGTTTATGCGTGTGCTGTCGCTGGTGTTGCTTATCCTGCTGACAACCACGTTCCTGAGTGGTCCTGCCACACTGCTGCAAGGCTTAGCCTCTCTGGGTACAATGACGTTTCATGAGCACCTCATCCCTATCGTGTGGGTGCTGATTATCTTTGCCTATTACGTGTTGGCGACCGTCCTGCCCGTGGACAAACTGATAGGGCGTTTCTATCCTATCTTCGGGGCGGTGTTGCTGTTTATGGGGTTGGGCATTATGTTCGTGATGCTCGGTTGGCACAGTGGCGAGATGCCCGAACTGACCGACGGCTTGCATAACCGCCAGACCAACGGACTGCCGCTGTTTCCGATGATGTTCGTGAGCATTGCCTGCGGGGCAATCAGCGGTTTTCATGGCACACAGTCGCCTCTTATGGCGCGGTGCATTACCAATGAGCGTCAGGGACGTTGGATATTCTACGGGGCAATGGTAGCGGAGGGTATTCTCGCCCTGATATGGGCTGCTGCGGCAGGTACGTTCTTTGCTGACCCCGAACAAGGGCTGTATGGCATTGACGGACTGCAAGCCTTTGCCGCACAGCACCCCGGGGAGAACATTGCCGCGCTGGTGGTTGACAGGATTTCCCGCTCATGGCTTGGTATGGTAGGCGGTGTGCTTGCCATTATCGGTGTGATTGCCGCGCCTATCACTTCGGGTGACACCGCTTTGCGCAGCGCACGACTGATAGTAGCCGACTTCCTGCACCTCGACCAGCGTCCCATACGTCATCGGTTGATGATTGCTATTCCGCTGTTTGTCTGCGTGTTCGGTATGGTATTCGTGGACTTCGACATTGTGTGGAGATACTTTGCTTGGACCAATCAGACCTTGGCGGTATTCACGTTGTGGGCGGGAACGATATTCCTATACAAGAACGCGCGCACGCGAGGAAAAGACAAGTATGGCTTTGTCATCGCTATGGTGCCGGCGTTGTTTATGACGATGGTCAGTGTCAGTTATATCTTCATTGCGCCGGAGGGCCTCCGCTTCTGCCAGATGGGCATCAGTTGGGCGGCATATCTGATTGCTGCTGTTGTTACAACCGCTTGCCTGACAGGCTTTTGCCTTTGGTATAAGAAAGAGAATACACAACCCTTAACACGCTGACGCTTATGATAACTTCCGCTTCTTTTGTGGTTTCGAGTCCCGATGTGGTGTCGTGTCCGCAAAGCACGCTGCCCGAATATGCGTTTATCGGGCGGAGCAATGTGGGCAAGTCGAGCCTTATCAATATGCTGACCCATAACCCACGCTTGGCAAAGACCAGTCAGAAGCCGGGTAAGACGTTGCTTATCAATCACTTTGTTATCAATGCGGGCACGCCGCAAGCATGGCATCTGGTGGATCTGCCGGGCTACGGATATGCGCAGGCGGGGCTGAAACAACGAGAGAAACTGCGCGCTATGATTGAGCGGTACTGCCTGCTGCGCCAGCCGTTGGTCAGTATGTTTGTGCTCATAGACTGCCGCCACGAACCGCAAGCCATTGACCTGCAGTTCATGGAGTGGCTTGGCGAGAACGAGGTGCCGTTTGCGATTGTCTTCACCAAGGCAGACAAACTGACGAAGAGCCGTCTTGCACTCAACGTGGATGCCTACCGCCAGAAGATGTTGGAGACGTGGGTGGAGTTGCCGCCAGTATTCGTGACTTCTGCCGAAAAGGGTATGGGCGAAGGCGAACTCTTGGCATATATAGAGGGATTGAATAATGATTTGGGACGGTAACGAGGATATATGTGCGGTGCATTGTGAGGCAAAGCGCAGAGTGGTGCAAGATGAGTTGGATGCCCTCCGCGAGGAACGGCGTCCGTATGTATTTCTGACCGATAAGATGCAGGCTGTGAGTGAGTTGCGCCGTATTCTCGTACCCATAACGATGCTGGAAGAAGAGGTGTATAAGGCGGAAATATGCACCTATCTTGCTCGCAAAACAGGGGCAACCATTGTGCTGCTTCGGGCGAATGATTATGGCTCACATGCCCGCCAAAACACACAACGTATCATCACGCATATCCAAACGGTGGCTGAACGTACGGGGGAACAGATACACTATGAAGAAATGGTGGGGCAAAAGGACAGTTTTCACCTCAATCAGGAAGCCGCACAGCGTGCCGACACAGACCATCAACTATTGCTACTGACCGCCAGCCGTGAGTATGGTCTGGACGATTGGCTGTTTGGTCCGCCCGAGCGCGCAGCCATACTGCATAGTCCTGTACCCGTGATGCTCATCAATCCGCGTGCCGATTTGTTCTCGCTGTGCGACTGAAGAAATGAATATCTTGTTATGTGGGCATTGTCAAGGTGTAAGGTATGTGTAGATAAAATAAACGAAAGGCTACCTAAATGAATAGATAGCCTTTTGATTTGCAAAGTATATACCGATTACTTTGTCTTTGCAGGGGCTTGTGCTTTGCTTGCCTGTTTCTTAATCTTTTTCTCCATGCGGTTGAGTTTTTTTGTGTCCTTTTTGACTGCTTTCTCTATACTCTTATTCGGGCGTTTCAACGTTAGGTTGTAGTCATTCAGGACTTTTACCTTTGTACGCAACATCTCCACCTCTTTCAATTCCTTAGCATACGAAATCTGAGCACTAATCTCGTCCATAAACTCATTTTCATGACGTTTGCGGTCACTACGTTTCATGGTTGCGAGTTGACCAGAGCCTACAATATCCATACTTTCGGTATCAAAAATAGGATTATTGTAGTCCTCTATGGCAGCATCGTCAGAATCCCAACCGATGATATTGAGGACCTTGAAGTATCCCGGAGCACTGATAAGCACGGCATTACCACCTTCTTCATAAGCCTTCTTTGTCGCCTTTTCCAAGAATTTCTTTTTAAGTATGTGGTCATGGAAGAATACAAAAGAGAACGGCGAATAAAGGTTCACACTGAGAACCTTGAACTCTCCCTGAATCTCCGCCTCGGACATATATACCCGCACTTTGGACTTGATTTCACGGTCGTTCTGCGAAGTCATACGCAGATTGTAGTTGGTGTACATTGTCTTTGTTGGGTACACATGATGAGCACAAGACGGGAGCAGCATGATTGCTAACATAAGCAGCATTAAACAATTGATTTTCTTCATTTTATTCATTGTTTTGTAATTAATAATTGTGTCAACCCTTTGCATAGTTGTGTGATGCTTGCGTGCTCCGTGCAGGGCTGACAGGCAGGGAAGTAGCAAGCGTTTTGTTTTTTCTCTTATGTCACAGCGTATTCTGATTTTGTGGGGAGTCGGCTCCAAACAGCCCCTGTACATAAAAAACAAAGCGTGGAACCCTATTTCTGCTCATCCTCTCGTTAGGGGCTCTGGTAATGCCTTGCCAATAAGAATAAACAACAACGTCCACGCAGATATGTACGACGCACCATAGGGCACGAATATACATACCAATGGACGTTCATTGCCTCTTGTTTTGGATTGGCGAAATTTACCAGATTTCTAACGACCAAAAACAAGCGTCAATAAACGCCTTGATTTACCATATATGTGTCAGTCACAAAGGTTTACGTCATTGGCGCACATTTGCGAGACTTACACGGCGCAAAGGTACAACAATTATTCGATTTGTACAAGGTAACTATGTAGCAATGATAAAAAATAGTTGAGCCATTCTCAACATCCAGCCGTGAGTATGGTCTGGACGATTGGCTGTTTGGTCCTCCTGAACGCTACGCTATACTGCATAGTCCTGTACCTGTGATGCTCATCAATCCGCGTGCGGATTTGTTCTCGCTATGCGACTAACGAGAGAAGGTTCCTATTCTATTTGTTATGCTTCTTGCGGCAGTAGAGTTTACGACGCTCCATTTCGGGATTGTAAACAACGGGGCTGTTTTCGTCCTCGGGAGTGCCGACATAATAGACATCAAAATCCTCCGGCCAGCCCCACGGCATCTGGTGCAGTTCGTCAGCCACCACAATGGAATCCCATTTGCATAGGAAAATAAAGTCCGGCTGCAACATAGCCGATTTATCAAAGTAGTGGAAGTTCTCAATCTGGTGAAAGTTCGTGGCATTCACAGCATCGAAAGCATACAGGCAACAGTAGTCAAATACCGCGGTAAACACTACCGATTGGTGAGGTGTGTAGTTGTACTGCTCAAGGATGTCATATACCCTATCCAAGTACACCTTTTGCCGTTCCTCGATGGCGAGTTCCGCAAAGTACTTGTTTCCCCGCGTAAAATGGTAGGTATCATCACGTTGGCTATATGCTTTCACCACATTGACCAACGGCAGACAATAGAGCAACAATGCGGCAACGGTTACCCGTTTCCAGTTCTCCGTCGGGTGCTGGTATTCCCGCCCGAACAACAAGAACAACCAACCCGCCACGAAACACGCTACTCTGCCACCCAAAGCACAGTTGGTACCCAACGGCGCAACAAGCGGGAAAGCAAACAAGAACAAGTACAACCATGTATCCCGATTCCGGAAAGTATCCCATGTGATGTGGCAGCGATTGGAGAACAAGAACGGTATCAGCACCACACTTGACAGGAACATGGACGGATAAACCTGCGGCTTCACCTGATAATGGTAGTATATCCCTATCAAAGCGATATATGCCAATGCTGCCAAGTATTTGTTATTCAAGCGAGAAGACAAGGCATAGGCTCCGGTAAATGCCAGCAAGACAAAGATACAATCCCGTGCAAACAATCCATATTGCACCAAAAAACTCAACCCATCGTAGCGATAACCGCTCTTGCCGATATAGCCTGCCGCAAAGCGCATTGCGTCAATCACTTCGCATATATTGCACACCACAAGGTGCATATATGCCACTGCCAAAAGCACACCACATATCCCAGCAGCCCAATAAGTGAACATCCGGCGTTTGTCGCTCCAATAGAGGATACCTATCAGTACCGCTACGCACAACAAAAGGACTAATGCTGCAGGGATAATGATAAAGCAAGCCAAGCCCAAACATACGCCACAGACAGCGGCAAACAGGGCTTTTGTCCATGTCCGGCTGCTGTAATGGAACAGCATGAATGCACATAACGCCCACGCAAGGACGGCAGTCTGCATGGGTACATAACTCAATCCTCCGCCAAAGGGGAAATATACCAAGTAGGTGACAGCCAGATATTTGAAGAACTTCGTTTTGTCATAGACTATTGCCGCCGTTGTGGCAATCACCAAGATTGTCGCCCATATCAAGATGCTTGATGCCAGATAAGAAGACACCTTGCTTGTCAAGTCCAAATACGGGAACCAATGTACGGCAATAAGGTTCCATTGCGATTTGCCGGTGATGACGCTCATATCGTACGCCTCCTGCAATTTCAACAGGAAATATGCCTCATCGTACGCAGTGAAAAAGCCATATCGGAATGTACCGACTGAAAGAATGCTCAAGATGACCAATACGGTGATTATCAACAGATAGAGCCAGTTCTGCTTAAAGAAATGTTTCATTGTTTGAGTGATTTGTTGATAGTTCTGAAATCGTGCAGGGCGTGTATGCCGATGCGGAAGATACGCTGCATGTTGATGCTGTTCACGCCGCCTTGGCGGGGACGGAACGTGATGGGGTACCATGCGATACGCTCTTTGCGCTTCACCGCGATGGCTGATACTGCCACATTCGCAAGGAAAAAGTCATCCGGTATGTACTTCAACACCTCCTTCAGGCGGGGTACACTCATCAGTCGGAACGGGGTATTGGCATCCCGCACCCACACATGGAACATCAGCCACACCACCAGCCGCAAGGTCTTGGTGACAAACACACGACTTGCACCATCCTGCCGTCCGCCGCGGGTGCCGATTTGGAAATCATATTCATGGCGGTGCTCCCACATCTGCCAAAACTCTTCGGGAAGCGTTTGCCCGTCGCTGTCAGTCTGAAACACAAAGTCGGCACCGTGTTCGATGGCATATCGGTAGAGATACAGCACTGTGGCACCATGTCCCGAGTTGGGTTTGTCTATGGGTAGCAGACAGGGGTACTGCGGCTGCAACTGCTCCATAATGCGGAATGTGTCGTCCTTGCTGCCGTCGTTGGCAATGACAAGGCGGGCTGTATTGCCCTCTGCGTTGATACGCTCGCAGACGGCATGCCACTGATTGATAACGGATTGGATATTGTCCGCCTCATTATAGGCAGGCATCACCAGATAGATTACGTCTTTCATACGGATTGGGTTTTGAAAGTGATATATTTGTTAAGAAAGAATTGCACGAGGGCAACGACAACGATAGTGAATAGTTTGCAAATCAGAGGATTAAGACCTGCAAGAGAGACCATCACATAGAGCAGTCCCTCGCTGAGAGCCAAGCCGGTGAGCCCCACTGCATAAAAAGAAAGGAAGCGTTGGGCAGGCTTGTCCTTGACGCGGAAATTGAAAGAGCGGTTAAGGAAGAAACTGCAAAAGATACCGCAGTGGACACTGAGGATATTTGCCCACAAGTAGGGCATCAGGTCGAAATGACCGAGAAGGGTGTAGATGCCGAAATCAAGGGCTGAGCAAAAGCCGCCTATGAGTCCGTAAAGAACAAGGTTACGGAACTTAAGATACAGAGATACAATGGTTTGCATATATCGTTTTCTATGTCGCAACTATCGGTAACAACATAAAAAAAGCGTGGAATTCGACCGTTGTCGTTCCACGTTATGAGGCCTTCGCATTGCCCTTTGTATAAGAACCGACAACGCGAAGCCCACGCAGATATAAGCAAAATCTATACACCAACCCACAAACGACCACCATACCCATATAGGTACAGCAATCTGGAGACTGATAGGCACATCAAGAACAGTGCAAACGCACTATTCTATAGATGAGACACCTGTGTCTCCATGGGATTGGTAGAGTGTACTTACATCCCGCAGACATTCATCGCTGCTAAGTTCTGTATACAAATGAAAGTTGCGAAGTTCCATAACGTCAGAACGAAGCGTCAATAAACGCCTTTTTATGTGATAGTATGAATGACAACAAGCAGAGTATTCACCTATTGCCCGCCCTATTTGAGAACGACAAAGGCACACACCCCATCCATCGCACATTCATGGTGCAAAATTACAACAATTATTCGATTTGTACAATGTACAAGGGGTGGTAATCAAGGTAACCGCATCAAAATAGTAACATAATTCATTTGCATTGTTGCTAAAATTGTTGTAACTTTGCGGCGGAATATCTCATACAGTGTCCAATAGAGTATTAATCATAAAAACAATTAAGCGTATGCAAAAACATCTTTTAGGAGCATTATTGCTTGGAATGACTGTCATGGTAGCAAGTTGCAAACCAGAACAGCAAGGTGAACCGCAAATGACCGCAAACGACTCGAAAGAGTATCTGGTCAATATAGGCAAAGAGGTTCTCGGAACCTTCAATGCCGCCGACCAGAAAGAAGCCTTAGAATTTGCCGAAGGCGTATATCGCAGATACGAGGCTTACGATTGGGACCAAATCGACGATGATTTCTACGAAGAGTTCGTCAATGGTCGCTACAAGACCATCTTCTCGATGCCACGCCGTGTAGCGCAGATAGCCGCAGGACAGCGTATGCCGTCAGCAGAGGACGCAAAGTATCTGTTCTCATTGGCAGGCGAGGGAACCACTTTCACTTTCGACGATGCCACCAAGACCATCAAGATTGAGCGTAACAACGATGGCAATGTCATTGTCAATTTCAAGGACGAAAAGGGTACCGACTGCCAACTCAAGATATGGGGTGAAGGTGCAGAGACCGAGTATTCATACACCTACGAGCGATATGATTGGGTGTGCGATGATTACAACGAGGAATACGACTACTGCGAGAACGGTCATGATGAGTATATCGGCAGTACCACCATCACTGCCAAGGTTCCCACTACACTCAAGATGACCCTCAAGCAAGGCAACAAGGAGATTATCGGCTTCGATATGTCGCTGGAAACAAAGAAGAACGACCACTTTTACTTCAGTTACAACATCCGTGTGGTGAATATGGCAGTGACCTTTGACACCAAAGTCAATAGCACCAATGCCAATATGGCATTCAAGTTCACCTACAACGACACCCCCGTGCTCGCTGCTTCTGCCAACCTGCCCAAGTACGAACTTATCGGCAAAGACGACAATATGGAGTGGTGCGAGTGGGTGGAACTCTATGCAGAGCGTTACGAGTACCTGCTTGGCAAGATTGGCGCCGGCGAGGCTAAGTTGGACGTACTGGGCAAGATACAAGTAAAAGCCACCGTAAGCGACTTCGCATCTCTATACAAAGACTATATTGCTTGGGATGAGAAGTACCACGGTTATAACTATGAGGACTATGAACGTACATATACCTATAATGACGGCTACGGAACTGAGACGGGCTATTACTGTGCTTGGTGGGAAATGCCAATCTATACATTGGCAGCACAGGAGGCATTTTGCAAATTATACAATGACTATTGCAATGCCGCTGTTTACTATGGCAACGATGTTGAGCAAGCCAAACTGAAACTCCAGCCCTATCAGGAGACAGATGTATATACCCCCTATATGCACGACCCGATTCAGTATTCGTGCTATGACACCGAATATGTCTTCTACTTCCCGAAAGACGATACCTCGTATTCCTTCGAGGACTATTTCACCTCCGACAAGTTCACATCGCTGGTTGGTATGGTAGAAGACCTTATCAACTCATACATCGACCTGATTGACAAGGACTTCGATTTGGGTCATATCCATTTCTAACAGCAAAGCCGCAATTCAAGTGGCATGAATAGACTGTTGGCAGCAACATTCTGTATCGTGAGTAGTTTGTCCGTTTTCGGGCAAACTACTTTCGGTAGTATTAATATGTCTGCCGACACTATTCAGATTAACAAGGAATTAGACGAAGTTGAGGTTGTTCAGGAGCGCAGTTCCCAACTCGTCAATATCACCCGCAGCAAGTTGGTGATTGACGCGCACGACATACAGAGTATGCCCAAGTTCCTCGGCACGAGTGACCCCATACGCTACCTACAATCCCTCGCGGGCGTGCAAACCAACAACGAGACCTCCGCAGGCATCCATATTCAGGGCTGCGATGACTACCAAACCCTCACAGCCATCAACGGCGCACCCATCTACTATCCTAACCACCTATTGGGGCTGTTCTCCACGTTCATTGCCCCACACTTCGAGTCTATTGAAATCGAGCAGAGCGAACACAACGGACTGATGGAGAACCGCATAGGCGGCTATGTCAACCTCACTACGCCACACCGTCAGCCCTCACGTTTCAGTATGTCGGGCAATGTCGGTTTGGTCAATACAGACCTCACCCTGACCATCCCCTGCGGCAAGAAGAGTGCCCTGTATCTATCGGGACGCGGGTGCTACATCAACCTCCTCTACCGCCGCTGGTTGCAAGTCGAGGGCATGCAACTCGGCTATTGGTTTGCCGATGGCAACATCACATACGCCGCCCACCCCACTGACCGTGACGAGGTGGGCATCAGCGGTTTCTACAGTTACGACCACCTGAACGTCGTCAACAACACGATGGACGTGTCAATAGACTGGCAGAACGCCATGGGGCAACTCTACTGGCACCGCCGCCTGCCCAAAGGACAATGGCAGACCACCCTCAGCAGTTCGCACTATGGTAACGACGACCGTCTCCTGCTGCCCATCGGTGCAGGACGGCTATGGGCGGGTTGGACATCCGTTGACCTCAAGAACCGGCTCCGCTATGCCTTGCGCGACAACCTCTCCCTGTCCGTCAGTGCCGACTACACCCACTCCCTCAACACCCCCATTCAGGTGGCAGACTCCGGACTGATGGCTATTTCCGGCAGCCAACGGTCCATGCGGCAGGGGCAGGAGGTTTCCATGGGCATCAACCTACTCCACTCCGTCACCGACCGGTTCTCCTATTCCGTTGGTCTTCACGGCAGTGCCTTCCACTCCACCCGTTGGTATGGCGGTGGTGACCCGCGTCTCTCGCTCACCTTCACACCCGCCCCACGTCACGAACTCACCGCTTATGCGGGCATGTACACCCAGTATTTCCACAAAGTCTGCCTCACGCAAGGCGGACTGCCCACCGACTTCTTCACCTTAGCCGACACCACGTTTGTCCCCGAGCGTGCCATAGCCACAGGGCTGCGCTACACCACGCACCTCTTCGAGCGCAAATACACCCTCCAGACAGAACTTTATTTCAAGCAGATTTACCACATCGTCGAGTCGCAAGGCAATGTGATGGCACTGGTTAACAACGGCTTCGATTACAACAGCCTTCTCGTCCATGCCGACGGGCGCAATGCGGGGCTGAACTTTATGTTCCAGAAGAACAGCGGTGTTCTCACCGGCTACATCTCCTACTCCTACGGGCGCGCGCTCCGCAAGATTCCCGCCCTCGACGGTTCGCAACGCTACATCTACTCTGCCTCCTACGAGCGGGAACACGATCTCAATATCGTACTCAACGCCAATTTCGCCAAACGCTGGCATATCAGTGCCCAGTTCGTATTGGCATCGGGCATACCCTATACCCCCGTCGAGGAGGTTTATATGCTCAACAACACCCTGATTTGGCGGTATGGCAAATACAACAGCCGCCATATCCCCACCTACCACCGTCTTGACCTCAGCGGTTCCTACGATATCATCAAACGTGACGGACACGAACTCGGTATCAACCTATCCCTATACAATGTCTATTGCCACCGCAATGCGCAGTTTGTGGTCTATCGCGACGACCTCACACCTGTCTTCGGCTCGTCCCTGTCATTCATCATTCCATCCATCAGTATCTATGGCACATTCTAAATGGGCATACATTCTCTTTCTCGCTGTCCTCACCTGCCTCACGGCTTGCCATGAGGACGAACCTGCCGTCTCGCACATAGTCGTCGAGGGCTGGATAGAAGAGGGGCAGCATCCCCTCGTGATGCTCCACCGCAGTTGTCCGTACAGCCAGATAGACACCACCTACGAGGACATCGAAGACCTCGTCAAAGACTACCTTATTCTCTTCGGCAAGGTCACTGTCAGCGATGGCGACACCACCGTTGTCCTCACGGGCAGGGTCAACCATGACTATATGCCCCCTTACACCTACTCCTCTGTATATATGAAAGGCGAGGCGGGAAAGACCTACTATCTCACCGCCCAATACGGCGACTTCCATGCCACTGCGCAAACCACCATTCCTGTCCGTGCCGCGTTCGATTCTATCCGCGTTGAGCAACAAGACAATGACCATATAAGCATCGCAGGCTACATCAACCACGCCCCCGCCCGCACCCACTACCTCATCTTTGCCAAGTATTTCGACGAGCGGCAGTACCGTCTCTGCCCTTTGGGTGTCATCACCACGCGCGACAGCATATCCGATATGCGCGTCAACATATACAACCCCTATAAAGACACGGAAAATAAAACCTTCGACAATGCCCTCTTTGCCCGTTCCGACAGCGTGGGCATCTTTGTCAAACTTGCCACGGTCAACAACGAAGACTTCGCCTTCTGGGAGTCTTTTTCCACACTATCCCTGTTCGGCGGTGCGCTGTTTATGCCTGTCCGCCAGAATATCACCTCCAACATCTCCGACGGCATCGGCTACTGGTGCGGTATGGGTAGCACCGAATACTATATTCCCCTCTCCCATTCCCATACCATCACCTATTCCCACTAATTCTTGGGGTAGATAGTAAAGATTAAAAAGTATTTATACAAAAGGTGAGAAAGGGGTATATGCAGGGTCGATAAACCTTGCGCAAGGGTTGCTTATCCCTTGCTTATCCCTTGCTGAAAGGTTGAGGTTTGAAGCGAAGATGTCAGGGGATAATGTAGGTGATTGTATTTTATATTTATTGACAGTTTGTCGTTTATTATTATATTATACCAAAGACTTATAGAGCGCAAGAGTATAAGGCAACAGAAACACCACTAACGACATAAGACAAACGCATAATGGTGTATAAATACAACGAGACTGCCTACGCTTGTGAGACAGCCTCGTTTTTGTTAACTTGCAAATAGCCTCCGCTCGTATGGCGGCAATTATTACTTGCGCGGTTTGATATCCAACTTGACAGGGCGTATCATATTCTCAGGTGCGAGAATAGTATCCAACTCCTCCTTTGTGAGGATACCGTGCTCAATGACAAGGTCATATACAGGGCGACCCGTAGCCAGTGCCTCTTTGGCTATCTTGGTCGAGTTCTTGTAACCGATGATAGGATTCAGAGCGGTCACGATACCGATACTCCCTTTGATATAGTCGCGGCAACGCTCTTCGTTGGCCTTGATGCCATCGATGCAGTACTTGCGCAGCACGTCAAAGCCGTTCATCATAATCTCCATGCTCTCGAAGCAGCATTGTGCCATGGTCGGCTCTGCCATATTGAGTTCCATCTGCGCTGCCTCGTTGCACATAGCCACGCACAAGTCATTGCCAATCACCTTATAGGAAATCTGGTTCATCACCTCGGGAATGACAGGGTTCACCTTGCCCGGCATGATACTGCTACCCGGCTGACGTGCAGGCAGGTCTATCTCGTGCAGACCGCACTTCGGACCCGAACCCAACAGACGGAGGTCATTACTGATTTTGTTCATCTTGGTAGCGATACGGCGCAATACACTCGAATAGCCTACCATGCAACTGGTATCGCTGGTAGCAGCCACCAGGTCTTCCGCCTCGCGGATGTTCCAACCCGTGATTTCTGCAATGGCTTTGGTACAGAGTTTGTCGTAGTTCGGCTCCGAACAGATACCCGTACCGATGGCAGTAGCACCCATATTGATGGTCAGGAACTCGTCAGCAGCGTCGTTGAGGTGCTTGATTTCGTCGCGAAGGATAGACGCAAACGCCCCGAAAGTTTGACCGAGTGTCATAGGCACTGCGTCCTCCAACTGGGTACGACCCATTTTCAGTACGTTCTTGAACTCCTCAGACTTTGCCTCAAAAGCGTGAATCAGTGCCTCGTAGTGCTTCAGGAAGTCCTGATTCATGGCATAGAGACCGAGGTGAATAGCCGTCGGATAGGCGTCGTTGGTGGATTGCGAGCGGTTGATATGGTCGTTAGGACTCAGATAGGTGTATTCGCCCGGCTGGTGTCCCATGATTTGCAAACCGCGGTTGGCGATAACCTCGTTGGCGTTCATATTGGTGGTGGTACCGGCACCGCCCTGAATCATGTCCACAGGGAACTGGTCATGCCATTTGCCTGCCAGTATCTCCTCGCACGCCTGCTTGATGGCATGGAACTGCTCATCGGTCAGCAGACCGAGTTGATGGTTAGCCATCGCGGCTCCTAACTTGGTGTATGCCAAGCCGTTGATAAAGGTAGGATAATCCTTGAGTTTGAATTTACTAATCGGGAAGTTCTCGATACCGCGGAGGGTTTGTACCCCGTAAAGGGCATCGGCAGGAATCTGCAACTCTCCGATAAGGTCGCTTTCTACACGAAATTGTTGTGCCATGATATTAAGTTTTTATTTATTGTTGTTTATTATCTTGGTTGTTGTTCATTGCCTATTCCACGCAGGCTCCTGCGCAAGAGCATAAGAACGTGCAAAGGTACAACATTTTCTCGGGGTGTGCAAATTTTTAACACCATGAAAAGCAGGTCTCTGCCGGCAAATCCGCTGTTCGGAGTTGCGCAAACCAATGATTGTTTGTACCTTTGCGGCTGCGTAGCGGGAATAATTGTCTAGGACAGGACGCCACATAGACGCAAATATACAGGGACGCATATAGGGACGCAAAACAGCAGCAGGTATGGAACAATACAGTCTTTCGGAGTTGTGCAGTGTGATAGGTGACACCGTCGAGGCGGGGTTGCCCGAGTTGTACTGGGTGCGGGCAGAGATAGCATCGCTGAGCGTGCGCGGGCACTGCTATATGGAGTTGGTGGAGAAAGCCGAGAACGGTATCCTTGCCGCCAAGGTGCGCGCGACATGCTGGAGCAGTATGTACCATATCCTGAGTGCGTACTTCGAGCAGGAGACGGGGCAGGCGTTGCATACGGGTATGCAGGTGCTGGTGCAGGTGAGCGTGGAGTGGCACGCGGTGTACGGGCTGAGCCTGAATGTGCAGAATATAGACCCGACTTATACGTTGGGCGACCTCGCGAAGCAGCGTCAGCAGACCTTGCGACGGTTGCAGGAAGACGGCGTGATGGAGTTGCAGCAGAGTTTGGAGATACCCACGTTGCCAAGGCGTATTGCCGTGGTGTCGGCCGCGGAGGCTGCGGGATACGGCGACTTCTGCGACCAGTTGGCTCATAACCAGACTGGGTTTCGATTCCTGCCGACCTTGTTTCCCGCTACGATGCAGGGCGAGAATGCTGCGGCATCGATTATCCGTGCATTACAGGCGATAGCCATAGAGGCAGAGCAGTGGGATGTGGTGGTGATTATCCGCGGAGGCGGTGCGACGACGGATTTGTCGTGCTTTGACGACTATATGCTCGCCAGCCATTGTGCGCAGTTTCCGTTGCCTATCGTGGCGGGGATTGGGCATACGCGCGATGTGAGCGTGGTGGATATGGTGGTGCATACGAGTGTGAAGACGCCGACTGCCGCTGCGCAGTATCTGATAGGGCTGGTGGAGGCGCAGGCGACACGGTTGGAGACGCTGAACAACCGTCTGCTGGGGGCTACACAGCGTGTGCTGCAGACGGAGAAAGACAGGCTTCGGCGGTATGAGCAGAGCCTGCGGCTGACGGCACAAAGGCTGCTGATGGGGGAGAGGAACAGGTTGGCTATCTGGCAGAAAACCATAGAGTTGCACTCGCCGGAGCGGATATACCGCATGGGGTACAGTCTGCTGATGCGTGATGGCAAGCCGGTGCATAGCGTGAGCGATTTGGAGGCGGGTGCGAAGGTGGAGACACACTTGCGGGACGGCGTAGTGGAGAGCACGGTGGACAGCACTCGGAGCATGGCGAAATGAGAAAGAGAGACAGGGACGGGCATATTGCTTTTCTGCTCACCCGCGAGCAGTGGTTGGGGGTGGCGATATTGGTAGCATTGGCTGTGGGTACGGTGGTGGTGCTGCACTTCTTTCATAAGCCGCAACCCGCTATTGATGTGGCGGTTACGGACTCTACAAAGACTGCTTTTGCGGCACATCAAGCGCGGCAGGACAGTCTGCACAAGGCGCAATGGAGACGGCAGTACAAGCGCGATACGATAGCGATAGTGTTGCAACCTTTTGACCCGAATACGGCGGACAGCAGTACGCTGGTGCACGTGGGGCTCAAGCCGTGGCAGGCACGCAACATGCTGAAATACAGAGCCAAAGGCGGCAAGTACCGCAAGGCGGAGGATATGCGCAGGTTGTATGGTATGACGGACAGCCTGTATCGGGTGCTGGAGCCGTACATACGGATTGCGGAGGAGACAGTGCGGGGTGACAGTGTGCGGCAGGACAGTGTGCCGCGGTATGTGAGCACGAAACGCGACACGGTGCTGAACCTGCGCACGGCGGACACCACCGAACTGAAGATGATACGCGGGATAGGTTCGTACACGGCGCGGGAGATAGTGCGGTACCGTGCGCAGTTGGGCGGGTTCGTGAGCACGGAGCAGTTGCTTGATATTCAGGCAGTAAGGCGGGCGATAGCGTATCGGCAGGAGACGGACAGCACCAATACACGGGATAGTCTGCTGTGCCATTTTGTGCTGGACAGTGTAGCGGTGAAGACGCTGCCTGTGAATAAGTTGCGTGTGGAGCAGTTGCAGCGGCACCCGTATCTGCGTTTTGCGCAAGCGAAAGCCCTGTACGAACTGCGGAGACGGCGCATACATATAGACTCGGCGGAGGAGTTGCGGCAGTTGGACTGCTTCACGGAAGAGGAACTGCAACGTCTCCTCCCCTACCTCTCTTTTGAGCAGTAGCCCTCACTGCTTAATATATGTTTTTCTACATTTTTATGGAGCGATTATATATATAATGTTGCACCAACCATGTGTTTTTTGTAACTTTGCAGGCTAAATATGTCAAGAATAATGTTGATGCCGTACTACATACAGGGCGTGTTGGAGGCGGGTTGCGATGAGGCAGGGCGCGGACCGCTGGCAGGCAGTGTGTTTGCTGCGGTGGTGGTGTGGAGCCCTGATGAGCGGTATTGGGAGCATGAGGACCTGGCAATGCTCAACGACTCGAAGCAACTGACAGAGCATCAGCGTTATCATCTGCGCCCGCTGATAGAGAAGTATGCGTTGGCATGGGCAGTGGCAGAGGTTACGGCGGAGGAGATAGACAGGATAAACATACTGAACGCCTCGATACAGGGTATGCAGCGTGCGTTGGCACAACTGAAAGTGCAGCCGCAGCATATACTGGTGGACGGCAACAAGTGGAAGCCGTATATCCCCGAGGGACAGGTGCTTGAGGTGCCTGCACGCACGGTGGTGAAGGGCGACGGCAAGTACCTGTCGATAGCGGCGGCGAGTGTGCTGGCAAAGACGTACAGAGATGACTATATGCTGCGTCTGCACGAGGAGTATCCGCAGTATCATTGGGACGAGAACAAGGGTTACCCCACACGGGCGCACTATGAGGCGATACGGCAGTTCGGGGTGACGAAGTATCATAGGAAATCATTCAAACTAAATAAATAAACGTATGGGAATTCATGTAAAGCAAGAGGGGCAACCTCGCAAGAAACACGGTTGTTTGTGGACGATTATCGTTTGTGCGGTGCTGTATGTGGCATTGTGCGGAGTAGTGGGCGCGATGATGGGGAATATGTTTTCTACCCCAACCGCCACGCTGGAGGCGAATACTATCTACCGAATCGATTTGGACGGTGTATTGGTGGAGCAGGCACCGATAGACAATCCGTGGGCGGCGTTGCTGTCGGATATGCCAGGGTACAGCAGCCAGACAACGGTTGGGTTGGACGATTTGCTGAGCAATATCCGTCTGGCCAAAGACAATGACAAGGTGTTGGGCATCTATCTGCGCGGCGGCAGTCTGCAGATGGGTGCAGCATCGGCGAAAGCAATACGCGATGCGTTGTTGGATTTCAAGGAGTCAGGTAAGTTTGTGGTGGCATACGCTGACAGTTACGGTCAGATGAACTACTATGTGGCATCGGCAGCCGACAAGATATACCTGAATGCAACCGGCAGTGTGGCATGGGACGGACTGAGTGCACAGAAGATGTACTATACACGCCTGTTAGAGAAGATTGGCGTGGAGATGCAGATACTGAAAGTGGGTACGTTCAAGTCCGCCGTGGAGCCGTATTTCCGCACCTCGATGTCGGACGCTGACCGTGCGCAGACGAAGCAGTATATCAACGGGATATGGAGTGAGATGACAGAGAAAGTGGCTGCAAGCAGGCATCTGACAGCAGCACAACTGAACGCTTATGCCGATGAGTGTATGAGTCTGCAGCCCGAAGAGAAATACGTGGATTACGGTATGGTGGATACGCTGGTGTACGTGCAGGATATGGATTCCGTCTTGCGTGCATACGCAGGAACCAAAGAGTACAAGACCATCAGTACATCGCGTATGGCAACGGTGAAGCGTGCATCTATCAAGGCAAGCGACGAGATAGCCGTGCTGTATGCCGACGGACAGATTACCGATGACAGCGGTGATGGCATAGTAGGCACAGATATGGTGAAGACCATCAAGAAGATAGCCAAAGACGACAATGTAAAAGCAGTAGTGCTGCGCGTGAACAGTCCAGGAGGTAGTGCGGATGCCAGTGAGCAGATATGGCATGCCGTCAAGACTCTGCAAGCCAAAGGGTTACCTGTGGTAGTGTCGATGGGCGACTATGCAGCATCGGGAGGCTATTATATATCGTGCGAGGCGGATTATATCTACGCCGAACCGACTACGCTGACCGGTTCTATCGGTATCTTCGGTACTGTGCCCAACCTGGGCAAGTTGCGCGACAAAGTGGGCATTGACATCGACGGCGTAGGTACCAACCGCCACTCGGATATGCAAGTGAATATGGTTTACAAGGGCATGAACCCCGAGGAACGACAACTGATGCAGAGCATGGTGGAGCGTGGTTATGATCTCTTCACCCGCCGTTGTGCCGAAGGGCGCGGCATGACACAAGACGCTATCAAGGCTATCGGCGAGGGACGTGTATGGTTGGGTAAGGACGCTGTTGAGATAGGGTTGGTGGACGAACCGGGCAACATCAATGATGCTATCGGTAAGGCTGCCGAATTGGCGGCACTCGAGCAGTACGCCATCACCTACTACCCCGAAGTGGAAGACCCGATGGAGACGCTGCTCAGCATGTTTGACAACACGACTCCCGAGGAAAAGTTGGTGCTGAAGGTGCGTGAGTTCGTGTCCAAACCGCGTGTGATGGCATTGATGCCCAACGTAACTATCCAATAACTATCCTATAACCATCCGATAACAACATATCAACAAGTTTGTCAAGATATTAGCGATGCCCCTCTCGTGGCTGTACGGGTTAGGCGTGTGGGTGCGCAATGAGTTGTATGACAGTCATGTACTGCGCTCACGCATTGTGCCGATACCTACTATCGGAGTGGGTAATCTGGCAGTGGGTGGCACGGGTAAGACCCCTATGACCGAGTATATCGTGTCGCTGTTGGTGTCGCACGGTTACCGTGTGGCTATCCTCTCGCGGGGGTATGGGCGCACCACCAAGGGCTTCCGAATAGCCGATGCCAACGATACCGCCCTCACTATAGGCGATGAACCGATGCAGATGCACACGCATTTCCCCGAGGTGCCCGTGGCAGTGTGTGCAGACAGGGTGCAGGGAGTGCGCCGATTGCAGTCGTTGTGTCCTGATTTGCAGTGCGTTGTACTCGATGATGCCTTTCAACATAGGCGGCTAAGGTGCGGCTATTATGTGCTGCTCACCCCCTACGACAGGTTGTATGTACACGACAGGATGTTGCCATGCGGGCGGTTGCGCGACTTGCCAAGCCAGAGCCTGCGTGCCAATACCGTGGTGGTTACCAAGTGTCCGCCTACGATGCGTCCTATAGACTGCCGCGTGGTAAGCAATATGCTCCGCCTGCCCTCGTACCAGCACCTGTGCTTTGCCTCGATTGGTTATCCGGCACTCCATTTGGCGGGTACGCCGCTGCTGGTTACAGGTATTGCCCATCCGGAGTATATGCTCCATTATGTGCAACAGCAATATCCTGAGGCTCAGTTGCTTACTTTCCGTGACCACCATGCGTTTACCGATGGTGATGTTGAGACTATCCTAACCAAAGCCGCTGCTTTCGATTGCGTCCTCACCACAGAAAAGGATTATGCGCGTATGCAGCAGACCCCACTCGTTGAGCAGTTGGGCGACAAACTGCAGGTATTGCCCATTCATATTGACCTTGGCGGAGACAAAGCCGCTTTCGACCGTGAAATACTGCTCTACGTAGCAGAGAACAACCGCCATATCAAACGTTGACTATACTACCAACATGAACATTATCAAACTATTACGACGATTTATACCCCCTTATCGCGGTTTCGTGGCACTGAACCTGTTTTTCAACGTCCTCTCCACGGTGCTGTCGCTGTTTTCCTTTGCCACTATTATCCCCGTGTTGCAACTGCTGTTTGGGCTGTCCGATATGCAGACCGACTATATCGCCCTCTCGTCCACGCAGGGGTTGGACCAGTTTATCGACGCCGTCAAGAACAACCTGTACTATTTTCTGCAAGTCCAGATTGAGACCCGCGGTGCAGAACGGGTGCTGCTGCTATTAGGTGGCTGTTTGGTGGCTATGACCGGTCTCAAGTGCCTTACAGCGTGGCTCGCCAATTACTTTATGGTGCCCATACGTACGGGCGTGCTGCGTGACCTGCGCGCCCAACTCTATACCAAGGTGGTCGGCTTACCCATCGGTTTCTTCACTGAGGAGCGTAAGGGTGATGTCATGTCGCGTATGACTAATGATGTGAGTGAGGTTGAGGCAAGTATTATGTCCACCCTCGATATGCTCTTTAAGGACCCCATTATGATTCTCGTTTACCTCATTACACTGTTCTGCATATCGTGGCAATTAACGCTGTTCGTCCTCGTGCTGCTGCCTGTTGCGGGCTGGCTGATAGGGCGTATAGGGCGGTCGTTGAAGCGTGCTTCCACCCTCGGACAGGAGCAGAATGCAGAGATTCTCGGTCAGATAGACGAGACTCTTGGCGGGCTTCGCGTAGTCAAAGCCTTCAATGCAGAACAGAAACTCATCACGCGATTTATGGGGCTTATCAATGCTGCCCGCCGCACATTCAACCGTATCAACCGCT
>ERZ808278.621-NODE-621-length-21161-cov-5.519900_pt1 | contig 21161 bp, 13 predicted proteins | sample MGYA00521239_ERZ808278 | MGnify/ENA primary metagenome ERZ808278 (study PRJEB31516, sample SAMN03275600) | gut metagenome | biome: mammalia-associated habitat; material: feces | host: Papio cynocephalus | place: Kenya | collected 2012-07-17 ... | reverse complement strand
ACAAAAGCGCGGTATTGAGCAAGTTGAACTTACTGAAATCAATGCATCAGAATTACTAGGTATTCTTGTAATTGACACAGTTGAGCAATTGGAAGTGCTTGAACCTGACAGAATGAAAGCAAGGGTAGTATTTGTAAATAGGAATCAATGTATTTATACTTGGAATGGCTCAGAATGGGCTACGTCAACTAACAATATTTTTGTAGTTGATTCTATTACAAATAAAGGCAATATTCCAGCAGGTTATAAAATTGTCTATTCTATTGCAGAAAATAAAATCTATTATAAAGCAGGTGAGCAATGGGTTGCTAATGGTAACTATGTGTATGTAGTGCCTACTTCACAAGATATATCATTATTACCGACTGGTGCTAAGATGGCTATAGCAATTGACTCAGGCGCGTTGTATGTTAATAATAATGGCGCTTGGGGCAAAATAAAATTAGAGGTTAATGGTGACCCTATTCTTATCGTTGATACAGTAGATGAACTCCCTAAATCAGTTAATAATATCTTAACTGCTGTTGTTAAAGATAGAAAACGCGGAGGCATATTTTTATACGACTCTAGCTATGCACATACAAATGATGGTGGTATTATATTCAATGGCTGGAGGCGCCAATATGAAGGTAAAGTATCTGTGCTATGGTTTGATGCGGATAATAATGGCTTACTAGATAGCTCTAGTGCATTTAATGCAGCATTTAACCATAAGAATGTAATAATTCCTGCGGGTGAGTATAAAATTGCAAACCTAGTTATATGTAATGAAGATTGTGATATTGAAGCATTTGGTGCAACAGTAAAATTAGTTGATAATGCATGTATACAATTTGGAGTTGAGAATTCACAAGAATCTGAAGTTCAACTAGGTAATATTACTGGAGGTAGTTCACAATTTACTTTGGATAGTGTGAATTTGTATGAAGAAGGTAAGTATGCTAGATTTACAGCAACTAAATCCTCTGGCACATTCTCTGGTCATACTACTGCAATGGCTACACAAATTAGTAAGCTAGTTAATTTAGATGGATTAACTTGCTTTATAGGCGACTTCTTTAAATCTACTATGGAAGCTGCTAAAGTTAAAGTAATTAGGCCTTATAAATTCAATATCAAAGGCTTGACTGTAGAAGCTACTACAGATAATACTTGCTTACAATTTATAAATGTATGTGATAGTGTTATTGACACATTGTATGTAACCTCTAGGTATGGCAATTGTATGAGTATGAAAGATTGTGCAAATTTTAAGCTTAATAATGCGGTATTAAATAATGAGACTACTGGAAGCTTTACTGCATTACAAGTTAATGGGTGTGATAACCTAATCATAGATTCTACTATAATTAAGTCTACAAATTGTGGTATTGAATTTATTACCACACCTTCTAATGTTATTGGAATTTATAGAAGTGTAATCAATAGTAACAAGTCTATAAATAATAATGGCTTAACTATGAGCTTAAATGTTAGTGATACACAATTAGTTGGTAATATATTTGCAGGTGGATATAATTTAACATTCAAAAACTGCACTATGCTTATGTCTTATATATATTTATTGTATTACGCTGGAGGTAAAGTAGAATTTACAGACTGCGATATGATTGGCACTTCTACTGATATTAGCTATAACTTTATAAGAGTAAGTAATAACTTACTATTTGAATCATTTAAGCTGAGTCAACCTACTAATTGGGTTGTTAGAAATTGCACCTTTAGCGGCACTGAAATGTATTCAGGCAAAGCATTGATAGAGTGCATCTCGGTAAATAGCAATAACCAAATGCCTATGTGCCAAGGCAATGTCTTCATAGAGAATGTATCAACTATGGTAAATCTAGGTTGTATTGCATTTTTATACGGTTACTTTGAGAATGTTAAAATTACCGGATTAAATAATAATTCAGTAAATGTAGCAGGTGCTGTATCACGACATAATATTACTGCTTGTGATATTAAGCAATTATATCTACAAAATCTTAGTGCTACATTAGCTCCACTAGGTTTGAATCCTGCTTATACTATTATTGAGAAATTTTATACAGACTTAATTATCGAGGCTACAATAGCTAAGGTAGGTGCTGAAGTATCAGGTAATATCACTAGAGAATATACACAATCAGAACAAGGTTTCTTGATTGACCAGGTTATTGGTTGCTATGGAGTTGATATTATTCCTCCTGTAACTGCTACTAAATCACAAACAGATGGTAAGATTACCCTAGGTAAGCTTAAAGTAAATGACAAAATTAAGTTTATTATGAAGTATCCTATTAAAGTTAGAGGTGATACTTCAGACGCAATTATGGCATAAAAGGATAATTGATGCAAAAAGTTTTTGATAAAAACTTACTAGGTATAGAAGACATAGAGATTGGTAACGGTGTAGTTATACAAACTCGCAATGGCTCAGAAGTAGAGCTTGAAGCTATCAATGGTCTATATGAAATGGGGCTGCTTAAAGATTTGAATAGAGATAAAATTCCTAACGCAGAATATCTATGGTTTAGTGGTTTCTATGAGGAAGGTGATAAAGGCCAAGGTATATATGTATTAGTGCCTGAGGATGCTTATTACTATACACCTAGAGAGGATGACACTGGTTTGTATATCAAAGCTACTGACGGCAGAATGTTTGAAAGAGATGGTAGTTGGGATAAGTTTGGCCCTGATGCTATACCAGTATTAAGAGAAGAAAAGCGCCACTGGGTAATGTTCGAATGGTTTGGTGGTAGACCTAACGATAGCACATATAATTGTTTTCCTATTATGGAGTATTTCTTCAGGACTACATACATTAAAACTATAGAATGTGATGCTAATCAGCATTATTATTTTAAGCAATACACAGATATTACATTTGAAAGGAAATCTAGCTTAGAAATAAGAGGTAACAATGCATATCTACACTTTGATGTATTCGCAGGGCAGTTTGAAATGACTATACCAACAATACTAGATTATATAATTATGCGTGACATTAACTATGCTAGTATTGTGCCTGTATTTGCATTCCCTGCTGATAAGTGTAAATATTTTAATATTTATCACAATAGTAATAGTCATCAGCCTGTTGGTAAAGGTTATTTATATAAGAAAGATGATTCTATAGTTACAGGAACATACTCAATCAAAGATTTACCTATAATTACTAAAGTAAATTTAGATGATAATGCTTTAGTTAATAAAGCGTATGTGGATAAAATATATAATCTACCTGAGAATTTGGTAAATTATGAAGGTGAGCGAAATATCACAGGATTCAAACAACTAGGGGTGCAAATAGAAAGAAATGGCCAAATATTAGATGATTTGGAAGATGATGATATTATCACACAAGAGGAATTTGCTAAGTGGCTAAATGATAATATAGATGCTTTATTACCTGAAAAGAAATGGACTAATTTTAGCCTACCATCAGGATTTGAATATCTACAATTCAAGGCAAAATTTAAGAAGTTTATGGTAGGGGAGCAACCTTATTATTTGTATCAAAACTATGAGATTATTGATGAAGTAATGACTGAAGTTGAATACATTTTAGATGAACAAAATAGAAAGCAACAAGGCACATTAACGGAAGTTAACGGTAAATGGAAATATGTATATCAAATATTACAGGAAGACCAAACTTACAAAGATATTGTATATTTTGAGAATGCTACTTGGGACGGTCAAATTGTAGAGGATTTTTTAGACGAGGAAGTTCCAGAAGCTTTATGGCTAGGAACTTCTTGGAGATTAAATAAAGAAGAGAATGAAGCTAGATACTGGGAGAAATTGTAATGTTAAAAGTAGAAGTAAATAAACTTACCAAACAAGATGTTGAGCAAGAAGTAGTAGATGCTTTAAGTTTTACTCCTAAAGGTGCAGATTTTGATGTGAATGCTAATAAGATAAGCAAAGCTATGTATACTGGGCGAAATTATACACTAGCTTACTTACTAGCAGAATCTATAATTGTTAATACTGAAAATGGCACAAATCTTATGCAAGTTAAGGATATACCAAGGGAAACTGCTAGTGGTAGATTTTTAACCAAAGATACTATACAAGTTGCTGGTAAATTACTATTTGAGCGCTTAAAAGTAACTGATAGCTGTAATGTATTGCGTAAAAAAGATTTAACTATAGAAAAGATTAAGCCACTAGTGCAAACTATTTACGAAACCTATATGGTTAATAATATTATTTATTTACCTATAGGTGCGCAATATGTGTCAGATAATAATCCTTCAGAATTGTTACGAGGTACTTGGCAATTAGTAGATGAGAATCATAAATTAGGTAAACTTTGGGAAAGGATAGCATAATGACAACACGACGCTTAGTTAATTTAGATGACTTTGTTACAGAGAAAACTACTTACAATCGTTTCGGTGAAAAGGTAACCAAAACACCACTTGTAAGAATTGCTGACGGCGGGCTATTGTCTAATTATAAACAGCTATCTACTAACGCCAAATACATTAAATTCACAGGAATGTTGGAGCCAAATGATGGTGGTGAAGGTATGTATATCCAAGATGATACCATCACTGATGATGAAGACTTAGGTGTAATTATTTACATAGGCGAACATAAATATCGCAGATTATATGCTGCTTGGGTAAATATAGACTGGTTTTACACAGATGACTTTGGAGTAGCATTACAACGTGCTATTAAATACTCATCTATAAGAGGCACAAGAGGTAAGACTTATGAATGTAAAAGTGCTATTACAGCACATATAGATATACGAAATATTGGAAACCACGGTATGGTAGATTTAGGCCATACACTAATTGATATGCGTAATGCTACTGTAAATTTTACTAATGAAGAAGAAAAGTATTGCTTTAATATTCGTATTTATCATAGAGACACCAAGTTTATGTTTACTAATTGTAATTTTAATGTTACTAATAATAACATAAATTTAGTAAATATTGCAAACATTATAGGTGTAAATAGTTATACTGATATGCTTACCGATAATGTTTACAATGTTACTAAAGATAAATTACCTGATACAAACAGAGTTGTATTAGTAGATGAGCCTGAAATTGAAGGTATTAAAACATTTGACTTTAACGGACAACTACAATATATAGGAGATACTATATCAGCTAATGATAATCAAGCAGTAACAAAAGCTTATAAACCAGCTGATTATGATGAATCTTTATATGTATCTTTACAAGATACTAGAAAATTAGCAGGCTTAACTACATTTACTAGTATATTTGATAGGGCTCAAGGCAATACTGTTGTACAAGGTAAAATAAATGATTATATTTTAGAAAATATACAATTTATGTTATATAAGATATTAGCTAATACTATTATACCAACAGTAAGTAGAATGTATTATGTTAATACTAATACTAATATATATAATGGGATACTTCAAAGTTATGTAGCTTCTTATGTGTATAAAATACTTGTTGATATTTATATTACATTAGGTGATACTTATATAGTAAGCGAAGTTAATATATATGACCCGCTATTATTAAATTTAACTATTCCACCTATAAAAATTACTAAAGATAATGTTAAGTCTCTAGATGAGTCTAAAGAAATTATAAAATATAAACAATATTTAGGTAGAGATGGTGAGGTAATAACTTTAGCAGTTTCGTCTATATACGAAATGACTGTGCCTTTATTAAATAATATTTTACCTCCAAATAAACAAGCAAAAGATAATAAATTTTATTACATATATTGGGATTATACATCATCGTTATATTATACGGGATATGATAATAAATTTTATATAATACCGTTATGTGATTTGGTTACAGATAAGCGCAGTTATATAATTTTTACATATTGTGGTAATAAATATAACTTTGATGCTGTAATAAATGATCCGTATTATTCAGGGCAAGATATAACATGTATTACTATAAGTAACTATATATTTTCTGAAGTAACTTATACTAAACAGTATACTAAATTATATAACTTACCTTTTACTGTAAATACTGTATCTATAAAAGGTGTTGAATATGTATCCAATATTACTCCTGTATTCTATATTGCGACGCAAGATATAATAGCTTTAAAAGATGGTAGTGTAGACTCAATTACAGTTACAAATATTTATATAGAAGTAGTAAATATAATACAAGCAAATTTAGTGCCATATACTAATTCTAGTGATACTAAACCTTGTGTAAAAATCGGTGTGTCGTTATTTTACAATAATATAAGCATAAATTCTAACTATTGTAATATATATGTAGCTAGAGTAATTAGTTTAGGGCACCCAATATATGAATATCCATCTAATATAGCTAAATTATTACCTACTGAAGGTAATAATATAAAATACCCAGTATTTACTACACATAGTTGTAATTTCCCAGGCTATAAACATATTAAATATAGACAAAGTATGTGGATAATAGGGGCTGGGGCAGATCATTTTAATTATAGAGCAGATGTGCCCTGTGGGACCGATAATAGTGGTTGTGAGTGTCCTAGCCCCGGCGAGACTCGTCACTATGTTTCGAATTATTATGACCTTACAGTTAAATTGTCCCCTTATCAAACAAAAAATAAATATAATTCAGCTATATTTACTTTCGTAGGAAGTGTTGAGTCACGATACCGTAGCGCTGCTTGGCATATGCAAGGTTTTGAGCCAGGTATGGGTAGTAATATGTATAGCTATTCGGACTGCTACCACAATAGACACGATTCTAATGCGTTTAATTATATATATACTGCATTTGATGAATTTACTGTCACAGGATATAATTTATGTATATATACAAATTATATACGCACCGGTTCTTTTCATAACCATCGCTATACTACTACTTCAGCAACGTGGACAGGTTATATTACAGCAGGTAAGTGGTGCGAGAACAACCGCTTCTGTGGTAGGGCTCCTGTATTGCGTAAAACACTAACACTATTACCTACTACTCCTATGTTAATAAATTTATTTTTAGGTATGCAAGATACGCGAGATAGACTATTTGGGACACAGACTATTGGTGTATATAATATTATACGCGATGGGAATCTCAAAGACCCTTTTAGAAATAGAACAGAACGCCCTGAATATCAATTTGCAGCTCCAGTAGGTGTCTTAAACCCATAACAAAGGCTACTAAATGAGTGAAGATATAAATAGTCAGGCTGTTATTGTATATTTTGTGAGGTGCTAAATATGAGACTTAATAACTTCCTAGGTGGTATGTCTACTAAGTTTATACCAAATCTTATCCAAGATAATGCTTGTGTATATGCTGAAAATGTAAACTTAGCTACTGGTGCTTTAACCAATATAAAAGAGTTAAGTAGTGTAGAGAAGGCTAGAAATAGCCACCCATATTTTTATAAGAATAAGTGGAATTATTATCCTAAAAGCTCTATATTTACAGAAACTGGTGAAATCTTATACATAGCTGATGGCACTAACATTAAGAAATGTATAGATGGTGAGACTATAGATAATCTTATTATTGATGCACCTGTTTATGCTCCTACGGTCGTAGAAACTGACAAAGAAGGTGTTGTTTATGGAGAAGGTATACAATACTGCTATACTTACTATAATGAGAATGATGGTAGTGAGTCAGCGCCATCTAGCTTCAGTGTTGCAATAAATGTAGGTAAGTTAGAAACACAGAAGTCCGACACAGTATGGACTGGAATGAAGCAAATTAAAATAACTAATATCCTAGCTTCGCCTGATAAGCAAGTAACTCATATTAGGTTATATAGAAAGACTTCTACATTATCGAATTATGAGCTAATCCTTTCATTACCAAATGAAAATTTGGAAACTATAGACAACTTTGACTTTAGTTATTCTGCTATACAACCAAAGTTGCAAACTTATGGATTCAATCTGAAAATAGATTGGAATCTAACACCTCCATACGCGGCTAAATATATAGCTGCTTACCAAGGCACATTATTTGCTTCAGGCACAGGTAATAATGCTAACTGGCTATATTACAGCGAATCATACTCACCATTTATGTGGGGCACTGGAGCAATTAAATTTGATGACAACATAACAGGCTTAGGTGTTATTCAAAGCGGTATTCTAGTTTTCTGTAGAAGTAAAACCTACATTCTATATGGTAATGTTGGTGCATTTAGCAAACAATTATTATTACCTGCGACAGGGTGTGTAAACGGTGCTTCTATAGTTAATATGCAATCAGGTTGTATTTGGCAAGCAACTGATGGTTACTATCTATATAGTAACGGTCTACAAAACATTACTTATGAAAAACTAAGTAGCGCATATCTAAAGCCTATCATTTCAGCTCATTGCGATGATGAAGCTTACTACGCATTACAAGAAGACGGTAAAATCCTAGTTATTAACTCTAGGTTAAATTTTGCAATCTATTATTTTAGTGCTGCAAATGCTACAGGAATACATTGCGCATTGAATAAATTGCACGTATGTGATGGCAAAAACTTAATGACCTACTCTGGTGATAATGCAGATATTAAATTTAAGTCTAAACATTATACCGAGCAAGGTATAAGTATGTATAAAAACTTTAAGACTATCTATGTATATTCTGAAGGTGACTTACAATTTAAGGCTTATATAGATGATAGGCTGGTTGCAGATGTGCCGCTAAAAGAGAAAGGTGTAACTGAAGTCAAAGTAGACCAACATAATCGCACAGGTTATTACATTTGGTTTGAAATAGAAGGCACTGGCTCAGTTAAAGAAATTGAATTCATTGCGGAGGCTAGACAAAATGGACGCTGAGAAAATGCTGGAAAATTTACCTATTCCTGATACAAACAACCCTGAAGAGCTACGGCTGTATATCTTACGATTACGTGAGATATTACAAGAAATTATCAAAGAAATTAAAAATTTTGAAAGTCGTTAGCCTTTCATTTACTTTCTTAAGATAATATTACTTAATTTAACCTTATAAGGATTGTGCTAATGTATGGCAACCATTATCTTCTTAAAAGATTATGTTACATTTGTTTTGATCTAAAGTGCTACTGGGTGTTCTTGGTTGCTGCTGCAGGTATGGCTATTGCCGGCGCTGTGCAAGCGGGAATTGGTGTATCAGAGCGCAATAAAGCTAGGAAAGAACAAGAAGCCCAATATCGTAAACTATTAGATGTAGCGGCTAAGAAAGCTCAATATGCTGCAGACTTAGATAATGAATGGAAAGATAGCTTTGGTGATACTACTAAACAAGTAGCTGAATACTATAGCAATTTAACTGGTGACTCATTACGACAACAATACGAACTAGCTGGCAATCAAGCTAATATGCAAAGTTATCAAAATTATCAAAATCAATTGAAGCAATTAGATACTAAAATGAATCAAATGGGTATGCAAAATTCATCTCAAGCGTTGTCTGCTTTAATGCAAATGTCTAGTCAGCAAATGGCAAACAATGCTGCTATTAACTTTGAAACACAAATGAATAAAATGCAGTCTGACCAGCAAGTAGCGCAACAAAAACTAGCTTATAATCAAACTGGTAATTGGCTTAAAGAAGCTGCTATAAATACTAAAAATCAAAGTATTGATATGGAATACCAAGCAGAGCAGACACTAATGGGTGTTCAACAGCAAAGAGAGCAAAGTGCTAATGATATGATTTCTAGCGGTATAAATGCTATGTCAAATAGTATGTCTACTGCAGTATCGGGGTGGCAAGGTATGCAAGCAAATAAAACGCAATTACAAACTGCACAAATAACAGGCCGTAATCAGTTAATGAACCAACAACTAGGTAAGTATCAAGCAGATGGGCTGAATTTTAGTAGTGCTTTTAAGAGTGCAAATGCAGACGTTAATCTAGTATATGGTGGTATAAAATGAGAGGTATACAAACTAACTTTGGCGCTGGTGTAGCAGATATTGCACAGCGTAATGCTGATAGAGATGCAAGGCGTGCGCAAGCTGCTGCACAAACAGGTCAAAATAATGAATTAGCATTAAAAGAGCAAAATCTAAACTTACAATTCCAGCAATGGGGTGCGCAGTTAGCTGCGCTACAACGCCAAGAGCGAGATAGACAAAAACGCGAGTATACATTAGCTGCTAGGGATTATAATATGCTTGTAGATCAATATGCAAAGACTGAGGACCCTGCTTTATTAGATGATTTAAGAGTTATGGCTGAAGATATTAAAACTAGGCTTCCTTGGGCTTGGGAAATGTATGGTGAAGAATTTACTACCAAGTATAATAATACACAACCTAATACAGGCCCAGTTGGAGGCACGTATAATGATGCTCAAGCATATGCTCAAGTAGCTGGAGGCACTAGCCTTGCTAAGGGTATAATCATTAAAGATTTTACTGAAGAAGATTATAATAAAGCCAAGAGCTATACTTTAGCCCCGCGTGCAACTGATGAAGAGAATGCAAATAGATTTACTCGAGGTAAAAATGAAAGGAAATTAAGAGGCCGTAGAGATCCTCTTAATGTAGATGAAGCTAATAATCGTAGGCAAGCTTTTAACGATAATGATAGTGGCCTAAGAGATACTAGACAAAATAATTCTTCTCAAATAGCTGATGAAAATAAAATAGACGCTGTGCTTAATGCACCTGAACAAGACCCTAATAGCCCAGTATCTAAGATGCGTAAAGAAGACTTTGATAATGCTGGCAGAGACCCTAATACACGTAGTGTGGCTAATATGCAACAAGCGCAAGCGCAACTAGATCAACTAGCTAATTCACAAGGTTTGTTAGAATTAGATATAGATGATCTAGTAAGTATTCAAAGAGGTGAATTAGGCTCTGTATACGCAAAATATCCTAATATTACAGAAGACCAAAAAGATGGTTTGAAAGATATGGCTATTGATATGGCTATGATGCGACAAGGCTCTAATAATGACGGCACATTTTATATGCCTATGAAAGCTATGATGGATATGAGTATGGCCCCTGGTAAAGACCTTGCTAAACGTATGATGCCTAGACCTTTATCAACAAACAGGTTAGGAGCTAATTATACAGAAGAGATATATAATGAGCAAGATATAAAATTACAAGGTCAAGCTGCTCACCTACAAAACTTAGATTATGGTATGCAAAATGCAAAAAGAGAACAGGCTACATTACAAAAACAGACTCCAGGCACTATGGCATATAATAATACAAAAGCATCTAGTTCACAATATGATGCTAAGACAAATACCATACAATCTAACACTAAATTTGAGCAACCTACTAATATATCACAAGGTGGCAGCAACAATAAAGATATGAAACCAAAGGAAAACTTCAACGATAGTGCGATAAATGCGTGGAATAAAAAGTATCCGGATAGACGTGTGAATAATATGGATGAGTTATTCAAAGTAAGCTCTAAAGAAGAAAGAGATGCTGTATTAGACAAAACCAATGATGATGGTATTACGTTGAGGAATATATATTCAACCAAAGAACACGCAGACCCTGAACTTAAGAAAAAGATAGAAGCTAGTAGTAAACTAGCTAATATTGTATCAAATGTTGATTTTAAGGATAAAGGAACTGTAGCCGCAGTATTTGATAGCTTAAATGGTATAATTCCCGCACAATTTGCTAATAAGCTTAGAAGTAAATCTGAAGCAGCACAAAAAGCTGCAATTGATGTGCTAAAAAATGCTACTGCAAAAGATGCTAAGATAGGTTCTTATAATAATACATCTATGAATGCTAATATGAACGGAGCCATAGTTAAAGGACAAGTTACCGAAGATGATTTATATTTAATGTCTCAGCTATTAGATAGTATGGCTAATGACCTAGGTGAAGCATCTAATTCTAGAAATAGCTACGATGCTTATATTGCCAGAGAAAAAAGTGAGGTATATAAACACATAAGCGGTAATCTTAGAGCTAAAGCAGATATATTGAAAACAGTAGGTAAAGATAATTATAATGCTATAGACGACATTACAATGAATTCAGATAATCAACCTGAAATAATTTATAAAGGTAAGCGCTATATAGTAGATAAAATGGAAGGTGACGATGGATATTTTACTAATGGAACTCTTAAGCTATTTGACCCTGAAACTAAAAAATTTGGAACATATTATAAAGGTGAGCTTACATTTAAGTAAGGGATGACAATGAAAGTAACTATAGAAACATTACAAGATACTTTTAAGTTCGGGTATGAGGCATTTGAACTAAGCAGGCGTGAAGCAGATTTAGTTATGAATCTTTACCACAATAGACAATATACCTCTGAACAATTGGCGGTATTGCAAGGTAGAGGGCAACCTAGGGAAACATTTAATATAATTAAAACTTTCACTAGATTACTACTAGGTTACTATTCTACTGTGGTAAATACGATTACAGTATTGCCTGCTAAGCAAAGAGATGTCTTAACTGCCGGAATTCTAAATGATTTAGTTGATTACATTTTTAGAACAAATAACTTTGTATCTGAGGCTGAAAAGATAAAACTAGATTTGATTTTAACTGGCGTTATGTGCAGTTTAGTTACAGTAGATGAGCTTCCTGAAGTAGATGAATTTAATAGACCTAAGTATAGGATAAATATCCAACATACTCCTATGCACGAAATAGTTATGGATCCTATGAGTAAAGCTGATGATTATAGCGATGCTAGATTTATACATAGATTTAAGTGGATTACTCAAGAATCACTAACTAAATTATTTGGTAAACAATGGGTAAAGAAGTTAGAGGAATACCGTAATACTTTACACCAAGATGATACTGAATATACTAAGTTTTATATGGATAAACTTGTAGGCTATCATAACATTTACAATAATTACCTAATTGTGCATAGTATTATGGAAGATGATAACGGGGATACTTGGGAAGTTTATTGGAGTGGTGACTATATACTACAAAAAGAGAAAGTTACATTCAGAGAAGTAAGATGGCCATATAGAATTCATAAGCTACATAATCACAATAATATAGCTGAATACTATGGTATCTTTAGAGATATTATAGAAACGCAACACGCTATAAATCAAGCTATAATTAAGATTCAAACAATGGTAAATACACAAAAAGTGTTTTATCAAAAAGGTGCTGTTAAAGATGCACAAAAGTTCATTAACCAAATTAACCGTGTTAATGCTATTATAGAAGTAGAGGATTTACAAGGCATTAAAGTTGAAAATTTAACTCAAGATATTATTGACCAATATCAGATTATTGACAGAGCATTAGATAGAATCCAAAGAATCCTAAGTATTAACGATTCATTCCTAGGTATGGCTTATGCTAGTGATAGTGGGCAAAAAGTAAAATTACAACAAAATGCATCTATGGTAGCATTAAAATACCTAACAACTTGTTTAGAGCAATTTTATAGATTGCTAGGCAAAGATATTATAGGTTTAGTTAAACAATATTACACTGCGCACGACGTGATTAGAATTGCAGATGATTTTAATGCACAATCGTGGCTAGAAATAAATAAACCTATGCAAGTGCCCACAGGCTTAACTAATCCTGAAACAGGTGAGCCAGTTATGGATTATATGTATGAAGAATATCGCGACCCTGCTAGTGGGCTTCCTAAGGAAGGTAAAGATGGTGAAATAATCTTAACGCCAATTCCAACTGCAGAAACTGAAATTGAATTTACAGAAGCTGATGTTAAAGTAGATTCAGTAGTATATAATGATGAAGAAGAAAGAACGCGTATGACTTTAGAGCAATTTATCTCAGGACCACTAGGTCAAATGTTATCACAAGCTAATCCAGCCGGATATTTTGAGGCAGGTGCGATTGCATTGCGTGAAACTAAAACTAAATATAGTGCTAAATTAGGTGAGATACTAGAGCAAACAGCTCAAATGCTAGGTAGTCAAATGACCCCTAATGGTAATACAGCAGAAGAGAATATGATGCTAGGTGCAAGTGCAGGTCAAGAAGTGCCAAAATCAACTGCAAATAATGTGACAGGAATGTAAGATTATGAAATATAATAAAATTTTATATCAAATTATTTACATAATGCTATTAAATTTAGTTGATAATATATTATCTAATATATTTGTATTAGATAAAAAATCTAAATTCTTTGGTTGTAAATTTTAATTGGAGGCAATTAGATGGCTAGATATGAAGATTTAGGTAATGGTTTTGGCGTTATACGCGATGATAATGATGAAATACTTAAAACTACTACTGTAAAACCGCAAGAAGCACAATCTACACCTGGGCGTAAACCTACAGTATATGATAGATTTGATAATGAGCCATATCGATCTGGACCATTAAATGTGCCTCAAAAACAAGAAAGTGAATTAACTATATATAAAAGACAATTAGAAGCAGAATATAATCAAGCTAAAGAACAATCTAAAATAAATACTAAACTTCGTGCAGAAAAAGCAGGTCAAAAGATACTTGATAAGGTAGAAGTAAAAGCAGGGCTAAAAAATGCTTATGAAGTAATACACGATGCAGATGAGCGACATCAAAGTATATTCGGTGTTATTAAAGACGCTTTATCTAGTGATAACCAACGAAAAGGAAATGCTAAATCATTATTTATAAAGCAACTACAACGCGCAGGTCACGAGGTAGTTACTAATCCACACACCGGACACCAAGAAGTATTATATAATGGTCACGGAGTTGATATAGATGAAATTACAGATAAAGGCTTTTTGGAATCTATGGGTGATGGGTTAGCAAATCACGCATTTGAAATGGCAGGTGGCTTGGTTGCTGCTATGAGTTATAGTAAATGGTTAAGAGCGGCTGCAGCTGCTAACCCAACTAAGATTACTCCTCACGGCGCTGTTGGCTCGGCAGCTATGTATGCTGCTGGTGTTGGCGGTGATGTTATAGGAAGTTACGTTGATGCGTGGAGAGATAAAAAAGCAGTAGAGCGTGCTAAAAATTCACAACTCGGTAAAGACTTATTAACTAGTTATATGAACGTAGATGAGATAAATACTCAAATAGATGATGCTGCAGGACTAGTTGTTGTATTCAATAAACGAGCACCTAGTTTAACACAAAAAGAAAAGGAACTTCTAAAATATACAAATGATGCTACAGATAATTTTATGACTTATGCTGGTGTTAATGCAACAAATGCTGTGTTGAATGATGCTCTTATGATAGGTGTTACAGAAGGCGTAGTTAGGCCAGCAATAAAAGCAGCAGCATATGGCTTAAAAAATACTAAGGTAGGTCAAACAATTACAGATCATGCTGCTTCTAGCACAATAGGTATTGGGACAGGAACTACAGCTGGCTTTGTAGCAGACACAATATTACCAGGTAGTGGTTTCCTAGTTGGAGCAGGCACTGGTTATTTAACTAAGAAAAGTGTGCAATCTACTAAACAATTTACTAAAAGTGCATTGAATAAAGGTAAAGAAGCACTAGATAAAAGTGGTGTTACTCCAGAGAAACTAAAAGGCACTATATCAGAAATATCGCCGCTTAAGGCTAATGTAGATATTGAGACCTGGGCTTATCAAACAACTAACTTAAATATGAAAAACCCAGAAGCCTTAGCTGCAGCGCAGGGACTACATAACTTAGGTGTTGAAATTCCTACTGATACAGGTATAGGTAGAGTTGTTAATAGTATGTTATTAGCCCCGACCTCTGCACCATTCATTCAAAATATGGTTAAAAATTCTCCTTATACAGCTACAGGTATTAGAGATATGTTACAAGGTTTTACTCACGCATTTGATATGCAATTACAAAAATATCTCCCTACTAATAAAAATATCGCTGTTGCTACATTATCAAATGACTTAAGAGCGTCACACGCAAATAATATTAACGCATTGAATGAATTAGCTAACTTAGGTAGACAATTAACTAATAATAGGCGCGTTAGTGAATCATTTGCGTTAGATTATTGGACTGCTATAAATAAAATAGGTGATGGGAAGCAATTAACTAAAATAGGCTTGCCTAGTAAATATATCTCATCTAAAGTTAATCGTGCGGCACATTTAGAATCTGACAATATGTATGAAAAACTTGGTGCTATTAAGCAAGAAAGTGCAGCCACACAAGTAATAAATAGTGGTATGTTACAAAATGCTGATTTTGGTGATTTACTAATTATGCAAGCTAATATCTCTACAATTGATAAAAACCTAGCGGCTACTATACCATCTTTAAGTGACTTGCGTATAAATCTAGATTTAGCTATAGATGATATGCTAAATTCAATAAGCGACAGAGGTGTGCGTGAAGCTTTGAGAGATAATATAGGTAAAACTATGGGTAAAATAGTTGCGTTTGAAGGATTAAGCACTAATAAATTATTAGGTAAAGCTCTTAGGGAGAAAGACCCTGATAAAATGGTGCAGTATTTAACTGATGCAATTAAAGAAGTATCTATTATAGATAGTGCAGCTGGTATTAAACAAATTTTGCAAGTATTACCTATGCAAAAACGTGCGCCTATGGAAATGCTAGTTTTGAAGAAAGTTATTGAAGACTTTACAGAAAACTTAGAAAGCCCTGGTAAAGCTGTTATAAATAGTGCTAAACTTAGAGGGTTCTTACCTAAGGTTAAAGACCAAATTACAACTCCAGAAGGTAAAGCTCTAATAGATATTTTAGATTTATATGCTAAAAGCTTTGGTGATTCTGCAGCCATACTAGCTGCTGCAAAACCACAAACTACTGTTGCAGGCGGTCAAGGTATCAGCCAAAGTATTATGACTAGGTTACATACACGGCTTGTTAGCACTTTAACTACAAAACTATTAGGATGGACGACTTTAACTCACGCAGGTCAAATGTTTAGGGCATCATCACTAGCAGCTAAATTCTTTAAGGAGCCGTTTAGTCCTAAAATTATGCGGGCTATAGATGATTTGTATAATATTAAGGTAGCTGAATATAATAAAGGTGCTAAAAATCCTAAAGCATTACAAGGTGAATTACAAATTATTAAAGATATCAAAGATGCAGCTTCTCATGCTAATAATATTAAGCAAGTAGTTACTAATAATGCAGATATAGTTGCTAAACAAGTTAATGATAGTATACAGCAAGGTAAAACTATGGATGATGCTATAGATGAGGTCTTAGCTCAAATGGGTAGTCAAAAACCTGAGCCTAGTATTAAACAGCAACTAGCTGCACAAGGTCAATATATTGTGCCTACTGAAAAAATGACAATATTGAGCGACACTAAAGTAGCTGATTTACAGCAAGTGCCTGCGGAAACTATCTTTAATACAGAGCAAGCTGTTAAAGATAATATCTTAAATTATACGCTAGCTATAACAGAAAATTATGCTAGTATAAATCAAACATTTAATCAAAAGAATTTTGCAAATAATATTATTGATAGTTACAATAATGCACTACCACCTAGCCATAACCACTTAAAATTAAGTAGGTTTGAGGACGACTTTTTTGAACAGCTAGAAAATATTGTAACCCGCAGAGAAGATACTAGGCAACAGCAAGCTGAAATACTTGCAAAACAAGCAGAGGAAGAGGCTGCAAAACAAGCTGCAAAACAAGCAGAGGAAGAGGCTGCAAAACAAGCAGAGGAAGAGGCTGCAAAACAAGCAGCAAAACAAGCAGAGGAAGAGGCTGCCGAAAGAGCTAAAGTTGCTGCAGAAAGGAAAGCACAAAAAGAAGCGAAAAAAAAACAAAAATCTATAAAAACCCCTAAAAACGTTGTCCAAAAAGAAATGTCTTTTCCTGTAAACTCTATATCTTTTGAAGTAAGTAGTCCTTTTACAGCAAAATCTAAAGACCATATATTTGTAGGTGGATCTCTAAGAGAGCGTGCTAGAGCTTTTAGTAAAAGTATAGATAATTTTAGTGGAAAATTTTCAGAAGAAGATATAGCTGCAATAATAAAAGCACCTCAAGATACATTGTATATAGTTAAAGATGTTATGTCAGATATAGTAAATAATACTGTAAATCCTAGCTTAGATACATTATCAAAAGCTATGAAAGTATTTGATACTTTAGTAACTTCAGTAGAAAAGAAACTTGGTGATACTCCTGAATTAGCTAAGTGGCGCATACAAGCTGCGGCTGAGTATGATTATGCTGCCTGGCTTTTACCTAATAAACAAATATTTAATAGATTAGTGCCATATAAAACTATAGATGATTTTGCTAATGTAGGTATTCCTATTTCTGATACAGTAAAAACAGCATACACCAATAAATCAGCTTCTGAAATGTTAGATTTATTTATGAGGCATATTATGAGACATAATATGCCTCAAGATGCTGCATTTATTATTAAAAATATAGATGATGTAGCAGTTGCTGAAGCTACTAAAAATGTAGACTTATCTAAAGTATTTATGCGTGATGGTAAACCTTTAATTTTATATAGAGGCGCTGATAATACTAAATTTAATAATATTAAGTCGCATAACGCTAAAAACTTTAATTCTAAAGAAGAAGCGGATAAATTCTATAAAGGAAAGTTAGATTATAATAGAATCCACGATAATAGTATTTGGTTAACTAAAGATGTTTTACACGCTACTTATTTTGCTAATGCTGTAGAAGATGGTATGATACGCCCTTTTGTGTTAAATAAAAGTAATAAATTATTGCAACTACACGATAATGCTAAATTTGGTTATAATCATAAGTATCCAACTGAATTCTATGATACAAACTCAATTCTAGCTCATAGATATCTTAAAGATATGACACCTGAACTACGTAAGCGTAGTGACGCGTTAATAAAACAAATTAGAGAAGATAAAGCTACTGGCGTTGTGTTTTCTGATGATACAATAGCTGTATTTGATAGTTCGGCTATAAATAGAATAGATTCTAAGCCAACTAATTATACAGCTACACATAATTTCTATAGTGTCGGTGGAGGCCTAGCTGGTATTGAGCAAGATGAGAATGGTCAATTTCAAATTGACCCTGTTAAAATGGCATTAGGTGTATTACTAGGCTATAGTGCTATAAAAGCAGCGGATTCACAATTAGTTAAGAATGTATCAGAGGCTTTACGCTATGAACCTATTATAAAACGGATGTTACTACTCCCACAAAATGAAGTGCCTAAATATGCTAAAGCTATGACAGGTAAAATTACTGAACTAACTAAAAAAATTGCTGATGACAAAAATATTAAATATTTCTATGGTAGTAATAACGCCGTTGGAGCTAACAAAACTAAGAAGAAAGAAGCACAAAAAATGTGGGATGAAGGCTACTCCGAGGAAACAATTAAAGATAAAACAGGTTGGCAATATGATGAAATTACTGGCCAATGGAAGTTTGAATTTGATAAACAAGCTACAGGGTTTTCTCCTAATGATACAGAGCATGCATATAAAGTATTAACCAGTAAGCCTGAAGGTGCAACAATGGAAGAAGTATTTCCTAATGCCACAAAGCTATATGAAATGTATCCAAGTGCTAAACATGTTAAAGTTACTATTGATAAATCACTTGCTAACGGCAATACGAACGGGTATTTTAACTACTTAACTAATGAAATATCTCTTTCACCAAAAATTATTCATCCATCAACGTTTAAGCGAACAATTACCCACGAATTACAGCATTATATTCAAAACGTCGAACAATATTTGCTTACTACTCCGTATACAATGACTAGTCAATTGCCAGAGTTATTTAAGAAACAACCGAACCTAATGAAGGATATTAAGAATAACTGTGGTTTTATACAGCCTTTTATGGACACACAGGTAAAATCTGCGATAAAGGCAAATAAAAGCATAAATACATCAGATCTGGTTATCACAATAGATAATAAGCTGCCTGAATCTATAGATTCTTATAAGATAAGCGACAAAGATATATTGCCATACGGAGACGGTATAACAATCAATTTACATACAGACTCGTCACAAGATACTAAAAATATGTTTATATTTATAGCTACTTACTTAAACTATACAAAACATTACGCACGAAAGTCTACGCAACGACATTATATATATAATTCCCCGCTATATTACTATACAAGAGGTATAGAGTTAGAAGCTTTCGCAGTGGGCGGCCGTTAAAATCATCAAAATAATTTTATAAAAATAAATATAAAATTATTAACATAAATATATCATATTTGATTGATAATATAATAGATAATATATTGATATATCTATCATAAAATCAAATTCTTTGATTATATAATTCATTTTGTTTCCTATTTTATTAAATTTTTATTTGCAAAGGCTTCTAATTTTCGAAGTAGTTTTTCTTGCATAACACCGTGCTTCAATGACCTACCCTCGAACTGAGCTCGATACTCTTTAACTCGCTTTATAAAAGTGTAAATATCACCTGGGCGCATTTTACCTCTATTTATTAAATCTTTAGATTCAGTTTTAGTTACAAAGTGCCTAAAAGATACTAATAAAGGATGATTGCAAGTAGCATTATAAGCATACAGCTTTTCATCTAAGTTAAGTATTTCTAACACTTTGTAATATTTATGATTTATTGCCATAGCTAATCCTTAAAATTGTAATAGAGTGAAAGTATCAATGTAGTGCCTATTACTAATACAAGTATATACTCCATCATCTTTTCATCTAGTTCTGCAGGTATCATATTGTCTCCTCTTCAAAAGTTTCGTTGTTAAAATCACGCTTCTTGCTAACTAAGTTATACACTTGGTCAGAGATAGCTTTCTTAACTAGTATATGATGCACTGTTGTTGTGTTACTTCCGTTAATGTTTACTATTCTTTCTCTGCGTTGAACGAATCTAGCTCCACTATAATCTGAGCTATAAATGATAAAGTGCTTAAGATGACTTAGGTCAACACCTTCTGCGTGAGCATTTGAGCTAAATAATTGCGCGTGTTTGAAAATCTTACCTAGTTTTTGACGCTCAGCAATAAAATGACACATTATACCAATATCCTCAGAGTCACCAAACTTATCTTTAATATATTCTGCTTTAGAAGCTTGTGGTAGAATGATATACTCATCACCAATCTTAATAGTGCCACCTTCTAATTGATGCAAAGCTGTGCGCAACTTCATTGTGTTATCAGCTAGTAATTCTGTGCTTTCGTTAAATTTTAAGACTTTATCTTTTAATAACGTGTTATATAACGATTTTGTCAATGAATCTAATTCTATATAATGAATTTTATCATCAACTTCAGTTGTTATACCTGCATCCGCTTGACTCATATAGACGGTAAAGTGCTTAATAACGTCAAGCAATTTAGGCTTAA
>ERZ808278.620-NODE-620-length-21162-cov-4.010423_pt1 | contig 21162 bp, 23 predicted proteins | sample MGYA00521239_ERZ808278 | MGnify/ENA primary metagenome ERZ808278 (study PRJEB31516, sample SAMN03275600) | gut metagenome | biome: mammalia-associated habitat; material: feces | host: Papio cynocephalus | place: Kenya | collected 2012-07-17 ... | reverse complement strand
GCGGGTATGTGTTGAAATCTGGGGCTGATGTGTAATTAGAGGGGTTTTCCGTATAGTTTTTATGGTTTTATTCGCTTTTCAGAGGAAAATGCATAAAAAATGTACAATAGAGTTATGCATTTTGCACAAAACATTGTACTGTATATATGTAATTGAGAAGAAAAAAGCCAGCAGACACTACAATCTGCTGGCTTACAAATTTCATACGTTCAAATTAATCGTTAATTACTCGACCAATCTTAATTGGAGAACGGTAATATGCATTGGAAATCTTAATACCATCTCTCTCATTACTTGCATGAATTACTAATCCATTACCAATATACATTGCAACATGGCTTACACTTCCACCTTTACCATAGAAGAATAAATCACCAGGACGGACATCTCCCGAACTTACACTTCTAGTATAACCTGCCTGTTCTCCAGATGTTCTAGGAAGATAATATCCATAATGCGCATAGATACTCATAGTAAATCCTGAACAGTCTGTACCATTTGTAAGGCTTGTACCACCCCAAACATAACGGTTGCCTAAGAACTGCTTTGCATATTCAACCATGCTGACACGAGCAGATGTTACACCTGCTGCTTTATTTTCTTTCAATTTTTCAACTGCAACCGCTTTCTTTAACTGGTAAGAAACATCTACAAAATCCTTTGAAATGAAAACTCTTTCATTATCAAGACGAACACACATCCAGTTATCTAACTGCTTGTACATTTCTTCCTTATCAACGTCTGCAATATATTCTGCGCCCTCACCTTTAAAATATTTCTCTACAAACTTTCTAACAAAAGACTCTTTTAAATCTTCACGGTAAATCTCTAATTCTTCATCTTCTGGCACTAATGTGTACTTAGCTGAGTCTGTACTTGGCACAAAACGCGCATTTAACGTGGTTGTTCCTTCTCTTACCGTAGCTACCAAAGTACCTACTTCTAAAGCGTAAGCTTCAGCTTCTTCATCTGTTACTAAGTACTCGCTGGATACATAACCTGATACATTACCAGATTTAATTTTTGCCCAGCCATTCTTAATACTATATATGTTACATCCTGCATTCTTTGGTAACTTACCAACAATTTTAGCATCCATATCCGGTTTCTGACGAATATTTAACCAGTTATCCACTTTTGCGATACCTAATCTATCATAATTCAAGTTTGAAATTAAATCTTTTACATTAATTTCTTCCTTATCATTATCTTGATCCTCTTCATCGTCAATTCCATCTACGGAAGTTACTTTTACACCAGAACCATTTAATAAAACTGAACTGGCTGAATCATCTATTGTATGATTAGCAGCACTCCTGATAACTGCCTCCGTTTCATCTGAAGGTAAATAACATTTTTCTGTTAGTAAATCATTCTGAGCAACGGATGCTTCATTTAATACTGAAGACGGTGTTGGTTTGGCAAATGCTAATAATGACATTCCCATGAAACCAGCAACCCCGATAACCCATAATTGCTTTCTCATAAATTTCCTCCTAAATAGCGCTTTCTTCCAGCGCGACAAATGTTTATTACAAAAATGTTACATTTATTACGTGGATATTATATCAATATTTTATAATCTTGTCAATATTGTGTCATATTAGCGTCTCTTCATGTGTAAAGCACACAAATAAGCCAGTTGACACCCCTAAAATGTCAACTGACTTTCTTAACATCTTATATGATAATACAAACCAATCCACCATTGCTGTCATTAATTACTTTCTGGATGGTTTCCTGTAATTTAATCTGGCTCTCTCCATTTAATTTATTTACCTTGTTGTTAATGCCTTCTTCCACCAGCTGCTGAATAGACTTGCCAAATATATTGGTTTCCCAGATGCCACTTGGATTATCTTCTGTACTTTCGTTAATGTACCGAATCAAATCCGTAGCCTGCTCCTCACTACCAACAATTGGTGCAATTTCCGTTTCGATATTTGCATTAATCATGTGAATGGAAGGTGCAGTTGCTTTAATCTTCACGCCAAACTTATTACCATGTTTGATAATTTCCGGCTCCTCTATATGGATTTCATCCATAGTAGGGGTTACCACACCATATCCTGTCATCCTGACATTGCTGCAAGCATCTCCAACTTTGGCATATTCTTTTCGTTTTGCCGCTAAATCCTTAATGGTAGCAATAAATTCATATTCTCCGGCAATTGGCTCCCCAATCAGTTCACTGAGAATCTGATAATAATACTGATCGTCAAATTCCGCTGAAACGTTGATATGACCAGTCTTCATGTCAATATCATCCAATTTCATGCGTTTAATGTAACTGCTGTCTGTCGCAAGATTTCCATAATTCACGTCTTTAATTAGTGACATACGGCTTAAAATTTCCTTCACACCACGAATCAAATCCTGTTTTAGTGGATGATCCTCGGCTAACATTTCCACCCATTTTGGCATGTAAAAATCAACCTGGGCAATTGGAAATGCTTCCAGAATACGTTCCATAATGCGAGTAATATCATCTCTTCTTAACTGCTCACAGTTAATTGGAACAACGGAAACGTCATATGCAATTTCCATCTCCTCTACTAAACTCGTTGTTTCATCAGAATATGGACGATTTGTATTTAACAACACGATAAATGGCTTGCCTAGCTTCTTCAATTCCCCGATAGTCTTCTCTTCTGCTGCAAGATATCCTTCCCTTGGAATATCTCCAAAACTTCCGTCCGTGGTAATGACACAGCCGATAGTGGAATGGTCTTTAATAACCTTCTTTGTTCCGATTTCTGCTGCTTCCGTAAAAGGAATTTCATAGTCATACCAAGGTGTCTTAACCATACGTTCTTGATCATTTTCAATATGTCCCTGTGCTCCGTCAACCATATATCCAACACAGTCAATCAGTCTGATATCCACTTGTTTATCTTCTGACAGCTGGATTCTGGCTGCTTCTTTTGGAATGAATTTTGGCTCTGTTGTCATGATGGTTTTACCTGCCGCACTTTGTGGAAGTTCATCAATAGCCCGCTCTTTACTATGTACATCGCTTATATTGGGAATTACAAGCAAATCCATGAAGCGTTTGATAAATGTCGACTTACCGGTTCTAACAGGGCCTACTACGCCTATGTATATTTCGCCATTTGTCCGTTCTGAAATATCGTTATATACATCAAAATTGTCCATAACTATCCCCTTTCCATATGCACTAATACAATATATGCGGGGTAAAAATGAATTATTACTATGTATTATACGATACTTTACACCTTTATTTCTTTTATGAACAAACCAATATTACTCAATGATGTAAGTCTTTCCCTCGCCTGCTAGCAGTATTTCTAGTAAATCTAATATTCGAACTTGAAATTTAAGCAAACGAAAGGACCCAACTATCCAATTTCGTCTTGTTCAAATGTCTTCGCTACACTTCCTTCAACTTTATCAAGAAATGTATACGAAGCATTTTCAAGTAAGAAATTGGATAGTTGGGTCTCAATTACCACTCCAAAGTAGGATACTCTGTCTTACTCTCCCTAACGAGTAATTCATTTAACGCTACCTTAGCGGATTTATTCTCAAATAACACTTCATTAATCTGTTCCACAATCGGCATGGACACATCATACTTACGTGCAAGTGCAAGTGCCGCTTTCGCTGAATACACACCTTCCACGACCTGTTTTACTTCATCCATAGCCTCTTTCATCGTATACCCTTTTCCAATCAGATAACCTGCATTACGGTTACGGCTATGTTTGCTTGTGCAAGTAACAATTAAATCACCTACACCAGATAAACCAGAGAATGTTTCAATCTTACCGCCCATTTTAAGACCAAGACGACTCATCTCCGCAATACCTCTTGTCATCAATGCAGCCTTTGTATTATCTCCATATCCTAAACCATCGACAATACCAGCAGCCAACGCGATTACATTCTTTAACGAACCGCCAAGCTCAATTCCAATTACGTCTGGACTAGTATACACACGGAACACTTCGTTCATAAACATTTCCTGTGCAATCTTAGCTGTTTCCTGACACTGGCATCCGATAACAACTGTTGTAGGAATTCCTTTGCTTACTTCTTCTGCATGGCTAGGACCAGATAAAACAGCGATTCTTCCTTGCGGAATTTCTTCCTCTAAGATTTGAGAAATCGTATAAAGGGTTTCATCCTCAATTCCTTTTGCTACATTTACAATCATCTGCTGATCTGCAATGTAAGGACTTGCCTTTTTTGCAGTTTGACGTACGTAAGGAGACGCTACTGAAAATACGATTAATTCTTTATCCTTGCAGGCTCCTTCCAAATCAGCCGTAATAGAAATATTATCTGGAAGAATTACTCCCGGAAGTCTGTCCTTATGTTCCCTGTGGACAGATAACATTTCTACTTCTTCTTTTAGTGCAGACCATAACGTAACTTCATGTCCGTTATTTGCTAACAGGATTGCTAAAGCGGTTCCCCAGCTTCCTGCGCCTAATAAACTTACTTTACTCATACTAAGTTCCTTTCTTCATGACCTCTGTAGAATCTATTTATATTATTTTTCTTTCTTTGAACCAAGCTTGCTTTCTGTACCATTTAAAAGTCGTTTAATATTCTGAGCATGTCTAAAATAAGCTAATGCTGTAAAACATAAGCTGAGAACCAGCATATGTATAAAATACTCGCTACCGCGCCAGAATAAAATGGTATTTATCGTAATAAGCCAAGCTACCATTAGAGAACCTACTGATACATATCTTGTAGCTGCGACAATTGCAATAAATAATATTAAACCTATAATGGTAATTCTCCAGTCAGCCAATGACACAATGACTGCCGATGTAACAGCGATCCCTTTTCCTCCTCGGAAGTGCATCCAGAAAGGGAAGTTGTGTCCCAGTACAACTCCTAAACCTGTATACAGGCCCAATAAATACCATAGGTCTGAATCATGAAACATATATCTTACTGCCAATACAGGAACGAAGGCTTTGAGCAGGTCACCTATAAAAGTAACAAGCCCAGCCTTGATTCCCATTGTTCTTAAAGCATTGGTTGCACCGGAATTACCGCTCCCCTCTTCTTTGATATTAACATTATTGTGCTTTCCAACAAAATATCCAGTTGAAAAACAACCAAATATATACCCCACCACAATACAAACAATAAGCTTTAAAATCATCTTACTCTTTATCCTTCCTTTCACGAACAATAAATCGAAGGGATGTTCCCTTAAATCCGAATGATTCCCTTATCTTATTTTCGATATATCTTAAGTAAGAGAAATGCATTAGTTCTTTGCTGTTTACAAAAACAACAAATGTAGGAGGTTTAATCGATACCTGTGTCATGTAGTATATCTTAAGTCTCTTACCTTTATCTGAAGGTGGCTGCTGAAGTGCAACTGCCTCTGTTAAGATTTCATTTAATACACCAGTGTTTACACGAAGTGACTGATTTTGAATAACCATTTCAATTACATCAAACATTTTTGTAAAACGCTGACCTGTCTTTGCAGAAATGAATAAGATTTCCGCATAAGGCATGAAGGATAAAATATCACGAATTTCATTGGTCTGCTTATAGATTGTTTTATCATCTTTTTCGATAGCATCCCATTTATTTACTATGATAATAACACCTTTCCCTCGCTGGTGTGCGATACCTGCAATCTTGGCATCCTGCTCTGTTACACCTTCTGATGCATCAATTACTACAAGAACCACATCTGCACGTTCTACTGCTGCAACAGTACGGATGATACTGTATCGTTCCAAATCTTCTTTAATCTTGTTTTTTCTTCTTAAACCTGCAGTATCAATAAAGACATATTCTTTGTCATTGTAGGTTACTGCTGTATCAATTGCATCTCTTGTTGTACCTGCAATATCAGAAACGATAACACGGTTTTCACCAAGAAGGCGGTTAATAATAGAAGATTTTCCTACATTTGGCTTACCAATGATAGCCACACGTGGTCTTTCATCTTCTTCCTGATCGTCCTTATCTTCTGGGAAATGTTTTACCAATTCGTCTAACATATCTCCAATTCCAAGTCTGGAAGAAGAAGATACTGGAATCGGATCACCAATTCCCAAATTATAGAATTCATAAACATCAGGCATAAATTTATCAAAACTATCTACCTTATTTACCACTAAAACAACAGGCTTATGGGATTTACGCAACATATCTGCCACTTTGAAATCTGCATCTACTAAACCTTGTCTTACATCTACTAGGAAAATAATTACGTCTGCTGTTTCAATTGCAATCTCAGCCTGCGTACGCATGTGAGATAAAATTAAATCCTTTGAATCTGGCTCAATACCACCGGTATCAATCATCGTAAACTGATGATCAAGCCAGTCAACATCCGCATAAATACGGTCTCTTGTTACACCAGGAAAATCTTTCACGATAGAAATCATTTCACCGGCCAAGACATTAAATAACGTTGATTTACCAACATTTGGTCTTCCAACGATTGCTACTATTGGTTTACTCATTTTCACTCGTCCTTTTTAATCATTTATTATAGTATCGATCAAAGATGTTCCGTCTGATTTTACAATACGAATCTCTATTTGTAAAGCCTTTTCCAAATCCGTGACAGTTAAATCATCTAATAATACTTTCTCTCCGCTTCGTAGTAATACATCGGGAAGTATTAAATAATCACCTAAATCCTGGTCTTTCAGCTGGTTAATAATATCCTGCCCTGTAAGCAAACCTGCAACCGTAATATCACGTCCGAAATAATCATTGAATATCGTGTATACGTTACAGTTTATGTTGGGATACTTTTCCATAACCTTTTCTGTCTGTTTTTTTATTATCGGAGAAGCAAGAACTGCTGTTGCCAGAGACACCTTTTTCCTTCTATTATCACCTGTAAGTGCAGCAAGATAATCATCCACTTCATCTTCTAGTGAACGTATCATGCCAACGCCATTCTCAATCTGATTATAGCCTTCATAATACGCTTCATCTGGTATTGGCATTTCTGCCGTTAAATACCACTCATCACTTGCAAATACAAACCTTGTCCCATGTTCTTTTAATAACTTGTCCTGCCATTTGTGTATGGTATTTAGCACTTCAATGGCATCCTCCTTATTGAATTTTTTAAGAGGAGCAAGATTGTCTCGGAATCTGGTAAGTCCGACCGGAACTACCGATAAACTTTCCATATATGGCAGCATGTTCGATAAATACTCAATGCTTCGTTCTAACTCAGCTCCATCATTTAACCCTTTACATAAAACAATCTGACTGTTCATTTCAATCCGGTTATCATATAACTTCTGTAGTTTTTTCAGTGCTTCACCTGCGAAACGGTTATGAAGCATCTTCACTCTAAGTTCTGGATTTACCGTATGAATGGAAATATTAATTGGAGAAAGTCTATATTTGATAATACGGTCTAAGTCCTGATCCTTCATATTCGTTAAAGTGATATAATTTCCTTGTAAAAAGGATAATCTCGCATCATCATCTTTGAAATATAAAGTTTCTCGCATTCCTGGCGGCATCTGATCAATGAAGCAGAACATACACTTGTTGGTGCAGGAACGGTAATTGTCCATTAGCCCCTGCTCAAAGTCTATTCCTATATCTTCATTATATTCCTTTTCTATCTCAAGTTCCCACTGCTCGCCATTTGGCTTTTCGATTAGCACCGTAATGAATTCATCGTTACATATAAAATGATAATCAAATATATCTTTCAGTTCTGTGTCATTTACAGCTAACAGATAGTCTCCAGGCTCAATTTCTAGTTCTTGTGCAATACTGCCTTCTTCGACACTTTTTATTTTATGTTTCATACAATCCACCAATCTATAAAATCATATACCTAGTTATTATATCCTATCATTTCAAATATAACAATATTGAATCTTTCTTTTTCACTTTTTACCTAATTTCGTCGAAAACTTGACTATGCTTTTATATAATGATATAAATTTTATAGGTAAATTTATTTCAGAAGATAATGGAGGCACTTTATGTTTAAAAGACCACTTAATATTGCAGTTCCTGTAGCACCTTTAAAAATCATTGCCCTATCAAGTTGCAAGGAATTAGGTGAACTAGTGAATGCTCACCTTGTAAAATCAAGAAAACATCAGATTTCAGAAGAACACACAGACCTATCTATTTTAGGTTATGAATCTGATTCTTATTTAGTAAATCACAACTGTCCACGATTTGGTTCTGGTGAAGCGAAAGGCGAAATACGTGAAAGTATACGAGGAAAAGACTTATTCATTTTAATTGATACCGTCAACACTACCAATACATATAAAATGAACGGAGAATTAACCTGTACATCTCCTGATGATAATTTTCAGGATTTAAAACGTATTATCCAGGCATGCAGCGGACAGGCTCACAGAATTAACGTTATCATGCCTTTCTTATATGAAAGCAGACAACATAGAAGAAGTAAGCTCGAATCCTTAGACTGTGCTTACGCACTTCAGGAATTAGTTTCCATGGGAGTATCCAACATCATCACATTTGATGCCCATGACCCAAGAGTACAAAATGCCATTCCAATTCAAGGCTTTGACAACTTTTTTACTTCTTATCAGTTCATTCAGGCTTTGTTTGAAGCGGAACCAAACATTATAGTAAATGATGAAAACACTATGATTATCAGTCCTGATGAAGGTGGTATGTCACGTTCTCTCTATTATGCCAGCGTGCTAGGAGTCAATATGGGTATGTTAAAAAAAACGCCGTGATTATACACAGGTCATTGACGGCCGTAATCCAATCGTTGCCCACGAATATCTAGGAAACAGTGTAGAAGGAAAAGATGTTTTTATCGTAGATGATATGATTTCTTCTGGTGAAAGCATGCTTGACGTTGCACTTGAACTGAAGAAGAGAAAAGCCCGTCGTGTCTTCATTGCTGTCACATACGGACTCTTTACAAATGGTTTTGATAAATTTGATAAATATTACAAAGATGGCATCATTGACCGTATCTTTACAACCAATCTCTCTCACGTACCTGATGGGCTGTTAAAGAAGCCTTATTACAAAAATGTAGATTTGAGTAAATACATTGCGCTCATTATTGATACGTTAAACAATGATACTTCTGTAAACGAAATCCTGGACCCTAACATAAGAATCCAGGAGTTATTACAGAAACACAATGCAAAATTCCTTAAATAATTCTATTATACAAGTGATATAAATCCACATACGTTACCTCTTTTTCCGCCTGACGCACGGTGGGAAAAGAGCAGTGTGGAATTGCAGCAAGTACATACATTAGACACTACAATCTGTTCTTTTGGCACTCCTGCTTCTAATAAAATACTCTTATTTAACATCCAAAGGTCCAGCTGATATTTTCCGTTTTCCTTCGGAAATACACACTGCTTCACAATCTCTTCCTTAAAATTCTCTTCGATCTGCCAAGTCACATCTTTACTTACTTCATAACAGTTCGCACATATAGAAGGTCCAATTATGCAGTGTAAATTCTCTGGCTTCGTTCCAAACTCCTCATTCATCTTTGCCACTGTCTTAGCCCCAATTTTTCCTACTGTACCACGCCAGCCAGAATGAGATGCTCCAATTGCCTTATTTTCCTTATCCACAAAAAATAATGGAACACAATCTGCAAAGGAAGTACATAATACCACATTCTTTTCATTCGTAATAAGTCCATCTATATTGGTAAGTTTTCTATGTCCGTAATCCGTCCCCTGACAATCCTCTTTCTTCGCCACATGGATTTTGGTATCATGAACCTGGTCTGAAAATACAACATCTTCCGCTCTCACTCCTATACTTTTACAAATCCGTCTATAATTTTCTGTGACGCTGTCTTTGTCATCTCCGCGATTGTAACTAAGATTCATGGTCTGAAACATCTCTTGGCTGACTCCTCCAAGACGTGTTGAAAAACCATGCTTTACAAAGGAGAACTTCTTTAACTCTGGAAATTCAATATAAGGTGTTTCCTTTTCTACTAAATGACTCCCAATCTGATTGTCATTGTTATAAGATACCCCTGAATACGGATTTTTCTCTGTCAAAACGATTGCATTCGTTCCTATTTCAAATAAATTATTTGCGTTATACACTGTCACCACATCCTTACTCTAAATCTCAAAAGCATCCTGAATTACTCTGATATCTTTTCCTAGAATCACTACCACATCAAACCGTACTGGAGCGTCCATGGAATACCGTTTTTCATACAGATAACTTTGTGCCGCTTTTATAATATGCTGCATTTTATAGGTAGAAATAGCCTCTTCTGGTGTTCCCATCTTCCTATTCGCCCGATATTTTACTTCCACAAATACAAGATATTTTCCATCCTTACAAATAATATCTATTTCACCAAATCTGCAAAAATAATTTTGTTCTATAATTTCATAGCCCTTGGACTGCAAAAAGTGAACAGCAATTTCTTCCTGTTCACTTCCTACCTTCCTCTTATTATATTTTCTGCCCTGTTCCCTCGTAGTTCCACTCCCCTTACTTAATTCGCTCTTTAATTTTCTCCATATCACTGACAAATACTAGAATCTCCGCTACTACTTCATATAGTTCCTGAGGAATCGTATCGCCAATCTCTAATGTTGACAGTGACTCTGCCAGTTTCTTATCCTCATGAATTGGGACATCATGTTCAACTGCAGTTTCAATAATCTTATCTGCAACGTATCCTCTTCCAGTTGCAACAACCTTGGGAGCAGAATCTCCCTTTTCATAAGTCAGTGCAACTGCAGCTTTCTTCTTATCAAATATACTTCCCATCTATATTACCTTCCTTTACAGACTTTAAACAAAATGAGTTATAAATGTTTTTCTGTGTATCGGACAGGGACCGTATTTTCTTAAGGCTTCAATGTGTTCTTTTGAACCATATCCCTTATTTTTTGCTAATCCATACTGTGGAAAGACTTTATCGTATTCTACCATCATACGATCTCTCGTTACTTTTGCAATGATACTGGCAGCGGCAATCGACATACTTTTGGCATCTCCCTTTATAATTTTAACCTGTGGTATATCCACCTCTGGAATTGTCACTGCGTCATTTAACAAAAGGGTAGGTTTTACTGGTAAAGAACTAATAGCCATTCGCATGGCCTTATATGTTGCCTGCAAAATATTAAGTTCATCAATTTCCTGCGGGGAAACAATGCCAGTTCCCACCGCTACCGCTTTTTGCATTATTTCAGGAAAAAGTGCCTCTCTCTTTTTCTGTGAAAGCTGCTTTGAATCATTAATATATAGAATCTTTGCATCCTTTGGTAAAATAACTGCACTTGCTACAACAGGTCCACAAAGAGGTCCTCTTCCAACTTCGTCAATTCCACAAATGTAAGGACTTTCTTTGTATTCCTCTTCAAACTGCCGCATTACTTCTAAACGCTTTAATTCTTTTTCGTAGGCTTCTTTCTTCTTTTCGAACTGAGCAATTAGTTTTTGAACACCAGCACGCTCATCATTTCGAAAGGAATCCATGACCTGACTTAAGGAATCCAAATCCGCTGATTCGAATTCACTTTTTATCTCACTTATTTTCATTCGTTTCTCTCCCTAACTATCATTTCGAAATCACACACATTTTGTTCAAAGGATACACTCTTACTAGTGCTTTTCCAATGATTTCGTCTTCTCTTATAGCGCCTATTGAACTATATCGACTATCCAGACTTACTGACCGATTGTCACCAAGTACAAAATACTCATCCGCTTTCAGCTCCATTTTTAATGGTTCCGACTCTGGATTAATCGGATCAAGTCCATAATGTTCTTTTAGTCTCTTTCCATCAATATAGATAACACCCTTTTTTATTTCCACTTTTTCTCCCGGAAGACCAATTACACGCTTAATTAGATTCGTTTTATCTCCTTTCGTGAAAACAATCACATCAAAACGTTCTGGTTTCTTATTTAAATAACTCAGTTTTCCCACAAAAAGCTTATCCTTATCCGATACCGTTGCTTCCATAGAATCACCATGAACAACTGTAATCTGAATTACAAAAGCAGATAACAGCTTAGCGACTGCAAATGCAACTACAACGCATAATATAATTGGAAGTATTTCTTTGTAATAAAAGTTTTGCTTTTCCGCCTCTTCCGAAGCATCTTCTTCCTGTTCTATCTTTTTCATTTCTGAATACTTTTCTGTATACGAAACAGGTTCTTCCTTCCACTGTGTTGCTTTGTTATATTGAGAATATAAGTGTTCGTCCTCCCCCTTTTTCTCGTAATAAGTATAGATATCCTCACAGAATTCCAAGCTTTCCTTAACTTTATCCTCTTCGTTCATCTGAACACCCCTAGTTCATTTCTGGAAATTCTAACGTAATGCGACCTAATTTTCCATTTCTAAAATCATCCAGAATCAGGTTCGCTGCCTTCTCATAATCAAGTTCATTTCCTTTCAGACGGCATGCACGAACATCTGCAATTTCTTCTAGCACCTTTACTTTATCCTCTTTTTCTTCAATCCCATATCGTTCGGCAAGTTTACCCGCATAGTTAAGCTGTAAGAAATCAATTAATTCTAATGCCAACTCTGTAACATTTAAAATTTCATCTTTAATAGAACCAATAAACGCCAATCTAAGCCCTACTGCTTGATCATCGAATTTTGGCCACAAAATACCCGGTGTATCTAGTAATTCTACGTTCTTATTCAGACGAATCCACTGTTTTCCTTTTGTTACACCTGGGCGGTTTCCCGTCTTGGCGCAGGCTTTTCCTGCAAAACTATTGATAAATGTTGACTTTCCAACGTTAGGAATCCCTACAATCATAGCCCGAACAGGACGGTTGATAATACCTCTTTTTCTGTCACGCTCAATTTTTTCTTTACAGGCTTCCTGAATGACATTATGAACTTCTTTCACGCCTCTACCATTTTTGGAGTTTACAAATGCTACGAAAAATCCTTGTTTTTCAAACCATTCTTTCCACTTAAGTGTATTCTTCTCATCTGATAAATCGAACTTATTCAATAAAATAATTCTAGACTTATTCTTTGCAATCTCATCAATATCTGGGTTCTTGCTACTAAAAGGAATTCTTGCATCTACTAGCTCAATTACCACATCAATGAGCTTAATGTCCTCCTGCATCATTCTTTTTGCTTTGGTCATATGACCTGGATACCATTGAAAATTCATCTATTTTTCCTCACTCTGTACATTTATTTTACTTATAAAATCAAAAGGTTTCACACGAATCCATGCTCTGCCTACTATATCTTTCTTTATAACGACTCCTATATTGGCATATCGGCTATCCTCACTTGCATTTCGATTATCACCTAGCACAAAATATTCCTTTGCATCCAGCTTTATCTCTTCATTAGCAAGCCCACCATTGGAAATCAGATCAAACTTATATTCTTCATTTAATTTTTCTCCATTGATGTATATAAAACCGTCCTTAATCTGAATGGTTTCTCCAGGAAGCCCAATGACTCTTTTAATGTTATAGTAACTATGTTCATCTCCACTTTGTTTAAAAACAATTACATCATTGCGTTTCGGTTTTGCAAAACGGAAGCTCATTTTATTCACAATGATTGCGTTACCATCTTGCAATGTTGGCTGCATGGAATCACCAATCATTGAGATTCTGACTAATCCAAATGCTACAATTAAATAAGATAATAAAATAACAGCTGCTATTTCCACAATCCAAATAATAATTTCTTTGTTTCGTTTCTTTCTAGCTGCCTCTTTCTCTTCATATTCGTAATATAAACCCATGAACGAATCTCCTTCAATTTATTGACTTCATTATAACACAGAATGTCAAAATGACAACAAACACATTTCGACTATATCGAAAAAATTCCCACGACGCATCGTGGGAATTTTTTCATTTTATAGATTATCTATACTGATTACCTATAACCGTATTACTATTTCACTAACTCTTTAACCTTAGCTGCTTTACCAACACGGTCACGTAAGTAATTTAATTTAGCTCTTCTAACTTTACCATGTCTAACAACTTCGATTTTGTCAACGTTTGGAGAATGTACTGGCCAAGTTTTTTCTACACCTACACCATTAGAGAATTTTCTAACTGTAAATGTTTCTTTCGCTCCACCGTTCTGTTTTTTTAAAACAGTACCTTCGAATACCTGGATTCTTTCACGGTTTCCTTCTTTTACTTTAGCGTGTACTTTAACAGTATCTCCCACTCTAAATTCTGTTACGTCAGCTTTTAACTGAGCGTTTTCAATACTTCTAATGATATCGTTCATTGTTGTTCCTCCTTCATAATTTTGATGTTCTTAATACATTTTCATGTGTTCATCCTTTGTGAACACTGTAACAGAGGAGCATCTAATCTCACAACATTTTAATACTACCACATTCTCTATTATTATGCAAGTAAATTATTTATTTTTTGCTAATAGGTCTGGTCTGCGTTCCATGGTACGTTTTAATGCCTGTTCCTGTCTCCAAGCATCTACCTTTCCATGATGGCCAGACAACAATACTTCTGGCACACTCTTATCCATAAACGTAACAGGCCTTGTATACTGAGGATATTCTAGCATGTCCTCCGTAAACGACTCTGTTTCTGCAGAAATATCATTATTTAAAACCCCTGGAACCAAGCGGGATATAGAATCCATCAGTACCATGGCTGGCATCTCACCACCTGTCAGTACATAATCACCAATTGACACATTGTCTGTTACGATTAATTCCAATACCCGCTCATCGATTCCTTCATAATGCCCACATAAGAAAATCAAATCTTCTTCCGTAGAAAAATCTTGCGCCATTTTCTGCTTAAACACACTGCCTTGAGGAGTCAGATAAATCACTCTTGGATTTTTCGTAAGAGGCTCCTGATTATTTTCCTTACGTCTTTCTTCGATCAATTTAACTGCATGAAGATATGCATCATAAACAGGTCCTGGCTGCATCACCATTCCTGCTCCCCCACCATAAGGATAGTCATCCACCTTGCCATGCTTATTACCAGCAAAATCTCGTATGTTAATTGTGGTCAAGGTGATTAATCCTTTTTCCAATGCTCTTCCAATCACACTAACTTTCATCCCATCTTCAATCATTTCTGGGAATAAGGTCAAAACATAAAAATTCATAGTTTTCCTAATCTCCTAGTTAATATCCAGTAACCCCGGCAACACATGAACCGTAACAAGCATTTCATCTGTATCAATATCCAAGATACACTCTTTTGTTACTGGAAATAAAACTTCTTTGCCTTCCTTTGTTTCAATGACAAATACATCGTTGGCTCCAGTTTCCATTACATCTTTAATGACACCAAAGTCTTCTCCTTCATCTGTCACAACTTTAGCGTCCAATACATCCGCTAAATAGAATTCATCTTCCTCTAATTCAACTGCATCTTCTCTTGTTACAAGTAAATCTTTACCTTTGTATTTTTCGATATCATTTATGTTATCGATTCCTTTGAACTTAAGGATTGCCATATTCTTAAAAAACTTAACACTTTGAATTTCTAAATCTTTTTTCTCTTTCCCTGTATCTAAAATTACTTTTTTTAAATTTTTAAAACGCCCTACATCATCTGTTGTAGGAAACACTTTTACTTCACCACGAATACCATGTGTATTGGCAATCACACCAACTCTAAAATAATCGTTCATGTCGTCCTCCAAAATTTCTTATGTTCTACAAAATACTCTTTATACAGTTGCACCTAGCCCTGCTTTATTAGGGGCTTTTTGACTTATAGGGAAGGACTCCCAGAGAACTTTCCTATAAGTCAAAAAAAGGAGATGTCACTAGGCATCCCCCAATCATCTACTGCATGATTTCTACAGTAACCTTCTTTTCCTCTTTTGACGCTGCAGCTTTTACTACTGTACGAATCGCTTTTGCAATACGTCCCTGCTTACCAATAACTTTTCCCATATCTTCAGCAGCAACTTTCAATTCCACAGTAACACCGTTTTCGTTCTCTGACTCTGTAACAACAACTTCGTCAGGTTTCTCTACTAGTGATGTAGCTATAACCTTAACTAAATCCTTCATTTACTTCGCCTCCACTTTGTATTGACTAGGGAAGGGCTCGCAGAGAACTTTCCTAGTCAATAAAACAAAAGACGTACTACGAAACTGCACTACAACCGTAACACAGCTCCGCAATACGTTCCTATTACATAAGACCAGCTTTTTTAAATAGTTTACCTACAGTATCAGTTGGTTGTGCACCGTTAGATAACCATTTTTTAGCTTCTTCTTCATTTACATTGAAAGCGCTTGGTTCCTGTGTTGGATCATAAGTTCCGATTTCAGCGATGAACTTACCATCTCTAGGAGCTCTGCTATCAGCAACAACTACTCTATAAAAAGGAGCTTTTTTCTGTCCCATTCTTTTTAATCTAATTTTAACTGCCATTCTCAATTCACCTCCTCAAATATCTACTAATATATTATAAATTGCTTGTAAAAGAATTTACGTTGAATAACCAAAATTATTCAATTGCAATTATAAGCTTTACCATCCACAATGTCTTTAGGAATCGGCTTCCATTTTTACAGTCCAAAAGGTAATTTAAATCTTCCTTTTTTCCCTTTTCCACCCATTAAACCAGACATCTGCTTCATCATTTTTTTCATCTGCTCTTGTTGTTTTACCAGCTTATTCACTTCACTGATATCAACGCCTGCTCCCTTTGCAATTCTTTTCTTTCTAGAAGGATTCAAAATTGCTGGATTTCTTCTTTCTTCTTTGGTCATGGAATAAATAATTGCTTCCACACCTTTGAATGCATCATCATCTACTTCGATATCACTTGGAAGTCCCATATTAGGCAACATGCCAAGCATACTTGAAATACCACCCATTTTCTTTACTTGTGCCATTGACTCAAGAAAATCGTCAAAATCAAATTCTGCTTTCTTAATCTTGCTTTCCAATTCTTTTGCTTTTTCTTCATCAATCTCACTCTGGGCCTTATCAATTAAAGTAAGAATATCACCCATACCTAAAATACGTGATGCCATTCTGTCTGGGTAAAACTGTTCCAAATCGGAAAGTTTCTCACCCATACCAATATATAGAATAGGTTTTCCTGTTACTGCACGAATAGAAAGGGCGGCACCGCCTCTTGTATCACCATCCAGCTTTGTAAGGATAACACCTGTAATGCTAATTTTATTATTAAATGTCTCTGCCACATTAACTGCATCCTGACCTGTCATTGCATCAACAACAAGCACAGTATGATCAACATTAAGATTTTCTTTAATCTCAATCAACTCGTCCATCATGGATTCATCAATATGAAGACGACCTGCTGTATCAAGTATAACAACATTTAAATTATTCTTTGCTGCATGTTCAACAGCAGCTTTTGCAATATTAACAGGTTTATGTCCATCTCCCATAGAGAAGACTTCAACTCCCTGTTTTTCACCATTTATCTGTAACTGCTTGATTGCGGCTGGACGGTATACGTCACAAGCAACAAGTAAAGGTCTTTTCCCTTTTTGCTTAAACTTGCCTGCTAACTTTGCAGTAGTTGTTGTTTTACCAGCACCTTGCAAACCACACATCATAATAATTGTAATTTCATTACCAGGCTTTAATGTTATCTCTTTGGTTTCATCCCCCATAAGAGAAACAAGTTCTTCGTTAACAATCTTAATTACCATCTGTGCCGGGGTAAGGCTGTTCATGACATCTTGACCTATCGCTCGGTCCTGTACTGTCTTAATAAAGTTCTTAACAACTTTAAAGTTTACATCAGCTTCCAAAAGAGCCATTTTAACTTCTTTTAAAGCAGCTTTCACGTCCGCTTCTGTCAAACGGCCTTTTCCTTTTAAATTTTTAAAAACATTTTGCAGTTTTTCTGATAAGCTGTTAAATGCCACACGCACCATCCCTTCTATAGTTCATCTAATATTTTAGTTGAAATATGCTGAATTTTTTTAATATTCTCGTTATAACCGTCAATTCCTCTTGCAAGGGATTGAATCTGGTTTACCATTTCTTTGGTCTTTTGAAATTTATGAACTAATGAGAGCTTTTCTTCATATAAACGAAGTTCTTTGCTACTCCGTTTAATAATATCATACACGCCTTGTCTTGTCATCCCTTTTTCTGTGGCAATTTCGCTTAGGGAATAATCGTTCAAAATGTAATCTTCAAATATCTCACGTTTATGTTCTTTTAATAAGGCACCGTAGAAATCGTAAAGCAACGAAAGCTCTACTATATTATCCATTTCCATGTTGAGCACCACCTGTAAAGGTTTTTTCTTTACAAACAGCATTATAACAGAAGCCAATATAGATGTCAAGAAAAATTCTTTACAAAAATTCATAAATCACATTAGCGTAAAAAGATTCTGAAGCCTCCAAAACACCAAAAAGCCTCCAAAGCAGATTCTAGTTATTTACCATTTCTACTTTAGAGGCGTCATATCATAAGCTAATGTGACAGTCCCCATTCGGAACATTTATAATTTTACAAATAATCCTGGTTAGATACTCTTTGCTAATTCATCTAATTCATCGTAAACAACTTGTATCTCTTTTGTAAATCCGTCTATTTTTTCCATAATTGTTTCGCTTGAAGTTGAACTTTCCTGTGAACAACTGGATATTTCCTCTGTGGAAGCAGATAACTGGTTTATACTATTAACAATTGTCTTGTTAGAATCATTTATCGTATTAACATCCACTACAATACCATCCACTAACTTCTTCAAATTATTCATGTAGTCACCACTGCTTGAAAAACTTTGATTAACATCAATAATTTTCTGGTTCTGTTTGTTAATACCCTCAACAGATTCTTCAAGTATCTGCATTGTTTTATCTGTTACCTGACTTAATTCTTTGATTATTTCTGTTATTTGTTCTGTAGAGTTCTTAGTTTCATCAGAAAGATTTCTAATTTCATCTGCAACAACTGCAAAACCACGTCCTGCATCTCCTGCCCTTGCAGCTTCAATAGAAGCATTTAGAGCAAGCAGATTCGTCTGATTGGATATAGACAAAATTGCATTGGTAATTTCTGATACATCACGCACTCTTCCAACAAGTGTTTTAATAATTTCTGACATTTGTTTTGTATTGTCATTTACACTATGAGATTGAACAGTTAAATCTTGTGCAAGTTCGATTCCATTTTCAATAATATCAAGCACACCAACTGTAGTCTCATGTGCTGTTTCAACATTTTCCATTGTTTTTCCAATAGCCTGCTGGATATCTGTGGTCATATTAGCCTGATGTGTAATCTCTTCAACAGTTTCTTCTGTACTATCTGCAATTGCACGCATAGAACTAGTACTCTTCTCCATTGCTCTGTTAATTTCGGTCAATTCGCCCATTATAGCATTAAACTTCTCATTAATTTCGGTCACAGTTGTAACAACACTATTTGCAATTTTTTCATTCTTTTGAGAAGTTGCAATAATTTTATCTTGTCTTTCCTTCATAAACCGAATTAATAATTTAGTTGCAGTTATAAATGCTACTACTAATACAGCAAACATTATAGGATTATATAAAATTTCAACAGAAACATCATCATACACAACTGCACCAATCTTTAACTTATATACCTCACTAATAATAACTGTGACAAATGCTACAGATGTTAAACCGGTAATTAATTTTATATCTAAACAAAGAACAACAATAAAAAATATTGGAATTATGTAAGAAAAATAGCACAAATTTTTAATTGTAAACAGCGTCACCAAATACGTAAAAGTGTATGCATAAATAATAAAATATAAAGCTTTTCTCTTTTTCCCTGATGTAAAAAACAATACACTACTAACTACAATATATAGTCCAACTACAGCTTCAAATATATATAAATGTATTTTTCCGCACATCAATTCTTCTGCGGCACTCATCAGCCAAAACACACACATAATTATGGATAAAATATAAATTAATCTACTACATCTCTTAATTTGGTCTTCTGATAAATTCATAAACATTCCCCTTCACTCGTTATTTTCTACTTAGAATTTTATCAATTTAAACTAACAAATCCTCCCCTCATCTACACGTTATTAATGCATATAATGCCTAACCTTTACATTTTATACAAATATGTTCAACCATAGTATATCATTTTTGTGTCCTTTAGGCAATATTATATCATGAATATTTGCACTAAAAAAACTCCTTTTGTAATTCTAATACAAAAGGAGTTTTTCCATCCATATTATGCATACAGTAAAACTTCCTCTTTTTTTACTAATTCACTAATTGTATTTTCAACATCGTCAAGTATTTTTTCGTAATCATATTGAGCTTCTTTATCATACTCCATTACAATATTCATAATTCCATTTGCTGTAATAATTCCACAGTTACACTTTCCACTAGGCTGTTTTGGTGAACTAACCTCTATTTCTTCAACTTTAACCTTTCCATAATTACTCGCCAACTCAGCCAAACCAAGATTGCTTATCATAAATGGCGGGAAATTATTCTTTCCACCGTACACATCATTATAATTCTTAGCAATTTCATTTTCAATACAATCCGCATCATCAAAGGTGATAGCATCATGTAAATTACAATCCAAATGGCTATTTAAAGCCGCTACAAATAAGCAGTCTGTTATTTTGGAGAGTTGTGTGCGTACTTGATTCTGAATAAAACTTGCATTTTCCCAAAACGATTTATTATCATCATATAAGCCCTCTATTAATACAGCTCCAGCATAATTTCCCATATTGTATCTATCCTTATTACTGTCAACAACAACATTCATCTTCTCAGATTTTCCAAATGACCGAGCTACTGAAGTTAAAATAATATTGTTAATACTTATATGTTTTTCCTTACTCACTCTTACTAATTGACTCATATCTTGTTTGTCTATACGCAGAATCTTAACACCAGTCTCATGTTTTGACCAGTATTCATTAAACTTTTCCAAATAGTCTTCATATGTAAAAATTCTTTTTTTCTTTTTCCACTGCTTATTATACTCATCTACCGTACATTGAAGCAATTCACTTAAAGGAACCTCTTCATCTAAAAACTCTTGTGTTATAAGCTCTAATGGAATCATCGGTTTATCTTGATATGTAAATGTTCCTTCTTCAATTTCCTGCAGATTCGTCATTATTTCGTTTACTAAAAACACTACTGACCTACCATCTCCACCTAAATGCTGTTCCACAATTCTCATATTAAAGCC
>ERZ808278.619-NODE-619-length-21181-cov-5.055145_pt1 | contig 21181 bp, 39 predicted proteins | sample MGYA00521239_ERZ808278 | MGnify/ENA primary metagenome ERZ808278 (study PRJEB31516, sample SAMN03275600) | gut metagenome | biome: mammalia-associated habitat; material: feces | host: Papio cynocephalus | place: Kenya | collected 2012-07-17 ... | reverse complement strand
ACAGCGACACGCTGCAAGGTTGGTTCGGTGTACCAGAGATGGTACACGGGTGCTTATATAGCACGGGTTGCAATCCGGTGACGGGTTGCAGGGTTTGCAAAGTCAATAGATTTGAGTGACAACAACGCTTTTTACAGCATTAATAAACGTTCACAAAAAATTCATTTGACAAAAAGTAAAAACCGTGCTATAATAAGACCATACCAAACAAACAGCGACACGCTGCAAGGTTGGTTCGGTGTACCAGAGATGGTACACGGGTGCTTTACAGATACCGGGGCGGATCTGTAAATTGATCAGATAGTTGGTAGGGTAGCAGCCTACCAAGTCCACGACCTAAAGCACTATAATAATACCCTATTATCCCACGTATGCAGGTGCATACAATGTTGTAGCGATGGCTGTAGTTCCATGTAAAAAAGCCTTGCATTTATGCATGAGGATCTTGAAAATAGAATAGTTACCTTGTATTTTGATACTTGTAAAGTACCATAGTAGCTATAGGTTGTCTCTCGCTCTTTACTTATATATGAGTGTTGGGAAATATCACATATAGAGGGTTTTGAGATGATGCAATACGTGAATGCTTGAAAAAGCAATGGTACTCCCTGTACGAGAAGTATTATTGTACTTGTGCAAATTAACTCTTTGAGTATTGGCATAAAATGCCGGGCGATATAGCAAGCATTGACAACTGAGTAAAAAAGTTGTGCCACAATAGCAATATACAAGGGTGGGCTGTTACTATGCATAGTGGCAGATCTCCAAGTCATCTACATTTTACCATCTTTCGAGGTCGGAGATCGTGAGATGGTAAAATAGCACACATAGCAAGAAGGCGTTCTTGTGCATAAGTCGCTTTCCACTTGTACAATTTCGGTTGTACAAGTGTCAACGAAAACGTATGATTCTTATTTTCCTTCTTTACATTCTACCACATGCAGAATTCCCTTACAAGGATTTTCTGTGAATAGAATGTAAAATTTCACTCCATTTCCCACCGTTTCGGCGGTGGGGTATAATGCAGCCGTTGACGGTCGCAAGCCCGTATGAAAAATGCAGAGCGTACAAAAAATATTGGAGGAAATTTATTATGAAACACATCATGAAGAAGAAGCTGGAAATTGTCCTGTTGTTGCACGAAAAGTGGTTGCATCGTGGATCTGATGGAGTCCGTGCAGATTTAAGCGGCTTTGATCTCAAAGGCGTAAATTTGCACGGTGTAAATCTGTGCAAAGCAGATTTAAGCGGTTCGGATCTCAAAGGCGTAAACCTTAGAGGTGCAAATCTCGAAGGCGCAAACTTGATATGCACAGATCTTGAAAATGCAGATTTAACAGAGGCAAAATTGGAAGATGCAACTTTATGCGGTGCAAATTTACGTCATGCAGATTTAAGCAATACCAATTTAACGCCGTTAGATTTGCATTTTGCAATTGTGTAAAATCAGGGAAGGAGGAAATTTATCATGAACAACAACAAAATTCTGGCGGTACTGAGTACAAGTGCATTCTCTGCAATCGTAGTGACTGCGATTACAGATGAAAAAATCACCACGATGCAGGAATATGACGGAGAACTTTCTTGTAAAAGAACGGTTTCATTGCACTTGGAAGAAGAAGGTGCATGGTTTACCCGTCACGGTGTACATTACAATCTGAACGAATTTATGTCAATCGCATAAATACCAATAGCATTTAATGGGGCGTGCTATATAAACGGTTCCCATCCCACTACGGAGAAAATCCGTAAATTATTATTTATCTTGGAGGAAATTATTATGGAAAAGTACAATTATCTGGAAGCTGTAAAGGAAGACGTTCTGAACTACATCGAGGAAGAAATCTGTTTTAACGACTTTGAAAGCCGTGAAGAACTGGAAGAACACTTGAACGATGTTCTTTGGACGGAAGATTCCGTCACAGGGAATGCGTCTGGCTCTTACTATTGCAACGCTTGGAAAGCTGCGGAAGCGTTGAACCACAACTGGGATCTTTTGCAAGAAGCTTTGGAAAATTTCGGTGACGATTCGAACCCGATTAAAAAGGGCGAAGAATGGTGCGATGTAACGATCCGCTGCTATCTCCTGAGTACTGCAATTGCAGAAGTATTGGACGATCTGGACAGAGAAAATGTTAAATAACTAACCAACCCTAACCCCCCCCCACCTGATGATGACTGGATGGTTACCAGTCGAAACACCGGAGAAAATCCGGTGTCGTGGGAAACCACAAATATTATCTTGGAGGAAATTATTATGGAAATTCAAGAAATCAAAAAGAGTTCTGTTTACAAGTACCACCATACAGCGTATGCACGTGGTTATGTATCCCGTAAATCTGACGGCTATGCAGTCCCTTACAGCGGAAAATTTGGCAAAGGTTTCAAGATTTATATGCCTTGTTGGGGTTCTACAAGATTCTGCTTGGTTGCTTATTATGTAAAGAGCAACTAAGCTGCACGGAAAATCTGCTGACCTATCTGATCTCGTGGAGGAACTCGAAATGAAAAAGCAAAAGCATGTATGGTTTGTAGCGAAAACATACATAAATTCGTGTAATGAAGCAATGGTATCAGTACTATGCGTAGCAAAAAATGGCTGGGAAGAATATTGGGGCGAATTAACTAATGAAAACATTAAATTTTTTGACACCGAAGAAGACGCAAAAAAAAGAGCGTATACCTGGGCTAACACTGATATGACAGTACACGGAAAATGGGTTTGATAAACCAAACAACTGCTGACCTATCGGCAACACGGGGAGAAAGGAGTAATAAAAAATGTGGATTGAGCTGAACAACGGGAAATTGGTAAACATTGAAAAAGTGACCTGTATCGAAATTGAAGAAGGTGTAATTGTTTATCGGTTCTCAGTAGACGGTTGTGTAGTAGAATCGTTTAAATCATCAAGAGATGCACAACACCGAATGGAAGACCTCAAAAAGTTGCTTAAATAACGATGTGGCAGCGTCGTAGCCATTGACAAGCACCTCATTCTTTGCCTAATACTAACACGCTTCTGAGCCGTTGAGCGTTATCAGCGGCATCCCAACCCGAAAGGGTAAAAATATTTTTGAATGGAGAAAATTGTTATGGATATTACTAAGAAAGCAGAAGGGTTCACTTTTTGGCTTGGCAACGTGGATTATTTCGTCCTTACATCTCGTAAGAACAAGACAAGAGGACTTGCTGAGGAGATTCTTGCTAAAATAGGCGTAACGAAAGAAAATGTTCTTGAATCCACTTGGAACAAAGATGTTCAAATACTTCTTTGTAGATTGAGGAAAGCCACTTGTAAAGTAGTGGTTTTGTCGGATAAACGCCCTTATTATGAAATAGCAGGAGATTCTTTTGGCGGATTAGGATCTTACGTTGATGACGGAAAAACTGTCATTATCAACATCTAACTTTCACCCGTGTTCTGAACCGTCACACGTAAAAGAGCGGTATCCCACACACGAATATAAACCTACGGCTGAAAAGGAGAATTTTATCATGAACGCTGCAAGAAGAAAACCGTTAAGAAAAATCACGCAAGAAGATCTGAAGGAAATCCTGAGAAAGCATGAACTCTGGGTAGCTAACGATCCAAACGGAGAAAAGGCTGATTTAAGTTATGCTGATTTGAGAGATGCAAATCTATTCCGTGCGAATTTGATCTGTGCTGATTTGAGAGGTGCTAATTTAGAAGGCGTTAATCTGAATGATGCTGACTTGAGACGTGCGAATTTAACCAATGTAAATTTAAGCGATGCAGAATTATATGAGGCTGATTTGAGAGATGCGGACGTTAGATGTTCTAATTTATTTAGAACCAAATTATTTGAAACTGATTTGGAAAATGCTAATTTTTTTGGTTCTATTTTGATTGAAACAGATTTGAACCTTGCTAATGTAAAAAATACAAATTTTAAATGCACTGAAATTAAAAGAGTGATAAAACAAACCAGCCCTTTGCTGATAGGAGAATTTTTATCATGAATGAAAGGTGCGTGGAAAATCTATGAAAGTAGAAAAGTATTTGCAGGAAGTAGCAAAGGCTATAATTTCCAGAAAGGCGGGTGGAAAACTTGTGAATCCGCCTGCACTCTGGAAACATCCGGAAGAAAGAACCGTGGGAATTTCAATTGACGGCGGTTTCGGTATTCTCGTTGATGAAGACCTTAACATTTTTCAGACGGAGAATTTCAGTGCTTTTGAAAAGGATCTCGTGAATTCCGATTGGAGAAGCTGCGAAAAATTCGTTTTAACAGGAGTAAAGAAGGAACTTCCTTCTGGTGCTTTGAAAAAGAAGAATGCAACCTTGGCAGAATTGGTTTCAGAAGCTGGGCGGAAAATCTGGATAAATGAAAAGTATTTAAAATACTTTGATTATCATGCAGATTTTTATCAGAAATGCGATGGTTCAATGATTTATATTTCTGATGCTACTTGTCATGGCGTTCAAGTTCTAACGGCTGTAGTAATGCCTGTAAGATGTCCAGAATAAGCGGAGAAAATACGCAGGGTGTTTATATAAATGCCCTGCGTTCGCTTTGCATGGAGAATTTAATAGAGTTTGGAAGGAGAAAATTATCATGGGCAAATATGAAAAGTTGTGTCAATCATTCATGGCACAATTACAGAAAGAAACTTCTAAAGGAAAGAATGTGATATGCTGCATTCTGGAAGATGATTCGTTGTGTGGATACACTTTCAACGGATATAATATCTTTGTTGTTCCGGCTGAAATTACGCCAGAATTTGAATACTCCAGAAGCTACCACCATGAATGGCGTGGAGAATTTGTAGAACTTCATAAGGCGGAAGAAATCGTAAGCGGAAAAAGAAGCCTTGTGCGTTTTGAAACGCCAGCTGGAAAACCTGTCCATCTTGATTCTGCTTTGATGAAGTATTATGAAAAGTATGGTGTATGCGTACATTATAAGATTCCGCAACCTAACTCAACGGATAAAAGAAAAGTTAAGAAAAGTCCAGTGTATTTATTCAATGAGGACGATATTTTGATTGGTGTTATTATGCCAGTTTTAGTAGGATGAGAGGAGAATTTTATTATGATTATTGAAAGCATTATGAGTTTAGTTGCATCTGCTATTTTGGCAGGGATGCAGAATGTCCAGGTGGAAAATCTGGAAGAAGTAGCTATTGTGCAGGAATATGAAGCACCTGTAAATAATAGCATTCAATCCCCTATTGAAGATTTCTGCACGGAAAATTTCAAGCTGATTGAATGTGGTTCTGACATGGAACTACTTGAAAATCGGGACGGAAAACTTGTTGTTGAAAGGGCGGTTGGTGTTGTTCTCGATGAAGACGGGAACGGAAAAATTATCAATTGCCAGTATTGCCCCGATTGTTATATCCATTATAGCTGCGGAGGTGTTGGCGATGTGATTGAATCGTATCTTGTTTATAATCCTGACACGGATTATTATGATGACATCATGGATAGATATGATTATATTATAGGGCATGATGAAAGCTTGCTGGAGCAGGAAGGAGAATCTTGCAATGAATCTGAATGAAGTAGTTGAGTGGGTACGTTATGCAAATAATCCACATAATCCAGACGGAAAAATTAAGCTTCTGCTTGTTTGGAAGTGTGAAAGTGGGTGGGCTGTTCAGCCCATCTATTCCACTTGGAAAAAATCGGACTTGTACAAAGAAATTCAGTTGGGACAGTTATTCTTCAACACAACTTGCCTGCTTGTAATTCCGTCCGTTTATTCGTACACAGAGGACAAGCATTTGAAGAACATCATTGCAAGAAATTATTCCGATAGGTACAATGAAAACAAGTACATATGGAAAATTTTGAAAACATCTGTTGACTTTTGTTGACGGATAATGTATAATAAGAATATAAACCTACAACTAAAAAGGAGAATTTTATCATGAAAAGACTGACTGACGAAGAACTGAAAAACATTTTGGACTTGCATGAAAGATGGTTGTGTTCGATGCGTGTAGCTGGAAAACCTGACGGAGTACGGGCAGATCTGAGCAATACAGATTTGTCTGACTTGAATTTATCAGGAGTCAACCTCGAAAAAGCAGATTTACATGGAGCAATTTTGTGTCATGCGGATTTGAGCAATGCAAATTTTGAAAATGCAGATTTAAGTTGTGCGGATTTAAGAGCAACTAATTTGAAAAAGGCAAATTTATCTGGTGTAAAAATGAGTTATGCCAAATTAAGTGGCATGGAGAATCCACAAGGAACGTATTTGAATCGTGTAAATTTAAAGAATGCATTGTTGATTGGGGCTGATTTATATGGATCAGATTTAAGCGATGCGGATTTGAACGGAGCAAATCTTGCTTATTGCATATTAGAATTCGCTACATTAAAACGCATAAATTTGCAAAACACAGATTTACGTGGAGCTCGCTTTCGTATGGCTGATTTATGGAGAGGGGATTTGACTAATGCTAAATTAAATGATGCTGATTTTTGGGAAGCCGACTTGACGGACGCAATTTATGATAAGTCTAAAATTTGTCTTCCGTTGCAATGCCCAGAAGAAGGAAGTTTCATCGGGTATAAAAAGGCAGAGAACGCAGACGGAAAATCTGTTATTGTAAAATTGCAAATCACAGAAGATGCAAAGCGTTCCTCTGCAATGTCCAGAAAATGCAGATGCAGCAAAGCTAAGGTTCTTTCTATTACTTCTATTGAAGGAGAAACTGAGTACGGTTCTGCTTCTTGTTTAGACCTCCATGAAGATTTCACCTATAAAGTTGGAGAAATTGTAGAAGTAACCAACTTTGATGAAGATAGATGGAACGAGTGTAGCACAGGGATACATTTCTTTGTCACAAGAGATGAAGCTGTACGGTATCGATGGTAAACGAAAAATTTGAACGAAAAATCTAAGGGCTGTATTAGACGGAGAATTTTCCTTCTGATGCAGTCCTTATTATTAGAAAGGAAGTATATTATTATGGCTAAATCTTCATTAGACTTTACATGCATAGAATGCGGTTCTGCTTTTACAATTTCCAAATTTTTTCATAGTAGAAAAGAAGCTGATTCTTGGGAAGAGTATTCCAAGAATGACGGAATGAAAGGAATCTGCCCTGCTTGCCGGAGAAAGTTTGCAATCGAAGAACGGGATAAGAAGAACGCTGAAGCCATTGAAGAGATGGAGAAAATGTATAATTCAGTATTTAAGAGTCCTCTTCCGCAGTTGGAAGGTACAGAGAAGCAGGTGAAGTGGGCGGAAAGTATCCGTGCTAAAATTTATATCTTTGCTTTTAGAGCATTCAATTTAAAATCCTCTACTCATTTTATCTCTGCATTGAATGAATATACAGATTCAACTTTCTGGATTGATTTGAACGATGCCTTGCAAATGTCGCCAAAGAAAGCAGTAGAAGCTGGATGGAAGAAGTGGGTAGAAGACCACAGGAAGTAAACGGAAAATTTGAATAGAACGAAAGCTGCATTGGGATGGAAAATTTCAGTGCAGCTTTTTGATTCTGGAAAATTTATCTATTGACAGAGGAAGGATTTTCCTGTATAATAAAGATGAAAGAAGGTTATGCCCTTATAGTGAAAGGAGAATTTATGGATAGAAATAATATTGAAAGACCTAAGGTTGAAAAGACGGAGAAAGTTGAGAAGAAAAAAAGAAAGGGGGTTGGCATTTGGATTCCTAAAAAATATGAACAATTCTGGAAAAAATCTGTAAAAGAATCCGGTATGAGCAATCTTCAATTTATTATTAAACTAACAAATGAATATGCAGAAGAATACAATTTAGGAATTGATTATATTCCAATGCCAGAAGCAAGAGGAAGAAAGGAAGGTTATAATGAGTACAAATAAATATCGAATCGATCTTAGCATTTCAAAAGAAGAAGAAGAAATTATAAAGAAGACTATTGCTCCACATTCTATTGGAATTTTTTTTGCAATGGCCGTAGAACATCATTTTGAAAAGGAGATACTAAAGAATGAGCGAAAGAAACCGGAAAAGCATTCCGATATTAGTTAAGCCAGAATATGAAGAACCATTTTCCGATGAATGGAAAAAATCCTCCCTTACAAAAAAAGATTTCCTAATGGAAATTGCAAATGAATTTATTTCGGATGAAGGATTGAAGATGGAGAAAATCGAACTTCCAAAAGTTAAAAGAGGAAGAAAAACTATCCATCACACAGAAGAAGAACGGAAAGAAGCAAAGAGGGTTACTCAGAAAAAGTATTTGGAGAATACAAGAAAGAAGAATCCTGTTTTAATGGAAAAAGATAGAGAGAGAAGTAGAGAAAATAGTGCTGAATGGAGAAGAAAAGATACTTATAATTCTGGAGCGAGTATTTCTTCAGAACATCTTTCTAAAATAGAAGAAATAATAGAGCCAACTGGAATGAAAGTGTCTGAATTATTTAAGAAAGCCGTCCTTAATTTTTTAGAGAAAAATTATAAAGAAAATGATGATGATTCTGAATAATTTCTGTTCAGATGGAAAATTTAATAACGTGTAGTAAGCAGTTATCGAAAATAAATGATAGCTGCTTTTTTTTATTTTATAGCTGACCTACGGCTTTAATGTGGAGAAAGTGAGAGAGTCCTATGAAACGTTTTGAAGTTGGGAAAATCTACAGCGTCCGAAGCATCGGAAATAACGATTGCATTTGGTCTTATGAGGTTGTAGCGAGAACAGCTTGTACAATAACACTAAAGGACAAGCATGGCGAAGTTAAAAGGTGCAGAATCAGTAAGAAGTTTTCGGAGTACTGCAACGTTGAGACGATACTTCCAGAAGGCAATTATTCAATGTGCCCGATACTTAGAGCGGAAATGGTATAAAATTTACGCTGTTCTATCTGGCGATACGGGAAGAAAGGAAAATGATCATGGAAAATTTGCAGGTTATTGAAAGAGAGAATCAGAGAGTGCTGACTACTGCACAGATTGCGGAGCAGTACGAAACAAGCGTGGATAGGATTAAGGTTAATTTCAATCGGAACAAGGAACGGTACACAGAAGGCAAGCATTATTATTGTTTAACTGGTGATGCATTGAAAGAGTTCAAAAGCGAGGTATCAAATTGTAACCTCGTGAAATCAAATCTTAACAAGCTTTACCTCTGGACGGAGAAAGGTGCGTTGCTCCACGCAAAGAGTCTGAACACCGACAAAGCATGGCAGGCATATGAGTTCTTAGTGGATAATTATTTTGAAACTAAGAAAGAACAAACACTTCCAACCATGTCGCAAATGGAAATGATTGCTGCGATTGCATCAAATGCAGCTGAGTTGGAGAAGAAGCAGAGAGAACTTGAACGGAGAATGGATTTGATTTCAGAAACCATTTCCTTGGATAAAGGTGAATGGAGAAGAGATACACATTCGTTGGTATGCAGAATCGCAAGAGCCACTAACAGCACAGTCGGAGAAGTTTATAGCGAGTTATACATCCTGCTGGAGAATAGAGCTGGCGTGAATCTGGAAGCAAGAAAGTATCATATGAGAAAGCGGATGATTCAGGAAGGTGTTCCATACAGCATGGCAATTAAGAAGAACAACATTGATGTCATTGCAATGGATAAGAAGCTGACAGAAATTTATCTTGCTATTGTAAAGGAAATGGCTATCAAAGCAGGAGCATAATTATAGTGTGGGTGGTTGTTTTACTAACGGAGAATTTCTTATGTGAAACAACCACTTCCCTATTGACATTTACTTTTAGGTATGCTAAAATAAAAATAAAAACAGTAAAAATTTTGGAGGTATTTATCATGGGTGGTTTGGCTATTATCTTTGTTTTGACTTTTGGTTATGGTGTTTTTAAGTTCTTGTATGAATGCATTTTCAAGGCGTGTAACGAAGGCAGAACATGGGAAGAAGATTGGGAATGGAACGAAAAAAGGCGAGCCGTGAAATCATATTATGCGTTCAGAGAATTTCTTTATAAGGAAGGCTTTGTTGAAAAAGGTAGTGAAACGGAAGAAACAGATATATATAGCTTGTTCCGTTATCTGCATAGCTTACAGTATGAAAGAGAATGGGAAAAAAGACAATATGTTAAATTATACGGATATGCAGGAACAATTAAAAGATTTTGTAATTATACACCGGAGAAATTTGAAGAGTATCTTGTACAGCTCGATAAGATAGAACATGAGTATGGTGAAGAGGCTTTACGACCATTCCATGCAGCTTTTGAATTTGCAGAGTGGAACAGTACTTATTTATATGAAAGACGTGTAAACTATTGGAAGGATTTGAAAAATGAATTTACAGAAGAAGAACTTGCAAGAAAGTAACTTGCCGGAAGAAGAAAAAAAGAACATCACAGTTTCCTATCGCAAAGGAAAGAAAAGAAAGGGAATATCTTCTGAGGTATTCCCTTTCAAAACAGATGGAGAAATTAAAGCAATGCTCGATGTATTTAATAAAAGAACTGAGAGTGTATTGCCAGCAAGCAAATGGTTGACTGAACGAGATAAATTATTATTCATCGTCGGAATCAATATCGGTATTAGAGCTTCTGACTTATGCTGTATCACGTGGAATTTCTTCTATGATTTAAAAGGAGAATTCAGAGATGGTTATACGATACAACCAAAGAAGACAAAGAACAAATTCGTTAAATTGTTTTTCAACAATGCTGTTAAAAGTGCTGTTGAAAGCTATGTAGAAAAATTCCCTATCACTTGTTTTGATGACTACGTATTTAGGAGTCAGAAAGGAAGTCATATCAATGAAAGAACAATATGCGATATAATAAAACGAACTGCACAGGAAGCTGGAATAAAGCAGAATATTGGCTCTCATTCTTTGCGGAAAACTTTTGGATTCCATGTATGGCATAACGCAAAGAATAAAGATAAAGCTTTGGTATTATTACAGAGAACATTTAACCATAGTTCTACTGTGGTTACTCTGGAATATATCGGAGTAACGGATGATGAAATTGAAGAGTTGTATAACACGATAGATTTAGGACTGGAATAAATATCCAGTCCTATTTTTATTGCATAAATGTAAGGCGATTATTTTTACAATAGTCGCCTTTTTTACTTCCTGCTTTCATTGTTAAAAACGTATAATTTAACGTCCGCCCAAACACGCCTACGTGATTTGGAAAATTTTAGTTTATTGGTGGTATGAAATTAAGCCACCAGAAAGGAAAAGAAGTATGAAAGAATTAATCGGAAAAGACGAAATCGGAATGTTTGTTGACAATCATGATGTTGCATTGGTTGACAGTCGTTATGTGGCACGGTACTTTGAAAAGCGACATGATGACGTTCTCAAATCTATTCGCAACCTTGATTGTTCGGAGGAATTTCGACTCCGCAATTTTGCGGAGTCCTCTTATAAGAACGATCAGGGGAAGAAACAGCCTTGTTATTACATGACTCGTGATGGTTTTGTGTTCTTGGCAATGGGATACCGTGGAAAGAAAGCAGCTCAATTCAAAGAGATGTATATCAAGCGATTCAATAAGATGGAGAAGCACATTCAGGATTTGGTTGCAGCACGGATGCAATGCCCTTTGCTTACGGAGAATATCAAATTGATGCATGACAATCCTAAGCCTTATCACTACAGCAATGAGTTTAATATGATTAACCGCATCGTTCTGGAGATGCCTGCTAAGAGATTCCGGAGAGAACACGGCATTAAGGATGGAGAAAGTATTCGCCCTTATTTGACACCTGAACAGATTGAGATGATTTCTCTTCTCCAGAATATTGATGTAGGATTGGTTATCTCAATTCCTGAATACGAGAAAAGAAAGCAGTTCTTGATTCAATACAAGATGAATAAGGAACAGAGAATGTTGAAGAGTAAGAACAATTAAATTTAAATCTTGAAGTTGTTGGAGAATTCTGACTGCACAATTTTGTGCAGTCCTCTTCAATGATATAAATGCAAAAAATATTTATTGTTTTCGGAGGAAAATGCTATGAATGAAATGATTAAAGTGAATTGTGAGAATGTAGATTGCCCGACAGTATCTGGCAGAGAGTTACATAAAGCTCTGGAAGTTCAGAGCAACTACACAACGTGGATGAAACGTATGTGTGAGTACGGATTTACCGATGGCAAAGATTTCAAAACTTGCTTTCCAAATTTGGAAAGCGAAAATCAGCATGGCGGACAAAACAAAATCGACCATCAAATTACTATTCCAATGGCAAAGGAAATTTGTATGCTTCAGCGGACAGACAAAGGAAAATTCTGGCGACAGTATTTTATTGCAGTGGAAGAAAAGTGGAACAGTCCCGAAGCAATCATGGCAAGAGCATTGCAGTTATCGAATGCAAAGATACAGAAGCTGGAAACAACTGTGAGTGATTTGCAGAATCAGATGGAAGAAAATAAACCAAAGGTTTTGTTTGCAGATAGTGTAGCAGCATCAAGCAGTAGTATTCTGATTGGAGAATTGGCGAAGCTGATTAAACAGAATGGTATAGATATGGGACAGAGAAGATTGTTTGAATGGATGCGTGAGAATGGTTATCTGATTAAGCGGAACGGTTCTGAATATAATTTGCCAACGCAGAGAAGTATGGAGCAAGGCTTGATGGAAATTAAAGAAACCAGCGTGGTACATACAGGATATACAACAATCAGTAAGACACCAAAGGTTACTGGAAAAGGACAAGTTTATTTCGTAAATCTGTTTTTGAAAGAACGGAATTGCAATCCTATTCAAGCACAGTAAAGAAGATGGGGTCGTGAAATGCGACTCCGTTGGAAAACTAATATAAATTATTATGCTGCCCTATCGGCAATACGGGGAGAAAGTGAGTTATATTATGGAAGAATTGAGAATGTTTCAGAGCAGCGAGTTTGGAGAATTGGGAATTTTGCTGATTGATGGAAAAGAATATTTTCCAGCCACACAGTGTGCGAAAATCATTGGTCATCAAAATCCAGAAAGAGCAGTTAGAAAGTACTGTAAAGAGGTGACCAAAATGGTCACCCCTACAGATGGCGGTTCACAGGAAATTAATTACATTCCGGAAGGAGACTTGTATCGTTTGATTGTGCGTTCCAAGCTTCCAGCAGCAGAGAAATTTGAGAGTTGGGTATTTGATGAAGTGCTTCCATCCATCCGAAAGCACGGGGCGTACATGACACCTGAAACAATTAAGAAGGTTATGCTTACACCGGACTTCATCATTTCCCTTGCTGGAGAATTGAAGAACGAGCAGGAGAAAAATAAGAAACTCACTCTCGAACTTGAAAGCAAGGATGAAGAGATTAGCACTCTCAAACCCAAAGCAACCTACTGTGATTTGGTACTGTCCTGTACAAATGCAGTACCTATCTCATTAATTGCAAAGGATTATGGTATGAGTGCAAGGAAGCTTAACTCAATTCTGAATGACATGAAGATTCAGTACAAGTGTGGTGGACAGTGGATTCTGAATCAGAACTATGCTGGTAAGGGCTATACAAAGAGTGCTACTCATACATACAATACTATTTACGGGACTGCTGCAAATATCAGAACGAACTGGACTCAGAAAGGACGACTCCTTATTTATGAGAAGTTGAAGGAACAGGGTATCCTTCCTTTGATGGAACAGTAAAGAGAAAATAATTTGAAATAAAAATGATTAGGGTAGTTATCAATTTGATAGCTACCCTTTATTTATTATTCTGAATTACTGGAAAAATATTACTATGAACTAATGTATAATATTTTGTGCTTATTTTTAGAACAGCTTCCTGTTTTAATTCCTATATACGTATCATTAAATAGAATGTCTTATTTGGAAAAATCGGAAAGGAGCTGATTCTTTGAAAGATTTTCGGTGGGTTGTATTTTACATCGTTGCATTCTTTGTCTTGCTTTTGATAGCATTTCTGAATGGTTCGATTGTATTTTAGAAAGGAATTTGTTATGGCAAAAAGATTTTATTGGTTGAAATTGAAAGAAGATTTTTTTCGAGATAAGGCAATGAAGAAATTGAGGAAACTTGCTGGTGGCGATACATACACAATCATTTATTTGAAGATGATGCTGTTAAGTATTTCCGCTAAAGGATACCTTTACTATGAAGGTGTTGAGGATGATTTTTGCTCTGAACTTGCATTGGATTTGGATGAAGATACCGAAGATGTAAAACTTGCGGTTGCCTATCTTGCAGGCAAAAACAAAATAGAAAGAGTATCTGAGGATACATATTTCTTACCGGATGCAGCGAAAGCAATTGGTTCTGAAACAGCAGCTGCTGAACGGAAAAGAAATCAAAGGGAAAGAGAGAAAAATTCTCTGTCAAATGTTGTACAAGAAATGAATGAGCGTGACAATGTCACGCCTCTGTCACAGCCTGTCACAACGTGTCACATAGATATAGATAAAGATATAGATAGAGATAAAGAGAAAGATATATCTAATCTAAGCTACGCAGCAGAAGCAGAAAATCTTTCAACATTTCAACAACATCCGACTTTACAAGAAGTACAGGAATTTGTTAAGCAGAAGAACATCCACATAAATGTCTTGAAGTTTTACGACTACTATGAGAAGACAGGCTGGAAAACAAAGAGTGGACAACCAATTACAAATTGGAAAGGCAAAGTGTATCAATGGGTAAGTACAGAGGGTATTCCTCACAAGAAGAAACAAGAAGGTTTTGTATCAGAGAATGCAGATGCTTATGCAAGTCTGATATATAATCTGGATGAACCTTTTGAGAAAAGGTAGGAAGGAAAATGAATCATGACACAAGATGCAAAGAAACTCGTAGAAAATTATCACGATATGATTTATGCTTTTATTTTTAAGCATGGCGGAAAAGAGGATGATTATTTCTCTTTGGCAGAAACAGCGATACGATCTGCTGAATCTTATGATGAAAGAAAAGGTGCAAAGTTTTCTACATATTTGTGGCAATCATTGTTGAACGGTTTTATTGACGAAAAGAGAAAAGCCTATCTAAAAATGAAGAATGAGCAGCTTGCTATGGCAGACGGAGTAGATTTTAACAGATACGTAGAACCGCAAGATGTAGAAGAAATTGTAGTTTCTAAACTCTTTGTGGAATGGTTTGAGAAGAATGAATTGACAAAAAGACAGAAGTTGATTTTGCAGTTGAAGATGTTTGGTTTTACTAATCGTGCTATTGCATATAAGGTTGACATTTCCGAAAGAGCTGTAACGGATCAGTTGAGAAAAATCAGAAATAAATATTTGGAGTGTAACGAAAGATGTTTGAATTAAGTTTTGGTATTACTTGTATTGTTTCCTTTATTTCAGGAACAATTCTGGATTTGCTTGTTGATATTATTAGCAAGTGGAAGGATGAAGACGAAGAAGATTAAAGTGTAAAAGTGGCATTCATACTTCTCTATTGGTGGATGCCACTTAGAATAAATTGTTACAAACAGAAAGGAAAATGTGTTATGAAAATTATTTGCGACAGAAGAGAACTTTGCAAGGCAATTGCTTCCTTGTCGAAAGCGATTGCAAAGAAATCAATTTTGCAAGTCTTGGAAGGTGTTAGAATCTATGTAGATTCATTTTATTCTAAGCAGGCAGTTCTGAGCGGATATGATATGCAGTTAGGCATTCAGGCGAAAGTTCCAGCTCTTACAGAAGGCAATGGAGATTCTGTTGTTTCATATCAGCTGCTTAGCAAGATATTGAAAAAGATGACAGACAATGAGGTAACAATTGATATTTCTGAAAAGTCTGCCGTTGTACAGTGTGGTTCAACTGAATTCAGCATTCCTGCAATGGACGTTGAGGATTATCCGACACTGCCTTCTTTTGTAGACGGAGAAACATTTTCTATTGAACAAGGCAAGTTACGCTCTATGATTCAGCAAACCAGTTACGCAACCTTTACGGGCGAAGATAGACCTGTTTACACAGGAGAGTTGCTTGAAATTGATAATAACGAATTGAACGTTGTTGCTATGGATGGTTATCGTCTTGCCGTTAGAACTGAAAAGATTTCGTCGGAATTTTCTAAAAAGATTGTCGTGCCGAAAAGAACTCTGGAAACAGTTGCTTCTATGATTAAAAAAGGTGATGAATCTTTGTGTGATGTAACTGTTACGGATAGAAACATTGTGTTCTCTGTGAATGGTTATTTTATTTTCTCTTATTTGTTGGAGGGAGAATTTTTCAATTATAAGAAAACCATTCCGTATAGTCATGAAACAGAAGTCGTGCTGAATACTGCCGATTTAATTTCTTGTTTAAATCGTTGTTCTTTATTGGATGAGAAAAATGGAATTACACGTGTTGATTGTAAATTTTCTAATAATCAATTGCATGTAAGAAGCAAAACTTCAATTGGGAAGATTCATGATGTTCTTCCGGTACAAATGAATGGAAATGAAGTTTTTATTGTTCTGGATAAACAGTATTTATTGGAAGCTGTAAAGGCTGCTGATCGTGAACAAATTCGGATTCAGTTGACGGATTATAAAACGCCAGCTAAAATCTTGCCAGTGCAAGGAGATGATTTCGTTTATTTGATTATGCCTGTTCAGGTTTCTAAATAAAATTATTATTTGATTGGCGAAAATTAAAATGAAAGAAAGAGAGAACGTGTTATAATGGCGAAACACAATCTTAGAGAACTTGACGAAGGTCAGTTGCAAGCAATGTGGGACTTTTTAAAGCTGCAACGCAAAAACACCTGTACCAAAGAGGATGTGCGGATATTGAAAGAACATCTTGATATTGTCCGTCAAGCGATGGCGCAGAAAACAGCAGGTCAGAGAGATACAGACCCAGATACATATGTTGACTTTGTTGACATTGGTACGTATATCAACTTTATTGTGATTGAAGCATTGCAGTTGCGTATACATGGCGGTTTAGATGCGTTAGAAGAAATTCTACTGGATGAATAAAGCTTATATAATAAACATTCCTGACACGGTATTTGTGTGGCATATGGACGAGTCAGTACAGCTTCGCACAGAGAACTTTGTTGGGAGTGTTTATACAAATTCGATGAAAGGAACTGTAAAATGTACGATAAAGAACTATACGAATTTTATAAAGCACATGGAATTTGTGTAATCTGTGGACAAGAAAAAGCAAAGAAAACAAGCGTAAGGTGTAGCAAATGTGCGGCAACTGCCGCTGACTACAAAAGAATAAAGTATCACTCAATGGAAGAAGAAGAAAAAAAGAGAAGTTGAAGAAAGACACACAACGTATTAAATCGACTCGTGAACAGAGAAAAGCCACCGGGCTATGCACGACCTGTGGGAAACATCCCCCGAAAGAAGGTCGGTTGCAGTGCGAAGCTTGTTTGGCAAGATACAGAAGATATTGCGAAACAAGTCGCCGTAAACGGGGCGTATTACCAAAAGATATGGTATTTAACAAAAGTCGTTGCTGTCGGTGCATGAGAGAAGTACCGTTGGTTTCCGGAAAGAAAATGTGTCCGGAATGCTATAAAAAGGCTGTCCATGCAATGAAAATCGCAAGAGCACACGGTCAAGGTGGATGGAAAAGTCAGAACTTTGTATTCGGCAAGGTAACGAAAGAAACGAAAGAATCTGAAAGAAAGAGAAAGGAAGAAAGTCTATGAAAGCAAAATCAAGATTGAAGCCATGCCCATTCTGCGGCAATAAGAACGTAAAGCAGGTGACAGCACCTTTGAGAGAAACACAAATGTTTATCTGTAACGTGTGCGGTGCGGATGTTTGCTTTTATGGAGCGGAATATGATGTAAAAGCAAGAATTGCGTGGAATCGGAGAAGTGAAACGGAGGAATCTTGTTAAAGATTGTATGGAAGTTCCCGACTATTGGAACGGTTGGTTCTGTATATAACAAACTTTATGAAGCATTGGAAAGCAGAGCCAGTGTGAAACTTGATACAAGATTGAAGAACTTAAAGAAAAGAATGCATGATGCCGGAGCAAGCAAGACAAATATTGAGAAAACAAGTAAGCTGGATGTCATTGCGGATGATCCAAAGCTTATTGAAATTTGGATTGGGCTTGTTAAAGATTATTGCATGAAAGTAGGTTTGGATTTGAATATTGATATTCGTGAATAATTTGTAAAATGTAAAAATAGAAGTTCCTGTTTTGGGCAGCTGAAACGTATAATTTAATGTAAAATAAATCGGCTGCCCGTTCTATTTGTGGAGGTAAAAAAGAATGTATTTGGATAACGCAGCTACAACAAAATGTTCGGTCAATCAGTTGCATGATTTGATTGACGAAATTAATGATAAAAATTTATGGTACAATCCTTCCTCTTCTTATGCGGATAATGTTCGTTCTGAAATTGAAGAAGTTAGAAGAAGAATCGCTGAATCATTGGATTGCCTGCCAGAGGAAATTACTTTCAACTCTGGTTCGTCCGAGGGAAATTGTACCATAATTCAAGGTTTTTTAAAGCAGGCAATTCACGATGGCTTTCATCCTGTTGTGATTACAACAGCTTTAGAACACGCATCTATTCTGAAATGCGTAGAAGATTGCGTAGAGGATCTTCATTTTGTTAAGATCGAAAAATCTGGGAAGATTGATTTGAGTAGTCTTGAAAATCTTCTGATATATACACAGTCAAATAAGAACAAGGTTCTTGTTTCGATTCAGTTTGTTAACAATGAACTTGGAGTGATTCAAGACCTTAAAGAAATTGCAAGCATTGTACATAGATATGGGGCTCTTCTTCATACGGATGCAACGCAGGCTTTCGGTAAGTTTTTTATTTCTCAAAAGAGATATGGGTTTGATTTTATGACAGCTTCTGGACACAAGGTAAAAGGACTTAAAGGAACTGGATTTCTTTATAAGAGCAAAGGAATTGATATTAAGCCTTTGATTTATGGAGAGCAAGAGAATGGGCTAAGAGGTGGAACTCAGAACACTTTCGGTATTTTGAGTATGCGATATTTTAGCCCTATTATCAACCCAGATATTGTTTTAAGAGAATGCTTTTTTGTGAAAGAACTGAAAAGATTCGGTATTAAATTCACTCTGAATGGATTTGATGAATTAGAAAGAATCAGAGGAAGACTAAAGGAAAATGTTTCAAATATTGTTTCGATTACATTCGATGAAGTAAATGCTGAATCTTTAATTCTTTCTTTACAGACAGAAGATGTATTTTGTTCAATGGGTTCTGCTTGTTCAGCACCAAGCGAGAAAATGTCGGAAACCTTGAAAGCAATTGGACTTGATGATTCAAGTATTAAAAAAACAATTAGATTTTCTTTCGACTCTGATTTTGATTTTGACGTGATTGAAAATCTTGTCCGTCTTATAAAAAAACATATCGATGCTATAAAAGCAGAAGGGAGTATTTAACTTTGCTTTTTATCCCGTTTGTTATTGTTCTGATTTTAGAGATTTTCTTCTCTATCCCAACATGGCTACTTTACATCGGAATTGGATGTGCATTTGTACAGGTTGTTTGGTATGCTTTTATTGGCGTTGCTGCTGTAGTTACATCGTGGAGGAAGCTGAAATGAATGCTCCATGTTATGAATGTAAAGATAGAGTGTTAGGTTGTCACGGTAACTGTAAAAGATATGCTGAATATGATAGCTTGAACAAGAAACGAATTCATGACCATAGTGAAGAAATCCGCACAGCACCTGAGAAAATGCCAAATTCATATTTGACAAGAAATTCAAAGTTAAGTGCAAGATTACAGAAAGAAGGTAGAAGAAGATGGTAACATTAGAAGAATTTAAAAAGCTTATGCATCTTAGTGAGGACGGAGAAATAAATAAGCTGTTGGCAGAAGTTATGTATGAAGAATTGGATGATAGAAATTTCTTCACGCTTCCTGCATCCATTAATCATCATGGAAACAAAGAAGGCGATCTGTTCAACCATAGTTTATGTGTTATGAACGAACTTGTGAACCTTACCGAGAAACTCGATTTGCAGTGGGAACTTGAACGTTCTCCTTATGTGGTAGGAATGTTACATGACTTTTGTAAAACAGAACTTTATATTCCAGATGGTAACGGCGGATTCAAATACAACAATGAATCTTTTATGACTGGGCATGGCGATTTGTCTGTTCTATTTTCTGCTAATATTGGATTCATTTTGACCGAGGAAGAAATCGCTTGTATTCGCTGGCATATGGGTGCGTTTGACGATAGTAAGAACTGGAACAAATACAACCTTGCTATTCAGAAATATCCGAATGTTCTTTATACGCATACAGCAGATATGATTGCGAGCCAGATTAAGAATGTTTAACATACTACATGGGGGTTTCGGAATGTTCAGAGTGAGAGATAAACGAAATAATAAGTGGGTTGGGAATAGCGAAAAGTTTTACTTGAATAGAACTGATGATTTAATTCAAGTAAAGAGAAAGTTCTTTAAGACAAAAGAAGTTTTTGTACGTCCGTCTAATTATGAATATCAGCGTTCTATTGGAATTTGTGATAAAGATGGAATGCCGATATTCGAGGGTGATATTGTCGATGCAGAAATTATGAATGAAGTAATTAGAACGCTTTGTTATTTTTCGTGTGATACTTGCTCTTATGTTTTGCTTGATATGAATAATGATAAATATTATTCTTTGAGCAAACAGAAGAGCAGAGTTATTAAAGTTGTTGGTAATATTTACGATAATCCGACTATGCTTAGGGAGTAACTCATGGATAAAGAAAGAAACGCTAACTGGATTTTTAAATATGATTATTCGGGCGATAAAGTAAATGTTTGGTCTGCTTTCAAATGCAGCTATTGCACCGCCATGTACCAGTTTCCAAAGAACAAGAAGTTTCGATATTGTCCAAATTGTGGAAGTAAGATGATTTTGGATGGAGAAAAATGCAAATAAAATTGATATTTTATTTGTATGATTTATTGTGATTGTTTGGTTGAAAAGGAGAAAATCATTATGAAAAAATTTGAATTAACAACAGATAGCATCAGAGAAAACGGTACAACTTTGTACCGCATTAAATCTCTAATTGATTTTGGAGATGTGAAAGCCGGCGATTTGGGCGGCTATGTAGAAAAGGAAGAAAATTTGTCACAGTTAGGCAATGCTTGGGTGTATGACAATGCTCGTGTGTATGACAATGCTTGTGTGTGTGGTGATGCTTGTGTGTATGGCAATGCTTGCGTGTATGGTGATGCTTGGGTGTATGACAATGCTCGTGTGAGCAACTATGCTTGTGTGAGCGACGATGCTCGTGTGTATGGCAATGCTTGGGTGAGTGACGATGCTTGTGTGTATGGCAATGCT
>ERZ808278.618-NODE-618-length-21214-cov-15.373175_pt1 | contig 21214 bp, 24 predicted proteins | sample MGYA00521239_ERZ808278 | MGnify/ENA primary metagenome ERZ808278 (study PRJEB31516, sample SAMN03275600) | gut metagenome | biome: mammalia-associated habitat; material: feces | host: Papio cynocephalus | place: Kenya | collected 2012-07-17 ... | reverse complement strand
TGCCGCATATGCGTTTTCACGATTTGCGGCATTTGAACGCCAGCGTAATGCTTATGCTCGGCGTGCCGGAAAAATACGCCATGGAGCGTGGCGGCTGGTCTACACCGTCTACACTTCAAAGCGTCTACCAGCATACGTTCAGCAGTGAACGCGAAAAAGTAGATACGAAAATCAACGATTATTTCGAGAAACTTCTCGGATAATGCAACACGAAATGCAACACAACACCCAAAAATCTTAGATATACCGTAATTTCTGCGGGGTTCAAGTCCCCCCATCTGCACCAAAAGAAAAAGCACGATATATCGTGCTTTTTCTCATTTTGTCAGACAGTATCTAAGGATTTCGATATTCTCAATGTGCGTTGAGTGCATAAACATATACACTCAAAAACCACATTTTTCATCACCATGCAACACGAAATGCAACATGAAAAAGAGGGCTTCACGCCCTCTTTTCTTATACCCTCTTTTATCCGTACAGCTTCGCTCTGTCGTTAATAACCAGCACTCTCAGCAGGTCCTCGGTCAGCGCCAGCTTGCCGCCTGCACCACCCTGCAAAAAGCCCTTGTTCACAAGTTTCTGCACCGTATCTTTCGCCCATGCCGGGCATTCCGCAACGCTGTTGTAAACCTTGTCTTTTGCCTTTGCAATCTCCTGCTTTGCGATTGCGCGGGTCTGTGCTTCCGTCATATCCGGTTCCTCCTTTTTCACTTCGCTGTATTTCTGCGCCTCCGCCCATGGAAAATTCCTGCCCGGGCAGTCGGTTTCGTTTACGTCCTTGTGCCGCAGTAACTTCGCGTTCGGATATTTATGCATTTCCTCGCGAATCAGCGCTTTCAGCGCGTCAAGCTGAGCTTTCGGCATGGTTTCCGTCATGTACGCACCCTCGCAGCAGATGCCAATCGCGCGGCTGTTGTGTCCCTGCGCGTGCGCACCGACCGCCCACTCTGGTCTGCCGCGGTATACCTTGCCGTCTTTCCTGATGTAGAAATGGTAGCCGATGCCCGTCCACCCGCGCTCGAGGTGCCAGCGGTTGACTTCCTCCACGCTTGCGCTCTTTGCCTCTGCGTGGTGCAGAATGATTTCGTCCGTCCGGCTTCTCCGGCTGAAACTGCCGTTTGTCGGCAGTTTGGTTTCGATGATCTGCATTTACTTGTCCTCCCCGTTGGGCTTGGTGTAAGTAAGCGCGGTCTTGCTGTCGCCGATACCGGCGGTCGTCGGGTCAACGAATACGCTGAGGATAGCAAGGCACATGGTAACAAGCTGAACGGGATTGGCGCATACGTTCTTCACGCCCTCCCAAACCGCGCCCCAGCTTGTAAAGCTCATCGGGTCCACGCCGATAGCCGTAATCGCAACGGATACAACGCCAATCCAGAACCAGGGGTTCTTAAAACGTACCGGAATGTTTACTTTCATTATCTTACCTCCAAAAACGCTTTCTCGGTTTGCGCGGATATTCCTCTTCCTCGTAGCGGTCGAGCCTGTGGTGCGCGGATTTCGCGGACTGCTCAACGATGATAACGCGCTCGGACAAATCGTTTACTTTGACTTTTACGTCTGTAATCTCCTTGCGGATTTCGCGCGTGTCGTCGCTGATGGAATCCAGCTTTTGCGACAGCACCGCGTCGGTCTGCGCCTGCGTGCGCACCTCGTTGTTGTCCGCGCGTGTGTTGTTTCTTGATGCAAAGTAGACTGCCGCCACAACGGAAAGCACCGTCAAAATGTCGTTCAGTTCAAAGCTCATGGGGTCGCCTCACAGACAGCCGAACGGAGAAATGCCATTGCGGTTTGATGCAGTGCCAGCCAGTACGTCCCCAAACGGTCCGATATAGCAAGCGCTGCCGCTAATGTTTTTACCTGCCGTTCTCAAATACCAATAGCCTTTATCGCCCTTTTCTTCGATGGTCTGATATTTATACCAATTCGCTTGGGTCTTGTAGTATTCGGTTTGAGTGCCTTCGGCATAATATCCCGCATTGCAAGCGCCTGTCACTTCGTATTCAGAACGCAATGCCAGTTTGTTGTTTTCAACATCGCTTGTTCCGGATTTAACGGTAAATGTGCGTAGCCTGTTGCGCAGCCATACAGGAAATGCGTTTGCAAGATTCGGCAGTACGGTTTTATATACTTTCGATTCGCCGTAACCGTTTGCATCATAGACAATAGAGCCGGAAACAACCCGATCTTTCTCAGCAAGCATTTGTTTGAAGTCAAACTGCATTTTGCAGCCGCAGTTTTCATAATCTTCAAACGAAGAAATTACAATATCAACGTCCTGCTCGCTGTGATGCACTGAGAGATAATCGTGGTATTCATCTGGAGAATCAAATTCCTGAATGTGTATTCTCCGCGTATCTCCGATTTTCCACCCGCCGTCCGTCTGTAAATCAATCGTACCGGCGCGCGCCGCGTCAATCATTCTGGCAATCTGTGCATCTGTTCCGTCTGACCAATTAACCATTTTGACCGGAATATCGCCGCAAACCACCTCGATGTTTTCGCCTGCTTTTTCGGTTGTGGCGGATACTTCGTATTCGGTGTTATCAATCGTAATAACTACCGCATAAGTTCCCTTGCGCTTCACCGTCAGCGTGCAGTATCCGTCCTCACCGGCAGTTCCGGTGTACGAGTAGCCGCCAATGGTCGCCGTAACCGCCGCGCCCGCTGCCGCCTGAATATGCAGATACGCCTTAAAGCATTCCAGCTTTCCCGCATACCGCCCGGTCTGACTGCCGACCGAAATCTCGCAGGTACACGTTACGCCCTCGTCGTTCGGGCAGGTGACAGTGTAGGCAGTACTCGGCGTATTCACCGGCAGAATCACTTCGAGGCTCTCCGGCACAGCGCCGGAATAAGTCTTGTCCCCGCCGGAAATGGTGTACGTCTGCCCGACGAAATCCTCGTCGAACGTCACATAAAGCTGTGATACCAGCCCAAGGTTTGTCAGGTCGTTCTTCGTGATGAAATTGTCCTTTACCCAGTCGCGGATAGCCTGCACCGCATTCAGGTCAAGGATTTTGCTTTCTTCGCTCATGGTTTCACCTCCCTGTTACCATGCGGTATATTGAAGCGTCACATTACTAAATGATTGCTGTGACGGAAAAGTAAGAACACCGGTGTCTGCATTCCAATTTCCGGGACTGATAAGCAGCATTATCTTGCTGCCCGACTTTACAACAACAGAAAATGTAGCATTAGTTCCGGTTTTAGATGTATTTCCGCCTGTTATTGCTTGAGAGGAAAGCAGATTGGTTGAAAGATACAGTATAGTAAACCGCAAGTTTTGCTTTCCGATCGCGCCTTTAATTGTGACGCGGTCGTAGGTTCCATGCAGCTGTACGTTGCCGGAAGTGATCAAGCTGCCTGTGATTTTCTTCCCGTTCACATAAGCCGTTTTCCCGTATGCAATATCCGCCGCCGTCGCAGTAGCGTCCGAAGTATCCAAACTGTTTGCCGCTTTTTCTGCCAGCGCCTTCGCCGCCGCCGGGAGGGCATCGCTGCCCTCCCCAACGGTCACGCCGGTGTCCGCAATGACTTGTAAGGTATCCGTCACATTCTTGCGAATGCGGTTAATTTCGCTCTGTACGCTCATTGCGCACACCTCCTGAGAATTTGTTTAGATAGCCGCCAGCGCCTCCAGAATGGAGCTGGTCAGCGTTACCGTACCGCCGGAAGTATAGCCTGCCGGAATCGCAGCGCTGGTTGCGGTCATGCCGTCAATGGTCAGCGCCAGCGCACCGTTGTTCGGCATCGCACCGGTCACAACCGTACCGTCCGCAGAAACAATCTTCTTGCCGCTCAGTACGTCGGTGTCCGCCGCCGTAACCTCGGTAACGTCCTGATACTTCGCAGGGATAACATCAACCGTAACCGAGGACAGCACATTGCCGGTCGTCGGCTTAACGGTCTGCTTGGTCTTGCTCGGCGTTACGGTCTTCGCCTCCGGCACAATCTTTACAACGCCCTTGCCGTCGTGGTAGCCCGCCGGAACAGTGTAGCTCGGTGCATCGGCGGTCAGGGTCTTTGCAACCGCGCCGTTGTTTGCCATCGTACCGGCAATCACCGCACCGGTCTTGTCAACAATCTTCTTGCCGGTCAGTACGTCAGCCGCACCTGCGGTAACGTCGGTTACTACCTGATACGCCTCCGGAATCGGGTCAACGGTCACGTCGCTCAGTGCGTAGTAACCCTGATCCGGCGTGATCGCCTGCTGCTTCTTGGTCGGGGTAACGGTCTTGCTCTGGGTGGTGTAGTTGCCGCCGCCCTTTACGCCGCTTACCGTACCGGAACCGTCGTGGTAGCCTTTCGGAATGGTAAAGGTTTCGCCTTCCTTTACGTTTGCCGATACACTGCCGTTGTTCTCAATCTCGCCGATTGCCGCCGCCAGCGTGTCGAGGTTGTCGGTGCTCTGCGCCATGCCGAGTTCTACCAGCTTGGTGCGAATGTCGTTGCGGTCTTTCTGGATTCGGGTAATCTCGGTTGCAATGGTCTTTACGGTTTCGCTCATTTTGTTCACTCCTTAAATTGTTTCAAGCAGAATTTCAATGTTTCCGACGGCGCTCTGTACCGCCGCAGCAGTGATCGGGCGCGTGTTGTCGCCCTCGTAATCGTCTGCCGCGTCCACTTCCAGACTGCCGTCATTTACTTTCAGTCCATGTCCCACCTTGTAGCCCTCGGCGGGCGAGGCGGAAACGCCGGTGTCCTTGCCGCCAACCCACCAGTTGCCGTTTTCACCGATGGTCGGCGCGCCGGTCACTGTCATTTCCCGCATTCGCTTCTCAAACTCGGTGAATTCATGCGGCAGCGTGGGCCATTTTGCGTCGCCGCTCAGGCTTGCGGGTACCGTCACAAACAGCTTGTTCGTGTGCTGTCTGGTGTCGCCTTTCGTGCCGCGCAGAACCATGGTGTAAATGCCGCTCACCGGCAGCATATCGTCCGTCAGCGTAATCGAGGCAGTGCCGTCCGTTTCCATCAGCGGCAGAATGTCGAAGTCCTCGCCAACGGTCACCAGCATATCCCACGTCCAGCCCGGCGGCACGCCGGTAACGGTAATGGACCGGCTCATGTTGTCGTACTGTCGGGCAATCACACTGCCGTCGGCAGTGATCACCCAGTCCTTGAATGCAATCATATGTTGCATCACTCCTTTCCGAATTTATGGCTCACATTCCAGTCGGGCAGATGTTGTCTCACTGATGTAAGACGTTGTGTTGAAAAACATCAGTCCCGCGCCCGTATCGTCTGTATGGCAGCCGCCGATCATCAATCCGATTATGCTGTTTTTGCTGATCTGTGCCCAGTCGGGAATATAGGTTTCCGCACTGCCGGTTTCGGACGGAATGACCAAACCGTTGTCCGTAACCGCAACATTCTTGATGAAATTGCTGTTCGGCAGTGTACCGATTTCCGTATAATTCTGCAAGGTATCGTCCGCGTACTTGCTCGGGTCAAGGCAATAATACGCAACGCCTTGGCTGGCATTAAAGCCGTCTACCCACTGGTTCACGTTGCCCCACAGGTTTTCAATCCAGCGGTACTGCACGCTGTCCGTCGTACTGTCCCTGCTCGTGGTCGTGCCGGTGTGATACGTCATGGAATCCGTTCCACCTGTATTGGCGATAGAATCCGCCTTGCATCGTCCCTTGCCGATTTTCGCCTGACAATCCCAGTCCGCGAACTCGACCAGATACAGCAGCACAATCGCGCAGTGCGTCGCAAAATCGTAAAGGCGAGATTTGCCGCCGTTCATTGCCGCACTTGCCATACTGCGCATATTTGCTCGTGTCTTATTGGTCAACGGCACACCGCCGCTGCTGCTGCCGCTGTCCTGCGTAATCACATACCGTCCAACATATTTGCCGCTGCCGGGGTGCTTTGTGAAACCGTCTACCGCCTTGTTTGCAATGTAGAAAAACTTCTGCGCGCCGTAGGTTTTTACAGCAAACCAAAATTCAGGAATAAACACCATTTCACACTGATTGTCAAGCGTGCATTTCTTCATGCCTTTCCATGGCATAAAGCTGTCAAACGGCGAACTGCCCTCGCCCGTACCGACTGCCGGAACGGGCTCACCCGAAACGCTTTTTGTTACCACTCGGAACGGGTCGTCGTCCTCGGTCAGCCGGACAAGAGCGGTAGAACCACTCGTGCTGCTCCACCCAACGCCAAAAATATTTGTCTCCGTCTCCGGTTCCTCCGGCGTATCCGGCGTATCTGGCGTATCCGGCTGAATCGGTTCAATCGGCTCATTCACCGTACCGAGGATTGCAAGCACCTCCGCTGTCGTTGCAAGGTTGCGCGGCGTCGTGTCAACGTTCTTGATCTTCTCGTTCAGCTCGGAAATGGCGGTGTCGTGCTCTGTCAGCTTTGTGTCGTGCTCGGAGAGTTTAGACTGGATTTCCGTCAGTTCAGCATCGTCGGTTTTTCCGCTTTCGATTTTGCTCTCCAGCTCCGTCAGCTTTGCACCCTGTTCACTCAGCTTTGCACTGTGCGTCGATAGCGCGGCGCTGTGCTCTTCCAGCTTGGTGTCCTGCTCTGCCAGCTTATTCCCCTGCACAGTCACCTTGTCCGAAACCGTTTTCGCGGAATCTTCAATGCTTTTCAGCTTGCCGTCCAGCGTGTCGAAATTGCTGTTGTACTGCTCCGGCGAAATCTCATCGTCCAAATCCGGCTTTACAAACTGATAATTCGTTGTCTTTGTGCTCATGCTCCCCCTCCTTTACACCTTGTAATAGGTCTTGCCGCCGTATTCGCGGCTTTCCAGACCGGAAGTGCCGTTTCTGATTTTGTCCGCGGTGATGGTAGCGTCTGTTTTTACGAAATCTCCGTACTTCTCCTTTACATACGGCGCATAAGAGCCATACAGTAATTGTATGGAAGCGTCGGAATCGTTTAAGAAATATTCCTCCGGCAGTTCCGGCATAATGTCAAGCAGCCCATTATCGCGATATAATATTTTCCCGTTATCCAGCATCGCGTTAAGAATTTTTTCCTTTTTAACCGACACCTGACTGATACAAACAGGCGGCATGGAATATCCGAGAAATGTGTGATTTTCTATATATTGCGGAACCGTACCGAAACGATAGACTTTTCTCTTGAATTTCTCTCCCAGAATCGCCCACAGCTGATTTCTCGCCCAATAAATCCATACGGACGGGTCAAACTCCGCAACGATCGAATGCGTTACCGACACACTTGCATCTTCAATTTCGATGCTTTGGACCTTCTGCATTTTTTCCATCATTCCGTCAATAACGCTCTGCGGAATCACCCATTTATTCATGTAGTAATCGTAATAATGCGCATTGTTCGACAGCCTGCCCGCAGAACTTATAAGCCTGTCCTCCGAAATCCACCTCGTTCCTCCGCCCGGATACACCGCGCCGGTCAGCGGATTTTTCCACACGCCGTCCATTTCGGTGTAAATCGTGCCGTCAAGGTCGAAGATAATGTCGGAAAAATCAAACTCCGGCAGCTCCAGCTCCCCGAAATCGAGGTTCGGGTCAAACTCGAAATTCAGGTCAAACGCAAGGTCGCGCCACAGCTCATCATCAAACACAAAGCCGTTTCCGGAATCAAAGGATACATTGTTCCAGCCGTTGCCGATCACGCTCAGTCTCGCGCTGTTCGGCTCAAAAATCAGGCTCATGTGCCGCTCTCTCCTTTCACATGGATTTCAATCTTGTGCTTTCCCTTTGCCGTTACGTCGTAACCGGCGGCAGCCGTCAAAATCCGATTGTCTCCTGCCGTCACATTCTCCTGTGCACTGTATACGCTCACGCCGTCCACACAAACGGAAATCACCGCCAGCGTGTCCGCGTCCGCACTGAACGTGCCCGTCCATGTAATCTGCAAACGGGTGTTGTCTACGGTGGATTCAAATTCCAGCACACCGACGACGGTATCGTCCGTCACCGCCGCTTCCTCTGCCGGAAACGCCCCATGCTTAATCCACAGGTCTGTGCCCGTAAACGCCGAATCGGGAGAAGTCACTGTGCCGACCGGCTTGCTCCCTTTTACCTGCGCCGAAGAAAGGCGCGGGTTCTCGCCGCCGCACTGCACCGTCATTTTGTCGTTAATCTTGTAAACGACGGACGTCACCGGCGCAATGTCGTTCTCTCCCGCCTGATTGCCCTCAAACCTGAGTACGTCCATCAGGTCATACAGAGGATTGAGCGGCATTTGAATGTTGAACGGCGTGTATTTCCTGCCTTTCAGCCGGTTGATAATCGCTTTTTCCGCTTTCAGGCGATTGCTCTTGTCGGAAATCTGCAAAAACGGATTGTTCTCGGCGTCCAGCGTTAATCCGGTGTCCTCGCTTTCCGTTTCCACGTTGCGCACATATTCCTCCACGCCCTCGGCGTTATAGGTGGCATACAGTCCGGTAAAATAGCTCTGGTAATCCGAAAACGTCGAGCTGTACCGGAAATCCGAGCCGATGGTGTCTGCCGCCTCGGTTCCGTACTGTTTGAGTACCAGCGCGCCGTTCCGGTCTATCACCGCAACCGCGCAGAGTGCCGTTGCCAGCTGGCTCAGCAAATCGCGGTAGGTGGAAACCTCATCGTTCACCGTCGCATAAATAAGCGTGCGCCGTCCGTTTGCCAGCTTGCCGGTTTCCTCTGCCGTCATGCCGAGCGGCACGCCGCAGCCCTCGCAAATCCAGCCGAGCCACATAAACGGCGTGCGTCCGTTCGTGTCAATCGTCGGCAGGCTCTTGTCAAATTCCAGCATATTGTCATACGCCGTAATCTTAATGGCGTTCGCGCTCTGCACGCATTCCGAAATCGTATATACGCCCATCGGAATGTCGAAATACGGCTTTTTCGGGTCGTCGCCCCATTTGCACGTTGCCATGTCCGCCCATGTGAATTCCGCGTCTGCCGCGTCCTTCCATGTGCGAATGTCCTTCATGTAGTTCAGCCGCACCCAAAGCGCAATTTTCGCGTCCGGCAGCGCGTAGCGGTCTGCCATCAGCCCGATGAGCGAAATTTGCAGCTCGCTCGCATATACGCCGCCCAGCTCAATCGCGGACTGTGAAGAGCAGGATTTGGAGAGCGTGCCCGAACCCTCGGCAATGTTCGTGTGCGCAAATTCTATTACCGTCCCGTCCGTCTGCGTAATCGTTCCGAACCATTGCAGACTGCGCGTCCGCCCGCGTATGGCGCGGCGGCACGCTCGGCTTGCCTGATGCACGCTCTCCCCTCCTTCTCATTAAATCTCAATCGCATTTGCGGAAATGTCGCTGTATAGCCCGCCCTCATCGGCGTACAGCGCGTCCGTTACTTTCTTGTAGCTTACTTTGGAAACATATACGCTCGCGGTGTGCGTCGCGCCCTTGTCATAGTACGTCAGGGTAAATTCCCTGCCCTGCATTAAACTTTCCAGAAACGCAACTTCTTTTCCGGTCAAATGGCTCCATGTCATGTTCACCTTCACCATGTTCGTCCGCACCCAGTCAATGTGCATCACGCCGTCCTCGGTGCGTCCGGTGTCGGCGGACTGAATGGATTCATGGTCAATCTGTGTGCTCGGCGCGGGCGTGTAGATGGGCGTGCCGTTTACCGCCCATCTGCCGCCGCTTAACTTTCCAATGCTCATGCTCTGCCTCCCGAAATCAGCGCCGCGCGGCGGTTCTGCTTGACAAGGAACGAAGCAATCTGCTCATTGCCGAGGTTGATGATAACCGGCGTGCCGCTGTCCTCGCCGCTGTCCTGCTCATGCAGCGCGGCAGAAACGGCACTGTATACCGCGTTTGCCAGCTCTGCGGCGTTGTCCTCGCTGTTCGTGCGAACGGCAGGCGTGCCGTTTACCGCATTCACATTCGCCTGCATCGTCGGCTCAAGGTTCATTGCGCCCGCAAGATTCTCTACCTGCTTGCGCACCTTGTCCGTATCCTTTGCAATGCCGCCTGCCAGCTGGCTCATCATATCCGGCATCCATGTGTTGAAATCTGCCAGCGGACCAACGTCCGGCTGAGAGAAGTGCAGGTACGAGCGAATCGTGCTTGCCGCCTCGGAAACCTTGTCTTTCAGCGTATTCAGCCCGCTGCTGATGCCGCTTACCATGTTGTGCATCAGGTCACTGCCCCATGTGTACATATTCTTGCCGAAACTGCTTACCCAGCTTCCAATCGTGCTGAACGCCGAGGTAAATACCGAAGAAATGTTCCGCAAGCCGTTTGCCAGACCCGCAACCACGTTCAGACCGATGTTCTGGAATACGGTCGACGGCGAGTGAATGCCCAAACCGTTCTTAAAGCCGTTTACAAACCCGTCTACAAAATTCTTTACCGTATCCGTAATGGCTTTCCATGCGTCTTTCAAGCCCTGTACAAAGCCGTCTGCAATGTCCTTGCCGAGCGCTTTCAGCTTGCCCGGCAGCTCCTTAATGCCCTTAACAACCGCGGTCACCATGTCACCGGCGGCTTTCTTTGCCTTTGTCACCATGTCCGTTCCCCATTTCGCAAGGGATTTTCCGGTTTCACTCAGCGTGTCGGAAAACTTCTGCGCAAATTCCGCAATCTTCCGAATGCCTTCCGCAATGATGTACGATACCGCCTCGTTAAATCGGCTCTGCATTTCCGTTCCCCACGCCGTTATGCGCTCATATGTGCCGGAAATGCCGTTCGAAATGCGCTCCGGCAGCGAAGCAAACCAGCTTTGCGCACTCGTTACCGACTGACTTGCCGCCTCGGTCACGCTGCCGTATACGTTCGTGCCCCATGCAGAAATGCTTGCGCGTGCGCTGTCCAGCCCGCCGGAAATGCGCTCCGGCAGTGTGCTGAACCACTGCACCGCAGAGGATACTGCATGAGAAACGTTCTCCTCCATTGCGGTCTGCACGTTATACGCCCATTTGGTCACTGTACCGATGGAATAGCCCAGTGCGTAGCCGATCCTGCCCGGCAGCTCGCCGAACCATGTGCCGACTGCGTTTACCGTATTTCCGATCTTCTCCGGCACAGTGCTCATAAAATCGGTAACGGCGTTCCATTTCTCGATAACGGCGGTCTTGACCGCGTCCATTGCGTTTGAAACGCTCTCTTTCAGCGACTGCACCAGATTGCCGCATACGGTTTTCAAATTGCTCCACGCCGTCTGCACGCCGGTCGTAATCGCGTTTACCGCGTCCGAGCCGAGCTTTACAAGGTTCTGCACATTAAAGCTCTCCGGCTTTACCAGCCCTACCAGTCCGGCGGCGATAAGTCCCAGACCGAGCGGCGTTCCCACACCTGTACCGAGCAGCATCACGCCGAGCGCCGCCAGCGATGCACCTGCAAACATCTTGGTGATGGTGATAAGACAGCTCTTTACCTTGTCGCCAATCGCACCCCAGTTGAGCGCAATGCCAGCCGCCAAAGAAGCTGCACCGGCAATCATCATGCCAATGCCGATAGGCATTGCCGCCGGATTGGAAAGAGCCAGAATCGCACCCACAGCCAGCAGCGAACCGCCAACCGCAATGCCGATTTCCTTGAGTACGCTCTTGATCTTCTCGGTAATGCCGCCCCAGTTCAGCGCCGCCGTCGATACCAGACCGACTGCACCCGCAGCAATCATTGCAATGCCGACTGCCATTGCTTCGGGAAAGGCAAACGCCAGCACAGCACCCACACCGATAAGTGCACCGCCGACCAGCGCTGTCAGCGTTGCAATCGCGTTCTTCATGTTGCCGGTCAGCGCATTCCAGTTGAGCGCAGCAGCCGAAGCAAGAGAGGTTGCACCGATTACCATCATTGCAATGCCCAGCGGAATATCAACACCGGTAAAGGCAGCAATCGCGCCAAACGTCAGCATCGCACCGCCGATAATGGCTTCCAGCGTGCCGATGGCCTTGCGCATCGGCTCACTCATCGCGTTCCAGTTCAAGCCGACAGCCGTCGCCAGTTCTACCGCACCGACTGCCATCAGCCCTAAACCGAGCGGAATGTCCGCACCGGTGAACGTCAGCAATGCACCAATGCCCAGCAGAGCGCCGCCGATAATGCCGGTCAGGATAGACAGCGCGTTCGTCAAATTGCCGTTCAAGAACTTCCAGTTGATCGTTGCCGCCGTACCGAGCGATACCGCACCGGCAGCCATTAAGCCGATGCCGAGCGGCACATTGCCGCCGGTCAGTGCCAGAATTGCGCCGATGCCCAGCAGAAAACCGCCGAGTGTCGCGGTAACAACTGTCAGTACACTTGCCAGCCTTTGCGACATACCGCCCCAGTTTTCCGCAATCGTCGCCGCAAGTCCGACCGCGCCGACTGCCATCAGTCCCAGACCGACCGGAATGTTTGCACCCGTCAAAACCAGAATCGTACCGATTGCCAGCGCAAAGCCGCTTGCAATCGCCGTAATCTCCTGCAAACAGCTTTTAATCTGTGCAATAATGCTGTCTACGCGGTTCGACACCGCGTCCCCCAGAAAATCATAGCTCGGCAGGTCAATGCCGAGGTCGTTGCTCCCCAGCCCCGAGCCGGTGCTCGTCTTGGAAGAATCGTCCTGCTTTTGCAGCACGTTCAGCTCATCAAAGCCCATAATCGTGCGCTTGAGCTTTTTTGCCGTCGCCGTCGCGTTCTCCATGGAATTGTCCATGTCCTCCGCCGCACCGGCAACGCTGTTAAGTCCGGAGTAATCCACCTCCGGCAGTTCAAAGCCGACAAGGTTTGCAATGCCCTCCGCCAGCTTGCGCACCGCCTTGGTAACAGCAATCACATACGGCAGTACGGCGTTCAGCGCCGGAATAAAAATATTGCCGAGCGCACGCGCGCACTGTGTCAGCTGTGCCTGCAATATGCGCAGCTGGTTTGCAGGCGCGTTCAGCGTTCGCGCCATGTCGCCCTGTGCAGTCTTAACCTGCGTCAGCATTGCGTAATAGCGCAGCTGGCTTTTCTCTGCCTGCGTCATGGCAGATACTTTCTTCTGAATGCCGAGCGTCAGCGCTTCTTCCTGCAATCGCGCAACGGACAGGTCAAAGCCCAGTCGGCGCAGCGGTTCCAGCTCACCGGAAATACCGCTCTGCACCTTTTCCATCGCGTTTTCCACGTTGATGTTGAAGAACGAGGAAAGGTCGTAGCCGAGCTGTGTCAGGTTCTTGCTCATTAAATACGCCTTGTCGCTTGCCACACCAAAACCGCTGATAATGGTGTTGAACGTGCCCTGATTGCGCATAAATTCGCCGGGGTCAATACCGAGGATTTCGCCGACCTGTTCCGCGTATTTCTGTGCCGATGCAGCATACTTGCCCATGGAAGCGTCAAACAGGTTAAGGTCCTCCACATACTGGTTGGACTGGTAAATCCACGAAGCGATCACAGACGCGCCGCGCCTCATTACATTGCTGAAAATGCTTGCTTTCGCCCACAGATTGGTGTAGCTTTTCGTTGCCCCGCTGTTCGCGTTCGTCAGCTGATTCGTAGCGGATACCAGCTGGCGGATTTCGCTCGGCAGATGGCTGAACGCATTGCCGATGGTGTCAAGCTGTGTCGCCAGCGGCGCAAGCGCGTTCGAAAGCTGCTGAATCTGCGCGGTAAACTTCGACCAGTCCACCTTGTCCAGCGCGTCCGAAATCCTGGTGACGGATTTTAATTGAGAAACCGCCGTACTCAGTCCGGTGCCGACTTCCAGCGTGCGGAGCGGCGCAAGCGCATTGACCATCTGTTCAATCTGTCCGCGCATTCCGGTCCAGTCCGCGCCTTTCAGAATTTCCGGCAGCTTCGCCGCGCTTCTCAGCTGGCTTACCGTCTTTTTCAGCCCTTCGTTTTCCGCAATGCTGCTCAGCGGCACAAGTGCGCTTTTCAGCGCCTGAATCCCGCCGAGATTTGCATTGTTCAGCGATTCCGCCGCCTCGCTGATCTTCGTCAGCTGGTTTGCAATGCTCGGAGAGATTTTTACCTCGCTCACGCTTTTCAGGCTTTCCAGACTTTTCGCAACCTTGGCAATCTTGTCGAAACCGGACATATCCAAAGAGGAAAGGGCGGTGTTAAGACCCTCCAAACGTTTGGACACGCTCGTCAATCCTAAACCGCCCTTAGCCGCTGTCTTTACCTTGCCCAGCGTTTCGGAGAGGGCTTCCAGCCCGCTCACCGCCGAGGCAGTGTTCGACTGCACTTCCAGTTCCAGTTGTTCAATCGTAGTAGGCATAAAGCTCACTCCTTTCTTTCAAATCTTTTGTTGTTCTGTAATGCAAATGCCTGCATATACCGCGCCGCCGATTGCGCCGCCCGCTTTTCCTTTTCCCGTTCCGCCTGCTTCCGCTCTCTCTCATTCAGCGGATACGGCTCGGGCACATACGGTTCGGCTTTCGCGCCTTTCTTTGCAAAAGCGTGCATCACCGGCAGCAGACGGGCGATTGCATCATATACATACATTCCCTGCAGCCACGCCTGCCGGTTTGCCCGTTCCCGGCGCAGTTCCTCCGCCTTGCGGTAATACTTTGCAAGCCCCGCATCGCCGTCCCAATACTGCCCCTCGGTCATGCCAATCGAGAGGTAGTACGGGAACTGCGCGCAGAAAATCTCGCCATACGATGTTTTTTTCGCCACTTCGGACGGCTGGCTGTTTACCAGTTCGCCGTCCAGCTCACGTTTCCCTCGTTTTCCTCCGGCTCGTCCATCAGCGCCGCAATCGGCTCGTTGTACATCTCGCCCAGCTTGCCGATGAGCTCCTGCTTGTTCGGCATATGTGCGTAAATGTCGTCAACGACGGACTTTTTTACCATGCGATGGTGCGCGAGGAACGCGCCCTCAAACAGTGCCGGAAGAACGCTCATCGGCTTTTCGGTGATCTCGGAAATGACAAAGCCGTTCCGCTCCATCTCCGATACCGTTCTGCGGGTAAATTCCAGCGTATATTCCTTGTCGCCGTAAGTAAACTTTAACTGCTTTGCCATTTCTTTTATCCTCCCGAATTACTCGTCGCCCATGGTGATTGCGGTAGAGGCCGCAATGGTAATGGTCATTTCCACAACCTCATTGGTGCCTGCACCCTTAACGAAAACGTCCAGCGTGCCCTTGAAGTTGTACTTGCCGTTTACGCCCGTCGGGGTAACAACGCCGCCGGTCTCCGTACCGCCCAGCCAAACCGAAAACTCGGTTTCCTTGCCCTTGAGCGCCTTGAGCTTCTTGTAGTCCTCAATGGTGTAGTTTGCCGTAAACTCCAGCGCATCGAGCGACTGAATGCCCTCAATGTTGGTCTGCATCGGGTCGGAAAGGGTGGTGGTTTCCAGCATCTCCGGCGAGCCGCCGAGGTCAGGGAAATCCTTAATATCAATCAGCTTTGCATACGCATCATTGTCCTTTTTCATAAGGAACGTCTTGTAAGAACTGATAGCCATTTGTTCATTACCTCCTGTAAATTGTTTTGTCTTTGCCTACCGCCGCGCGGTACCGCGCGACCATGCGGAATACGGTTGCGTCCTGCTCGTTCGGAATCGGGTTGAGCAGCACGCGGAGAAAGCCGAGCCCGCACATCATTTCATCAATCGCGGCCATAATGGCTTTGCATTCGCTTTTTTTCCCGCTCGTCTTGTTGGAGTATACGTTCACTTCATACAAAACGTTCGCGTGGTTTTCAAGCGTGCCGGAATCCGCGGTGCTCTCCCGCACCTGATTGTCGGTTTCCATAATGGAAACGCAGGGAAAAGAGGGCGGTGTTTTGATGTAATCGCCTGTAATGTATACTTTGGGATAAAGTGCTTTGATCGTTGCGGCAGCAATGTCAAACACTTCGTTTTCAATGCTGATCATGTTCCGAACACCTCCCTTGCCATCTCCGCAATGTCACTGCATACGGCATCTGCCGCCAGTGCCATCGGCATCTTTGCCGGTGTGCCGCGCGTAATATGCAGCCCGTCCGCATCGTAAAAGCCCCATGCGGGCTTTTTTCCGTTTTTGCCGAAACTGCCGATGGTAAATCCCAGCTCCGCGCCGGACGGGTGCGGGGACGAACCCGCCGCGCCGTTGTGATACACGCCTGCGCCGAACTCGACCCATACGGCATCTTCGCCGTCCGCGATAACCGCCGTAACCGTTCCGCGTTTGTCTATGGTTACATCTACCTTTGCATAGCGCGGAACGCCCTGCACCAGATCGTCCACAATCGCGCGGTTAAAGTCCTGCTGTGCTTCGCCTGCAATCCGCTCTGCGATTTTTTCGCGCAGCAGATTGGTTTTGCGGTTCAATTCGCGTTTATAGCGTTCCAGCTCCTTAATTGCCTTGTTAATGCTCTCCGTATCCAGCGCAAATGAAATGGTTTTCCGTTTCATCGCACGTTCACCTTGCTCACCGCAACGGAAACACTGTTCAGGCTCTTTGCCGTTTTCTTCACGATGTAATCGTGCGGCACAGCGGTTTCGCCGTTTTCGTCTAATACCGGTGCGCCGTTTTCGTCCAGCCGCGGAACGCGGTCAATCCAGAGTACGGTGTATTCGTCGATGGGCGGCGCGTCCGTTCCCATTACGATCACCTTGTCGTATTCCTCGCTTTCGCCAAACTGCCGCGTGCTGGTTTCACCCTTGGCGGCGGAAATGTTTGCGCGGAATTTCTTCGGATTCGACCGGATAATGTCATATTCTCCGGTCCTGTTGCCGTATTCGTCCAATCGCGGCTGCAAGCCCTGATACAGCGCATACCAGAACGTGGTTTTGTTCCGCTCCATCGTTTTCACTGCACAACACCCACCTGTGGGATAATGGTTCTCAGCATGGAGGACGGAACGTCCGCGTTCTCGTATGCACGAGTAATGCCGTTCTCGGTGTGCGTGGTCTGTCCCTCCGCGCCGCGCTTGTTCAGCAGATACGCCGCAATCTCGCATTGCAGGGTATCGTACTGCGCCGGTACGGTCTGAACGGACGGGTCAAACGGAAACGCCCTTGCAAGAATCTTGCGCGCGGCTAAACCGAGGTAAACGGACAGCACTTCGTCGCCGTCCTCGCCGCCGACTATTGCCCGCAGCGTCACCAGCTTTTCTTCCTCGCTCATGCTGTCCGTTCCTCCTTCCATGGTTTAACCGATTTCGTAAAAGCCCTCGCTCTGCGGATTGGACTTCGGCTTGCCGACGATGTAGCCGGTATCGGTCTTGGTATAGTAGGTCTTTTCCTTGCCGACAGTGCCGTCGGTGGAAGCCTTAGCCGCGCCCTTGACGATCTTTACCGCCTTGGTCTGGTCGGTCAGCGCAGCAAGGTAATACTTGCGGCTCCATACCATGTTCTCGCGCTTGTCGGAATCGCGGTCGGTCTCAATCTCTACGCCCTTCTTGTTGAAGATGGTAACCGCCTCGCGGGTAGCAACTACAATCGTGCCCTTGTCCGCGTCCTTCTTGGTGTACAGGTTTACGCCTGCAACCGTACCGATGTAGCCGGAACGGGCAAATGCCTCAACGTACTTGAGGTCTTCCGCAAGGTTCTTGCGCAGCTCTGCCATGTCGGCAGGGCTTACAAATGCAAACGTGCGCGGGGTTACGTCCTCCGGTGCGTTGTCGGTGCTCTCAATGTTCAGGCTTGCCACCGCATCGGCAAACGCCGCGAAGTCAAACTTTGCGGTCGGAACAGCCAGAACCGCCTTTTTGAACTCGTCGTAAATGCTCTTGTTGACGTAGTTAAACAGGTCGGTGCCCATGTGGCGCACGCCAACCGGAACCAGCATCGGATCGGTCATTTCCTGCTCGTCGAAATACTTGAAGCGGTTCTGTGCCATGAGGATTTCATACTCCTTGTCGGTATACGTTACCTCAATGTCCTTGCTGTTGCCCTCGCCCATGCCGAGCTGCTCTGTGCCGCTGGTCGCGCTGTAAACGTTAATGCGGCGCTTCATGCCGGGCGTGCCCTCCAGCGAATTGTCTGCGGTGCAGAACTGCTGCAGATCAATGTGAGAATTGTACTGGTCTTCTACCTCGTTGGAGAGGTAGAAATTGTCGTAAATCTTATGTGCCATAGATTATTCGTTACCTCCTGTGTCGTTATTGGTGTAGAGGGCTTTGTAGTCCTCCGGGTGGTTTTGCGCGTATGCGTACCGCTCCTGCGCGGACAGCTTGCGGAACGAATCCAGCGTCATGGTCTTGCTGTCGCCGTCCGGCTGCGGCTTCGGTGTATTTTTGAGGGCTTCCGCGCGTGCGTTCTTCTGCACAATTTCCAGCTGCTTCTTCTGGTTGGCAAACACCTTTGCGGTGTCGCCGTTTGCCATCGCCTCCGCAGTGTCGGCAGCCAGCTTGTCGTCATATCCCATGCCGAGCAGCTCCGCCTTGAACTTGGATACCTGATTCTCGCGCAGCAGTGCGTCATATGCCTTTTGCAGCTTGTCGCGCTCCTCCTGCTCTTTCAGTTTTGCCTGCTCGTCCTCGGTGAGCTTTGCGTTCAGCTCTTTCTTCTTTGCCGCCAGCTCGGAAGCGGTCTTGTCGAAAACGTCCTTCTTCACCCAGCCGGTATAATCCGGGTCAGCGGTTTCAAAGGCTTCAAGCGCCGCAATCTTCTGTTCCGGCGTCATGTCGGCATAGCCGTCAATCCTGGAAACGTCAATCTTCGCCATGTGCGGTTTTCCTCCTGTCTTTTAACGTCTTCTGTGACTGTACTTTTGTGTTTTTAATTCGGCTTCTCTGCCTGTTCCTGTGTTTTTGAAGAGCTTCTCTGCTCATTGTCGATTGGTTCATTATTTGAGGACTGTTCTCCGGCTTTCGCCTGCTGTTCCTCGTAATATTTCATGCTCATCGTGTAAGCACTTTCCGCATCGCTGAACATACCGCTGTGCTGGAATGCCAGCTGCGGGTGAATCTTCGGCTCTTGCAGCATGGAGATAAGCACCTGCGATTTGCTCTGAATCGCTTCATAATTGCGTCTGGTGAACTTCATGTCGATGTCGCACAGGCGAAGCGTCAGCCCGCCCAAATCCCGACAGATGCGAAGCACCAGCTTCAGCATTTTCTTCTCTGCGCGCTTGAACACGTTTTCGCTGTCCTTTGCCCGCGCCTCGGCATCTGACCAGCCGTCGCGGAGAAGAACCGCCGAGCCGGTGTCCGAGGTGGACGAACCGCCGTTGCGGTTCGGCATACCGCAGATGGTCAGCACCGCGCTGTACAAATCCTCTTTGAACGTCTGCGACTGCGTTTGATTCAGTTCCTTTACAATCAAATCAACGTCAACCTTGCCGCCGTTGCTGTCCGGCGGAACCATAATCGCGCCCTTTTCGAGAAATGCATCGAATGTTGCTTGGTCAATGTTGCAGCCGACGAATTTCCAGTACGCCTGAATAAACTGCTCCATGCCGTCCATGCGGTTGCTCTCTACGTTGTTGATCGCGTCCAGCAGCGGCAGGACAATTTCAAACGAACCCAGACGGGCGTTGTTCGCCGGATACTCGATAATCGGAATAGCGTCCAGTGCGTGCGGCTGAGAATCCGTCAGAATGTCACCGTCAAGCGAATAGAACCGGTTTTCGGTGTAAACCGAAAAATGCAGAATGCCGTATTCATCGCGGCGGTACTTCACCGCCATCATCGGCTTGCTGCCGATTTCCGAGGAATACACAACAAACGTCTCGCGCGGGTCGAGCGTATACATCTCAAACGGCGCTTCGTCTTCCTCACCCGGCGCGTCCGGCAGAACCAGACGGAACGCTGTGCCGCAGATCATCTGCCATTCAACAAGCTCCTGATCCTGTGCGGCTTTGTCCTCCGCAAACATATATTCGTTTAAGCGGTTAATCTGTTCTACAACGTCCTCGCCGCCCTGACGGCTGACGTATTGAATCGGTTCGCCGCAAAGATAACCGACCTTGAACGATACAATCTCGTTTGCGCGGTTCTCGGTGATTTTGTTGCAGATTTCGGGGCGAACGTCCTTTGTGCGGTTTCTGATGGGCTGCTCGCCGCGATAGTACCGCCACAGGTAGTCAATCTCGCTGCGGTTGAGTTCATGCACGCTCAGCGCCTTGCGCAGTACGTCGGCAACGTTATTCTCGTTAATTTCGGTTACATCGGTTTTGATCACACGCCGCCCGCTCATATAGCGTGTCTGGCTTCCGGGCTTGCTTTCATCAATCACATGAGCCATGTGTTCGCCCCTCCTTTCCAAAAAATAAAAGCGCATAACCGGCAAGGCAGTAAAGCCTCGCGCAATTATGCGCCATATAAGCATTTTTCTTTTATTATACCACAATATGTAGTGTTTGTAAATAACCATATACATTATATATGCATTATAGAAACTTAACTTTTATTGAAAATATAACTTTCAATAAAAGTATTGACTTTCAATAAAAGTTAGATTAGAATAAATACAACAAACAACAGGAGGCGACAGCGATGAACAAAATCGTGCGCGGCAAACGGTACAACACTGAAACCGCACAACTGATCGGCGTATATGAATCTAATGAACCGAAAGATTCGGATTTCTGGGAGCGTGAGGAATTATACCGCAAGCGCACCGGTGAATTTTTTCTCGTTGGAAAAGGCGGCGCTATGACGGAATACGGCGTGCCCAGCATCAACGGCACCGGCAAAACAGGCGAAGCCTTGCAGCCGGTTACACCGGAGTATGCTTCGCAGTGGTGCGAAGAAAATCTAACCGCCGATGAATACGAAAACGTGTTCGGCGCGGTTGAGGAGGACGGCAGCCGCAGTACGGCGTGCATCACCCTTCCGTCCTCCCTGCTGAACAGCCTGAAAACCAAAGCACAGCAGAAAAACATGACGTTCTCCAAATACATGGAGAAAATTATCCTGAAAGGAATGAGCGACAAATGAAAATTCAACTCTTTTTAGGCACTCCGTCCGCCGCCGGCGCTTATCTTCTCCGTTTGAAAGACGGTGTGTATGATCGTGTCCTTGTCCTCCAGAGCCCCTGCACTGCAAAGGGTATGCCGGTGTCACAGACGTGGGCTCGTCACCTCGATAAAGCGGTCTATTGCCCGCTCATCACCAGCCCGCATATCGGACAACTGGAATACGGAATGCCCGCCGACGCGGAAATCTACACAGCCGAGGAAGTCCGCGCCATTGACAAAGGCAGCCGCAAATGAAAGCCGGCAGAAAATGTATTTCGTGCGGAAGAGCCTTTTCACCGGCATATGATGATCAGGTAAAATGTCCGGACTGCGCCGAGCAGTCCAAAAAATCCGTCATGCGGGATCGCACCTGCCGCGAATGCGGCATCACGTTCCCCGGCGGACCTCGTGCGTGGTACTGTCCGGAGTGCCGCGCCGAGCGAAAAAAGCAAGCAAAACAGCGGT
>ERZ808278.616-NODE-616-length-21259-cov-4.939681_pt1 | contig 21259 bp, 16 predicted proteins | sample MGYA00521239_ERZ808278 | MGnify/ENA primary metagenome ERZ808278 (study PRJEB31516, sample SAMN03275600) | gut metagenome | biome: mammalia-associated habitat; material: feces | host: Papio cynocephalus | place: Kenya | collected 2012-07-17 ... | reverse complement strand
CTGTCGTATAGATCCTGGCCCGATTTCATTATGTTCAAATCATAATCAGGCACCACTCCAAAAATCTCAAGCACCTGATCAAGCATTTCGCGGTGCTGGCCAGTCACGCACACAATGGTATCTATTCTTTCAGGATACATTTGAAACTCCTTCACCAAGGGGGCCATCTTAATGGCCTCAGGTCGAGTTCCAAAAACGAGCATTACTTTCTTTCTCTTCATAATAAAAAACAGCAATTTCTATAAGTAACGGATGCTGCTTATAGAAATTGCAAATTTAGCGTTTATTTATCACTTTTACAAACTTCTATTTACGGGTGATTTTATAAATTGTGCCTTCTATCAGTGAGCAGTAAACATCGCCATTGGCATCCACCTCGAAGCCGTTAACCTCGCTTGTTCCCATTGGGTAAGATACCACAAGTTGATGAGTAGCGGCATCCACAATCGACAACTGACCATGGCGGCTGCCGGCATACACATACCCTTTATGCTCAAGCACTATGCAAGGGGCGTGTTCGTAGCCTATGCCCAGATCGGTCTTCCACAAAAGTTTGTAATCATTGCCTTCTGTGGTCATTGCCACAAGTTCACCGTCCATAGTCTTGGCATAAGCCACTTTTCCATCACGACTTCGTCCCAAGCTTTCACGCACCTTGTTATCATTCTTCACTCGCCAAATCTGGCTTCCATTCTTTCTGTCAATGGCTGTGGCCACACGATCTGGGGCCACGATCACCACCTTATCAGCTGTGACCACTGGCACCACATTTCCCGGGCTAAACAGGTTGGCGTTTTTGCCATTATTCCATTTCCAATGAAGTTTGCCATTTTTCTTGTTAAGCGAGCGCAAATAAGTGTCCCATGCGCCAAATATCACATCATTTCCGTCTACCACAGGTGCTGCCTGACAGTAGTTGTTAATATCATCGAATCGCCAAAGAAGTTTATGCTTTGCCACATCCCATGCTTGGAATGTCTTATAGCCACCTTGGTAAAGAACACCTTTTTCTATCACGCCATCAGCCACATACGGGCCATCAGCATTGAATGCGTACACTTCCTTCCCTGTGTTTATATCAAGCCACACCAATCGGCGGTCTGCAGTGGGAAGAACCAAGTATTTTCCATCCACGGCTGGACGCGAATACAGCATCGCAGCCGTCTTATACTCCCACTTCACCTGTCGTGTATTCTTGTCGAGAGCCTTACAAATGCCTAAAGAATTACCAAAATAGATATTGTTTTTATCAAGACCTAATCTCGTGAATATGGTGGCATTGTCAGCAAACACCTTTTCAATCGTAAACCGAGAGTCCACCTTTGTGGATAACGATTTCGGCGCAGGGCTATCGTAATAATCCGTATTCACCTTGTAGGCATACATTGGAACAGCTGCGGAATTTAATGGCTTATTATACACGTGAATCCAGTCTTTCTCCAAATCCACATCAAGAAGCGTGTAGCCATAGTCGCCATTCCCCATGTCAAGTGCCCTTACGATCAATCCGTTTATGCCATCTGTTTCATACTGACGCCATCTATGATAGTGCCCACACTGATGAGTGATAACGGGGTATTTTTTCAAAATAGCCACATAGTCGCGATAATTATCCAAATCGTCAAGAATTGGGTAATGATTGACGCTCAGCACTTTCATTCCTGGCTTTACCTTTTCAGAAAGCGTCTTGTCGAGCCATATCAAATCCTCTTGCTTAATATGGCCATCTCCCATTTTCATAAACGGCCCACAGTTCATACCTATCACCACAAGATTGCCTACTGTGAAAACGAAGCGGTCCGTACCCCAAATGTCATTGAAAGTTTTGCACGCACTCTGGCTCCAATTGTTCTCATGGTTGCCAGGAATAATGTAGTACGGCTTTTTGAACCCATCGAATATAGACTTCACATTGTACAATTGTTCATCACTTCCTTCATTGGTCAAATCGCCCGAAACTATCACATAATCGGCGTCACTCTTGTTGATTTCTGCCACAGCGTCCTTAAGTTTGGCCTCATTGGCGTTGCCTGGCGTGACATGAACATCACTTAAAATCGCAAACTTTTGGGCAGATGCCGACAGCATGCACAGCAGCATGAGTGCAAATGCCAAAATTGGTCTTAATAGATTGGTCTTCATTAAATTAAAATACAAAAAATTAAAGTAAGCAGTGCATCGGTTTTTCACCGAGCACTGCTATGAGTTAAAAACATTAGACTAGTCAAGTTTGTGTATCACTAAGCCTGAACGAAGTTTTGGTTCAAACCATGTGGCTTTTGGAGGCATAATGTTGCCGGAGTCGGCAATGTCGATAATCTGACGCATCGTCACTGGATAAAGTGCCAGAGCCATTTTCATCTCTCCAGAGTCAACTCTATTTTTCAGCTCTTCCAAGCCACGTATTCCACCCACAAAGTCAATTCGTTTATCCGTACGCAAATCCACTATGCCGAGTATATCACGCAGAATGTAATCCGACGATATTTTCACGTCAAGCACACCAATAGGGTCGGAATCGTCGTAGGTCCCCTCTTTTGCAGTAAGCGAATACCACTTTCCTCCCAAATAGAGTGAAAAGTTATGGAGAGCGGCAGGGTGATAGATTTCCTCTCCCTTATCCTCCACGATAAACTTATCTTCCACCCTCTTCAGAAATTCTTCATCCGACAGGCCGTTCAGGTCTTTCACCACACGATTGTAATCCATCACTTTGAGGTGCGACTCTGGAAAGCAGACTGCCAGCAGATAATTATATTCCTCATTACCCGTGTGGTTAGGATCGGCCTTCGCCTTTTCCTCTCCCACATGTGCAGCTGCTGCCGTGCGATGATGTCCGTCGGCTATATACAGATATGGAATCTTTGCAAAGGCTTCTGTGATTTTTTTAATCACATCATCATCTGAAATGCACCAAAGCGTATGGCCAATTCCGTCCTCTGACACAAAATCATACTCAGGCTTGGTCATTGCAGTCTGGGCAATCACTTGCTCAAGCACCTCATTCGTAGGAAAAGACAAAAACACTGGCTCAATGTTCGCATTGTTGATTTCAATGTGGTGCATACGGTCAATCTCTTTCTCCTTGCGCGTCAGCTCATGCTTTTTGATTCGTCCAGATAGATAATCATCCACACTCGCTCCCACCACTAAGCCATACTGTGTGCGTCCGTCCATCGTCTGGGCATAAAGGTAGTAAAGCTCTTTATCGTCTTGCACAAGCCATCCTTTTTGCTGGAATTTCTTAAAATTCTCCACAGCTTTGTCATAAACCTTTTGCTCATGTTCACCCGTTCCTGGCTCAAAGTCAATCTCTGGCTTAATAATATGGTAAAGCGACTTTTCATTACCCTGGGCCTCTGTTCTGGCCTCCTCGCTCGAAAGCACATCATAAGGTTTTGAAGCCACTTGTTCCACAAGCTGCTTCGGCGGACGTAGTCCTCTAAATGGTTTCACCTTTGCCATAGTTCAAGTTGTTTTAAAAATAATTCATGTTAAGGTTATAGAGACTGTTTGATTTTTTATAGATTTCATAAGACAAGACCGAAGGAAAACAACAAGTATTGCAGATCACTGGGTAGTGATATACAGCTATCTTTGCTATGAGAAGCCAGACGGTCTATGTATTTCGGATTTCTGTCTTAAAAAATCTCATGGAAAATTTCAAACAGCTTCTTATTAATTATCTTCTTCTTTCAATGGTTTGCGCCCTATCTGGGCCAACCGACACAATAGTGATGGGCACTTCAAGTTTCTCTTCAAGGAATCTAACGTAATCCTTGAATTCCTGTGGAAATTGGTCCTCGCTCGTCATTTTTGTCATATCCGCATTCCAGCCTTTCATTTCGGTGTAAATAGGCTTCACTCCATGGTCGATTGAGAATGGAAAATCACGAGTCACTTTTCCATTCACTTCATAAGCGTCGCAAGCCTTCACTGTTTCAAAGCCATCGAGCACATCGCTCTTCATCATAATCAGTTGGGTCACACCATTGAGCATGATTGTGTATCGTAAGGCCACGAGATCAATCCAGCCACAACGGCGTTCACGCCCAGTCACGGCTCCATACTCATGCCCGATTTTGCGTATAGTGTCGCCAGTGACATCAAAAAGTTCGGTTGGAAATGGCCCGCTTCCCACGCGTGTACAGTAGGCCTTGAATATACCATACACCTCACCAATTTTACTTGGTGCCAGCCCTAAGCCGGTGCAGGCCCCTGCACATATCGTGCTTGAAGAAGTGACGAAAGGATAAGATCCGAAATCCACATCAAGCATACTGCCTTGTGCGCCTTCACACAGCACACTCTTGCCTTCTTTCAGCAGATTATTGATAAAGAACTCACTGTCAATCAGATCAAACTCTTTAATATATTCTATGCCTTCCATCCATTTTTTCTCAAGTTCATCCACGTTTGGCGTTTCGCCAAGAGCCTTGAGCAAGGCAAGGTGACGCTGTTTCGCAGCATTATATTTTTCTACAAACTGATCATCTATGTCACCTATACGTAAGCCGTTACGGCTAACTTTGTCGGTATATGTAGGTCCTATGCCTTTTCCTGTGGTTCCGATTTTTCCATCTCCTTTAAGTTTCTCATTAGCAGCGTCAAGCAAGCGGTGGGTAGGAAGAATCAGATGAGCCTTGCGTGAAATTTTCAGCACTCTCTTGATTTCCACACCATGCTTCTCCAAGTCACGAGCCTCTTCTGCAAACAGAACAGGGTCAAGCACCACGCCATTGCCAATCACATTCGTCTGGCCATGCTGAAAGATTCCGGAAGGAATGGAGCGAAGTACAAACTTCTTGCCTTCAAACACAAGGGTGTGTCCAGCATTTGGACCTCCTTGAAAGCGTGCCACCACATTGTAACGCGGAGTCAGCACGTCCACTACCTTGCCTTTTCCTTCATCTCCCCACTGTAAACCCAAAAGAACATCTACTTTCATAATTAACTTCTTGATTTTGTATTTTGTTGTTTTTTTTTCCTTGAACATGTGCTGCACAGCCCATTGACACACAGCACACGGTATTGTTCGCTAAAAGCGGCATAACGCTTCGCGTGAAGCTCTTCTGCCAATGCCAAGTCTTTTCCAACTTTCACCTTTCCGCAGTTCAGGCACACAAGGTGGATAAACCGCACATGGCTCACACGAGTGAACTGCAACTTCTGGATGCCTTCATTAAAAAACCTACAAAATATGCCTGCTTTGACAAAAAGCTCCAAATTACTATACACCGACGATTGGCTCACCTTAAAAGCACCTCCTTTCAGTTGTGCCATCAATTGATCGGCTGTAAATGGCTTGCTAAACGACAATGCCTTGTCGAGTATCGCAAACCTTTCTGGTGTTTTTCTGTAATTTCCTTTCTTAAGAAAACCACAGAAGTTCTTGACAATGACACTATTATTTAAAGCCTCACTCATAGCGTAAAATATCTCTACAAAGATAAGAATTATTGCAAATATAATAAAATATTTTAATGGCAATAACACGCCCAAAAATAGTTAAAAGGCATTTGCAAACCACCAAATCATGCCTCTGCATCAGTTGCCAATCAGCACAAGCACCACATTTAAAAATAAAGACCACGAAAATATGCACCATCAATTTCCATTGTAATGTTTGTGACAACCGCTATTTTTTTCGTAAATTTGCAAGATATTCACACATTGTAAATAAAAAATTTAGCTATAATGGAAATTACAGTTGCTCAACTGGCGGCGATGGTTCACGGCACAGTGGACGGTGACGCGTCGGTCCGTATAAACAACTACTCAAAAATTGAAGAAGCTACAGAAGGATGTCTAACCTTCTTAGCCAACGTCAAATACACTCATTTCATATACACCACAAACGCCTCTGCTGTGCTTGTAAGGAACGACTTTCAGCCTGAGAAGCCTATCAAGGCCACCCTTATCAGAGTGGAAGACCCTTACAAAACTCTTGCCGACCTGCTCAACATGGTTACAGCCCAAGCCCCCGAAAAAATAGGAATTGAGCAACCATGCTTTATTAGCGAGGGCGTTGATGTTCCAGAAAACGCCTATGTGGGCGCTTTTGCCTACATAGGTAAAGGTGTGAAAATGGGCGAGCATGTGAAAATATATCCACAAGTGTATGTCGGCGACAACGTGACCCTTGGCGACAACGTGATTCTGTACCCCGGCGTGAAGGTATATCACGGTTGCAAGATTGGCAACAGATGCATCGTGCAAGGCGGGGCCACAATTGGTGGCGATGGATTCGGATTCGCCCCAATGGCCGACGGCACTTACGAAAAAATATCACAAATCGGTATCGTTGTTCTTGAAGACGATGTGGAAATTGGCGCCAACACCACTATCGACCGTGCCACCATGGGAGCTACGGTTATCAAAAAAGGCGCAAAACTCGACAACCTCATACAAATCGGGCACAACGTAGAGATTGGCGAATCCACCGTAATGGCTGCACAAGTGGGTGTGGCTGGTTCCACAAAAATTGGCAAACATAATATGGTGGGGGGCCAAGTGGGATTTGCCGGACACATCACTGTGGGCGACTATAACGGATTTGGCGCACAATCAGGCATTCCAAACAGCGTGGGATCGAAGCAGCGAGTGCTCGGATCGCCTGCCACCAACGCCCTCGAATACGCTCGTCTGCAAGTTTACCTCAAGCGTCTCCCGTCGCTCTTCTCCGATTTCAACGCATTAAAAAAAGAAATAGATGCTCAGAAAAAGAGCTAAACATATCGAATCAAGACACAATGAAACAGCAAACTTTAAAAAGTGAGTTCACGGTTAGCGGAAAAGGCCTACACACAGGCGTGCACGTTTCTGCCACATTCAAGCCCGCTGACGTGAATACTGGATACAGAATCAAACGAGTGGATTTGGAAGGCGAGCCTGTGATTGAAGCTCTTGCCGAAAACGTGACTGAAACCACACGCGGAACTGTGGTTTCAAGCAAGAGCGACAAGAGTGTGAAAGTCAGTACTATCGAGCACGCTTTAGCTGCACTCTACACTGCTGGTATCGACAACTGCTTGATAGAAGTGGACGCACCAGAACTTCCCATCCTCGATGGTAGCGCAATCATGTATTGCCAAAAGATTGAAGAAGTGGGCATTCAGGAGCAAGAGGCGGAGAAAGAGTATTATGTGGTGAAAAAGCGCATTAAAGTGCTTGACCCAGAATCAGGCTCATCACTTATTGTGCTTCCCGACGACGAGCTTTCTGTGGATGTGATGATCGAGTTCAACTCTCCCGTCTTGAACAATCAGTTCGCGTCGCTTGAGCATGTAGCTGATTTCAAAAAAGAAATAGCGGCAAGCCGCACTTTTGTGTTTGTCAGAGAAATTCTTCCCCTATTGCAGATGAATCTCATCAAAGGCGGAGACCTGGACAACGCCATCGTAATCCACGACAAGGAAATGCCGAAGGCCGACCTTGACCGCTTGGCTGATTTGATGCATGTGAAGCGCAAGCAGGTGAACGAACTGGGCTACCTCAACAACAAGCCCTTAATGTATAAGAATGAGCCAGCCCGGCACAAACTCCTCGACCTTCTTGGCGACCTGTCTTTAATTGGCCGTCCATTAAAAGGGCGCATCGTGGCCACAAAACCAGGCCACACCATCAACACCACTTTGGCTAAAAAGATTCGGAAAGAGCTTCGCTATCAGAATGTGCAAGCGCCAAGCTACGATCCGAACAAAGAGCCGGTGTTCGACATCAACGACATTCGCCGTATGCTTCCACACCGCTACCCAATGCAGCTGGTGGACAAGGTGATCGAAATGGGGAAAAGCCACATCGTGGGCGTGAAAAATATCACTTCAAATGAGCCTTTCTTCCAGGGGCATTTTCCTAACGAGCCTGTAATGCCTGGCGTGCTGCAAGTGGAGGCCATGGCGCAAGTGGCAGGGCTGCTTGTGCTATCACAAGTAGACGACCCAGAACGCTACTCCACCTATTTCATGAAAATTGACAATGTGAAATTCCGTCAGAAAGTGGTGCCTGGCGACACGCTCATTTTCCACTTGTCATACATCACTCCTATCCGCAGAGGCTGTGCGGTGATGAAGGGCTACGCTTTTGTAGGCGAGAAAATAGTTTCAGAAGCCGAATTTATGGCTCAAGTGGTAAAAAACAAGTAACTAAGCAAATATCTATTCTCTAAAATATGGAAAAATATCCTTTTACCGTAATTGACCCGAGCGCTAAGATTGGCAAAAATGTTAAAATTGGCCCTTTTGTCACTATCGACGGCAACGTTGAAATTGACGATGGCACTATTATCGACAGCAATGTCACCATTCACTCTGGCGCCAGAATCGGTAAAAATTGCCACATTCACTCTGGTGCAGTGATTAGCGACATTCCGCAGGATCTGAAATTCAAAGGCGAGGACACTTTAGCCATCATTGGCGATGGAACCCAAATACGCGAGTTCGTAACCATACACCGTGGAACGGCATCACAAGGAAAAACCGTGGTAGGCAGCAACTGCCTGATAATGGCTTACTGCCATGTGGCACACGACTGTTTTCTGCACGACCGCATCATCATGTCGAACAGCGTTCAGCTCGCAGGCGAGGTGGTGGTGGACGACTGGGCCATTATTGGCGGCGGCACCCTCGTTCACCAGTTCACACACATTGGACCACATGTGATGATTCAAGGCGGATCTCAAGTGAACAAAGACATTCCTCCATATGTGATGATTGGCCGACAGCCAATCTCTTATATGGGAATCAATTCCGTGGGGCTCAACCGCAGAGGTTTCTCCCAGGAAAAAATCGAAACGATCAACAATGTATACCGCGCTCTCTATTTTTCACAGCTCAACTTCAGTGATGCTCTTATAAAGATAGAGCGCGAAATTCCGGCGTGTCCTGAGCGTGACACCATAATCAACTTCGTGAAGAGTTCTGAGCGTGGCATAGTGCGCAAAGCATAATCTCCACCACACTTCATATCATTAAAGCTAACAGTGGCGGCTACTTCATTTAGGGGTAACCGCCACTGTTGCATTGGGTTAAAACGTAGATGCGATTATTCATCATGCCAACCTACCACATCTCACACAAACCGATAAGGTGGAGTTCAACTCCCGTGTTCGAGCTTATCTAACTTCTCGCCATCATTCAAGCGATAGTATATGTCACGCAGAATGCTCCTGGTATCCACACTGTCTCGGTTAATTTGATACGCCTTTTCCAAATACGCCTTAGCCTTATCCAAAATTGGCGTCACCTCTTTGGTGAGCCTTGCGCTTGACTTCTTTGAATTATTCTGAATGTATTGTAGGGCTTCAAGATAATAGCACCGCCCCACGTCAAAGTTGGTTTGATAATTTTCTGAATCAAGTTCCACCGCCCTGATATAGTAAGGGCGAGCGTCGATGAAAGACGACTGCGACTCCACTATCTGCCCTTTTATGGTAAAGTAATTGGCGTTCAGCGAATCCATGAGAATGGCTTGATCAAGCATCACCTCTGCCTCTTTCATTCGTCCATGATAAATGCAGTCGTTAATCATAATCCGCATATACTTCACATCTTGCTGTCCATAAAGGCCATAGGCTGCTTTCGCCACTTTCACCATTGTGGAGGTATCGCCCATCTGATGAAGCACACGTATATCGTGGTCAAAAGCCCCCTTCTTGGTGATGCCAAGATCACGAGCCTTGGAAAACAGGGCGTGAGCCTCTGGAAGCTTGTTGAGCTGAACCGCTGCCATTGCCTGAAAATAGCGCATTTCACCCACCACGGTGTCAGGGTCCACCTTATGGCGAAATTTCTGCTGCGGCGTAGTCACCAAGTGGTAATAAATGTCCCATAGCCTAAAGGCGTTTGCCATATCTTTCGCCTTATACAAATCAGCACCAGCAGCACTGTAATCCACGATATAGCCCATCATTTTGCTCCAGATTTCTTTCGAGAATTTTGTTTTCACCTTTTGCTTCTGTGTCACCTTGTCTATCTTTGGGCTGCCATTACGAGTCGTTTCGAGGACAGTGTCACATTTAAGGGCCCGCTGGCAATAGTCATAGCCATTTACAAGCGACGCACCCATTTCTTTCACATCATAGGAATTGCCTACCGACTTGTTTACACGGTTTTTATCATAGATGCCAAACTCCACTCTTGCCGCCACCCACCATGTTTCGGCTAAATTCTTTGTTGCATCATTCGTGAGGGCGGGTTTCAGCTTAGCTTGGGCATTTTTATAGGCTTTCAAATCGGCAGACAGATCGCTGATATTCTTCTTCACTTCTTCCACTGTACGCTTCTGGGCATCGGCAGTGGAAAAGCAAAAAAATGTCATCAATAACAATGATATAATGTAACGATGATTCATCTGCTAATGACTTCTTAAGGGAAAAGCGCTGCACAGTCCCAATAAAATGGGCTGCACAGCGCTTATATAAATGATATTAACTAATGCTTATGTGCTCTATTTTTTTGGAGCCAAAATGTTCAGAGCATATTCAATTGTTTCTATATACTGATCTGTGCCAGTCTGTCCGTTTTCCTTTGCACTTTTAAAGTAATTCAGTGCATCGGTATACAGTGGTATAATATAAGGTGCAGCTTGCTCATTGGTGGCATCTTGATGAGCGTTCAGGTACTTTTGAACCTTTTGGAACAATGCAATGCCAGCTCTATAAAGAGCATCTTGATATTTTGGATTCAGCTCAATAGCTTTCTTGTAAGCATTGATAGCCTCATCACCCACTTTGGTCGAGTCATTGGAGTAGACGTCGCCAAGCATGCACTGATAAGTGGCATTGTTGGGCTCTGCAGAGATTGCGCCTTCCAGCAGACTGTAAGCATTTGCATAATCCTTCTTGTCGAGGATAGTCTGAAGATGGCGAGCAAGGCAAGCAGCCTTATAGTCGACTGTGTTCACGCCAAAGATCTTTCCGGTGAAGCCGTATTTCACTGCTTGGTCGAAAGCAGAGAATGCTTCCATATCCGCATTTCTGTTGTAATCACACAGACCCTTCATAAAATAGATTTGTCCCAAAAGGGTATCTGCTGGCACAACCACCTTATGCTCCACAGCCATAGGCGACTTAATCAACTGCAAATACTTGCCATACACAGCTGAGGCCTCTGCATTCTTTTGAGCCTGGTAGTAAGTGTCTCCTACAGAAAGCAAGTCTGAGATATGGGAACTCATTGTCGCAACAATATCCTTCGAGTATTTGGTCTTGATTTTCTTCACCGATCCATCTTTGTTGAGTTGCTTCACAGAGTCGAGCGGAAGTGCGGCCTCATAGTCAGCAAAGCCCTTGAGAAGGTTTGTTGCCATTTGGTCTTTGTCCACTTTGTCTGGACTCAATTGCATGGTTCCCAAATCCTTATCGTAGGCGGCAAAGGCTTCCTTGCCCGACTTGAAGAGGGATTCCGCAGTGTTTTGTGCAGATACCGACCCAGTCAGCATCAATGCACCAGCTAAAAGCATAATTGTCTTCTTCATAATTCTAATATTTAAAAATTTATATTATTCGTTGTTATTGTCACTATTATCAGCAATGTTGTCATTTTCACCATTGTCTGTGGCAGCGTCATCAGCTTCAGGCTGTGACTGCACTTTACACACCGAGGCTATCTCATCGTTTTTCTTTTCAAGGTTGATCAGACGAACACCCTGGGTATTACGTCCCATAACCCGAAGGTCGGTAACCTTCATTCTGATCATGATACCCGACTTGTTGATAATCACAAGGTCGTTGTCATCATTCACATTCTTGATGGCGATCAGTTTACCTGTCTTATCGGTAATGTTCATTGTTTTCACCCCCTTACCACCACGGTGAGTGACACGGTAGTCGCCAAGTTCACTACGCTTGCCCATACCTTTTTCTGATACCACAAGCACATCGTCATTGGCGTTAGATCGCATACAAATCATGCCCACCACGCCATCATCAGAGCCATCAAGGGTCATACCCTTAACACCGGTGGACGGACGGCCCATATTGCGAATTTGGTTCTCATTGAAGCGTATAGCGCGTCCGTTCTTATTAGCAAGGATAATCTCGCTGTCACCTTCTGTAAGCACTGCATCGATGAGGCGATCGTTCTCAAGAAGGTTAATGGCAATCACACCATTAGTGCGTGGGCGTGAATATTCTTTCAAGCTCGTTTTCTTCACCACACCGTTCTTGGTGGCGAACACAATATTGTGCGTCTCATTGTATTCTGGGTCACGGAGCTTGGTGACACGGATAATGGCCTGCACACGGTTGTCTGGACCGAGATTGAGCAAATTCTGGATTGCGCGTCCCTTCGAGTTTTTCGTTCCTTCCGGAATCTCAAACACGCGAAGCCAATAGCAGCGTCCCTGTTCAGTGAAGAACAACATATAATTGTGGTTCGACGCCTCAAACACCATTTCTATGAAGTCAGCATCACGCGTGTCGCTGCCTTTTGCCCCCACGCCGCCACGAGCCTGTGTGCGATAGTCGATGAGAGGTGTGCGCTTAATGTAGCCAAAGTGTGAAATGGTGATAATCATTGGATCGTCGGAATAGAAGTCTTCCGCATTCATTTCTTCGGCAGAGTATTCTATTTGGGTCTTCCGCTCGTCACCGTATTTTTCACGCACCTCTATCAGTTCGTCCTCTATCACTTTCCTGCAAGTGGCAGGATTGTTGAGAATATCTTCCAAGAATGCTATGCGCTTACGGAGTTCGTCCAGTTCTTCGCGGAGTTTGTCTTGCTCCAGATTGGTGAGCTGACGCAGACGCATTTCCACAATGGCACGAGTTTGAACGTCGTCAAGCTCAAAGCGCTCGGATAAGCGCTGACGGGCCTCGTCTGTGTTCTTGCTGCTTCGGATAATATGAATCACCTCATCAATATGGTCCGATGCCACAATCAAGCCCTCAAGGATATGGGCACGGTCAAGAGCTTTTTTAAGCTGAAACCGGGTTCGGCGAATCACCACTTCATGGCGATGGTCGAGGAAGTACTGAAGAATCTGCTTCAAGTTCACCATCTGAGGCCGGCCATTCACCAGACACACATTGTTCACGCTGAACGACGACTGCAATTCTGTCATCTTATACAGCTTGTTGAGAAGCACATTAGGGTTTTGATCCTTCTTCACGTCAATCACGATGCGCATACCTTGACGGTCGCTTTCGTCATTGATGTTGCTAATACCCTCAATCCTCTTGTCCTCCACGAGCCGGGCGATGGCCTCAATCAGTTCTCGCTTATTCACATTATATGGAATCTCACTGATTACAATCTTGTCGCGATCGTGCTCAGTTTCAATTTCCACTTTTGCGCGAATCACCACACGCCCACGGCCTGTTTCAAAAGCGTCTTTCACACCCTGATAGCCATGAATGATGCCACCTGTCGGAAAATCCGGAGCCTTGATATAGTGCATCAAGTCAGAAATTTCCATTTCAGGATTTTCAAGCAATGCCAAGCAGGCGTTAATCGACTCTGTGAGATTATGGGGAGGCATGTTTGTGGCCATACCTACAGCGATACCACTACCGCCATTCACCAGCAAGTTAGGAAATCGGGTTGGCAGCACTTGTGGCTCTTCGAGCGTATTGTCGAAGTTGGGGTCAAAATCCACAGTGTCCTCGTCCAAATCGCGCATCATTTCCTCACCCATTTTTGCCAAGCGAGCCTCCGTGTAACGCATTGCTGCAGGGCTGTCGCCGTCGATGGAGCCAAAGTTACCCTGGCCATCTACCAGCGGATAGCGCATTGCCCATTCTTGAGCCAGGCGCACCATGGCAAAATAAACGGAAGAATCCCCATGAGGGTGATATTTACCAAGCACATCACCGACAATACGTGCCGACTTCTTGTAGGGCACATTGGAGAAGTTGCCGAGCTTGTTCATGCCGTAGAGCACTCTACGGTGAACGGGCTTGAAACCGTCTCGAATGTCGGGAAGAGCACGGGAAACAATCACTGACATCGAATAGTCGATGTAGGACGACTTCATCTCGTTCTCAATGTTGATCTCAATAATCCGATCGTTATTCATTACTAAAATTTTAAATTATTACTATCACCGCTCGCACAAATCAGGCTAAACTTTCGCCCCAATCCTCATACTTCGCGGCACATCTTCTAATTTACAAAGATAGTATAAAAAAACGAATTATTCAACCATTCACGTAGGTAAACGACAACAATTTCAAAGAACGCTGAATTCTGTTTTGGCACGATAATTGCGGTACCATACTTAAACAAATTTTTCAAGGGAGCATTTTTGAGCCTAACGGTAACTCGCCTTTTTGAAAAATTTGTTCCTTTGACGCGAAAGTCTGTTAGAGGTTTAAACGTAAAGTTTATTTTTCATAAAAATATTGTGTTTTTAGTGTAAAATTCATTATGTATGATATATAATAAAACAATGGGGAGTGGACACACTGCGGCATGGCCACTTTGCTCATCCCAGCAGCCTCAGGATGGCGCAGGGTTCACTAACGATGACGACGACGATGATGACCTCACGCTTGACGACGATAGCAACGGAAAGCAAGAGCAAAGCCACGGTGGCGGAGAAAAACACGCAGAGCGACGAAATGTCATAAAAAATGACAGTTCAACGCCCGTTATCGACAAATATGGCAAAGACATCACCAAGGAAGCGAGCGAAGGGCATCTTGACCCAATCATAGGCAGAGAAAACGAAATCGAACGCATTGCGCAGATTTTGAGCAGAAGAAAGAAAAACAATCCGGTTCTGATTGGTGAGCCTGGAGTAGGAAAATCTGCCATTATTGAGGGACTTGCCCTACGCATTATTCAGCGAAAAGTGGCACGTGTGCTATTCGACAAGCGCATAGTAGCTCTTGACATGGCATCGGTAGTGGCTGGCACCAAATACCGTGGCCAGTTCGAAGAGCGTATCAAGGCCATCATCGACGAAGCGTCGCGCAACAAGAATATCATCCTGTTTATCGACGAGATTCACACCATAGTGGGCGCAGGCAATGCTTCAGGATCGATGGATGCCGCCAATTTGCTCAAACCAGCCCTGACGCGGGGCGAAGTGCAATGCATTGGCGCCACCACACTCGATGAGTACAGAAAAAGCATTGAAAAAGATGGTGCGTTAGAGAGGCGTTTCCAAAAAGTGATGGTCAATGCCACAAGCGCAGAGCAGACACTCGAAATTCTCAACAATATCAAGTCCATCTACGAGGAGCACCACGGCGTCACATACACCGAAGAGGCCATCCAAGCCTGTGTCAGACTCACCGACCGCTACATCACTGATCGTTCTTTCCCCGACAAGGCCATCGATGCGCTCGATGAAGCGGGATCTCGCGTACATATCTCAAAAATTGTGGTTCCGAAAGAAATCGATGATTTGGAAAAACGCATTGCCGAAGCCCAGGAAAATAAGCTGAAAGCTGTACAGAACCAAAATTTTGAGAGCGCAGCCAATTATCGCGACCATCAAGAAAAACTCAAATTAGAGTTACAAGACGCAAAAAACAAATGGGAAAAAACTCTTGATTCACAGCGCGAGACAGTTGATGAAAACGACGTGGCTGAGGTTGTGGCCATGATGACTGGCGTGCCGGTTAAGCGCATTGCACAGTCGGAGGGTATCCGCCTGCTGGGCATGAGCGACACTTTGAGAAAGCAAATCATCGGGCAAGACGAGGCTATCGATAAGATAGCACGGGCTATCAGGCGCAACAGAGTGGGTCTGAAGGATCCCAACCGCCCTATTGGCTCATTTATGTTTTTAGGCTCTACCGGTGTGGGAAAAACCCTACTGGCAAAGCGCCTGTCGGAATTTCTGTTCAATTCACCAGATGCGCTTATTCGTTTCGACATGAGCGAATATATGGAGAAATTCAATGTTTCGCGCCTTGTTGGAGCGCCTCCAGGCTATGTGGGCTATGAGGAAGGTGGCCAACTCACCGAAAAAGTTCGCCGTAGGCCATATTCCGTGGTTCTTTTTGACGAAATTGAGAAGGCAAACCCGGAGGTATTCAATATGTTGCTCCAAGTGCTCGACGAAGGCTGCCTCACCGACAGCCTGGGACGGAAGGTGGATTTCAAGAACACCATTATCATCATGACTTCCAACATTGGCACAAGGGAACTGAAAGACTTTGGTGCAGGCGTAGGATTCAACACGGCCATCACTAAGGAAAAGAGTGAGGCGGTAATCCGGAAAGCCCTTAACAGAAAGTTCTCACCTGAATTCCTCAACAGAATCGATGATATTATCACATTCTCCCCGCTGGGCCACGATAGTATCATGAAGATTATCGACATAGAGCTGAGCAGTTTCTACAAGCGAGTAGAGGAACTTGGCTACACGCTGGAAATAACCAATGATGCCAAGAATTTCGTTGCCCGCAACGGCTTCGATGCCCAATTTGGCGCACGGCCTCTTAAGCGCGCCATCCAAAGCCTCATCGAGGATCCACTGAGCGAGTTGCTTCTGCGCAATGAAGACAAATCATCAGGGCACCTGCTGGTCGACTTAAAGGATGGTGAAATCAGTGCTCAATTTGTGGTACACGAAAAAGAGGAAAATGTGTCAAAATAGACATCTTCCGCCATCTAAAATATGATAAAATGTCACATTTCACATATGTGGCATTTTTTTTGTAATCGTTATTTCAATAAAAACTGAATATTAACAATAACGTCTTAATTATATTATTATGGCTAAAGGATCAATCGGGGTAACGACAAGCAACATTTTCCCCGTTATAAAACAATTTCTCTACAGCGACCACGAAATATTCCTTCGCGAAATCGTTTCTAACGCTGTAGATGCAACACAAAAACTCAAAACACTTGCCAACGCTGGTGAATTCAAAGGCTCCACCGATGGTTTGAAAGTGAACGTCAAGCTCGATACCAAGGCCGGCACACTCACCGTGAGTGATAATGGCATTGGCATGACCGCTGAAGAGATTGACAAATATATCAACCAAATCGCCTTCTCTGGCGCTGAAGATTTTCTCAACAAATTCAAAGACAACGCCAACGCCATCATCGGACACTTTGGCTTAGGCTTCTATTCTGCCTTTATGGTGTCGAAGAAAGTGGAGATACATACCCTCTCCTATAAGGACGGGGCAAAGGCCATGAAGTGGTCGTGCGACGGATCTCCTGAATACGAAATGGAGGAATGCGACAAGGCAGAGCGAGGCACCGACATTGTCATGTATATCGACGATGAAGAAAAAGAATACTTGGACAAGAACAGAATCAACGGCCTTCTGAACAAATATTGTCGCTTTATGCCCGTACCTGTGGTATTCGGTAAAGAGCAGGAATGGAAAGACGGTAAATACGTTGACACCGACAAAGACAAGGTGATTAACGATGTGGAGCCCCTATGGACCCGCACGCCAAGTGAACTCAAGGACGAAGACTACATCAAATTCTACCACGCAATCCAGCCTGGTCAGGAAGACCCTCTTTTCTGGATTCACCTTAATGTGGACTACCCATTCACCTTAACCGGCATTCTGTATTTCCCTAAAATCAAGAACAATCTTGACATCAGAAAAGACAGAATCCAGCTCTACTGTAACCAGGTGTTCGTCACCGACAGCGTGGAGGGTGTGGTGCCCGACTTCATGATGTTGCTCCAAGGTGTGATCGACTCTCCTGACATTCCACTGAATGTGTCGCGTAGCTATCTGCAAGCCGACCGCAACGTGAAGAAAATCTCCACTTACATCACCAAGAAAGTGGCTGCACGGCTTGAAGACATCTCCAAGAAGGACACCAAGGCTTTTGAGGAAAAGTGGAACGACATCAAGATTTTCATCGAATATGGTATGCTCAGCGATGAAAAATTCTGCGAGCAGGCCATGAAGTTTGCTCTACTTGCCGACACCGAAGGCAAATACTTCAAGCTCGACGACTACAAGAAACTCATTGAAAGCAACCAGACCGACAAAGACGGCAACCTCATCTACCTCTACGCTACCGACAAGGAAGCACAGTACTCCTACATCAAAGCCGCCAACGACAAGGGCTACAATGTGCTGATGATGGACGGACAGCTCGACACTCCTTTTGTGAGTATGCTGGAGCAGAAAAATGAGAAATGCCGTTTCGTGCGTGTGGACTCCGACGTGCTCGACAATCTCATTCGCAAGGAAGACAGCAAGAAGTCCGAGCTTTCACCAGACTTGCAGTCGATGGCCAGCACTCTTTTCAAATCACAGATTCCAGCTATTGACAAGAGCGAGTTCTATGTGGCCTTCGCCGCCATGGACGCAACCGACCAGCCCGTGATGATTACCCAAAGCGAATATATGCGCCGTATGAAAGAGATGGCACAATTCCAGCCAGGTATGAATTTCTACGGAGAACTGCCCAACGCCTACAATCTCACGCTGAACACCAATCACCCTATCGTGAAAAAAGTGATCGAACAGGCCAGCGAAAGTCTTGAAGGCGACCTCAAGCCTGTGGACGACGATTTGAAGGCCACCAACAAGGTGATTGAGGCCATCAAGAGCCTTGACAAGGACGGAAAAGGTGTTCCCGAAGACAAAAAAGCCGACCTTAAAACCAACGAGAACAAGGCTGAGGAGCTCCGCAAGAAAAAGGATGAAATCATCAGCAAATACGCCTCTGGCAACGACACTGTAAAGCAGCTCATCGACATAGCACTCCTTGGCAATGGCCTACTCAAAGGCGAAGCATTGAGCAACTTCCTAAAGCGCTCCATATCACTTCTGTAATTAATTCTTATAATCATATTTAAAAGGCTGTGCTACTATCAATAACGTAGCACAGCCTTTTTCTTATTTGTGTTTACGGGCACTTGTGGGCATACTGTCGATATACACGCCCATCACTTCATTCCAATAGGCAACGTCGGGGTCATAGTTATGCCCGTCAATATTCACACACTTCCCCTCTAATCTCCTCGCATCCATATTCCATGAGGCGAGCCTATGCTAAAAATTCCGTCGGACCATGCTTCTTATTCTTGCTGAACGACGGGAAAATAATATCAGAAGCTGTGGCTGACGTAGGAAGGAGCAAAACAGAATAAGTATTTGTCATATAGCCATTTAAATTTGCGAATACTACTTGCAAATACAAAATTAAGCAATAATTCGGAATTAACTTTGCCCAATATTGTAATTTTGGGCTTAACGAATCTTAATATTGCCGATATTGCCGATCTGTATGAGGAAACATCACTTTTTGCCATTACATATTTTTTTGCTAATTTTACACAGAAATATAATTAATGTAGAGCACACGATTGATGCAAAAATGGCTTAAAATACTGTTTACTATCCTATGCCTCACTATTGCTTATCAGGTTTCTGCCAGCAAAGCCAGCAGCAAGCCCATGAAAAGCGATAGACAAGGCTACATAGACTACAACCATGAAAAGCCTCAAGCCGTGATTAGCGAGAATCTGGAGCTGGCACGCATCTGCAGCACAATGCCTGAGCGGGTTTTGCCATCTTCATGTTTTTCAAATGCGCTACGCACTATTGCCCGAACTCACCATTTATTCAATATACAGAAAAATACGTTCACCAATTATCGCGGATTAGGTAACATCGTATCGAAACCGATATTGGCTTTGCCTTCATGCGTGTATTTCATTATCACGCTGAGGCATCTTCTTTGTTAGCCCTGTACCCGGTTCAAAAAGCTACTCATCATTTATCTCGCACCACCCCCGTCGCGTTTCAAGCAAGCATCTTTTATTTTGCACAGCGCTATGGTGGATGCTTTATTCATGTATACACAATAACTAACAAAGAAAAAAACGTAAATAAAAAGTATGCCTAAATTTAAAAATCTGGAAATCTCAAAAGACCTTTCCAACGACAATCGTATATCTGTCAAAAATACCCTCTTTGGATTCTTCAGTACAGCTATCTATGTGCCCACTGGCAGCAAAATAATTGCTAAAAGAATTGAGTACTCACAAGAAGACGGAGGAAAACTCGAACGTGCTTTGAACGGTGACGCAGAGAGCCACCTACACCTCTTTTCCAATATAGGAAAACTCAAGGAAGCACATCTCGGCAACTTTCTTTTAGAAATATGCTATTCGGCTGACCACGAATTTGTGGCAATGCGCCTATTCAGGTTTTCACAAATGATTTACCAGCCAGCCACAGAGGTATGCATATTTGAAGGTGGCGACGCCACAAAGGTTATCGACTGCATCATATAGCAGAAGTAGCCCATACTGTACGCATTTCCCCATATATGTGATGTGAAATGCAGCAAGAAAGGAGAACCAGCAAACGCGCGCACACCAACTAAAGCAAGTTTGCACTCTCCTTTCTCGTTATCTTGTTATCTTGTGTTACGCCACCTCGCCACGCATCCGCCCTGACAAAGCGGGAACAGTTGGTTTAGTGGGTGGCACATTCGCATCACCGCCTCCCGATCCTACTTCGGTGTCTGGCACTTGCTCGTCTTTAGCTTTCTCTACCGTCTCCATCTGCGGTGCTGTCGGTGCTTCTTCTTGCTTTGGAGCGACTACACTATCTTCCGAACCGCCATTCTCAGCTTGCTTCTCTGACGAAACTTCTGTATCTTTGCCGTCGGAAACTTCGGAGCCTTGTCGGGTAGCTGTGTCGTCCGACTTGCCTCCTTGGTTGCTTTCAACGTCAATACTACTGATTGCAGGCTCCGAAGTTTCCTTTTTCTCATAGGCTGTTAACAACCATTTTTCTCTCGGCTGCCCTTTAAACTCCTTGCTGACAACGGCCTTGTGCGTGTCGCTCTCCAGTACAACCCTGTTGGCTGACGAACTGACCACCTCCATTCCGTCAATCACGCCTTGAAGATTATCCACAACTTCGGGATGCTTTCGCAATATCTTTTTTAACCCAGCCTTGTCGTTGCCCCACACAAGCGATATGTCACCAATATCCTTGTGGTGGAGTGCGCCCACGGCCTCGCCCTCCTTCTTCTGCATCAGCCACGCCACGGCTTCCTTCGCCTTGCCCTTGAACTGCTCGTAGATAGTGCCGAACGCGCCCTTTCTTGGCACGTTGTTTAGCGAGGATGACGGCAGATATTTAGCTGGTGCATGGTAAACAGCTCCGCCCATTGTGTGTTCCCGAGTTTCAGGTGTTGCGCTAATCTCATCTATTCTCCGCTCAGCAGGTCGCGCAGCACGCGGTCGGCCACCTCCTCTGCTGTGGTGTAGTGGATGTGGAGGAAGTCGGCCACACCACGCCAGAACTTGTCAAGGGCGGTGCGAACACTGTCAAACGCCTTCACCACCATAGACTTTTCTA
>ERZ808278.615-NODE-615-length-21293-cov-4.470854_pt1 | contig 21293 bp, 13 predicted proteins | sample MGYA00521239_ERZ808278 | MGnify/ENA primary metagenome ERZ808278 (study PRJEB31516, sample SAMN03275600) | gut metagenome | biome: mammalia-associated habitat; material: feces | host: Papio cynocephalus | place: Kenya | collected 2012-07-17 ... | reverse complement strand
CCATCCCCTGTGGATTATTCCTTTATTTTACGGCTTCACCAGTGTGCCTATTTGCTCGCCGTCCATCACCTTTTCGAGGTTGCCGACGGTGTCCATATCGAACACATAGATAGGCATACGGTTCTCGCGGCACATGGTGATGGCGGTGAGGTCCATCACTTTGAGGTTGCGTTGCAGTACCTCGTTGTAGGTTATCTCGGTGAACTTGGTGGCGGTGGGGTCTTTCTCGGGGTCGGCGGTGTAGATACCGTCCACGCGCGTGCCTTTCATCATCACATTGGCTTGCAACTCAATGGCGCGCAGCACGGATGCCGTGTCGGTGGTGAAATACGGGTTGCCCGTACCGCCTGCTACGATGACCACGTTGCCTTTCGCCATCAGCCGCAGAGCCTTCGCGGTGCTGTACAACTCGCCTATCGGCTCCATACGGACGCTGGTCAGCACACGCACTTTCTGCCCGATAGCCTCCAAGGCTGAGGACAATGCCAGCGAGTTTATCACGGTAGCCAGCATCCCCATCTGGTCGCCCTTGACGCGGTCGAAGCCTTTCTGTGCGCCCGACAGTCCGCGGAAGATATTGCCGCCGCCTATCACAATGCCAATCTCCACGCCGCGCTCGGCTATCTGCCGGATTTGACGGGCATAGTCCGCCAACCGCACCTCGTCGATGCCATACTGCTTCTGCCCCATCAGGCTCTCGCCCGACAGTTTCAGCAGGATTCGTTTGTACTTTTCCATATTCATTTTTCTTTTTTTACCACACAACATCACAATGCCATTCCCCTCAAAATTACTGCAAAGATAATACAAAATCGCCAAAAATCCAAATCCGGCTTTGTTTTTCCCGCACAATCACCTTTTTTACCACATCTTCACGTTAGTGGTTGGTTAGAGGTTGGTTAGTGGTTGCCCCCTTCATTTGCACATTGGCAGACGCAACTTGCAATTTTTCATCCTTCATTTTTAAGTCTCAATTACACGAATCTTCTGGCAGGTTTCATTTGCGGCACAGATTTTGTCCACACTTTTTTGATGTGTAACCAATTATAAATTGTTATGAAAACAAGTACCAAAATTTGGATGTGCCTTGCAGGCATCGCATTAGTGGCATTGGGCGTTGTTTGCCTGATTTACCCGAGTAGTACCATGCTCAGTCTCGCATGGGTGTTAGGTCTGATATTTCTTGTCGCGGGCTGTTGCGAATTTGCGGCATGGGGGAGACTGCACGCTATCTTGCCCCAAAGCGGATTGCTATTCCTGTCTGCCCTCCTGCAGGTATTGATGGGCATTTTCTGCCTCGTCCACCCGCTCTCGTTGGCGGCTGCCCTGCCGTTCATTTTTGCCTTTGTGGTCATTTTCGAGGGCATACGTATTGCGGTTGAGTCTTTCGACTTCAAGCAGGTGGGTTTCCGATATTGGTGGCTGATGTTGCTCTTCGGCATCTTGGCTACGGCTTTTGGCGTGTATGGGCTCTTCCAGCCTGTCGCAAGTGCCACCACCCTCACCATCTTGGTGAGTCTCGGCATCATGCTCGCGGGTGTCGGTTATTGGGTACGTGTAGCAGCCATCAATCGTTTTCAAAAGAAATTCAAGCAGTTACACGACCGCTTCGGCTATGTGGATGCCGAGGAGGTGAAGTAACCGGACACTCATGCATCCAAAGAGGCTGTCCTACCCGCGTAGGCAGTCTCTTTTCTTATTCGTACTTCTGAAACAGGAAATCGTTGTACGGATAACGCTGGATATGAATGGCTTTGATGCGGTCGTAGAGCAGCGACTTGAGTGCCTCGATATTGGTCTTGTCCGCCGCCGAAATGAAAATGCAGTCGTCGTGCAACTTTGCCATCCACGTGCGTTGCAACTCCTCCAATGACATATTCTCGCGGCGCATTGGTGTCAAATCGTCCTCCTCTTTCGGAGTATAAGTAAAGGCATCTATCTTATTGAATACCACAATAGTAGGTATTGTCCGCGTCGTATGCTTGCCTCTCTGTGTAGCCGTCTTTCCGCCCTTGCTTGCCTGCCACGGCTGATGTTCCTGCACCTCCTCCTCGTGCTCCAGCAGTTCACTGATTGTGCGCTCCACCACCTCATATTGCTCCTCGAAGTTGGGGTGTGATATATCCACCACGTGCACTAATAAATCCGCCTCGCGCACCTCGTCCAACGTGGACTTGAAACTCTCAATCAGGTTATGCGGCAGTTTGCGTATAAACCCCACAGTATCAGACAACAGGAACGGCAGATTCTCGATAGTTACCTTGCGGACGGTGGTGTCGAGGGTCGCAAACAGTTTGTTCTCGGCAAACACATCCGACTTGCTCAGCAGGTTCATCAGCGTCGATTTGCCCACATTGGTGTAGCCCACCAACGCCACGCGCACCATCTTTCCGCGGTTCTGCCGTTGCGTAGCCATCTGTTTGTCAATCTTTTTGAGGTCTTCACGCAGCAGCGCAATACGCTGACCTATAATACGTTTGTCCGCCTCAATCTGCGTCTCACCCATACCGCGACTCGTGGTTCCGCCACCGCGCTGACGGTCGAGGTGCGACCACATTCGCGTCAGACGTGGAAGCATATATTGCAGATGCGCCATCTCCACCTGTGTCTTGGCGTAGGAGGTCTGCGCCCGCTGCAGGAATATCTCCAATATCAGGATTGTCCTGTCCATCACCCGCACATGTCCCGTCTTGCCATTGGGCAGCGTATTCAGTTCTTTCTCTATATTGCGCAACTGCCTCGGCGACAACTCATCATCAAAAATAACCACAGAAATTTCACTACCATCCGACTCCCCATTTCCCCTCAAAGAGGGGGTACTTACACATCCGTCGAGCCCCTCCCTTGGAGGGGTTGGGGAGGTCTTTATTATAAAATCCTTGATTTCCTGCAACTTACCCTCGCCCACATACGTCGCCGTATTAGGTTGGTCCAGCCGTTGTACAAACCGCTTCACGGGCACAATATGGTTCGTATCGGCAAGGAATGCCAGTTCGTCCAAGTACTCCCGCGTGCGCTCCTCGTCCTGCGTGGGGGTAATCAGTCCTACGAGAACGGCGTGGTTGACATATTCTTTGATTTCTATCATATTGTTCTGACAATAAATATAATGCTCGTCAAAATCCGTGACAAAGATAGCGAATAATTCGTGCACCTGCAACATCTCGGCGCATAGTAGCCATATCTTCACTATTGTACCACCTCACGAGACTATTTACTCTTTTTGGGTGAGGGATAGGGCTTACACACGTCTTCCGATTCCACACTTGTACTTCGCGTCTTTGTCGCGGGTCTATCGCGGGTCTTTCGCGGGTCTATCCGGATCTGCGCACATCGGTCGCAGGTCGCACCCGCTCTTGAAAGACAATGCAAAGATACATCATTTTCCCCTTTCTTATTGCGCATAGTGCGCAATAATACGCCAAAGAAGATACGGCACGTCTCAATCCTGCTTGCCTGATGACCATGTAGCAAAGGCAGAATTCAAGTCCTTTCAGAGTTTGCTAAATTCTTTGCCTAAACTTTTACTATGCACGGATTTCGCTCCGTAGTACAGCATCTTCTCTGCAAGTTGGTACTTGTTTGCGTGATATGAAGCCCATGCAAAAGGTCCCCGATAGCTAAAGTCCACTTGCGAACCATAATGTGATGTGGCAGACCCTGTAATGAAAATCGTATCTTGTGCGGGATAATCCACAGTCACCTCACCTTTCTCCAAAAAATAGGCTTTCTCTATATTGCCACTGCCATCCAGCACCGCCAAATAGGAGGGCGAAACGATATTGCGTTCCAAATCGTTTCCGTAAGATGCGGTGGCTACACCATATTTCCGCTCGTAGGAGATAGGATAAGTGCCTTTTTCTAATCCTGACTGAGTGATAAAATCCATACGCAATCCTGTCCTGTCATTCATCAAAAGCAGCGATGCCATAGTGGTATCTCCTGTTTGTGTTATTCCACCGTCAAAGTAGTTATAGGTCTGATTAAGTGTAACTGTTTCATGGGGCTCAACATCCCACCGTATGTCAAGAAAGTATATCGCTCCATCAGAAGTTGTCAAGTGATATATCACATCGGGGCATATAATCTCTATCTCTACATTGTAATACCCGTCCTTAACCAATGACATGGTTACAGACATTGAATCCGGATACACGATATCATCTTCCGTTATGGATTGTGAATAATTGGGTATGAATATCGTCCTCTGACCGTCAAAATCCCCATTGGCTTTGGACAATGTAGTATTCAACGTTTCCAGAGATTTGGCGGTCAGTATTTGTACCATACCTATACTACCGCTATGCGTAGTTCCTACGAATGCCATCTCGTAGTGTCCATCCGCATATTGGAAATAGTTGCATAGTATCAACTCATAGTTAATGGTCTCTTTTTGCTTTTCCGGTTTTGTGGTGCGCGTCAGCGTCCCAATGTATAGAATGGTGGTCTGTCCTCTTCGTACTTCTTTGACCTCTAATGATATGCTGCCGTCTTCTGCAGCCTGAACATTTACTTGATATGCATCATCTTCAGGAGCAAAAGAGCCCACGCCGGTTTTGGCATCATAGGAGAACTTTCCATTCAGGTCTGTAACCAAGGATTTCCCATTTGAAATTACATTCACTACTGCAACATTCTCTCGGTCTTCTCTCGGCAATACCTCGACAGAAGCGAAGTCTTGCCCGCTCTCTGTAGAAGCCCAATAGCCGACCAAAGAATCGGGATATTGGGTTACCGGTTGTCTCTCACAACTGACAACGCATATCAATGTCGTCAAAAGGAGTAAGTAAAAACAATTCTGTTTCATGGCATCCATATCATCTGTATTTAGTAGTACAACATTTTTCCTTTCGCTGCCTTGCGCCGCAGTCTGTCGGTCATCAACTTGAGGATATAAGTATTTCCTTTCTGCATATTGGTTGCCGGCACCAGAATAGCAGTCTCGCCCGAAACTACCGTTACCATATCCAATATCTGCCCCGCATAATCATATACATACATCACAGCATCCTCAGACATCGGCTCAGGCAAGAATGCCGTATATACGCCATTATCGTCGCGTTTGACAACCATTGAGACATCAGCATCGGTGCCGCCTTCTGTGCGGATGATTCGTGCCGGTGATAGTGCCGATATATGTTCCTCGCAGCCTTTGTCTTCGTAGGACTGTACAGACAAATAGTATGTTGTACCCTCCTCAAGGTCTGTAAACATGACACAATCGGAAGTGGCAGGTACTTCTCGTTCTCTATCACGGCAGACATAATTGATAGTATGGTCCAATGTGGTAGTAAACCCGTCTATTACAGGACCACCGGTTCCCCTCGTATGCGTATATACAAAGCGGAACTGCATATATCCCTTACCTTGAACCGAATACTCCTTAATGGTTTGTTGCATCTCAAAACTAAGGGATATATTGTCGATAGTATCCCACTCCAAGCCATCTGCAGAACCTTCAAACAACAATTTACCTCCGGCAGTACTCTCATCGGCTATTGGTACGTATGTATTTGATAACCAGAAACGTACTTTCATCGGCGATTCCATATACGTCTTGGACACCAAGTACTCCCCTGACTGACTAAACAGCACGGCATACTTCTTCTCGGACACGGCATTTGTCAGTCGGGCAAAGTTGCTCTCCCATCCTGCTGCTTGGATATTCTCTATGGTGGTGAAAGTCTCGAATGTCTCTTCTTCATTCGACGAAACAGGCGATATGGAATACAATGTCACGAAATACGACACGGCATCTTCTTGCGGTTCCCAATAGGCAGTAAATGAAGACTCAGTAAGGTTCTTCACATCTGTAACCACCGGTGTCGTGATATAAATGGGACGAGGAGAAGAACCCTCCATCTGCATTTGGTTGAAATACTCTCCGTCTTGCGACTCTACTATCAGGTAGCCTATTCGTTTCGTACAACTCTGACGAGTAGGCGTATAGCGCACCTTCAAAGTCATTACATAAGAGGAGTCCTTGTGTATTTTGACTTGTTGCGAACTGTTATACCATGTCTTCCCCCCATCCAAACTGAACTCGAAGTATGGCGAAGAAGAACGGATAGTCATTGAGTCTGATTGGACATCTTGTATAGACAAAGCCACATCCTCTTCATCATACTCTATCGGCTCTTTGTCATACGTGGTGACCATATCGTTGAGAGCCTGAGGCCGGAATACAAAACCTTCATCATCGTTCATACCATAATGGAATGAGATGTCATTGTCTGCCAATTGTGTGATATTCATCACCATCTGGCTCATCAACTTGGTGCCATTGTTCAATGTTGGCACCCACGTTGTCACCATTCCCGCGGAGGTCTGTGCAGGGAACAGGTCTGAGGGTGAACTATAAGAGGAGGTTACAAATCCCGCGCTCACCACTCGGAATCCGAGAGGCTCTTTGTTGTTGAACGTATTGTTGTTCCATGTGTCTAACGAGAATGTGATATGTGTCACCATCAATCCTGTGCCTACCAATGCATCCTTGTTCGCATCCCACCCTTCTTTCTGGCGGTTTTCCAATAAGAAGTACTCACTTGGCAAAGGGGAGTGTGTGGACATATTGTGCGTAGCATCTGCCACTAGAAAGGCGCGATTGGAGGTCTCTATCGGTTCCAACACATAATTGTTGGCGTGTTGCAGTTGCTCCGGCACCAACCACCCCATCATAAATCGCTCAAATGCAGTATATGTGGGAGGCGTAGAACCGTTGTTGTTATAAGGACCCGAACACATAATATCCCAAAAGCCTACGGTATAGTTGCTACCATTTTGAGTATCATACATATCCGGCAATCCGAGCGCATGCCCAAACTCATGGCAGTATGTTCCTATCCCCGCTTGTATGCTTCCATTATATCCACGATACTCCGATATCACCAAGTATCCGCCCAAACGCTTTCCTGAAAACAATTCCTGTGATGTCAATCGACTGTAGTGCGGCCAGATGGAGTTCTCCGGACCGCCTTCTGCTTCATTATAGCCTGCCACTACCACTGACAGATTATCCACATAGCCGTCCCCGTCATTGTCATAAGGTGTAAAATCCACACCTGCAGCACGCGCTAACGTGGCAGACTCTATCACCAACGAACTGGCACGTACATTGTGATTGTTACCGCTATTGGCACCATAGTATGCCATATTGTGGCTCAAGTCATAAGGACCATATACATCAAACACCAAGTTCAATGCACTATCCGACGAAGCGATATAGTAGTCGTGCACAGACCCTGTCGCATTCGGGTTAGAGCCTCCCTTTCCGTTGTATAAATCAGTGAATTGCTCTCGTGCATTAGGCAACGTAAAACTCAAGTCTGTAAAGTTGACCAATATCACGGGTATATGCACAGTACCCTTGTTAGGAACTGATGAACTCAGTTGCACACGAGAAGGGGCGTGACGATGCGCCGTATGTTCCTCACTTGCGAGAGTTCCTACTTCTGTGCCGGGAATGATGGTGCCATCCAAATAGGTCAGATAGTGATAATGCTCACTACCGCGGATATACACTTTCTGTACGCTGCCGTCCGGCAAACGTTTCTCCACAGGATAAGGCGTGGCAACTACAGCGCCTGCAGTGCAGGCAATACTCAAGAGTACGATTATAAGGTTTGTTCGTTTCATATTCAAGTACGTTTACGCCGCAAAGATACAAAAACTATATAGTTCATGCAACTCTTTTTGGTGAGTTTCTTGTTTTTAGATTCATACTCTTTGTTTTTTGCTGAAAATGTAGTACCTTTGCGGGCGATTTAATACAGACGAAAGCATGAAAAAAGGATTTATCTTATGGGTTGCCGTATTGGCATCCGTTTCGATTTGGGCAGAGTCCCATCTTCAACACGTAACGGTGTATTCACGCCCCAATGGCGGTTATGTGATGGTGAATGCACAAGGCGGCATTATCGGATTCTCGGATAAGACGAATGTGCAAGACATCTCAGCGTATGTGCAGGATGCCTTTAAGGATATGGGGCTGGATGTTCAGCCCACTCCTCAAATGGCACCGCAACACATCGAGGCTATGCTCACGGCTGAAGTTACAGATTCTGTCGGACCTCTGTTGGGAGACATAGAGTTTGACCAAGGTGCGCCATACAATAACTTGGCACCTAAGGTGAGCGGTCAAAGATGTCCTGCGGGCTGTGTGGCTATTGCTATGGCGCAGATTATGACTTACTATCAACACCCCAAGAACGGTTGCAAGGGCTCTGTAAACTATAAGACTTCTACGCTCAGTAAAACAATAGACATCAATATGGAGGGCGAGCGTTTTGATTGGGACAATATACTGCCTACTTATAAAGGCGACTACACAGCAGAGCAAGCCGATGCTGTTGCAAAATTGGTGTACTATTGCGGGGCTGCTGTGCAGATGGACTACAATGTGGGGGGGTCAGGCGCCAACTCTGATAATGTGGTTAGCGCCCTGCGCACCTACTTCGATTATGATATTAATTTACAGCGTGTCAGTAAAGACGGAGACGGATATACTGATTCAAAATGGCACGAATTGCTACAATCCGAATTGAAGGCGGAATATCCGCTTTACTATAGTTCGCAGCAGAAAGCAGGTTCTGGGCATGCCTATGTGTGCGATGGATATAAAATCACCAAGAGAATGGAGAAATATCCATTCTACCACATGAATTGGGGGTGGAACGGACAATTAGACGGTTGGTTTATACTTAATGAGTTAACACCGGGGAAAGACAATCCCGAGGGCTTTACAGATTTGAAATATAACCAATCCGTTATTTACAATATCCGTCCCAATGGCTATACACCGGTAGAGAATGTGGTTGTAAACCAACCCGAGAACGATATTATCTATGACATCTTAGGTCGCCGTGTCAATGAAATGCAACCTGGCAATATCTACATCAAAAACGGCAAGAAATTCATAGCGAGATAGTTTGTCATAGCAAGATAGTTTGTCTTGTTATCCGACAAAACATCTCTTTCTTAGAGACCGCCTGTCACAATGCCGCAGGTGGTCTCTTGTGTCCTTGGGCATTCAATATCCAATAACCAGTCCCATAATCGTTATGAATGTCAGTGCTATATAATTGGAGTGTATGGAATTTTTGGTTTATCCGATATTTGTGACCAATTGGTGATAATATGGCACAGTCGTCTGTTCAAGAGAAGCCCCGATAATGTTATGTAAACTATATGTTTTTATTGATTAATAGTTGTTGCCTGTTGTTGACCGCCAAAATATCCCTCTCTATTCTATTGGAGGTTAGGTTGCGGTTGTTAGGGCTTGTGATAGGTCTTTTGTGCTATTAATAGATAGTTCTACTCCCAAATTACTGCTTTTCAATGACATACACAAGATGTGTGATAATATACAGAGGAATAAATATGCAATTTCTGACAAAATACAGAGGAATCACCCTATCGTAAGTGCTTTATCCAATTGTCCGGCATAGTAATAGGGTAGGCTGAGTAGGGTAAATTCTTTGTTTTCCAATGCAATGATATCTTTGCGCAATGGCTTGTTCCAAAACCGTACTGCCACGTTGCAAGCAGATGCTCCCATAAATGTCTGCAACGATTTCAGGTGGGCATTGCTGCCTGCCTTCACTTCGATAGGTATCAAACCGTGTTCGCGACTACTATACAGGTAATCCAATTCGGCTTGCGAGTTCTTACTCTCACGCACCCAGAACGCCCGTTTTGCCAGAAACTGCCTATTCATGCCTAATAGTTCTTGCCCGATGATATGTTCCGCTATCTTGCCCCGCCATGCATCGTTGATATCCTCCTTGCCGAGCAATTCCGATTGCACTCCCGCCGCATAGTTCATAAGTCCCGTATCAAGCCACAATAACCGCGGACGTTTCTTGTGGTCTGGGACAATGGGGAGACTGGTCTGCACGGTGGGATAACACAATTCCAACAACATGGTCTTCTCCAATGTGCGAAATGCCTCACCCACCTCACGGCTTTTGTAGTTGGACGCCGCAAAGTGGTCAAAAGTAATCTGCTCGTCTGCATACACCCAACCATTGGTAACGATGTGCCGAATCACATTGCGGCTTGTTTCTGAGGTGGTGTATTTCTCCACATCATCTTGATAGCCTGCCAACAATGACTGATACACATCGTCCAACGCCACCACATCACGCGAGGCGGCATATTCCGCTACTGCCTGCGGCATCCCCCCTATGAACGTAAACAAATCAAAGAGTTTCTCCACACGGCTATGCAGTACTTCAGGCACTTGAATATCGCGTACCAATTGGCGGATGTTTGTCTCGCCCAAGGCTCCCAAAAACTCGTCAAAAGTACAAGGACGAAGCGCCATATACTCTACACGCCCTACAGGAAAACTGACATCACGATTGCGATGCAACATAGTCTCCAACAGCGAGCCTGCGGCAATGACATACACATCGGGCAGTTGTTCGTAGAAATAACGTAGCATCTTGATAGCAACAGGCGAGTTCTGTATCTCGTCAATAAACAACAACGTGCTGCCGGCATCTTTTCGCTTGCCGCGCACGATGAGTAGTGTGGAGTATAAGTCTTGTACAGATTGCTCTTTCTCAAAGAGTGCCAAGTCATCTGCCACATCCAAATTGAAATGGAGATAGCAATCAAACTCTCGGGCAAAGGCATCTACCAGCGAGGTCTTCCCTACTTGGCGTGCCCCTCGAATAACCAATGGCTTGCGCGTCTTTTTTCCTCTCCATTGGCGCAGCCACAAGATAGCATTCCGTTCAAACATAAAGCATGTATTCTAAATCCTCTGCAAAGGTACTGCTTTTCAATGAGATATGCAAGTAGCTGTTGCTCGTTTTGTAACAAATCCAAAGTAAAAATCGCGATTATTTGTAACAAATCCAAAGTAAGACCGAGAGATATTTGTAACAAATCCAAAGTAAAATGCGCCAAACTATGTAATAAAAATGCGCCAAATTATGTAATGAAAACGCGCCAAATTATGTAATATGAACGTCTGATACTTGTATAGTTCAAGAAAAAGTAGTATCTTTGCGGCTGAAAATCAATAAGTAAGATATATGGCAAAGAAATATCGAAGCAGAATTGCAGATGCACTTTTAGAGAATAAATTGAAGACTATCGGAGCCGTGCTGATAGAAGGGGCTAAATGGTGCGGAAAAACATCTACTGCAGAGCAACACGCAGGTAGTGTGGTCTATATGACTGACCCTGCCAGAAGCAAGCAGTATATGTTGGCAATAGAAACCGACCCCGATTATCTTTTAGAGGGTAAGACTCCTCGTCTGATAGACGAATGGCAGATTGCACCTCAATTATGGGATATGATACGCTTCAAGGTGGATCACAGAGAAGGATGGGGGCAGTTTATCCTGACAGGTTCGGCCGTCCCTGCCAACTTGGATGCTGTACACCATAGCGGTACGGGACGTTTTGCACGCCTGAAAATGCGTCCGATGAGTTTGTGGGAATCGGGAGACTCGAATGGTGCTATCAGTTTGGGGCAGTTGTTCTCTGGTGAGAAAGTCCATATCGCGGACAATACGTTGAGACTGCCACAAGTGGCGTTCCTGCTATGCCGTGGCGGTTGGCCGCAAGCCACGTTCTTCAGCGGGGACTTGGCGTTGAATCCTGCCAAAGATTACTATGATGGTGTGGTTAATTCGGATATTCAGCGCGTGGATGGTGTGGAACGTCAACCCGGTAAGGTGAAACGATTGATGCATTCGTATGCCCGTCTGCAAGGGTCGCAGGCTTCGGTGGCTGAGATAGCCAAGGATATTGCTGCTAATGAGCAGGACACATTGGACGTACGCAGTGTGTATAGTTATTTGAATGCATTGGAGCGTATATTTGTGGTGGAAGATATGCCGGCATGGAATCCGAACATCCGCTCAAAAGCGGCTATTCGTTCTGCAGATACGCGATATTTTGTGGATCCGAGTATTGCAACTGCTGCTCTTCGTATTGGCCCGAATGACTTGATGAACGACTTGAATACGTTTGGTTTCCTCTTTGAGACGATGTGCATTCGTGATTTGCGTGTATATGCCGATGCGTTGGACGGCAGCGTGTACCACTATCGCGACAAGAACGGATTGGAATGTGATGCTGTACTCCATCGCGAGAACGGGCAGTATGGTCTGATAGAGATAAAGTTGGGCGGAGAAACAGCCATCGAAGAAGGTTCTAAGACATTACATAAATTGGCGGAACTGATAGATACCACACGAATGCAAACTCCGTCGTTCCTAATAGTGCTGACGGCGGTGGGAGCCATGGCATACCAACGCAAAGACGGGGTATGGGTGGTACCGATAGGTTGCCTGAAAGAGTAAAAAACAATCAGTTTGATATAATTTAGGGGATATATAATTTGTGGCTAGTTGGTGATAATACGGCGTAGTTGTCCGTTCCATAGAACCTCGATAATGCCAATTCATTGTCACTTTATGGTCATTCGTGTTATTTTTTTGAAAGAAAAAGGTGGCACTCGTTTCCGAATGCCACCTTCACTACAAAATATCTATAAATAATCGCTTATTTGATAGCCAGTTTATCGTTAGGCAGTACAATAGCCTTACCCTCGTTTATATCGCTGCTTACGCGAGGAACAATATGGTCAACGAAGATGCTGATGTCGGCAGGTGCCTCTGCTGGTTTTGTTCCGGTGGTGTAATTCACTTCTCCGCCAAACTCTACACCTGTACTCTTGAATACATACTTGTCATTCTCAATGGCAGCATAAACACCAGGGATACCCATAGTATCCGTATCAACGAACTTCACATTGACATTCATGTAATCAATCAAGTTCATATACTTGCTGGAGCCTTCTTGACCGGTAATATACAACTCGCCACCGGTAACGATACCATTGGGGGTATATTCCCACAGCCAGTTTGGATATGCCTCGTAACTGCCTTTTCCTTCTTCGTCAAGAGCATACTCTTTCAGAGTGAGTGTGGTTCCTTCAAAGCCATAGATACCTGCATAAGCGAAGTCTTGATAATTGCCTTGAGTGAACTCTCCTGAAATATTGAAACTATCCAACCACTGCTTCATATACTTCATGAATACTTCGTTGTTTGCATAGCCTTTGTGCGCATGATGCCACTTTACTTCCACTGTGTCAGCGGGTTCGAGGTCAATCGCATAACTACCTAAACTGAAAGATACGCCATTGCTGTATTGCGCCATATTGGGGTTATCCTTGTTCTCGTCTGCATAAGCCAATGCGATAGGAGTTTGGATATATATCCAACCACCACGCTCAGCACCATTTAACTGACCATTTGCATCGAAGAACAATCCCTTTGTGAAGAGTTGCACACGACCGGTAGCAATATGCACGTTGATTTTGCCCAATGAACCATGCTCGTACACAACAGTGTTGATGGAGTCATAGTCTGTGAAACCAATGTATGCTTCTGTAAATGAGAGCGTATTTTCCAATGGCTTAACAAACACTTGGCAAGCGCCTTTGATGTCAGTACCTTTCACGGTTGCCGTGATAGTAGCCTCGCCAACATTCAGAGGTGTAACACTGCCGACACCATCTACGGTAGCAACTTCTTCGTTGGAGGAAGCCCACTCAATAGTGGCTTTTGCACCACTTGGGGTCAATGTGTAACTCAATCGTAGTGGAGCATCTCCCTCTGCAAAGGTGTACGATGCAGGCGTAATGGTGATGCCTGTCACTACAGAATCTGTCTGTTCAATGTGCTCTTTGCACCCTGTCAGCAGCAAAGCACTTCCTAATACGGAGGCTGCTAAAAATAATACTTTCTTCATACTTTTAGAATTTTAATTTATTATACTCAAACTATCTATAGAACTCTGGTGTTCTATTTATCGTCAATTCTCGGATTATAGGTTGTCTCGGAACTTGGTATCGTCATATTGAACGCACGATCCTCGGGCTTTATCTCTGCAGTCTTATAGACGAGGTGGTTTCCTCCGCGTTTACGTGCCTCCGACAAACGCAGTTGCGGCACCAAGCGGCGGAAGGTCTGCAATCCATAGCCTTCGCCCCACATCTCTATACGCCAATTGTACTCAATAGCAGTCAACAGAGTAGTTTGATTGGTGAGAGTTGCCTTGAATTCATCATATTTCTGTTGAGCCAACGGGTATTCATCGTTGAGACGTTGGTCGGTAATGGTGGTCAGGAAGTTGGCGGATGCAGCCAAAGAGTCAAAACCGTAGCAAGCCTCTGCTGCTATCAGATACATACTTTCGAAACGCATCAAGACATTGTCACTAAGCCACTCGCGGTCGATATCGTCGGTGTTGGTGGATGTGGGACATGCTGCCGAGAAGAACTTGCCATCGGGGCAGTCTTTGAACTTGGAGTTCTTTTCTCCATCGTTGAACCAACGACTACGACCATCCCATGCAGGGATTTCAGCCTTCAAGTTGCCGTCAATCACCTTGGTATCCCCTGCCCATGCGTAACTATACGAGTGGATGTCCATCTGTCCGAACCATGAGCGCAATCCGCCCGTGGTTTCCGTAACCACATCCTGTCCCCACATCCAACTGGTATTTTCCACATTGTTGAAACCTGTGGAATAGAGTTCTGCCTGCGGGATGATTTTGTATGCGCCGCTTTCTATCACATCATTCGCATACGAATAAGCCTTCCTGTAATAGTTCTTAGCCGTTTCCGTATCGAAACTTGCATAATAGGGAGCCGCATTCAGGTATGCATACGCCAATTGTCCGCGTGCCACATTGATATCCATTGCCAACTTGCTCATACGTTTGAACTCGGCACCGCTGATAGAATCCTTGTAGTACGCACCAAAATACTCGAACATATCAATGGATTTCTTCAAGTCGTTGAAGACACGGTTATAGACAGCAGCACTGGTAGCGAGCGGTTGCGCATTGTCCATATTGTCCTCTGTATAAACGGGTACGCAAAGGAACTGGTCGATTCGCTGTCCATTCATAATAGAACTTTTTTCAACAGGCGTGTACCAACGTACTAAATTGGCATAGCAGTAACCGCGCAGTGCCAAGGCTTGTGCCAAATACATAGCATACGTCGTCTCCTCCTCGGTGTATTTGTGTTGGCATGTTGCATTCGGATAGCCGTATTGCTCTACCAACGACAGTATCTCTCCGCTATTCTCGATACTGAGAATGGTCAAGTTAATATTGTGAATCATCTTGTAGTAGAAATACCAGATAGTGCCTGTTCGGTTGATAGTACTCATACTCTCATCCGTATAAAGCCACCCGTATTTCTTGTCGGTAACTGCGATATCACCGCTGCAAATGTCCCCCCAGAGGTCTATGGCACGTTGTCCGAACTCATCGTGGTCATCGCTTGACATCGTGTATATCATTGTGTAGAGGCCATTGAGTGTACCTTCCAGTTTTGCAGTACCTAATGACTCATATTTCTCCTGGCTCATAGCGGCACCATCATATTGGCGGTCTAACCAGCTGTCGCTGCAGCCGACCATTGCCAATGCTGCTGCCAATACTACTATTATATTCTTTTTCATAACTTTGTTTCCTTTCTTTTATTGGTTACTCTTTCTCTTATATAGGCACATTAGAATATAATCTTCACGCCACCTACTATTGTGGACAGCGGAGTATATCGGTACGAGTTGGAACTACCGGTGGCACTGACGGTCGGGTTGTAGCCCTTGCGTGCAGTCAGGAGTGCCAAGTTGTCGCCTTGTACATACACCTCCAAGCGTTTGATTTTCGCCTTGTCCAATAGTTTCTTGGGGAATGTATAGCCCAAGCGTACATTGTTGAGACTCAAGAACGAGTTGCTTGTCAAGAAACGGGTGGACATACTATTGGAGTATAGGTCGGTACCGTTGTTCAGACGAGGAATATCGGTATTGGTATTGCTCTCTGTCCATGCATTGCGCATATCCACATGCCAGTTGTAGTTACCAATACGGTCGTTGCCCATCAAGTACATATAAGTGTAGTCCACACCATAGCCACCGATACGATAACTGCACGTAGCACTCAAAGTAACACCATATACCTCCAAGTCAAACCCGAAACCGCCGTCCAACGCAGGCTCTGCACTCTTGCCGATATAATCTGCGCCGCAGTAGTTGTAGTCCGTAGTGTGTACAGTGTCTATACGTGCTTCCGGGTGTTTCAAGCGATAGTCATTTACATCCGATATGTAGTTTTTCTCACCTTCGGTTGCCAAAGTCGCATTCTTAGTACCAAAAGTACCCTTGTCCGCGTCGAAATAACCAACATATACTGCTTCTCCTTTTTCGTTTACACCGATATATTCTACCATCTTGTAGTCGTACATACTATGTCCTACTACCAAACCGCCATTGGTGGTCATTTCGCTCTCCTCTTGACCGCTCTCGTCCAAGTTCTTTGGAAGTGCCAATACCATGTTACGGTAGAAACCACCATTCAAGCGGATGTCCAAGCGGACATTACGTGCCTCTACGGCATGTACATTGAGTTGGAACTCAAAACCTTGGTTGGATATTTTACCGGCGTTCACCCAACGTGAAGAATATCCGAGCGAGGGGGCTACATACTGCGGCATCAAGCAGTCGTCTGTAGTCTTGTGGAAATAATCCAACTCCACATCCAAGTACTTCATAATGGAGAACTCCAATCCTACATCGAAGTGGCTGGTGCGCTCCCATGTCAGGTCTGGTGTACCATTGCTTGCCCATACATAACCAATCATACCATCCGAATAGCGGATATTCCACATATCATGGTAGTAGTCCGACCCTACCTCCTGATTACCAAGCATACCCCAACTGAAACGTAATTTACCGTCTTTCAGAATATCCGATGCGGGTTGCATAAAGTCTTCGTTGGTGAACTTCCATGCCAAGCCAATAGAACCGAAATGTCCCCAACGGTGTCCTTTGGCAAAGTTACTCGAACCATCGGCACGATAGTTGCCCGTGATACCATAGCGGTCGTGATACCAATACGAAGCCTGCATCAGGTAACTGTCAATAGCACGCGTACTGGTGTAGGACGACATATAACTGTTTTGTACCGCATTGCCCCATTCCAGGCTGTTCGGGTCGCTGATACGGTTTTTCTGTCCATACATCACCGAGGAGGTAGAGAGCAATGTCTCATGACCTGCCAATACATCTATCACATGGTCGCCTACCGTGGTGTTGTATTTCAGCAACTCTTTTGCCTCCAATACAAAGTAGTTTTGTTGCGCTTTGTAGATACGTCCGATACCCGCAGCATCGCCATAGTACTTGTTGGTCAACTCCGAGGTGTTGGCACCTGCATACTGCGCACCCATAGTAATCTCCAACTTCAAGCCTTTGTACAACTTGAACTCCAAGTTGCCGGCTGCGGATACGTGGTGCATCTTGGTATTCTGCTTGTCATAGAGCAAGGCACCCGCGGGGTTGATACCGGCACCGAAGCCACGACCCGAACCCTCACGCATACCATAGTCGTATGCATAATTGCCGGTCTTGCTATCAATCTTCTTGTTTCCATTCTCATCGTATTCAAACACAGGGTAGATGGGCGGGATACCATTCACGTATGCAAAACCGTTGTTCATATTGCTACCCTGCCCCGGGTTGTTCAGGTTAGAATACGTGTAGGCGATATTCAAACCTCCCTTGAGCCATTTCTTGGCATTGTAGTCTATATTACCGCGTACGGAGAAGCGGTCATAATCCGAGCCGATATAGTAGCCTTCGTCCTTCAGATAGCCATAACTGGTATAGTAGTTCACTTTCTCGTTACCGCCGGATATCTTCACGGTAGCGTTGGCTTTCTGCCCCGTACGGAAAATGCTCTTCTCCCAACTCTCCATATTCTTGTAGGCATCTTTCATCGTAGCATCGCTGCGGAACTTACCTGTAACAGGGTCAATCAGGTTTGTACCGGTTTGGTTCCACAAGTTGTAGTCCACAGGAAGACCTGCACCGGTCGTGCTGAACAATTGTTTCGATGCCTCCACACCCTTCTCGTATGCAGTATATTGGCTACTTTGAGCGTTATACAAACTCATCCATGCCATCTCCACATACTCTTGCGGGTTGGTGATAACCTCGTACATCGGCAGCAAGTGCATATTGGCACCGTACTTCACGTCCACCTCAATCTTGCCATCCTCATTCGACGAACCTTTCTTGGTGGTAATGACGATGACGCCATTGGCACCACGGCTACCATAGAGCGAAGTAGCGGTAGCGTCCTTCAATATGGTGGTGGAAGCGATGTCGCCCGGGTCAATAGACGAGATGTCACCATCGTACGTAACACCGTCCACCACATACAGTGGCGCAGTAGAAGCATTCACCGAACCGATACCGCGAATACGTATCGTAGCACTCGTACCCGGCTGACCGGAAGTATTGATAACCTGCACGCCTGCTACCTCACCGGCAAGGGCTTTGGAGATTTCTGTAGGACTTTTCTTCTCAATGTTTTCGGCATCAATGGCTTGCGCGGAACCGGCGAAACTACCCTTGGTTACGCTACCATAACCGGTAACGACCACCTCCTGAATCATCTCGGAAGCCTCGTGGAGGGTGATGCGCATTCGCTTGGCAATTTCCACTTCCTGCGTCTGCATACCTACGAAACTGACTGTCAGAGTCGTAGCGTCGTCCGATACGGACAACGTGAATTCACCATCGTAGTCAGAGATGGTACCCGTAGTGGTGCCTTTGACCTGCACGCTGGCACCGATGATAGGTTCGCCCTTCTCATCGACGACTACACCGCTAACCTGCTTCTCAGCCATCACTCCGAGGCTGACTAAGCATAGCGCCAAAAACATAAAGATTTTTTTCATTCGTTTTTTATTTTGTATTAGTTCTACATTAAGTTAAGTTCAACTCATTCGGTTTTCATAACCTTATTCGCTCAACTATGACTCTTTCTATAGCAAAATGCTACTTTACTATTCGCTCAAATCCAGTAGTCCACTATAGAAAAAGTGTGCAAAGGTAATGAATAAAATCGATACCTACAAGAAACGGGATATTTTTTGTCTCTTTTTTGCGTGTTTTCGGATAAAATGTATGTTGCGGCGGAATTACTCGCAACTAATCGTATTGCAAAACATTCAATATGCCGTCATTATATAACTCATTTGCTACATCTTGTAGCATAATGGGTGTTATTTGTGATATTTTGCAGAAAGTTTCTTGCCATAGAGGGGCGTGGTGGTAGTAGAGCATTTGTTTTGCCATGGCAAGGGCGTTGTTCTCTTGGTTCTCGGCAGAGATTGCCATTTGCCCTTGCAGTTGCCGGAGGGCACGCTGCAACTGCATCGTGGTAAGGGGTGTGTCGCGGAGGCACTTCAACTCCCTCATACACAGGTCGATACATTCGTCTTTATGTTGAGGTTCGCACGCCAAGTAGATGTTCCAATAGCCCGTATCACTGAGGGGCGTGTATTGCGACTCGATGGTATAGACCAGTCCGCGCTGCTCACGCAGGCTGAGGTTGAGGCGCGAGGACAGGCTGCCGCCACCAAGGATGTTGTTGAGCAAGTACATCGCCAATTGCCGGGGGTGTCCTATCGCGTACGCGCGCGCGCCAATCATAACGTGCGTCTGGTGGGTGTGACGGCGGTAAGTGACGGTGGTTGGCTCGGAGTTCTCTCGGTATTCTCTCGGTAAAACAGTGGTAATGTCGGGGGAGACTGCGGGCAGGTTGCCTACCTCTTTTTCGGCAAAAGTTATCACCTGTTGGGGCGGGATGTCGCCCAAAACGAACAGCACCATACGGTCGGGGCGATAGTGCGTCTGCATCCATGCGAGAGGCGTGGCGGGCGACTTGGCAATCCGGCGGAGTGTCTTTTTGGTTCCGAGAATAGGCATTGCGAGAGGGTGTCCGTTGAAGACAAGGCTCTCAAAATCATCGTAAATGAGTTCGCTCGGAGAGTCGTTGTAACTCTCTATCTCGTCGTAGATGACGGTCAGTTCCTTGTCTGTCTCACGTTTCGGGAAGGTGGGGTGGAGCACCATGTCGGCTATCAGGTGCAGTGTGGCACGCCAATGCCCGCGCAGCGTGGCGGCATAGAAAGTGGTCTCCTCTTTGGTGGTGTAGGCATTGATTTCGCCGCCTATGCCCTCTATGCGGTTGATGATTTGGCGTGCGGTGTAGTGTTCGGTGCCTTTGAAGACGCAATGCTCGATGTAGTGGGCGATGCCGTTCTGTTCGGGCTGCTCGTGGCGGGTACCTGCGCCCACCATGATGCCCACATAGACGACGGGCGAGGCGGCGGTGCGGTGCACGATGCGGACTCCGTTGGGAAGGGTATGATAAAACGTTTCTGTCATAATGTCTTGTCTTTGTGCGCTTTGGGTACAACGAAACCAACCACTATGCATCCAACGACACCCGCCACCCCAACAATACAACGCACGGCAGTGGAGTGGATAAAGAACACGATGGAGATGGTTACCATAGCGGTCATGAGTCCGATTATCATAAGGCGTTTGGAGAGCGTCAGCCCGCCACGCGCCGTATAGTCGCGAATGTATTTGCCCAAGAAAGAGGATAACAGCCACTTCTGCAGACGCGGTGAACTGCGGTAGAAACACCACGACGCCAACAGGACAAAGGGTGTGGTAGGCAGCCCCGGGACCACCACGCCGATGGTCCCAAGAATGGCTGACAGGCAACCTGCGGCAATCAGTATGTAAGACTTATATCCGGAAGTCATATCACAAATCGGAGCGCAAAAGTACTGCTTTTATTTTGTTCGTACAAATATGGCGGATTTCACTCCAATATGTAAATCACACGCTATTTATAGGCATGAATAGATGAACTGTTGTTTAGTGTACATGATGGCATGCACGTGCACGCAACTTCAGACCTACGCCGTGGTATCATATACACACAATATACCATGCCCTTTGGGGCATAGCATACGTGCACAAATGACACACAGAATAGGCGCTTTTGGTTACTTTGTCTTGAAAAGATTCTTGAATTTCTCACGTTCAGATACGCCAAGAACAAAGCGTTAGTAAACGCCATTATAATATGTCCTCACGGTTTTTACATCGTGTGAGCGATGACCTCATCAAGGTCCTGAGGTGAGACTATAAAGTGCTGATATGCATTATATTGGCGTACGTATCAACAAGGTTGCTTACATCCTGTCCGGCACCTCAATGCCCAGCAGCGACATCGCACTGCGGATCACCTTTGCCACCGTGGCGGAGAGCGTCAGGCGCATAGCACGGACGGCAGTATCGGGTTCGTTGAGAATGCTGTAGTCGTGGTAAAACGAGTTGAAATCGCACGCCAGCGCATACGCATAGTTTGCAATCACGGCAGGC